>ENA-UOVV01002563-UOVV01002563.1-compost-metagenome-genome-assembly--contig:-NODE-2563-length-10216-cov-7.485681_pt1 | contig 10216 bp, 6 predicted proteins | sample MGYA00238155_ERZ761577 | MGnify/ENA primary metagenome ERZ761577 (study PRJEB28898, sample SAMN06268775) | compost metagenome | isolation source: Emeryville, CA | place: USA:Emeryville, CA | collected... | reverse complement strand
TCCACGCCATTGCTGGTGAAGCTCACGCCCTCCTCGCCCCCCTGCCCCGGCGTGCGGACGCCGCGCTGGACCACGTAGTACTCGACCAGGTGGGCCGGGTCGCTCGGGTCCATGTCCTTGTTGTAGCCCCAGCCGTACAGGGTGACGTAGCTGGCGCCGGAGTCCTCGTTGAGGTGGTAGCCGATCACCCGGTTGCGGTCGCCGCGCTCCCAGCCCGGGCCGCCGACGTAGTTGTAGTCGCCACCCACCCAGTCGATCCTGAAGTTGCCCTGCTCGTCCAGCTTGAACGAGGCTTCGCCGCCATCCTTCCAGTGGGTGAAGAACAGGTCGCCCACGTGGCCGGTGGCATGGCTCTGGGTAAGCAGGGCCTCGCCCTCGAAACGCCGGGTGTAGGCCTTGAACTTGGAGATCGGCGGCCTGGCCTGCCCGGCGGCGGCCTGTCCGGCCTGCGGCTGTGCCGCCTCGGCGGCAGCATCGGGCGCAGCGGAAGAATCGCAGCCGGCGAGGCCCAGGATCAGGGCGGAGGTCAGGACAGCCTGAGTGAATCGACGGGTCATGAGATACCGGTAGACATGGGACGACGGGGCAGCATGGCCCGCCTGTGCGGCTTGGCCAAGTGCAGGTGCCAAGGGGCAATGCGCGGCGGGAGGTGCCCGCGCGCGGCTGATACTTTCCACGCGGGTCGTGCCCGGCCACGACCCGCCGCGGTCAGGCCCGCTCGAAGTGATAGATCTCCACGCTGGCCGGGGCGATGGTCAGGGACCCGGCCAAGGCGTCGAACGTGGCCTCCCTGGCACCGACCTGCTCCGGCTCCCCAAGCGGATTCTTCGCGTCCGGGCCGGGGCCGCTGAACTTCCAGCAGCGCCCCGCCGCCTTGGGCCGGAACCCCTGCAGCGCCAGCGAGAAGCTGTGCGGCGCTTCGGTGGCATTGATCACGGCCACGGCCAGGGTCCGGCCATCGGCGGTCAGCGCCGCGGACACGTCCAGCGGATACGTATCGCCCCCGGTATTGACGCTGGGCTGGTCGCCGCCGACCGGGTACTTCGGTGGCGGCGTGGGCGAATTGCCGTTGACCACCACCGGCACGGTGCCAAAGCGCTCCTGGTAGAACTGGAACATCCGCCCCTTGATGCTGATCTGCGAGCGCGTGCGATCGAAGTTCATCCACGCGGTGGCCATGGTGTAGCCGGCCATCGCGATGAAGTCGGTGTGGCGGAAGAACTCATGGAACGCGGCGGCGATCGCCAGGGCGCCCTTGAGGTCGTCCTCGAAGTGGAAGGCCCATTCGTCGAAGAACACCTTGACGCTGCCCTTCTCCAGCTCCGGGAAGTGCTTCTTGTACTGCTCCCAGGCGTCGACCATGGTGCGGATGCGGTCGGGCATCTGGTGCACCCACTCGTTGAGCGTCTGGTTTACATCCACCAGCTTGCCGGTGGCCAGGTCGAAGCGCTTGCCAGCCGGCGGATAGGCGTGGGTGCCCAGCGCGTCGAACCTGCCCCAGCTGTCCTTGAACATGCCGTAGGCCCAGTCGCGGTCGGAGCCGACATGCACCTGCGGCTGGCCTTCGATGAAGATGCCCTGGCCGGTGGTCATCTCGTCGACGAAACCACCGGGGGCCACGATGTAGATGTCCGGGTCCACCTTGCGCATGGCGTCCACGAACATGTTGTGCTTGACCGTGTACTGGTCACGGGCCATGTGCCCGTACTGCCAGTGGCCGTACATCTCGTTGCCCACCGCCCAGTACTTGACCCCATAGGGCTTGATGCGGCCATTAGCCGCCCGCTTCGCGCCCCACTCGGTGTCGGCGCTGCCGTTGACGTACTCGACCAGCTGGGCGCCGGAGCGCGGGTCGCCGAAGCCGGTGTTCACGCACCAGAACGGCTCGCATCCGATCAGCTCGCACAGCTGCAGAAGCTCGTCCACGCCCACGTCGTTGGGCTGCACCGCGTTCCACACCGGGTCCAGGACGGGCGGGCGCCGGTCGGGGTCGCCAATGGTGTTCTCCCAGTCGTACGCGGAGATGAAGTTGCCGCCCGGCATCCGCAGGATGTGGCAGTTCATCTGCTTCATCAGGGCCACGGTGTCGGCGCGGAACCCGCGCACGTTGTCCGCCGGCATCAGCGAAACCGCCCCCACGCCGAAGCGGCCACGGCCCTGGCCGACGATCTCCAGCCGCGCCTCGGTGGTGTCCGCGCCAGGCTCGAAACGGAAGCGTTGGGTCTGCCACTGCGACGACGCCCGCACCCGGGTGGAAAGCGTCTTGCCGCCATCCCGGACCAGCCTGACCGTGACCGTCACGCCCGGGTCGGCCCACAGGACGATGCGGCCGTCGTAAGGCGTACCGGACTTCAGGGCCAGGCCGTGCTGCACCATCCCCCGCTCCTGCGAGCCGTCGACGGTGACGACCGGGCTGTGCCCGCCCACGTATGGGCGCTCGGTATCCAGCGCGATGGCGGAGACCGGCCCGATGGCCACCCACTTTTCCATGAAGCCCATCGCACCGCGGCGATCGTCCGGCTTGCGGGGACGCTCGGCCAGGACGCCGTAATAGAACTTGCGATCGTCGAGCGTCTCGCTCCACAGGCTGTGGTTGATCAGGTTGCCGATGTGCTCGATGAAGCCGCCGTAGATCATCGGCGAAATGGGTGGACGCGTGGCCCCAGTATCGATCGTGGCCCGGATGCCACCGGAGGCCGCGAACACCGGCGGAAGCCACGCCGCCGCGCCCAGCGCCGCCGAGCCCAGCAACAGGTTGCGCCGCGTCAGGTCCACCTTGTGTTGATGCTCCATCAGTCCTCACCTCCCCATGGTCCGTTCGGGTTGCTGCGGGCACGGCGCCAGCTGCCGCCGTGCCGCGGCCAGGGGCATCGCCCCGCGCCGGCATAGGATAGCCACGGCCATGCGGCCGCTCCCCGGCCACAGCAATGCGAATAACGCGTGGAAACATGCCAATCCGGACATGGCAGGGACGCACTGCGGCACTGCTTCTTACGGGCTCAACGGTTTCGCCGGCCACTCGGCTGTGCGTGCAGTCCATCGGCACGTCGATCGCACGCGCCCGGGAACGGGCGATTGGCGCGCATGACCCCAAGATCACGCCAACTGCTCGGCACTCGCTTTCGACCCAACCGGCCGGCTGACGGCGTACCGCGCATTGTTTCGCGAGGCACTCGACCAGGGGTCGGAAGACGGACTACGCGACCACACGCGCCAAGCAAGAATGGAAGCCCCTTCCCTTCCGTCGCGATCCGCAATGGGAAAGTGAACCTGACCCCATTACTCGAGTCGTCGTCCAGGCAGTAGCAGATGACGCGGTTGCGGTCGCCGCGCTCCCAGCCCGGGCCGCCAGTTGTAGTCGCCGCCCACCCAGTCGATCTTGAAGTTGCCCTGCTCGTCCAACTTGGACGAGGTTGCGCCGCCATCCTTCCAGTGGGTGAGAACAGGTCGCCCACGTGGCCGGTGGCATGGCCCTGGGTAAGAAGGGTCTCGCCATGGTCGGAGGCGATCGAGGACCTACGCCCGACAGCGATAGGCCGCACGCATTCTTCGGCTCCCTCTACGCCCCCTTGTCACGCTGCCTCAAGAGAGCTATAGACGGGCAGCTTCTGATCTCCCGGAACCCCAACCCCGGCGTTGCGCGGCCTGGCTGTGAGACAATCTGCCCATGAGCATTGAGCGCCCTCGTCCTCAGATGGACCCTGCCCTTGGGCAGAAAATTCAGCACATCCTTCAGGAAATCCGGGAAGAGTATCTAGCGGATCACCAGCATCCATGGATCATTGGCTTCTCCGGTGGGAAGGACAGCACTCTCGTGGCTCATCTCGTCTTTGAGATGTTGCTCACCCTAGCTCCGCACGAGCGTACGCGCCAGGTCCATGTCGTATCTAACGACACCCTTGTGGAGAGCCCTTTAGTCATAACGCACATCGCCACCGTCCAGTCTGAAATTGATCACGCAGCTAATGCGTGGCGCTTGCCTGTCCAAGTGGTTACTACGCGCCCGGATGACGACGCGACCTTCTGGGTAAATCTCATTGGTCGCGGCTATCCGCCGCCTAATCGATCTTTCCGGTGGTGCACAGATCGGATGAAGATCCAACCCACTAGTCGTTACATCCGCCAGCAGGCCGATGCTGCCGGGCAAGTCATTCTACTGCTCGGTGTACGCCGCTCCGAGAGCGCGACCCGAGCAGCGTCAGTGGCCCGTTACGACAACGGCGAGCGTCTTAATCGCCATAATGACCTAGTCAATTGCATGGTGTTCCGTCCGATTGTGGAGCTTTCCACTGACGAAGTGTGGGAGTACTTGGCCTTTACCCCTCCACCATGGGGAGGCACGCATGCCGCTTTAATTCAGCTTTATATGGATGCGGGTGCAGCGGAATGCCCTACCGTTCTGTCCCAGGATGATGCGCCCGGCTGCGGCACCTCAAACTCACGCTTTGGCTGCTGGACCTGTACTGTGGTAGAGAAAGACAAGAGCCTCATGGGGTTTGTAGAAGCGGGATACGGGGAGTTCACTCCACTCATTGAGTTCCGTGACTGGTTGGCCGAGATCAGAAATGATCCGAAGCGCCGCCTGGCGCGCCGCCGCAATGGAAAACTAACCGTTACCAATGGTGGGGTTTTTATTCCGGGTCCGTTCACCCTGGAGACTCGCCAGGAAATCTTGGACAAAGTTCTTGTGCTCCAAGAGCAAATGAAATCTAAATTGATTGAAGAATCAGAAGTAAACAGAATTCGCGAAATCTGGGCCGAAGACGCCAGCATGTTCGCCACACGTTCAGTCGAAGAGACGCGAGTGTTGGCTGGTGCCAAGTAAGAACACAGGGGGATAAACGATGCCACGTGATGTTGTGACTCTTTTTGCACAAGACTCGGGAAAGAAACTTATCCGAAGGCACTGCCGACAAATCGGCCTCCCTGTGGACGATCTTCGTCGGCTGGTCGAAGAAGTGGTAGACAAGAGCACCATGCAACGCCGACATGGGCTCTACGAGGCTTTTGACGAGGTGCTTGGAGCGACCAATGACGAGGAGGTCGACGATGCATCTTGAATCGATCACGCTTCGAGACTGGAAAGCCTTTGAGTCAGCGACTTTTCATTTTCCCGCACCCAGCAAGACCAAGAACGTAGTCGTCATTGGTGGTCGCAATGGTTTTGGCAAAACCTCGCTTTTTGAGGCATTAGCACTCGGCCTTTTTGGTCGAGATGGGTTGCGGTTGGTTCTTCGTGCTGGTGTGGCGGCCGACGATCAAGGTCGCGCTCAGTCGTTTAAAGAGTTCATGGAAAGGGCTCTTTTTGGGAATGCCCTTGCGCAAGGACGCAATTCCTGTCGCATTGAGCTCAAGTTCGTCGATGATGCTGGCGAGCCGATCTGGATTGACCGCACTTGGTACTTTAACGATCAAGGCAAGCTTAAGGCTGGCGAATCCGCGGAGCACCTAAAGATTTTCCAGGGGATTGGTCGCCGCGTGATCGGACCAGGGAGAACGGAGGCTGATGCGGACGGATGGTATCGTGACTGGATTTCCAAGACCTTTATACCCACATCTTTAGCCGGCTTCTTTCTCTTCGATGGAGAATCTGCGGCCGTCTACGCTGAGCGCGACATGGGTTCGCAGGTCCGGGAAGGCATCGAAGGATTGCTTGGGCTGAATTGGCTCAAGCAGCTCCAGAAAGACCTGCGTTCCTATGCCAACAGCAAACGTAGCCAAGTGCCGAAGGGGGTTAGCAACCAGGCAATCGCAGAGTTGGATTCTGCGGTCGCTGCGATGGAAAATGAATTAGAAGTTTTGAACGAGCGGCTCAACACCATTGAAGCCGACATTAGAGACAACGAAGTCTTGCGGGACGCGCTCACGCGTGAGCTTGGCTACGGTGCTGGTACGCGGGCACAGCTGGAAGAGTTAACCCGCGAGCAGGCAGATCACGAGAAGCGATATAACGCCGCGCAAGATCAGTTGGTTAATGCGGCGCAGTCCGACCTGCCATTAGCACTTGCAGGGGGGGTCTTGCTGTCAAAGGTCGAAGCGCGTCTAGATCAGGAATCGAGACTAGACCAGTGGGAGGCAGCTCTTTCACAGCGCGATAGCAGAACAGCCGGCGTCTTGGAATTTTTGGACGAGCAACTACCTTACGTAGACCCTGCACTGTTGGAACGGCAGGTAGATGGTGTTCGGAAAGCCGTAGAGAAGGCGCTGGAGCGACTCTGGTTTCCACCTCCTGGCGATGTGGCCGATGGATTCCGGCACCCACATGCCCGGGGCCCCATGCTTCAGCGAGTGCTAGATCGCCTGCGGGACGCCAAGGCTGTCTCCGCGGCCAGCATCATTGATCTACTCGAGACCATGGAGAGCAGTTCCGCGAAGCTTCGAGAGGTATCGGCCCTTATTCGTACCACCGAGGGCTCCACCCCGCAGGTCGAGGAAAAGCGAGACCAACTCAACGAGCTCAATTCTAAGATCGGCGGTATGCGTGAAGAGCGTGGCACGCTAACAAACATGGTGAAGTCTCGTAGCGCCGACTTGGAGCAAAAGCGGCGCGAACTTGGGCGCCTTACGGGGCACTTGGACCAGTCAGAACGCCCGGCTCGGCTCGCTGGTCGAGCTGAGCAAGTTGCTGAGATGCTCGGGAATCTGGTGGAGGAAGCATGGCCTATGCAATCGGAGGCTGTGGCCGAGGCCATGACTCGCGGCATTCGTTCAATGGCGCATCGCAATGACTATCTCCGCGACATAAGGATTAATGAGGAAGGGGCGGTCGAGCTTATTTCGCCGGACGGTCGTGATCTCAGGCAATACGATCTTTCGGCAGGCGAGAAGCAGATTTTTACTCAGGCCCTGTTCTCTGCTATCGCGGAGGTTTCTCAACGGACGTTCCCCTTAGTTGTGGATACACCATTGGGGCGCCTCGATGAGAATCATCGCCTTAACGTTCTCAGACATATTACGAACCGGAATGGCCAGGTAATTCTAATATCTACCGATACTGAAGTGGTTGGGCAGTATCTTGCGGCCATCAGGAATAAGGTTGGAAAGTTCTACATAATTCGTAACAAGGTAGAGGGTGGCGTTGCAAGAAGCTGGAGTGAGGAGGGCTACTTCGATGGGCAAGGAATCTAATATGAGTGCTGAGAAGAGTGATCACTTGACTCTAGAAGTAGTCGCAGGTGCCGCGTTCCGATCTACTGCGGCTACCGATGAGCTTTCACAGCGCGTAAAAGATCGCTTGGGCTTCGGCGCCTTCAATATTCCGGCCCGCCTAGCAATCGCTAGATCGCTTGCAATTCAGGCGCCACCGCCAAAGCCTGAAGGCGAGGCAGGACGAGTTATCAAGGGCGATGTATTGTTTGGGTCTGGCCCAGACTTAGCCGCCTGGGTTTCACTGCTGATTGAACACGCCGGGCTATCACTCTCCATTAAAGACCTCCAAGGCGTCGTTCAGCGACACTGGGCCAGAGGCATGAAGATTCTTTCTGAAGAGTTGGACGCATCTCACGGCGACAATGCGGAGTTCTGGAGACGTCTGGCTGAAAGCGCACTACCTGAAGTCACGAGCAAGGTTCGGACTAATATTACTGACGCGAGCGCCGGATTGAGTCGGGGGCCTATCCCAGTGCGCATCGGCGAGGTGGGACGTGACGTGGCCAACGATCAAGAGGTCATCTGGACGCTCAATGCGCCGGGTGGCAGCCCGCATAGCGCGTTCATGGGCGGCGTTGGAAGTGGCAAAACGCGCACCGCCGCCTTTGTACTGCGCTCCATCGCGGAACAGACGAAAGTTCCCCTGCTCGCCTTTGATTTTAAGGGGGACATGGCTGATCACCATAACGCTCTAGACCAAGCGTTTGGCGCACAGGTGCTTTCACCTCCATTGGTCCCGATTCCCTTAGATGTGTTTGCCCTTTCTGACAAGAGCAAGCACGGCATCATCTCAACAGCGCAGCGACTCCGTGACAGCTTAAGTAATCTCAAGCAAACCAAGTTTGGTGACCTGCAGCGGCGCCGACTAAACGACGCACTTGAGGAGGCTTTGCGCACTCGCAGCCCCTGCACTTTGGAAGATGTAAAAGATTGCCTTGAGAACGCATACGCAGCAGCTTCTGCCAAGGAGGACGGTGCTATCGCGACGCTTGTGGACTTGTGCCGACTACCTCTCTTCGAACCTAAGATGTCTCCCGAGGATTTCTTTTCGAAGTCCTGGATTATTTCCTTGCCAGCCAATGTGCCAGAGCTAGTCAGGGTGACAGTGGTCGCCCTCCTGACCGATGCACTAGAGCGCTTTATCAACTCGCAGAAGGATTCTGAGACTGACGATGAGGGGAATCGCTCGCTACGTATTCTGTGCGTCGTAGATGAAGCCCACCGCGCCTTAGAAGCCCGCCTCCCTGGCCTGTCGAACCTGATTCGGTTGGGCCGGTCGAAGGGTGCCGCGGTTATGCTTATTTCTCAGAAGCCTGATGACTTTGAAGGCGAGGATGATGATTTCCTTTCGGAGATGGGATTGCTGGTTTGCTTCGGAACAAATGCGCGCGAGGCATCTGTAAGGCGGATTTTGGGAGCGGGCGCTTCACTAACCTCCTTAAAAAAGGGCGAAGCATTTGTCCGGGCCCGCGGAGACACCAAGGCTCGGAAGCTACTTGCGTGGAAGTGAGTTTTACGCAACATCGTTCTCGTTAGTTCCAGCCCTGCCTGCTCAGCAGCCCATCAAGACAAGAAGACCCATGTTTTCCATAGGTCTTGATGAATGATGAGGTCCCGGAAGACCAATGGGTCCACACATGCTGCGCCGCGACGAGCTGAACACGAGGCACCGTTGTCCCGGCGCAACCGGGACAACGGAGTTTTCGTCATTGGCTTCAACGTAGTCCAACCTTCCAAGCTCATATCCAAGCTAGGCATTCACTGGGGCCCGGGCATGTGCCGCTATTTCCGCTTCACAGCAGAGACACCTTTGATCGGCCCGACCTCTACGTTCTTGACCGGCGGGTCCTTCCACACCACATCGCCCCACTCGTAGCAGGCGTCGGACTGGCAGAATTCCTCCGCGTAGAAGTCGTTCCCGCGGACTCCCCGGTCCAATGCAGGTCAGGCTTGGAGCTGCGTGTACGTACGACGGCGTCGCGATCGACGCAGAACTGGTGGGCGGTGGGTTTGATGCTCCACATGCCGCTGCGCGTTGCGCGGTGGGACCTTCGTCGGCGAGTAAGAGTCGAGGGGCCCGGAAGATCCGACTTAGTCTCCTGGAAGCGCGCCGGATGACGCAATTCTTGGGACGACGCAGCGACACCCTGCCCTCACGCCATTCCCCCGGGAGGAGGCAAGTGCTCCGCGCCCGGCCCGCGTCAGTGACGCGGGCCTTCGACGACACGCGCGCCAGTGCCGCACAGGCAATACCGTCCTACGCCTAAGGGGGCCGGGGCGTAGTGGCGGTTACATATTCCGGCGGTACTCCCCACCCACGTCATACAAGGCATGACTGATCTGCCCCAATGAGTGGGTCTTGACCGCTTCGACCAGCGCCTCGAAGACATTCCCCCGCCGACGCGCCGTGTCCTGAAGATACGCCAGACCGTGGCCGTTGTGGACCTCGGTCACGGTTTCATCCTCAACCACATGGGCATGGCCGGTTTCCCCTTCCGGCGCCAGCACGTTGCGGTTGGCCTGCCAGGCGCGGACGTTGGCGATCTGCTGGGCCTTCTCGGCCTCGGTGGAGCGGATCAGCTCGATCTCGGTGGCCACTTCGCCGGCGTGTTCCTTGGGCAGGAAGGTGTTGACGCCGACCAGGGGCAGGCTGCCGTCGTGCTTGCGGTGCTCGTAGTACAGGCTCTCTTCCTGGATCTTGCCGCGCTGGTACATGGTGTCCATGGCGCCGAGCACGCCGCCGCGCTCGCTGATGGCCTCGAACTCCTTGTAGACAGCTTCCTCGACCAGGTCGGTCAGGTACTCCACCGCGAAGCTGCCCTGCCAGGGGTTCTCGATGAAGTTCAGGCCCAGCTCCTTGTTGATGATCATCTGGATGGCCACGGCGCGGCGCACGCTTTCCTCGGTGGGCGTGGTGATGGCCTCATCGTAGGCATTGGTGTGCAGGCTGTTGCAGTTGTCGAACAGGGCGTACAGGGCCTGCAGGGTGGTGCGGATGTCGTTGAACTGGATTTCCTGCGCGTGCAGGGAGCGGCCGGAGGTCTGGATGTGGTACTTGAGCATCTGG
>ENA-UOVV01002561-UOVV01002561.1-compost-metagenome-genome-assembly--contig:-NODE-2561-length-10223-cov-3.645358_pt1 | contig 10223 bp, 9 predicted proteins | sample MGYA00238155_ERZ761577 | MGnify/ENA primary metagenome ERZ761577 (study PRJEB28898, sample SAMN06268775) | compost metagenome | isolation source: Emeryville, CA | place: USA:Emeryville, CA | collected... | reverse complement strand
CGCGGCTCACCCAATTGCTGGCGCAGATGGCAGAAAGTCGTGAGGACTCCTATGCACAGAAGCCCCCACGACAGCAGCGCGAGTCCTCGCCGCACTTATTCGGCTACTGCGGTGGCGGCAGCGGCTTTGACGGCGGTGGGGGTTTGCTTGAAGAAAGTGAGGCCCTTGAGCATGTTCAAGGCTTCGTAGAGTTGATTGTCTTTACCTTGCAGATCGTCCAGCAGTTCATTGCGCTCTTCGTCGCGATCTTTGCTCTTGATTTCCTTGCCGCCCTTGGCATTGTCCAGGTGCCCGGCGAGCTGCGCTTCCGTGATGCGACCGCGACCTTTAATGGCGGTCAGTTCGGCGCGCTCGATCACCAGATCCGGCTCTATCCCCTGCGCCTGAATCGAACGCCCATTGGGGGTGAAATACAGTGCGGTGGTGAGTTTGACGGCTTTCTCGTCGGTAATCGGGATGACGGTCTGCACGGAGCCTTTACCGAAACTGCGGGTGCCCATAACCAGGGCGCGGCGGTGATCCTGTAGTGCGCCAGCGACGATTTCGGAGGCGGACGCGGAGCCCTCGTTGATCAGCACCACCAGAGGCAAGCCATTTGTGCTGTCGCCGGGTTCGGCGTTGTAGTTGAAATTGGACTGCGGCATGCGCCCTTCGGTGTAGACCACCACCCCGCCATCCAGAAAGATATCCGCCACTTCCACCGAAGCCTGCAACACACCGCCAGGGTTGTTGCGCAGGTCGAGAATGACGCCTTGCAGCGATTTTTCCTTGGTGGCTTTGGTCAGCGCATCGCGCACATCTTTGCCAGTGTTGACCTGGAATTGCGCAACGCGGACATACAGAAAACGATCTTCCATCACTTCCGTGCGCACACTGCGCACTTTGATGGTGTCGCGTACAAGGGTGACATCAAAGGGTTGATCGGTGCCTTCGCGCACTATGGTCAGCACGATTTTGCTGCCTTTGGGGCCGCGCATACGGGATACAGCGTCATTGAGGCTCAGGCCTTTGAGAGTGGTGTCGTCGATCTTGACGATCAGGTCGCCCGCTTCAATGCCGGCGCGCGCCGCCGGTGTATCGTCGATGGGGGCAATGACTTTGACAAAGCCGTTCTCCATGCCGACTTCAATTCCCAGGCCGCCGAATTCGCCGGTGGTATGCACTTGCAGGTCATCAAAAGAAGATGCATCGAGATAGCTGGAGTGGGGATCGAGCTGGTCCAACATGCCGCGGATGGCGTACTCCAGCAGCGTTTTGTCATCGATGTCTTTGATATAGGAATTGCGAATATGCTCGTAGGCTTTGGTGAAAACGCGCAGATCTTCCAGGGGCAGCACGCTCTTGCCCACAGGCTCAGGCGCAGGCGTGGCCGCCTGTCCCAGGGGGCTCCAACACAACAGAACCGCAAGCGTCAGTAGTGAGGGGCGCAGTGCCATGGGAGACTCCTGGGGAAGAAAGGTGGAAGGCGCAGATTATGGTGATTTTTCATTCGCTTGGCGACAGTCGATCAACGGCATGACAAGGTCCATCAGGCCGCTTTTCTCAGCCAGGGGCGCGGATCGGTGGGTTCACCTTTATAACGCAATTCGAAATATAGACCGAAGTTCGACTGACCGCCGCTTTGACCCACAGACGCCACCTGTTCGCCCGCGTTCACCCAGTCGCCGAGATTTTTGAACAGCGCTTGGTTGTGGGCGTACAACGTCATAAATCCCGCGCCGTGATCGATGATCAGCAGCAGCCCCTGCCCGCGCAAATAATCGGCAAAAACCACCCGACCCTGATGCACGGCGTAGACCGGATTGCCTTCGGGGGCTGAGATCAATACGCCCTGCCAGCGCACCTTGTTGGCGACTCGCGGCGAGCCGAAATTGCTCAACACCTTACCGTTGGTAGGCCAGGGCAACTGGCCCTTGAGTTTATTGAAGGGGTGATTGCCAGGCGGCAGCTGCATTTTGGCGGTGACGCGCGCTACCTCCTGCAGCAGTCGCTCCAAATGCTGGCGATCTTCTTCGGTGGATTTCAGTTTGGCGTCAGTGTCGGCGATGGTGCGTTCGAGCTTGGCGAGGGTGCGTTTGCGCTCCGCCTGTGCCGCCACCAGTTGTTCGCGTTTGGCGAGCATTTCGGAATGGCTGCGGGAGATGCCTTCCGTTTCCGCCGCGATCACAGGTTCCAGCTCCTCAATGCGCTGAATGGTGCTGGTATAGCGGCTGACCCGATCAGCTTGCGCTTGGGTGAAGTAGCGGTAGTAGTGGAGGTTGCGAGCGAGCAGACTCGGGTCCTCCTGGTTGAGCAGCATTTTCAGGCTGCTCTGCTGGCCCAGCCGGTAGGCGGCATCAAGATGCCGCGCGACTGAGCCCTGTTGCTGCTTTTTTGCGGCCAGCAGCTCCTCCTTCTCGCTGCTCAACTGCTTCAAATGACTTTGTTTGTTATCCAGCTGCTTGCGCAGCTCCTGCACTTTTTTGCTCAGTTCGCCGATTTTGGTTTCAGATGATTGCAGTTCGCCCACCAAGTCCTGACGGTTGGATTTGACCTTATCCAGTTCGATTTTGAGCTGTTCGATGGTTGATCGCAGTTCCTTCAGGCGCGCTTGGCGCTCCTGTTCCGACATCGTCTGCGCAGAGATATTCATAAACAGGGAGCTGAGTAGCAGTGTGGCACACAGGCTCCTTCCCACAGATGCGATTTTAATCATGGCTTGCCTTGTCCTCCTCATCGCGGCGCGGCTCGGGAAAAGCCGCGCGTTATTATGTTTGTTGACCGCTATGACCAAGTTCCCGGCCGGCTGTTCTCACGGCGCCGGCGGGTTTATTCAGTGTAGTTCAAGCAGACTGCGACCAGTCATGGCTGCGGGTTGTTGCACGCCCATCAGCAACAACATGGTGGGGGCGATGTCCGCGAGGCTGCCACCGTCGATAAAGCTGACGTTGCGCGCGCCGGCGTAGACCAGTGGCACCGGCAAGGTGGTGTGCTGGGTGTGGGCCTGACCGGAAACTTCATCGAACATCTGCTCTACGTTGCCGTGGTCGGCCGTGATCAACACGTCGCCGCCGACTTTGGCCGCTGCCGCCAGGACTTTCGCCAGGCACGCATCCACCGCTTCCACCGCTTTGACCGCCGCATCGAACACACCGGTGTGACCGACCTGATCGCAGTTGGCGTAGTTACAGATGATGGCGTCGTAGCGACGGTTCTCGATGGCATCCACCAATTTCTCCGTGACTTCCGGCGCACTCATTTCCGGCTGCATGTCATAGGTGGCGACTTTCGGGGAAGGCACAAGAATGCGGTCTTCACCGGGGAAGGTCGCTTCCTGGCCGCCGCTGAAGAAAAAGGTTACGTGGGCGTATTTTTCCGTCTCGGCGATGCGCAGCTGGGTCATGCCGTTTTTGGCCACCACTTCGCCGAAAGTGTTGCTCAGATCTTCCGGCGGATAGGCGCAGCTGGCGTTGAGGCCGGCTTCGTATTCGGTGGTCATGACAAAATCCGCCAGAGCCGGGACGCGCTTGCGGGCGAAGCCGTCGAAGCTGTCGGTAACGAAGGCGTGGGTGATCTGACGCGCGCGGTCCGGGCGGAAATTCATAAAGATGACGCTGTCGCCGTCTTCGATAGTGACTGGCGCGGCGCCGGCTTCGTGGATGCTGGTGGCTTTGACGAATTCGTCGTCTTCGCCGCGCTCGTAGGCGGCGAGCAAACCATCCACTGCGGTAGTTGCGCTGTAATCCGCTTTGCCGTCGACAAACAATTCAAACGCGGCTTGCTGGCGGTCCCAGCGCTTGTCGCGGTCGAGAGCAAAAAAGCGTCCGATGATCGAAGCGATGCGACCAGTGCCGAGTTCGTTCAGCAGATCCTGGGCTTTTTTCAGCGAGGGCTCGGCGCTGCGCGGTGGGGTGTCGCGGCCGTCGAGCATGGCGTGCAGATAGAGTTTTTTTGCGCCGCGGTCTGCGGCCAGTTTCAGCATGGCGAGGATGTGATCTTCATGGCTGTGGACGCCGCCGGAAGACAAGAGTCCGAGCACATGCACCGCTTTATCATTTTTTACCGCTTTGTCGATGGCAGCCAAGTAGACCGGATTGGTGAAGAAGTCGCCGTCGCTGATGGCTTTGTTGATACGGGTAAAGCTTTGGTACACCACGCGGCCGGCGCCCAGGGTCATATGTCCCACTTCCGAATTGCCCATTTGCCCTTCCGGCAGGCCCACCGCCATACCGGAGGTGTGAATCAAAGTCTTCGGCGCGGATTGCCAGAGCTTTTGCCATACCGGTGCCTTGGCACCGGCGATGGCGTTGTACTGGGTGGTATCGGAGTGGCCAAAGCCATCGAGGATCAGAAGAATGACGGGTTTTTTCGGGTCTGCCATAAATAACCTTTGACTGCGGAAAGTGGCGGAAGGGGAACAGACGGGGCGTCTGAGCGTAAATGACGCCTATTCTAGCGGTATTCACCCGCGCCTGCCGAGTTTCGCCCGCCGCGCGCGTGGATCGCAAAGGCTTTCATGTATACTTGGCCGCCCTTTTGGGCCGTATCCTGCGGCCATGTCAGCAAAGATGAGAGGTTTAGTGTGAGTTGGCTCGATTTTGTCGTGGAGCAATGGATTCTGGTTGCGATCCTGGTTGCTCTGGTTGTTGCGTTTCTGGTGCTCGAATCCCGCAAAGGCGGTACCACCGTGTCTCACCACGAAGCTACCCGTCTGCTGAACAGCGGGCAGGCGATCCTGGTCGATCTGCGCGATAGCAAGGAATTCAAAGCCGGCCATATTGTCGATGCCATTAATATTCCCTATGCGAGTCTGGCCAGCAAAGTAGACGACCTTGAAAAACACAAGACCAAACAGATCATAGTGGTAGACAAAATGGGTCAGCATGCCGGTTCTGCCGGCAAGATCCTGCGCGACAAGGGTTTTCAGGTCGTGCGTATGCAAGGCGGCATGATGGAATGGACACAACAGAACCTTCCAGTGGTAAAGGCCTAGGTTTCCTATGACCGTCACAATTTATACGCGCAAATTCTGCTCTTATTGCGTGCACGCCAAAAACCTCTTCGACAAGCTCGGCGTTCCTTATGAGGAGATCTCTCTGGACAAGGATCCCGAAGCCATGCAGAAGATGTGTGAAATGAGCGGCCGTCGCTCGGTGCCGCAGATCTGGATCGGCGATACTCACGTGGGCGGCTGCGACGATTTGTACGCGCTGCACCGCTCCGGCCGATTGCAAGAACTTTTGGGTGGCATCCACCAAGCGGGCAGCGGGGCGTGACCTCGCTTTATGCTTGAATTCCCCGTCCGCGCCCCCACATCGGCTGGACCTTAAATTTCCGCTTTGGATTTTCCAGGCGCATTCCCGGCACTTTCACAAAAGGCAATTTCATGGCAGACGATAACAACAATCCCCAGGGCGAAGCCGCTCAAGGCCAGTTCTCATTGCAACGTATTTATTTGAAGGATCTTTCCTTTGAATCCCCTTTGGGCGTTGAAGCGTTTAAGCAGGCTTGGCAACCCAAGATCAACCAGGATCTGAATACCATCGTTAATAAAGTGGAAGATGACCTCTATGAAGTTATCCTCAAAATGACGGTGAGCGCTGTTATCGAAGACAAGACTGTCTTCCTGGTGGAAGTGCAGCAGGCCGGTCTGTTTGTGGTGCGCCAGCTCGAGCCGCGGCAGATGGCTCAGATATTCAACACTGTATGCCCGCAGATTCTGTTCCCCTATGCGCGCGAAGTGATCGACAGTTGTGCGGTTAAAGGCACCTTCCCTGCGCTGGCAATCCCACCAATTAATTTTGATGCCTTGTTCCTGCGCGCCATGCAGCAGGCTCAAGCGGCCCAGGCGGAAAAAGACGCTGCCCAGCCCGTCACCAATTGATGTCCATACGCTGCGCCGACACGGCGCAGCGTCGCTATTCTCCGGCGCTCGCCGGCCTTTCACTTCTATACTTACAGCTCAGCATCGGTTTTTGGCGCAGATTGCAGTCGCGTCCCATGAACACTTTCTGTCTGGTGAGTGCCAATGCCCGAAAAAATGGTTGACGACATGCGCCGCTCCATCGAGCGGCGGCGCGCGTATCTGATCCGCAACACGGTGATTATTCTGGTTGTCGTGCTGCTGGCGTTCACCGTTAAGGGCATGGTCATCGGGTCAGTGATGCGGGTCAGCGTTTTCCTGTTCGCCATGTTGGCGCTGGGGTTGGCCTATTACTACAACCGCAATGGTGGCACCCAGGTGGCGCTGGTGCTGATCTTCTCCAGTCTTTGGGCCTGTGTCGTAACCGGCATCTTAACAGTCGGCGGCGTCGAGGCGATTCCGTCGGGCTGGTTCCCTATTCTCGTCACCCTTGCGGGCTTGCTCGGCGGTCAGCGCCACTGCGTGTTTTGGCTGGCGATCAGTTGCCTTACCGTACTGACCTTGTGGTTGTTGCAGTTTTTCGGTGTCGAACTCACCCCGCTGATGCAGGAGGAAAACAAGCTCGTGCAATTGCGTATGCACATGATTGCGCAATTGCTGGTGGTCGCTGCCATAGTTTTGTCTTTTGTTGGCATGAGCCGCCGCTACGAGCAGCAGCTGGTCGCACAGATGGAGAGCATGGCGCGCGAGATGCAGCGCCGCCGCCGCGCAGAGGAGGCTGCCGTGGCTTCCAACCGCGCCAAGACGCTGTTCCTCGCCAATATGAGCCATGAGATCCGTACGCCGCTCAACAGCATCATCGGCTTTTCCTCGCGCTTGATGAAACGCCAGAGCTTTGCCGACCCCAAAGACGCGGATGCAATTGAATGCGTCCACCGCAACGGCAAGGGGCTGCTCTATCTCGTCAACGAACTGCTGGAACTCGCCAGTATTGAAGCGAGCCACCTGCAGTACTCCTCCAAAGCGTTCTCCGCCGATAGTTTGATTCGCGAGTGCTTGGCAGCGGTCGAGCCGGTGGCGCGCAGTTTTGGTCTGCGCCTGGACTACAAGTGCGCGGATGACGCGGAGTTGCGTGCGGACCGTGCACGCTTGTATCAATTGCTGGCGAGTCTGGTGTATTTCGGGATTCGCCAGACGCGTGAGGGCGGCATAGAGGTTTCCCTGAGCCGCGCAGCCCGCAATGGCGAACAGGGAATTCAGATCTGTGATGCCGACACCAGTCCTGGTATCGCCGAGGAGCAGCTGAAAGGGCTGTTTGAGACTCACTACCAGCTGGTGCTCAACAGCAACCGCGATCTGCCGATCTCGGCTTTGACCCTGGCGCTGACGGCCAAGCTGGTGCAGATGCACGGCGGTGAGATCAAGGCGCAGAGCACCGTTGGACGGGGGACCCGTTTTCTGATCTGGCTTCCCCTGGAGCCCCCCTCCGCCGAGGTTTAACGTCCTTCAGTCCTCAATCGGTGCCGTCGTCGGCATCCGCCATGCCCAGCTCTTTCAACTTCCGCGTCAGGGTATTGCGGCCCCAGCCGAGCAGGTTGGCGGCGTCGCGTTTGCGACCGGCGGTGTGCTTCAACGCGGTTTCAATCAGCGCGCGTTCGAAGGTGGGCACGGCTTTGGAGAGGATGTCGTGCTGGCCGGCGGCCAAGCATTGATCCGCCCAGTGGCGCAGTGCTTTTTCCCAGTCTCCAGAGGGTGCTTGTGAATCCTTGCGGCTCATCAGCTCCGGCGGCAGATCCTGCACGTGCACTTCCCGGCCGCTCGCCATCACGGTGATCCAGCGGCAGGTGTTCTCCAGCTGGCGCACGTTGCCAGGCCAGGAGAGGCTGCTCAGATAGGTCTCCGCCTCTGGCGTCAGGGTCTTTGGCTCCACATTCAGCTCGGACGCCGCCTTATGGAAGAAGTGTTGCGCCAGTTTGGGAATGTCTTCGCGTCGATCCGCCAGCTTTGGCAGGTGGATGCGGATAACGTTGAGGCGGTGGAAAAGGTCCTCGCGGAAGCGGTTTTCTTCCACCAAATGTTCCAGATTCTGGTGGGTGGCGGCGATGATGCGCACATCCACTTTCACTGGCGTATGGCCACCGACGCGGTAGAACTCGCCATCCGCCAGAACCCGCAGCAGGCGGGTTTGCGTTTCCGCTGGCATATCGCCGATCTCGTCGAGAAACAGGGTGCCGCCGTCCGCCTGTTGAAAGCGGCCTTGGCGTAGTGACGCCGCGCCAGTGAAAGCACCTTTTTCGTGGCCGAATAGCTCCGATTCGATCAGATCCCGAGGAATGGCGGCCATGTTCAGTGCGATAAACGGGCCTTCGCGACGCGGGCTGTGGCGGTGCAGGGCGCGCGCCACCAGTTCTTTACCGGTGCCGGATTCACCGTTGATCAGTACCGTAATATTCGACTGTGATAGGCGGCCGATTGCGCGAAACACCTCCTGCATGGCCGGTGCCTCGCCGATGATGTCCGCCGTCATCTCTGGCGCCGACACCACCACTTCCTGCTTCTGTTCGCGGCTGTGGGCAAGGGCGCGTTGGGTCACCGCGACGGCTTCATCCACGTCAAACGGTTTGGGCAGATATTCGAACGCGCCGCCTTGGTACGCGGACACGGCGCTCTCCAGGTCCGAGTGCGCGGTCATGATGATGAACGGCAGCTGCGGATGCTCTTTGTGCAGATTGGCGAGCAGTGCGAGCCCGTTGGTGCCTGGCATGCGGATGTCGCTGATGATCGCGTCCGGCTTCTTATGCGAAAGCTGCGCTAAGGCTTTATCGCCGGAATCAAAACAGTCTGTTTCTATGCCGGACTGCTGGAGGGCCTTTTCCAATACCCAGCGAATGGAGCGGTCGTCATCGATAATCCAGACCAGGTTAGGCTTCTGCATAGTGTTCTTCCAATGGTAGATAGATTGAAAACTCAGTCAGTCCCGGGACACTTTCGCATTCGATGATCCCGTCGTGTTGACCTATGAGGTTTTGGGCGATGGCAAGACCCAGGCCGGTGCCTTCGGCGCGGCCGGTAATCATGGGGAAAAAGATGTCTTCGATCAGATCCGGCGGAATGCCTGGGCCGTTGTCGAGGACAGAAATTCGCGCCACCAGCGGATGTTGCTTGCGGCCGATGGTGTAACGCCGTTGCACGCGGGTGCGGAAGGTGATCACGCCATCGTCTTCATGGCCGTTTTCCAGCAGTACCTGGGTGGCATTGCGAGCGATATTGAGGATCGCCTGAATCAACAGCTCCCGGTCGCCCGGAATTTCCGGAATGCTCGGATCGTAGTCCCGCACCAGTTCCAGCCGATTGCTGATCTCCGCGCGCACCACTTTCATCACGTGTTCGAGCACCTCGTGAATGTTGGTTGGTTTGCGATTGGCCGGGCGGTGTGGCCCGAGCATGCGATCCACGAGATTACGCAAACGGTCAGTCTCGTCGATGATGATGCGGGTGTATTCCTCGAAATCGATGCTGTTGGCGTTGAGCTCCCGGGCTAGCAATTGCGCGGCGCCGCGGATACCTCCGAGGGGGTTTTTGATTTCGTGGGCGAGGCTGCGGATCAGGTTGCGGGAGGTCTCCTGGGTCGACAGCATTGCCTCTTCGCGGTTGATGCGCAGCAGGCGATCCAGCGCTTGTGCTTCGATCACAATCATGCCGAGTTCGGGATTGGGACTAACGGAGTAGTCGACGGTGATCTCAGTGCCGTTGTGCAGGCGCCAGCGCGCTCGCCGCATGGTGAAGTGGCGGTTCTCAGCTAAAGCTTCGCGAAAGGTTTCGGGGGCGGTTTCCTGATCGCCGAAGCAATGACTCACATGCTTTCCCAGCACCTGGTCTCCGCTGATGCTCAGCAGCATTTCAGCCGAACTGTTGACGAATGTCAGGTGCAGATCCTCGTCCAGCACTATGGCGGCGGTCAGGAGATTGTCCAGTATCTGTTTGTAATGCGCAGCGAGGACCATATGTGTGTTCCAATTTGGTGAGCAGGCCAAAGCAAAAACCAAACCAACCGTAGTTGGTGTGCCTGCAGAGAGGAAATATGCGCGGCTTAATGCCTGCGCATGCGATTCAAAAAATTAAATAAGTATTTGATCTAAAAGATATTTATTTATTGCAATAACACGGGCCATAAAGGCGCGTCGGGCGCTAATGCAGGAGGTCTAGAGACACCAAGCAGCCGGCCCAAAATCGCGTTTCACAGGGATAAGGGTCTATTCCGCAAAATACGTCGCACCAATATTGTGCGCAAGAGGGTGATTTATTGGTGCAAGGGCAAAAAGGTTGTGCCAGTACGGCTCGCTGCGGTGTTTGGTCCATAAATAAAAAACCCCGCTTGCGC
>ENA-UOVV01002558-UOVV01002558.1-compost-metagenome-genome-assembly--contig:-NODE-2558-length-10229-cov-4.990859_pt1 | contig 10229 bp, 9 predicted proteins | sample MGYA00238155_ERZ761577 | MGnify/ENA primary metagenome ERZ761577 (study PRJEB28898, sample SAMN06268775) | compost metagenome | isolation source: Emeryville, CA | place: USA:Emeryville, CA | collected... | reverse complement strand
CGTGGAGGTCAGTTCTTCGGAGAGCTGCATCATATTTTGATTGGCTTTCAGATCCGGATAAGCCTCCATCACCACATTGAGTCGACCGAGGGCGCTGCCCAAGGCGGCTTCCGCGCCGGCCAAGCCCTGCATGGCTTCCGCGTTGCCCGGATTGGCGGCGGCGGATTTCAAACCTGCCAAGGCGCTGTTACGCGCGGCGATCACCGCTTCCAGGGTTTCCCGCTCATGGGACATATAGGCTTTTGCGGTTTCCACCAGATTTGGAATCAGGTCATAACGGCGTTTCAGCTGCACTTCAATTTGGGCGAACGCGTTCTGGTAGCGATTTTTCAGGGCTACCAGCTTGTTGTAGATGGCGACCACGTAAAAAAGCAGGCCGATGACGATGACCAGCGTGACTATGGCGGAAATGCTCATGATGGTAATCCCTTGGAGTGTTAAGGTCGGCGCAGTCTAACCATAGACGCCCGCAAAACCAAGGATCGGAAAAAGGGCAGGGAAACGTAAGTTGCGGCGCCGGATTCATCGAGTGCGTCACAAAACCATACTAGAATCCCGAACTCTTATAGCTTTCCAGTAGCTTTCTAATAGCGTTTCCAATTGCGACCAGCAGGAGGTCTTATGAGCAGCGATCCTATAGTAGTCGTCGGCATTGCGCGCACCGCCATGGGGGGAATGAGCGGTGTATTTAGTGACGTGTCCGCTACCCATCTGGGCGGCGAAGCCATCCGCGGCGCCCTGGAAGATGCGGGCGTGGCAGCGACGGATGTGAGCGAAGTGATCATGGGGTGTGTGCTGCCCGCTGGTTTGGGGCAGGCGCCAGCACGGCAGGCGGCCTTGGCTGCGGGGCTGCCGCAGAATACGCCGACCACCACCGTTAACAAAGTCTGCGGTTCCGGCATGAAGGCGGTAATGATGGGGGCGGACGCCCTCAGTGTCGGCCATGCTGAAATCGTCGTCGCCGGTGGTATGGAGAGCATGACCAATGCGCCTTATCTGCTGACCAAGGCGCGCGCCGGTTATCGCCTCGGCCACGGTGAGCTGCTCGACCATATGTTCCTCGACGGCCTGCAAAACGCCTACGACGGCAACCTGATGGGCACCTTTGCTGAAGCGACAGCGGAGAAATATCAGTTCACCCGCCAGCAGCAGGACGAATTTGCTATCGCCTCTCTGAACAAAGCCAACGCGGCCATTGCCGCCGGTCATTTCAAGCGCGAAATCGTTCCTGTCACCGTAAAGAGCCGCAAGGGCGACACCGTGGTGGACGTGGACGAGCAGCCGGGCAATGCCAAGCCTGAAAAAATTCCCTCGCTCAAACCCGCCTTTAAAAAGGACGGTACCGTAACCGCAGCCAACTCCAGTTCCATTTCCGATGGCGCGGCTGCACTGGTGCTGATGCGACAGACCACGGCGCAAAAACGCGGTCTCAAACCGCTGGCGGTTATCAAAGGCCAAACCCAATTTGCACAGGCGCCCGAGTGGTTCACCACTGCGCCCGTGGGTGCGATGAAAGCACTATTGGAGCAGACGAATTGGTCCGTGGCGGATGTGGATCTGTTCGAAATCAACGAAGCCTTTGCAGTGGTGGCCATGGCGGCGGTGCGAGATTTGGAAATCCCTGCGGAGAAGGTCAACGTGCACGGCGGCGCTTGCGCTCTCGGTCATCCCCTGGGTGCATCCGGCGCGCGCATTCTGGTGACTTTGATCGCTGCGCTGCAGACCTACGGCAAAAAACGCGGTGTGGCGAGTCTGTGTATCGGCGGGGGTGAGGCCACGGCGGTGGCAGTGGAACTGGTGTAAACAGGAGCAACAAGTCCGGCGTTGCGCCGGACTTGTTTAAACAGGTTTTTAGCGGTTCTCGATATATTCGATTACCCGCACCACTTTCTCCACGCCCTCAGTCTGTGCGGCGATTTCACTGACGAGATTCGCTTCTGCGCGGGTCAAGAGTCCCATCAAAAACACCACCCGATTTTCCACTACGAGCTTCACGCGCTCCGACTCAATATCGCGGTTCGCGAGAATCTTGCTGCGCACTTTAGTGGCGAGCCAACCGTCATTAGAGCGGGAGAAAAACGTGGAATTGGCTTTCACCTGCAATTCGTTGTGGACCTGGCGCACCTTGCTGAGTCCACGCACAACGTCAGCGGCGGCCTGACGCAAATCACTGCTCGGCACTTCCCCGGTCAGCAATACCACGCCGTTAAAACTCAACACGTTGATATTGGCATCGGCGAGAGCTGGATCAGCCTTGCGCAAATTCACTTTGATCACTGTCTCCAGGCGCTGGTCGTCCACATAGGCGCCGAAGGTGCGCCTGCCGGGATCCGGCTCCAGCGGGCCGTCGCTGGTGGCGTCGAGCATGGTGACGCAGCCGCTGAGAAGGAAACAAAACAGTAAAGCAGGTAGTCGCAACACAGACATATCAGTCGATTCCAAACAATTTATGGTCAATAAGATCGCACAGGCAGTACAGCACCAGCAGATGTATTTCGTGGATCCGGCTGCGGGAATTGACCCGCGCGCACAGTTCTATATCCGTAGGCGCGAGACGTTTACCAACTTCGCCGCCGTCGCGCCCGGTCAAAGCGATGACGCCAAGGTCGCGGTCCCGTGCGGCAGCCATGGCCTGCACCAGATTGGTCGCGTTGCCGCTGGAGCTGATCAGCAGCAGTAGATCACCTTCCTGGCCGAGGGCGCGCACCGGTTTGGCGTAGACCTCGTGATGCTGAGCGTCCGCCACTATAGCGGTGTAGCTGGCCATATTGCCGCCGAGCCAGATGGCCGGCAGGCCCGGTCGCTCTTTTTCGAAACGGTCGATCAGGTTGGAGGCAAAAATCTGCGCCAGGGCGGCGGACGGACCATTGCCGCACACCAGAATTTTTTTATCGCTCAGCAGCGCCTGCACCATTTGTTCAGCGGCGGCTTCGATCAGCGGTGCCAGCTCTTCTCCCACCTGCATCTTGGCTTCGATACTGCGCTGAAACAGGTTGTAGACTCGTTGGGACATAGGTTTTCCAAATCAAAAAGCGTTTGCGATCCAGTCTACGGTCTCGCCCTTATCGCCGGCGACTATACCGACCACGTCAAAACGCAGCGCCTGGCGGGAGGAGATCTTCTGGCTGAGCAGGTAGTGCTGCGCGGCGGCGATCAGCTTGCGCTGTTTGGCGGCCGCGACGGTTTCCGCAGGTGTGCCAAAGGCCGTGCTCGCCCGGCGGCGGACTTCAACAAATACCAAGGTATCGCCGTCGCGCATGATCAGATCAATTTCCCCTTGAGGACAGCGGTAATTGCGCTCAACCACCTGCATGCCTTTGTCGCGGAGAAAGCGCTCCGCGCTCTGCTCGCCGGAGCGGCCGATCTTGAGACGGTTGAGCGGCAGAATCATGCGTTACAGGGACTCCGCCAAAAGACGCGGCCGGCCAGATTTAAATTCCGCCCACACCTGCCGGCGGTGGAATTGATTTTGGTCGTTGAGCTGGAGCGTTCCAGTGTGGCCGTAATAATTCGCCTGGCGGATGGTTTCCAGCTGCTTTAAGCGCGCGTAGAGGTGAAAACTATCCACGCCCATGGCGTACAGCGGCTGCAACGCCAGATTGCCATCGGCGAATTTTTGCAGGGCAGTTTTCTCCGGGGTGTTGCGCTCGAAATACCAGGGCAGGGTAGAGAATTTGATGTCATTCATATCCTGATCCAGCTTGGCGTCGGGCTTGCCCGAGTAGACATGGCTGGTGGCGTACACCGGAATATCGGAGGCGTAGTGGAACGCCAGTGTGGGTTTAATCTGGCGCGCCTGATTGGCCTGCGCGACCAGGAAAATCATATCCACGTCCTGGCGGCGGCGCGGTTCGAATTCGATATTGCCGACGATGCCGCGGATTTCCTGCGCGCGTTTTTCACTTTGATCCAGCTGCAGCGCCTGTTTAATTACCTTGGAATAATCGTTCTTTTCAGTGAAGCGGTAGTCCCGAATCACCTCTCCGCCCAGACTGCGCCAGCGCAGCGTGAAGGCCTCAACGCTGCGATCGCCGAAGTTATTGTCGGGCGCCAGCAGCATCGCCCGGCGATGGCCATCCCGCCACGCCTGGTCCGCCGCCAGGGTCGCTTCATCTTCAACACCAAGGCCGAATTGGAACAGGTTAGGTACTACGCCGAGAGGATTGTCGATGGTGTTCAACGCCAATGTGGGAACCGGCAGGCCGGGGCGCAGTGCCAATTCCTGTAGATCCTCCTTCGCCAAAGGCCCGATCACCACCTGGGCACCGTCGCTGACAGCCTGATCGTAGAGGCCGTTGATGTCCTGCTGATCAGTGTCGTAGAAGCGCAGGGCCGGCAATTCCACACCCTGGCTTTGCTGTTCGTAGTAGGCTGCCATAAAGCCATCGCGAATGGCATTGGCCGCGCTACTCAGCTTACCGCTGAAGGGCAGCAGCACCGCAACTTGGCGCGGTTGTTCCTGCACCAATTGCTTCAACATTTTGAGATCCGCCGGCAGTTCCAGGCTGGCCGGGTGTTCCGGCCACTCGAGAATCCAGCGGTCGAGCCGTTGAACTTGCTCACGCAGATTGCTTTGAGTGTCTTTGCTCAGCGCCGCCAACCGATACCAGCCCTCAACCTCGCGGTTAGAACTTTCGCCAGCGAGCCGTTCCAGCTCCGCCTGAGGAATGGCCATCAATGTTTGCCAAAGATGTTGGTCATTTTCGGCACTCGCCCGCGCATCGCCCTGTAGCAAACTGTGCAGAAAAACGCGTTCGTCGATGCTCGCGGCGTAGGATCCCAGATCGTGGAGCAGGCGGGCGCGCTGTTCGGTCAGGTCGCGCGCGGTCGCCGGCGGCAGGCGGTTGCGCGCCCGCAATAGGGAAGGGTTGTCGACGTAATCAAAGGCGACGGGATAGTAACCGTCGGCAGCGGCGAGATAACTTTTCACCAGCGCTTGGCGCGCCTGGATGTCTTCGGGAAGATCGGTTTGATTCGTTTGTGCCGACAGATTGTTTATGATGCTGCGCGCCCGGTCGAGCTCGCCGTTTTGCACCAGCAATTGCGCAGCTTGCAATTGCAGTCCCAGGCGGGCTTGTGGACTTGCGCGTTCAGCTTGAGCCAGCAGCGCATCAGCGCTTTGAATATTGGCCGCAGTATCGCGTGCGGTCGGGCCTCGGTTATCCGTCTTGGCCTGATTGCCCTGACAGGCAGACAGCGTGAGTGAGACAAGCCCCAGTGCCAGCAGGCGGGCAAAAAAACTCATGCTGAGTCTCCGAATTGATGCAGAAGATTATGTTGGAGTGAGAAATTCATGACTGTCCGACCGAGTGCCAGGCCAGGAGTTTTATATGTCGTGCCCACACCCATCGGAAATTTGGCCGATATGGTACCCCGCGCGCTCAGTGTTCTTCAAACAGCGGACGTCATAGCGGCGGAGGATACCCGTCACAGCGGCAAATTGATGCAGCACTTTCAAATCAGCACGCCGATGATCGCCTATCACGATTTCAGCAGCGAAAGCCGCTGCGAGGAATTGCTGGCGAAACTCGAAGCCGGGCAGACAGTAGCGCTGATTTCCGATGCGGGCACGCCGCTGATTTCCGATCCCGGTTATCGCCTAGTGGCAGCGGCGCGCCAAGCGGGCGTCCAGGTGATCCCAATTCCAGGTGCTTGCGCTGCGATTGCCGCACTGAGCGCCAGCGGCTTGCCGTCCGACCGGTTTACCTTTGAAGGCTTCCCTCCCGCTAAAAGTGGCGCGCGTAAAGAATTTTTTGCGGAATTGCAGGCGGATCCGCGCACGTTAATTTTTTACGAATCACCCCATCGCATCGTCGCCAGTCTCACCGATATGGTGGAAGTGTTCGGCGCGCAGCGGCGGCTGGTGATGGCGCGGGAGATCAGCAAGACCTTCGAGACGTTTTTATCCGGTACTACCAGCTCGGTATTGGAACGCGTAAATGAGGATCTTGATCAGCAGAAAGGCGAAATCGTGCTGTTGGTCGAAGGCTTCCGCGAGCCGGTCAATACCGACGGCCCTGGCGCGGAGGCGCAACGGGTAATGCGGCTGCTATTGGAGGCGGAGTTGCCGCTAAAACAAGCAGCCGGGTTGGCTGCGGCCATTACTGGCGATAAGAAGAATCGCCTTTATGACTGGGCCCTGCGCCAGCGCGCTGAATAAATCGCCGCTTAACTCGCCGGCGAAACTTTGTTAAGGTGCGCCCCGGAGTTGGCCAGACAGTCGCTCCCGCGCAAGCGGGGGAGGAAAGTCCGGGCTCCATAGGGCAGAACGCCAGGTAACGCCTGGGGGGCGCGAGCCTACGGAAAGTGCAACAGAGAGCAGACCGCCATCTTCGGATGGTAAGGGTGAAAGGGTGCGGTAAGAGCGCACCGCGCAACTGGTAACAGTTTGCGGCACGGCAAACCCCGTTCGGAGCAAGACCAAATAGGAATCCTATGGCGCGGCCCGCGCTGGATTCGGGTAGGTTGCTTGAGGCAAGTGGTGACATTTGTCCCAGATGAATGACTGTCCACGACAGAACCCGGCTTACAGGCCAACTCTTTTATTTTCTCCGCATTGCCGCTGATTTTGATCAGCCCTTCTTCTTTATATCGCGCTTCTCAATGAGCCCATTTCTTTAAGTCAAAAATGTTCTTGCACTTAAAGTGCTTTGTTAGATTGCCCGCCTATTTCGCTGTTTTTATACGCAAAAATTTCTTTCCGTTATTTCCAGTTTTCCCGCTAAGCGGAACAAAACCTCTGTAATTTCAAACCTTTACGCGCATTTTTCCACGGCGTTGCTTGACAGGGGCCACGCGCCGTCGCTAGTGTGCTAAAGTGGAATAAAGTGGTTTTTTGTGGAAGTTTGTGGTTTGAATCGGTCTCCGAGTGGGTAAATGTGTGTTTCAAGGCAGCCACAGCATAACGATGGATAACAAAGGGCGCATCGCGATCCCCGCAAAGCAGCGGGAATGCCTTGTGTCGCTTTGTGAAGGTCGCATCGTCATGACTGCCCACACCGAGGACAAATGCGTTCTCGTGTATCCAGAGTCCGAATGGGACGTCATCCGTCCAAAAATCGAGGCGCTGCCCACGTTTAACAAAGTCGCATTACGCGCGCAGCGCTTGTTGATCGGATATGCCACACCACTCGAACTCGATGCCAACGGCCGGGTACTGGTACCGCCGACGCTGCGCGATTACGCCGGCCTCGACAAAAACCTGATATTGGTCGGCCTGGGTAAAAAATTGGAGCTCTGGAGTGAGGCCGGCTGGCTGCAGTCGGTGGCGAATGCGCCTGTAGACGATGACGCTATGCCGCCCGAAATGCTCTCACTTTCTTTGTAAGGAATCCATGAGTAAGACAGAGCATTTTTCGGTACTCCTGCGGGAGTCGGTGGACGCGTTGGTTTGGGACGAGTCCGGTTTTTATATCGACGGGACTTTTGGCAGAGGTGGCCACAGTCGGGCCATTTTGCAACGACTGAATCAGGATGGACGACTGCTCGCGTTTGATAAGGATCCGCAGGCGATCGCCGCGGGCCGGCAATTGGAAAGCGAGGACAGTCGGTTTGCGATAGTGCATGAGTCATTTGCGGCTCTCGCCCAAGAGGCGGAGCGCTACGGGGTAGCCGGCCGAGTTGCGGGGATCTTGTTGGATCTGGGGGTGTCCTCCCCGCAACTCGATCAGGCTGATCGAGGTTTTAGTTTTATGCAGGACGGGCCTCTGGATATGCGTATGGACACCAGTCGCGGCATGAGTGCAGCGGATTGGGTGAACTCGGCTCCAGAGGAAGAAATTGCGCGGGTGCTCTTCGAATACGGCGAAGAGCGTTTTTCCCGGCGGATGGCGCGGGCGATTGTCGCCGAGCGGCGCCAGACGCCATTTACGCGCACGCGCCAACTGGCGGAGGTGATAACCGCGGCCAATCCCAAATGGGAGCGCGACAAACACCCCGCTACGCGGGCATTTCAGGCGATACGTATTGAGGTAAATAACGAGCTTAAGGATTTGGAGCGGGCGCTGACTGCGGCGGTGACAGCATTACAACCGGGAGGCCGGTTGGTGGTGATCAGCTTTCACAGCCTTGAGGACCGCATAGTGAAGCGGTTTGTTAAACAGGAAGCGCGTGGCCAGGTTTTTCCCAAGGGGCTGCCAGTGACGGAGGATCAGATCGCACATCGCCTTCGCATCATTGGCAAAACTGTTAAAGCGAGCGAGGAGGAATTGCAGCTCAATATCCGCTCACGCAGTGCAATCATGAGAGTGGCTGAAAAACTTTAATCCTCAGTTCCGCAATTTGTATCAGGCCGGAAGAGACGGCTCATGAAGAGGTACGCATGGTACAAAAGTTAGGACATGGCATATTGATTTTTGCGGCATGGTTTCTCGTGATGGGCTCTGCACTCTCCGTCGTCTACGTCACCCATCGCGCCCGCCTCGCTACCCATGAGTTGGAAAAATTGCGCCACGCCGCCGCAGATTTGCAGGCGGAGTCGGGGCAATTGTTATTGGAGAAAAGCTCCTTGTCGGCGTACGCCCGTGTGGAGCAAATGGCGACCAAACAATTTGGTATGACCGTACCGGAGATTGACCAGGTGGTTCTTGTAAAACCATGACCAAAAAAAATGCCAGCGCTAAAAAAATTCCGCGCGCGAACCCGGTGGGACCGGTGTTCAGCCGCGCGCGCGCAATTTGTGCAGCGCTGGTGTTGTTGGGATTGCCTGGGGCTTTGGTTTGGAATCTGGCGCAGTTGCAGGTCATTCCCTCCGCAGAAAAAGGTTTTACCTTTTTGCAGGAGCAGGGTGAAGCCCGCACATTGCGAGAGGAAGTCATTCAGTCTTATCGCGGTGTGATCACCGATCGCAACGGCGAAATTCTCGCGGTCAGTACGCCGGTCAAATCCATTGTGATCAATCCCCAGCGTTTCGATCTCAAAAACACGCCGCAACTCGCCAAGGCCCTCGGTGTAAAACCTGATGAGCTGGGAGCCAAAATCGCGCGTTTTGGCGATAAACAATTTATGTACGTCGCCCGCAATCTGCCGCCCCAAGAAGCGGACAATGTCATCGCGCTGAAATTGGATGGTGTGTGGGCGGAAAAAGGTTTTCAGCGTTTTTATCCCGCCGGTGAAGTCGCCGCACATGTCGTGGGATTTACCGATATTGATGATCGCGGCCGCGAAGGGATCGAGCTGGCGTTTGACAACTGGCTGTCTGGCACGCCTGGCAGCCGACAGGTAATGAAAGATTTAAAAGGAAATGTGGTGAAGGACCTGGGCATAAAGCGCGCTGCCGCTTCTGGCAAGGACGTGCAATTGAGCCTGGACCTGCGCCTGCAATATCTCGCCTATCGCGAATTAAAAAATGCGGTAGCGGAACAGGGTGCCGCATCCGGTTCCATTGTGATGTTGGATGCGCACACTGGCGAAGTGCTCGCCATGGCGAACCAGCCTTCATACAACCCCAATAATCGCACGCAAATTCAGCCGGCGCGTCTGCGCAATCGCGCCATCACCGACATAGTCGAGCCCGGCTCCACCATGAAGCCGTTCACTATCATTGCGGCGCTGGAAAGTAAGCGCTATGTGCCGAGCACAAAAATCGATACCAATCCGGGTTGGTGGCGAGTTGGCGGCAAAACCTATTCGGATTTTAAAAATTACGGCGTGATGGATTTGACCACTGTGATTCAAAAATCCAGTCAGGTGGCCATCAGCAAAATGGCGATGGATTTGCCGCCGGAAGATTTGCGCGATGTTTTTTACCGCGTTGGCATGGGCCAACCATCCGGCACTGGCTTTCCCGGTGAAGCCCTCGGCAAATTGCCGAATCCAAGACGTTGGCACCCCACGGAAAGAGCGGCACTGGCATTTGGCCACGGTCTTTCCGTAACCGCGCTGCAGCTCGCGCATGCTTATACGGTTTTTGCAACCGGCGGAGTTTTGCGGCCGACTTCCATTCTCAAACAGGAAAATCCTGCGGACGGTGTTCGTGTTGTCGACGCGAAATATACGAAACAGGTTCTGGAAATGTTGAAAACCGTTACCCAGCCTGGCGGCACCGCCACGCGTGCGCAAATCAAAGCCTATCCCGTTGCCGGCAAAACCGGCACCGCGCACAAGGTGGGTGAGGGCGGTTATGCGGATGACAAATACGTAGCGCTGTTTGCCGGTTTGACGCCGGCGGACAATCCGGAGATTGTGATGGTGGTGATATTGAAGGCGATCTTGAAGGTGATCGAGAATTT
>ENA-UOVV01002554-UOVV01002554.1-compost-metagenome-genome-assembly--contig:-NODE-2554-length-10245-cov-13.607360_pt1 | contig 10245 bp, 6 predicted proteins | sample MGYA00238155_ERZ761577 | MGnify/ENA primary metagenome ERZ761577 (study PRJEB28898, sample SAMN06268775) | compost metagenome | isolation source: Emeryville, CA | place: USA:Emeryville, CA | collected... | reverse complement strand
CCTGGCGGTAGGTGTGGTCCACGAGGTCGCCGCACGCGAAGACGCCCGGCAGGTTCGTGCGCTGCGAGCGGCCCTCGACGAGCACGTAGCCCTCCTCGTCCAGGTCGACCTGGCCCACGAGCAGCTCGGAGCGCGGGACGTGACCGATCGCCACGAAGAGGCCCTGCACGTCGAGCTCGCTCTCGCTGCCGTCCACCGTCGAGCGCAGCGTGAGGCCCGTGACCTTGGCGTCGCCGTGGATGGCCGCGACCTCGGAGTTCCAGACGAACTCGATCTTCGGGTCGGCGATCGCGCGGTCGGCCATGATCTTCGAGGCGCGCAGCTCTTCGCGGCGGTGGATGACGTAGACCTTCGAGGCGAAGCGCGTGAGGAAGGTGGCCTCCTCCATCGCGGAGTCGCCGCCACCCACGACGGCCACGGCCTGCTCGCGGAAGAAGAAGCCGTCGCAGGTCGCGCACCACGAGACACCGCGGCCCGAGAGGCGCTTCTCGTCCTCGAGGCCGAGCTCGCGGTAGGCCGAGCCGGTCGCGAGGACCACCGCGCGGGCCTTGAGCTCGGTGCCGTCGGCGAGGACGACCGTCTTCACGGCGTCGGCGAGACGCAGCTCGGCGGCGTCGTCCCACAGGACCTCGGCGCCGAACTTCTCGGCCTGGGCCTGCAGGCCCTCCATGAGCTCGGGTCCCATGACGCCCTCGGGGAAGCCGGGGAAGTTCTCGACCTCGGTGGTGTTCATGAGCGCGCCGCCCGCCGTGACGGAGCCCGCGACGACGAGGGGCGCGAGCCCGGCGCGCGCGGCATAGATCGCGGCGGTGTACCCGGCGGGACCCGAGCCGACGATGATGATGTCGCGGGGGGCGTTGGCGGTCTCGGTCACGTCTTGTCCTTCGGTTCCACGGGTCGCGCGCGCAGGCGCGGGGGTGCTGTCGGCAGAACAGATCCTAGGTGCCGGATGTTCCGGTCACGGGCAGGCGCTCGGGGACCGGCGCGAAGCGGGCACGCCGGACGAGCACGGGCCGCCGGCACGGAGCTCGGGGTTCAGTCGAGCTCGATCTCGTAGAGCACCACGCGGTTCTCGCCGCCCGAGGTCTGGGGCAGCTCGGGGAACCACAGCACGAGCGTGCTCGTGCGCACGGGCTCCTCGAAGTGCAGCACCGTGTCGGGGCTGAACTCGCTCTCGGCGAGCAGGTCTCCGCCGCTCGGATCCTCGGCGGTGCTGTTGCGCACCTCGACCTTGCCGCCGTCCCCGTCGACGTAGAGCGTGACGCTCGAGACGAGGGTCTCCTCCTCGAGCGTGACCTCGAAGCCGATGCCGCTCTTGCCAGGCATCTCTGGGTCGTTGTAGCGGCGCGTGATCCACGAGGTGGACTCGTCGCCGTCGTAGGCGCGCTCGACGAGCTCGGGGTGCTCGTCCCCGTCGCCGTCCGGGTCGAGCTGGAGCCCCGAGGCGATGACGGCAGGCGGAAGCTCCTCGCTCGGCGAGGGCGAGGGGCTCGGGGAGGGGGACTCCTCGTCCTCGGGGGTCGTCTCCTCCGCCGAGGGGGACACGGAGGGCGTGGGGCGGGCCGTGGCCGGGCCGGTCGGGGCCGTGAGCGCCTCGAAGGCCTGCATCGCGCCGAAGACGAGTGCGGCGAGCACGAGCACGAGCACGTAGGGCGTCGCGTTGAAGGTGGGCCGCTTCTTCTTCTTGGAACCGCTCTTGCTCGAGGCCGGACGGGCTGCGGACTGCACCGCGGCGGGCGGGAACGGCGAGCTCGGGGCCGCCGCGCCGGCGGGCACGTAGGTGGCGCCCGCGAGGAAGGCGGGCGGACCGGCGGGAGCGCTGCCCGCGGGTGCCGCCGGGGCCGAGGGCTCGGGGGCCGGGGAGGCCGCGGCGGGCGGCACCACGGGCGGCAGCGAGGGAGCCGCGGGCGGCGGGGTGCCGGGCGGGTTCGGGCCGCCGGCCGCGCGCGCGCGGACCGACTGACGGCGAACGCCCTGGGAGACGTCCTCCACCGGAGCGCTCGGGGCAGGCGCAGGCGCGGCCTCGGTGAGCCCCGCGGCGGCAATGAGCTGCGCGCCGTGCACGGGCGACCAGGGCTCGAGGTCCGCGGCGAGCTCGGCGGGGCTGTGCGGCCCGTCCTCGTGCGGGCCGAAGGTCACGGCGCACAGGGTGTCGAGGTCGTTCGGGACGGTCTCGACGAGCTCGGCGGGAGGAACGACACCCGTGTCGTTGACCGGGGCGGGCGGCAGGGCGAGCGCGTCGCCCGTCGCAGCGCCGGGCCAGCGGCCCGTGAGGGCCGCGTAGAGCAGCTGGACGAGGGCGACGGCATCGTTGCGCGTCGTGGTGCGCGCGTCGGCGCGGTCGAGGCCCAGCAGGGCACCCTCGACCGCGAGGCCCGTGAGGACGACCGCGCCCGAGGGCTCGACGTACACGACCGAGGGGCGCAGCGTGAGGTGGTGGACGCCGCGGCGGCGCGCGGTCTCGAGGCCTACGGCGAGCTCTCCGACGATCGCGCGCGCCTGGTCGGCCGGGAGTGGCCCCCGGGCGACGAGCTCGGCGAGAGAACGACCGCCCACCTTCTCGGTCACGACGAAGGCGACGCCGTCCTCGTGGGCCACGTCGAGGACGCGCACGAGGCGCGGGTCGGAGACGAGGGCGGCGCGACGGGCGGCGTCGAGAGCTGCGTCGACCTGCCCCTCGAGGAGCACGTAGAGCTCGACGTCGCGCGCGAGGACCTGGTCGCGAGCGCGCCAGTGCTCGACCTGCGGGAGGGAGTCGCCGCGCTCGCTCTCGAGCCGGTAGCGGCCGGCCAGGACGGCGCCCGGCTGGGTGGGGGTGGTCACCGTTCCTCCTGCACGTCGGGGCTTCGGTGGGTCATCGTACGCACTCGGGGCCTTGCGGCGTGGGAGAGCCCGCGCCTCACTCCCCGGCCTCCTTCGCGAGCTCGGGCACGTCGGCGGCGTCCACGCGGGTGCTCGTCTTGCCACGGCGGACCGTGCGCACGATGCCTGCGACGAAGCCGATCGCGAGCAGGCCCGTGACGATCCAGGTCCCGACGTTCTCCCAGTCGGCCCGCACGCGCACCGTGAAGCTCGAGGTGGGTGCCACCGGCGCGCCGTCGGGAGACAGCAGGGCGACCTCGATCGTCACGTCCCCGTTGGCGACGGACTGCACGGGGACCCACACCGTGGACTGCTCGCCCGGCGGGACGACGGCCTCGACGGGCTCCTTCGCGACGAGCACTCCCGAGTCGGGGCGCAGCTCGACCATGACGCGCGCCTCGGCGGCGAGCGCGTTGTCCACCGTGACGGGCACCGAGCCCTCGCGCGCGACGAAGGAGATGTCCGAGCCCTCGACCACCGAGAGCCCCACGGTGCGCGCCCGGGCCTCCTCGATCACGCGCGCGGCGAGGTCGGCGCGCCCCGCGGGGTCGGCGCGCCACGCGACGGCCGTGGGCGCGAGCAGCTGGGCGGCCTGCTGGGCGAGGAAGGTCTCGGGGTCGGTGAGCACGGGGGCGAAGTCCCGCGCGAAGGCGAAGCGCTCGGCGAGGGAGGCGACGAGGTCCTCGTCGAGCATCTCCTCGTCCGCCGAGCGGGTCGGCAGCGGGGCGCGGTCGACGCTCGGGTCGAGGGAGCCGAGCAGCGTCGAGACGGAGGTCGTGTCGATCCACGGCGCCGCCTCGAGCGCGTCGAGCTGCGCTCCCGCGAGCTGGGGGTCCGGGTGCCACTCGCGCGGCAGGGCGATCACGAGATGACGCAGCTCGGTCGACTCCTCGCGGGCGATCACGGCGGTCTCCGCGAGAAGGCGCTGGGCGACCGTCGCGGGGGTCGAGCCGACGGGCTCGACGAGGGCCTTCACGAGCCCGGCGTCGGGCACGAGGACGACGACGGAGCCGTCCTCGGTGGACACGGTCGTGCGGCCCGTCGCGCTCGCGGTCCCGGCGCGGTCGACGGGGCCGAGGAGGCCGGGAGCGCCGACGGCGGCCGTGGTGCCCTGGCGAGCGAGCAGCCCGAGAGTCTCGAGGTCTCGCAGCCCTTCCGCGGGCCAGGCGAGGTCCGTGCGGGCCGAGCGCCCGAGCAGCTCGGGGGTGCGCTCCTCGGTGAGGCGCGTGGCCCCCTCGAGGAGCACGTCGCCCTTGCCGCGCGCGAGCGCCGCGACGTCGGGGTCGGCCCAGCCGAGGGCGAAGATGTCGCGGCTGTCGAGGGAGGCGAGCAGCTCGTCGACCCAGGCGACGGCGGCCTCGTCCTGCGAGGCTCGCGAGGCCGCGATGACGGCGGGGTCGAGCACGTAGGCGACGTCGGGGCGGGTGCGCGTCGCGGCGAGCACCGCGCCGAGGCGTCCTTGGGCGGAGACGATCGGGCCGATCGCCTCGCTCCCGAGCACCCCGGCGCCCAGGGGCCCTGCGGTCCCGCCCGCGGCCCCGTTCTCGGCGTCCTGCTCGGGCTCGGGGGCTTGCTCGCCCTCCTGCGCGGACTGCTCGTTCGCGACGGTCCACGCGGGCACGTCCACGGGGTTGCCGGTGAGCGGGACGAGCACCGAGATGCGGGTCTGCGGCACGGCCGGGGCGGTCATCCACAGCACGAAGGAGCGGTCGACGTCGCCGAGGCCCGCGGTCGCACCGTCCGCGACGGACACCGCGAGCCCGCGCGGTCCCCAGGTGTCCGGCAGGTCGAGGAAGCCGAGCTCGTTGCCCGGAACGCGGAAGCGCACGTCGCGCGAGGCGCCCGCGGGAAGCGGGGTCGAGAGCGCGCGGGTCGCCACGAGGGAGCCGGGCGGGTCCTGGGGGCTCAGGTCCGCCCACGCGCCCACGCCCGCGCGGTCGGTGACGCGGAAGCGGTTGACGTGCAGGCGCACGACCGGCTCCTCGATCTCCTCCTCGGTCGAGTTCGTGACGCGGGCGACCACGGTGAGGGTGTCCTCGGGGTGCAGCACCTGCGGGGTGATCGAGGAGATCGCGACCTCGAGCAGCTCGGGCTCCGCGACAGGACCGTCCGCCGCGCTCGCCGAGCTCGCGACCCCCGAGGCGAGCGTCGTGGCGAGGAGCGCGGCCGCGAGGACCGCGCCGGGGGCGCGGAGCTTCATGCCCGAGAGGTCAGCACGGCGCGCGCCTCCGAGGCGAGCCGACGCTCGTTCGGGTACGCGAGACGGTGGTCGAGGTCCTCGAGCGCGACCCACTCGACGAGCTCCGCCTCGCCGTCGGGGTCCCCCTCGACCGAGAGGGTCCCTCCGCGCGCGAGGAGCAGGAAGTGGTGGACGACCTTGTGCACGCGGCGGTCGGTCCCGGTGAACCAGTAGTCGATCGTGCCGAGCTCGCGCACGACCTCGCTCACGATGCCCGTCTCCTCCTCGATCTCGCGCACCGCCGCCTGCTCGGGGGTCTCCTCGCCCTCGAGGTGGCCCTTGGGCAGGCACCACTCGAGGCGCCCGGCCCGGTTGCGGCGCGCGATCACGGCGGCGACGAAGACGCCGTCCTGCACGTCGACGACGAGGCCTCCGGCGCTCGTCTCGTCCACCACCGGCAGCGAGGCGGGCACGGCCCGGGCCTCGAGCTCGCGCGGGTCGATCCGCAGGGGGTGGCCGCCCGGCGGGGCAGGCACCGCACCGGGACGCGGCATCGGATCGGCGGCGGACACATCAGACACTGTAGCCATGAGGCCTGAGGGTCACGGTGAGAGGTCCGGCTCCGAGCGCGCATCTGGCAGGCTTGTTCGTCGTGTCCCCCGTCGAACCGCCCCCCAGCGCTGCGAGCCCGAGCTCTTCGTCCCTCGCGGCCCTGCGAGCGCGCGCGGTCGCGACCCTCGTGGAGCTCTCGCCCGTGGCGGTCGAGCTGGGCGAGCTCTTCGCGAGGGCGGGCCACGAGCTGTCCCTCGTGGGCGGTCCCGTGCGCGACGCCTTCCTCGGCAAGGCGAGCGCGGACCTCGACTTCGCGACCTCCGCGCGTCCTGAGGAGACCGAGCGCCTGCTCTCCGGCTGGGCGGACGCGACCTGGGACATCGGCCGCGAGTTCGGCACGATCGGCGCGCAGCGTCGCTCGGGCGGCAAGGCCGTCGTCGTCGAGGTCACGACGTACCGCAGCGACGCGTACGACGGCGGGTCGCGCAAGCCCGAGGTGGTCTTCGGCGACTCTCTCGAGGGCGACCTCTCGCGCCGGGACTTCACCGTCAACGCGATGGCCGTGCGGGTCCCCTCGCTCGAGTTCGTCGACCCCTTCGACGGTCTGGGCGACCTCGCCCTCAAGGTGCTGCGCACCCCGGTGAGGCCCGAGCAGTCCTTCGACGACGACCCGCTGCGCATGATGCGCGCCGCGCGCTTCGCCGCCCAGCTGGGCTTCGGGGTCGAGGCCGGCACGCGCGCCGCGATCGAGGCGATGGCCGGGCGCATCGAGATCGTCTCGGCCGAGCGCGTGCGCGACGAGCTCACCAAGATGCTCCTGACCCCGCGCCCGCGCCCGGGCATCGAGCTGCTCGTGGACTCCGGCCTCGCCGAGCACGTGCTGCCCGAGCTGCCTGCCCTGCGCCTCGAGATCGACGAGCACCACCGCCACAAGGACGTCTACCAGCACTCCCTCACGGTGCTCGAGCAGGCGATCGACCGCGAGACCGGTCCCGAGGGCCCCGTGCCCGCGCCCGACCTCGTGCTGCGCCTCGCCGCCCTGCTGCACGACATCGGCAAGCCGGCCACGCGGCGCTTCGAGGAGGGCGGGGGCGTGAGCTTCCACCACCACGAGGTGGTCGGCGCGAAGCTCGCGGCCAAGCGCCTCAAGGCCCTGCGCTTCGACTCGGCCACGGTCAAGGCCGTCGCACGCCTCGTCGAGCTGCACCTGCGCTTCCACGGCTACGGGGACGCGGGCTGGACCGATGCCGCGGTGCGTCGCTACGTGCGCGACGCCGGGCCGCTGCTCGAGCGCCTGCACCGCCTGACCCGTTCGGACTCCACGACGCGCAACAAGCGCAAGGCCGCGCGCCTCGCCGCCGCCTACGACTCCCTCGAGGAGCGCATCGCCCAGCTGAAGGCCCAGGAGGAGCTCGACTCGATCCGCCCGGACCTCGACGGCGAGCAGATCATGGCGATCCTCGGCATCCCGCCGGGCCGCGAGGTGGGCGAGGCCTACCGCTTCCTCCTCGCCGAGCGCATGGAGCACGGCCCGCTCGGCGAGGACGCCGCACGCGAGAAGCTCCTCGCGTGGTGGTCGCAGCGCGAGTCGCAGGGCTGAACGGGTCGCCGGAGGGCGCCGTCGTCGGCGGAAGTTCCCGGCACGTCCGGCGTCCTGCCGGAAGCTGGCACGCTCGCGGGTAGATTGCCCGCCATGACCCAGGGGACCTCGCGGGCCGAGCTCGCCGCGCTGCTCGCGGGTCGCGTGCCGATCATCGTGATCGAGACGCGCGACGAGGAGTCCGCGCTGCGACTCGTGACCGAGACCGTGGCCGGGCCCGGCTCGCCGCGGCCCCAGCCCGTCTTCGCGTGGTCGATCACCGAGGGCATGCGCCGCGTCGACCAGAACCTCGGCTCCGCGCAGCAGCACAACGCCCTGCCCGAGGACGCCCTCAAGTGGATCCGCGACGTGACCCAGCCCGGCGTGTACGTGCTGCGCGACTTCCACCCCTTCCTCGACTCCTTCGTCAACGTGCGCCTGCTCAAGGACATCGCCCTCGGCTTCGAGCGCGTGCCCCGCACGATCGTCCTCGTCTCGCACCGCGTCGAGCTGCCCGAAGAGCTGGCCCACCTCGCGGCGCGCTTCGACCTCGCCTTCCCCTCCGAGCGCGAGCGGCGCGAGATCGTCGAGAGCGTCGTCCAGCAGTGGCAGCTCGCTCTCGGGCGCGTCGCGCACGTGGACCACCGCGCCGTCGAGCTGCTCGTCGCGAACCTCGCTGGGCTCACGCGGGCCGACGTCGAGCGCCTCGCCCGGGCGGCGATCTTCGACGACGGCGCGATCGACCACTCGGACCTCGCCGGGGTCACGCGCGCCAAGCACGAGCTGCTCGGCGGCGACGGCGCCGTGAGCTACGAGTACGACACCGCCTCCCTCGCGGACCTCGGCGGGATGGAGCGCCTCAAGCACTGGCTCTCGGTGCGCGCCGCGGCCTTCGACGGCAGCGCCCCGCACCTCGAACCGCCCAAGGGGGTGCTCCTGCTGGGCGTACAGGGCTGCGGCAAGTCCCTCGCCTCGAAGGTCGCGGCGAACGTGCTCGGGGTGCCGCTGCTGCGCGCGGACCTCGGGGCGGTGCGCGACAAGTTCGTCGGGGAGTCCGAGCGCAAGCTGCGTGCCGCGCTCTCGACGGCCGAGGTGCTCGCGCCCTGCGTGCTGTGGATCGACGAGATCGAGAAGGGCCTCGCGACGGACTCCGGGGACGACGGCATCTCCGCTCGCCTGCTCGGCACCTTCCTCACCTGGCTCGCGGAGAAGTCCTCGCGGGTGTTCGTCGTCGCTACCGCCAACGCGATCACGGCCCTTCCTCCCGAGCTCGTGCGCAAGGGACGCTTCGACGAGATCTTCTTCGTGGACCTGCCCGCGGCTCGGGTGCGCGCGCAGATCCTGCAGATCCACGCCGGGCGGCGCGGGCTGCACCTCGACCCGGCGAGCCTCGAGGCGCTCGCGGCGAGGTGCGAGGGCTTCTCCGGGGCGGAGATCGAGCAGGCCGTGGTCTCCGCGACCTACGCGGCGCACGCGCGCGGGGAGGCGCTCGGCCCGCAGCACGTGGCCGAGGAGCTCGCGATCACCCGCCCGCTCTCGGTGGTCATGGCCGAGCCCATCGCGCAGCTGCGCCACTGGGCCGCTTCGCGCACGGTCCCTGCGGGCTGAGAGTCAGCGGGTCGAGGTCTCGGGCGCTCCCGCCGCGGTGACCTCGCGCGGCTCCTGGGGGACGCGCGAGTACCACAGGGCCACGGCCGCGTAGACGATCCCGATGCCGAGGAACACGCCGCGCGCGTAGCCGGTGTCCGGCAGGGCCACGGCGGCGAGGGCTGCGGCGCCCACGAAGGCCGCGTTGTAGAGGACGTCGTAGAGCGCGAAGGCCCGCCCGCGGAAGCCGTCCTCGGTGTCGCCCTGGACGATCGTGTCGACGGCGATCTTCGCGCCCTGCACGCTCAGCCCGATGAGCACGGCCGCCGCGACGACGACGCCGAAGGCCGGGGCCGTCGCGAGGACGAGCTGGCTCAGCGTCCCCAGGCCCAGGCACACGACGATCCACCGCGCGGGGCTCATGCGCTCGTGCGCGAGCGGGGTCGCCACGATCGCCAGGCCGTTGCCCGCGAGCGAGACGCCCAGCAGGAAGGCGAAGGTCCCCAGGCCCGCCTCGGCGTCGGCCGGGTCGTTGAGCAGGTTGCGGGACATGAGGATGAGCGCGATGAAGTTCGCCCCATAAAGGAAGCGGTGCACACCCATGACGGCGAGGCCCGCGCCCGGGGTGCGGCGCGCGACGAGGTAGCGCGCGCCCGCCGCGAGCTCGGAGGCCGTGGCGCGCACGTCGGCGGCGAAGGCCGCGAACCCGCCCGTGGCGTGCGCCGAGCGCTCGGGCCCGAGCTCGTCGCGGCCCAGGCGCAGCGCGAGGGCGCTCGCGGCCGCGAAGAGCAGGGCCGCGCACACGAGCACGACGCCGTCCTTCACGGGACCGGCCGGCGTGAGGCGGCCGATCACGAAGCCGAGGGCCCCGCCCACCACTGCGGACACGGCCCCCAGAGTGGGCGTCAGGGAGTTCGCCACGAGCAGCTGCTCGCGGGCGACCACGCGCGGCAGGCCTGCCGAGAGCGCCGAGAGCAGGAAGCGGTTGACCCCGAGCGTCACGAGAGCGAGCACGTAGACCGCGGGGCCCACACCGACCGTGACCATCAGCACCGCGAGCACGAGGGTGAGCAGCACGCGCACCGCGTTGCCCCACGCGAGCACCTGGCGGCGGCGCCAGCGGTCGAGCAGCGGGCCGGCGAAGGGCCCCACGACGGTGAAGGGCAGCAGGAGCACCGCGAAGGCGGCCGCGACGTCCGCCGCGGTGGCCATGCGCTCGGGCGAGAAGAAGAAGAGCGTCGCGAGGCCCACCTGGAACATGCCGTCGCCGCTCTGGGAGACGAGCCGCACCGTGAAGAGCTTGCGGAAGCCGGCGGACTGGAGCAGGAGCCGCAGGTCGGTCACGAGGCGCACCCGTCGAGGCTAACCCTCGCGCGGCCTGCTCCCGGCGCACCGCCGTCGGCGGAAGGGGTGTTGCCGGGAAGTTCGTGGCGCAAGGATGTCCTGGAGGGCCTCGGCCGTTCGTCGACTGGTCGAGGCGCGCGCA
>ENA-UOVV01002553-UOVV01002553.1-compost-metagenome-genome-assembly--contig:-NODE-2553-length-10246-cov-6.926798_pt1 | contig 10246 bp, 9 predicted proteins | sample MGYA00238155_ERZ761577 | MGnify/ENA primary metagenome ERZ761577 (study PRJEB28898, sample SAMN06268775) | compost metagenome | isolation source: Emeryville, CA | place: USA:Emeryville, CA | collected... | reverse complement strand
TGCGGGTGGGAGTGAGCATGGTTGGGCTCCATTTCTTCGGACATGCGCCGTCCCGCCGCTGAATCGGCATCGATCGGGTGGACGGGGCGCGGGGCGGGAGGAGGGGCTAGAGGACCTTGGCGAGGAACTCTTTCGTTCGGGAATGGGACGGGGCGCTGAACAGGCGTTCGGGCGGGGCGATCTCGAGCACCCTGCCGCCTTCCATGAAGACGATCCGGTCGGCGACCTCGCGGGCGAAGCCGATCTCGTGGGTGACGATGACCAGCGTGGTGCCGGACTTGGCCAGCTCCTTGATCACGTCGAGCACCTCGCCGACCAGCTCCGGATCGAGGGCGGAGGTGGGCTCGTCGAACAGCAGGACCTTGGGGCGGAGCGCCAGGGCGCGGGCGATGGCGACGCGCTGCTGCTGGCCGCCGGAAAGGTGGCGCGGATAGGCGTCGGCCTTGTCGGCGAGGCCGACGCGGGCCAACAGGTCGCGGGCCTGGGCGACGGCCTCCTCGCGCGGGATGCCGGCCACCGACATGGGCGCCTCGATGACGTTTTCCAGCGCGGTCAGATGCGGGAAGAGGTTGAAGCTCTGGAACACCATGCCCACGCCGGCCCGCCGGCGGCGGATCGCCGGCTCCTTGAGCTCGTGGAGGAACGCGCCGCGCCGCTCGTAGCCGATCAGCTCGTTGTCGATGGCCACGATGCCGGCATCGACGCGCTCGAGGTGGTTGATGGTGCGCAACAGGGTGGACTTGCCGGCGCCGGACGGCCCGATGATGGCGACGACCTCGCCGGGCGCCACCGACAGATGCACGTTGTCGAGCACCTTGAGGCTGCCGAACGACTTGTCGACGCCGTGAATGTCGACCGCCCCGCCGATGCGGCCGGTCTCGAAGCCGACAAGGGGCCTGCGGTCCGCCGCGAGCGGGGCGGCGGCCCCGGCGTCCGGCGCGGCCCCGGAGCGATTGCGGCTGACGAGGCGGAACAGCCGGTCGAGGACGGGCGGCAGGGCCTCGCGCCGGGCGCCGCGGGAATAATACTGCTCGACGAGATACTGGAAGCCCGAGAGCACCACCATGATGACGAGATACCAGACGGTGGCCACCATCAGCAGCGGGATGACCTCGAGATTGCGCCGGTAGATCACCTGCACGGTGTAGAACAATTCGGGCAGCGCCAGCACGTAGACGATGGAGGTGGCCTTGGCGAGGCCGATGATCTCGTTGAAGCCCGAGGGCAGGATGGCGCGCATGGCCTGGGGCAGCACGATGTGCACCGCCTGGCGCCAGCGGCTGAGGCCCAGGGCCGCGGCGGCCTCGTGCTGGCCCTGATCGACCGAGAGGATGCCGCCGCGGATGATCTCGGAGGAGAAGGCCGCCTGGTTGAGGCTGAGGCCGATCACCGCCACGGCGAAGGGGCTCAGCGTCTGGACGGTGTCGAACTGGGCCCAGAGGATGCCGGTGAACGGCACGCCGATATTGATGGTGGCGTAGAGGTAGCCGAGATTGTTGAGGACCAGCAGCAGCACGATCAGCGGGATCGAGCGCAGCAGCCAGATATAGCCCCAGGACAGCCCGGAGAGCAGCGGCGACTTCGAGACGCGGGCAAAGGCCAGCAGGCCGCCGAGGACGAAGCCGATCACCGCCGACACCCCGGTCAGCAGCAGGGTGCGCCCGAGGCCGGCCAGCACCGGCTCGGAGAAAAAGAACTGCGCGAAGACCGCCCAGCCCCAGCGCTCGTTGGTCAGCACGGAATGCAGGCTGACAGCGATGACGAAGGCGGCGAAGAGGCTGCCGGCGATGCGCCAGGGATGGCGGGCGGGCACGATGCGCAGGCCGGCGAACTCCCTGGCGGTCGGCGCCGAGGCCGGCTGTGTCCCGATTTCCGTTGCCGAAGACATAATATCACCATGTCTACATATTTAGTGGATATTAGATTTGCCCATACGGGTGCTGCAAGGCGGACTGTTTTGAGTTTGCCGGCCGCTGGAAACTATTTGCCCGGTCAGGGAGCCGTCAGCGCATCGCCATTCCTGGCGCCGGAAACGGCCGGGGCGGGCAGCAGGGATTTCTCGAAGGCCAGGATCTGGATGCTTTCGGGGTCGGCGTCGAGATCGAACAGCGCGGTATAGCCGGTGTTGAGATAGAGGTGCCGCGCCTCGGGCTGGCGGAAGCCGGTGGTGAGGTAGACCCGGCTGTAGCCCTGCCGGACGGCGCGCGCCTCCAATTCGTCGAGGACGCGGCGGGCGAGGCCCTGGCGGCGATGCTCACGGTCGGTCCAGACGCGCTTGAACTCGGCGGTCACCGCGTCGTAGCGCATGAAGGCGCCGCCGGCGATGGGACGGCCGTCGCGCAGCAGCAGCACGAAGGCCCCGTCGGGCGCGGCGAAGCGCTCGGGCGGATAGCGGTTCATCTCGGCGGTGGCCGGCTCGCCGAAATAGTTGCCGTAGCGGGTCTGGTATTCGTCGGTGAGCTGCTCCACCAGCGGCCGGGCGATGGGGTCGGTGGGCAGGGTATAGAGGAAGCTGTCGGTCATGACGGAGCCTGTGCGGAAGCATTGGCGGAGAGGAAATCCTCGACCAGCCGCACCCAGTAGCGGGCGGCGTCGGGAATGACGGCATCGTTGAAGTCGTAGCGGGGGCTGTGCAGGTCGGCGCTGTCGCCATTGCCCAGGAACAGGTAGCTGCCGGGGCGCTCCTCCAGCATGAAGGCGAAATCCTCGCTGGCGGTGATCGGCCGGAGACCCGGCTCGATGCGGTCCGCCCCGAAATGCCGCCGGGCCACCTGGCGGGCGAACCCGGTCTGCCCCGGCTCGTTGACGAGGACCGGATAGCCGGTGGGATAGTGCAGCTCGGCCGTGGCGCCAAAGGCGGCGACATGGGTCTCGACCAGGCCGGTGATGCGCGCGCGGATGGCCTGGCGCACGCCCTCGTCGAAGGCGCGGACGGTCAGTTGCAGCTCGACGCTGTCGGGAATGACATTGGGCAGGCTGCCGCCATGGATGCTGCCCACCGTCACCACCGCGGCCTCGAGGGGATCGACATTGCGGGACACCACGGTCTGCAGCGCCAGCACGAGGCTGGCGGCGATCACCACCGGATCGACGGAGAGATGCGGCTTGGCGCCATGCCCGCCCCGGCCCCGGACGCGGATGATCGCCATGTCCACCGAGGCCATGGCCGGCCCTTCGAGGAAGGCGAAGCGGCCCGTGGGAACGCCGGGCCAGTTGTGCAGGCCGAACACGGCGTCCACCGGCAGGCGCTCGAACAGGCCGTCGCGGATCATCTTGCGGGCGCCGCCGCCGATCTCCTCGGCCGGCTGGAAGATCAGGCGCGCGGTGCCGGAGAAATTGCGGGTGCGGGCCAGCTCGTGCGCGGCGTCGAGCAGGATGGTGGTGTGCCCGTCATGGCCGCAGGCATGCATCCGGCCCGGATTGCGGCTGGCATAGTCGAGCCCGGTCGCCTCCTCGATGGGCAGGGCGTCCATATCGGCGCGGATGCCGATGCTGCGCCCGCCGGAGCCGACGGTCAGCGTGCCGACGACGCCGGTGCCGCCGATGCCGGTCTCGACCCCGTAGCCCCAGCCGCGCAGATAGTCGGCGACGAGCGCGCTGGTCTCGTGCTCCTCATAGGCCAGCTCGGGCCGGCTGTGGAGATAGCGGCGGAGGGCGACGAAGTCCTCCGCGGTTTCCGGCCGGGCGGGAGCGTCGAGGCTCATCAGCCCGCGACCTTCGCTGCGGCCAAGGCGTAGCGGCTCTGCCGGAACGGCAGGCCCAGATGCTCGCGCAGCGTGGTGCCGATCTGCTCGCGGCTATGGCGGCCGCGCCGTTCGAGGATGGGCAGCACCTGCTCGTCGAAATCCTTCCAGCCGGCCGCCGAGACGGGAAAGCCCAGCACGAAGCCGTCGGCGGCGCCGGTATCCACCCATTCGACGATCCTGTCGGCGATCCGCTCGGGGGTGCCGTGGAACTCGCTGCGCGGCGTGGTCTGCTCCAGGGCCACCTCGCGCAGCGTCTGGCCCAGCGCCTTCGCCCGGCTCTTGATGCGGTCGGTGCCGGACTGGAAATTGTTGCGGCCGATATCGCCCAGTTCGGGGAAGGGGGCGTCGAGCTCGTACTGGCTGAAATCGTGATGGTCGAAGAAGCGGCCGAGATAGGCCAGGGCCTCGCGGATGTTCACGAGCCCGGCGATCTCCTGGTACTTGCGCTCCGCCTCCTCCTCGGTGGAGCCCACGATGGGGCCGATGCCGGGCAGCACCTTGATGGCGTCGGCGCCGCGGCCATGGGCCACCGCGCTCTGCTTGAGCTTGTGGGTGAGGACGCGGTTCTCCTCGATGGAGACGGAGTTGGCGAACACCGCGTCGGCGTGGCGGCCGGCCAGCTCGATGCCGGCCGGCGAGCCGCCGGCCTGGAACAGCACGGTCTGGCCCTGGGGCGAGCGCTGGATGTTCAGCGGCCCCTCGGCCGAATGGAACCGGCCCTTGTAGTCGAGCCGGTGCAGCTTGGAGAAATCGGCGAACCGGCCGGTCTCGCGGTCGCGCACGAAGGCGTCGTCGTCCCAGCTGTCCCACAGGCCCTTGACGATCTCGATATGCTCGGCGGCGATCTCGTAGCGCAGGGCGTGGTCGGGATGCCGGTCGCGGCCATAGTTGCGGGCCGAGCCCTCAAGGGGGGAGGTGACGGCGTTCCAGCCGGCGCGGCCCCTGCTCAGCAGGTCGATGGAGCCGAACTGCCGCGCCACGGTGAAGGGATCGCTGTAGGAGGTCGAGAGCGTGCCGACCAGGCCGATGGTGCTGGTGGTGGCCGCCAGCGCCGAGAGCAGGGCGATGGGCTCGAAGCGGTTGAGGAAGTGCGGGATGGACTGCTCGTTGATGTAGAGGCCGTCGGCCACGAAGGCGAAGGCGATGCCGGCGGCCTCGGCCTTGCGCGCCTGGTCGAGCAGGAAATCGAAGTTCACCGAGGCGTCGGGGGGGCCGCTGGGATGCTTCCAGGCGTTCATATGGCCGCCCGGGCCGTGCAGCATGATGCCGAAGGGGATGCGGTTCTGGCTCATCTCGGGGTCTCCAGGGTCAGGCGGACAGGGCGGCGGGGGAGGCGGCGGCACGGCGCGCCGCGGCGATCAGCGCGATGGCGTCGAGCCGGCTGTCGCCGGGATTGGCGAGGTCGAGGATGAACTCCTCGATGCCGTAGCGGCCGGCCAGCGCGTCGAGGGCGGCGACGATGTCGTGCCCGTCGCCGGCCAGCACGTTGGCCTGGCGCCTTTCCACCGTGTAGTCGGTGACGCCGGCCTGGCGCGCATATTCGGCCGCCTGCTCCTCGCTGCCCACGGTGACGCTCTGGCCGCCGGGAATGGTGACCTTGTAGGGGGTGAAGGCGGCCGCGGTGTCGCGCGCCGCCGCCCCGTCCTCGGCCACCACGGCGGCCAGGGCCACGAGGGGCGTGCGGTGCGCGAGATCGCGATAGGTGGAGATGGCCGAGGCCAGGGCCACGTCGTCGCCGTTGAGGTGGCGGGCGAAGACGAAATGCCAGCCCAGCTCGGCCGCCAGCGTGGCGCTCTCGACGCTGGCGCCGAGCAGGAATTTCTCGCCCTGCGAGCCGGGCGAGGGGGTGGCGGCGAGGCCCTCGGTCCGGCGGGCGGCGTCCGCGCCCAGATAGGCGTCGAGCTCGCGCAGCTGGGCGGCGAAATCCGGCTTCAGCGCCGGATCGCGTCCGGCCTGCAGGGCGCGGGTGGACAGCGGCAGCCCGCCCGGCGCCTTGCCGATGCCGATATCGATGCGCCCGGGGGCGAGGCTTTCGAGCAGGTTGAAGTTCTCGGCCACCTTGTAGGGGCTGTAGTGCTGCAGCATCACCCCGCCGGAGCCGACGCGGATGGTGGCGGTGCGGGCGGCGAGCAGGGCGATCAGGATCTCGGGCGAGGAGCTGGCGAGCTCGGGGGTGTTGTGGTGCTCGGCCACCCAGAACCGCGCATAGCCGAGCGCCTCGGCGCGCTGGGCGAACCGCACCGTCCGCTCCAGCGCGGCGCTGGCGGTCTCGCCCTTGGCGATGGGGCTCTTGTCGAGCAGGCTGAGGCGATAGGACATCACGGGCTCCCGTCAGAACAGGGCGCCAGTTTAAGTCTACAAATTTGATAGATGAACTGAAAACGCCGGTGCCGAGGGCAATTGGCAAGGCTTTTTCTCCGCCCGCCCGGTGCGCGAGGCGGCGATTCCGGCGGCTCCGGCGGGGCGGGAACAACTTGCTGCCGCGGGCGGGGGCGGGGAGCATGCCGGGGCCGGCACGGATTCAACGGGCGTGGCGACCGGCCCTCGGGTCAGGCCGAGGGCAGCCCCATGGGCTGGAACGGTCAGGGGTCCGAAGGAAACGCTTCCCCTCAAGGGGGAGGAAGCAAAGAGCCGCAACAGGTCCGGCGCCGGCCTCAGTGCAGGGTCAGGACGCCGCTGACGGGGCGGAATTCGGCGGGGCGGATGAGCTTGCTGTGGGCCACGCGCACCGAATGCAGGGCGCCCTCGATCTCGCGGGTCCAGAAGTCGAGGAAGCCCTGCAGCGTCGGGAAGGCGGGCGCCACGTCGTAGTCCTGCCAGACATAGAGCTGGAGCAGCGAGGGGGTGTCGGGCAGATGGTAGTGGATCTCGGCCGTCGTCAGCCCGTAGCCTTCGAGCTGCTTGAGAAAGGCGGTGTCGACCATGGCGTGCTCCGTGGGTAAGAACGACGCGAATAGCTCAACACAAACAGCCTCTTGGTCAAAATCAGCACTCGGCGGCGTCGAGTGCTAAAATTTTTTTGTCCCCCTCTTGAAGCCGCTTCGGGCGGCTCCTAACTCGATCTCGCCTCCTCCCGGCAGGGCCGGGAGGACCTGACATCACCGTTCGATCAAATGGAGGAATGGATGGCTTTCCGTCCCTTGCACGATCGCGTGGTCGTGCGTCGCATCGAAGCCGACGAGAAGACTGCCGGCGGCATCATCATCCCCGACACAGCCAAGGAGAAACCAGCCGAGGGCGAGGTCGTCGCCGTGGGTCCGGGCGCCCGCAACGAGAAGGGCGAGATCGTGGCCCTGTCGCTGAAGGCGGGGGACCGGGTGCTGTTCGGCAAGTGGAGCGGCACCGAGGTCAAGATCGATGGGCAGGACCTGCTCATCATGAAGGAATCCGACATCCTGGGCGTCATCGAGCCCGGCGAGGCCGCCCGCAAGGCGGCCTGACGAAGGAGTTGAGGGAAAATGGCTGCGAAAGACGTGAAATTTTCCGGTGACGCCCGCGAGAAGATGCTGCGCGGCGTCGACGTGCTGGCCAATGCCGTCAAGGTGACGCTGGGCCCCAAGGGCCGCAACGTCGTCATCGAGAAGTCGTTCGGCGCCCCGCGCATCACCAAGGACGGCGTGTCGGTCGCCAAGGAGATCGAGCTCGAAGACAAGTTCGAGAACCTCGGCGCCCAGCTGCTGCGCGAGGTCGCGTCCAAGACCAACGACCTGGCCGGCGACGGCACGACCACGGCTACCCTGCTCGGCCAGGCCATCGTGCGCGAGGGCGCCAAGGCGGTTGCCGCCGGCATGAACCCGATGGACCTCAAGCGCGGCATCGATCTGGCCGTCGAGGCCGTGGTGGCCGACCTCAAGGCCCATGCCAAGAAGGTCACCGCCAATTCGGAGATCGCCCAGGTCGGCACCATCTCGGCCAATGGCGACACCGAGATCGGCCGGTTCCTGGCCGAGGCCATGGAGAAGGTCGGCAACGAGGGCGTGATCACGGTCGAGGAGGCCAAGACCGCCGAGACCGAGCTGGAAGTGGTCGAGGGCATGCAGTTCGACCGCGGCTATCTGTCGCCCTATTTCGTCACCAATGCCGAGAAGATGACCGCCGTCCTCGAGGACCCCGTCATCCTGCTGCACGAGAAGAAGCTCTCCAACCTGCAGGCCATTCTGCCGATCCTCGAAAGCGTGGTGCAGTCGCAGCGTCCGCTGCTGATCATCGCCGAGGACATCGAGGGCGAGGCGCTGGCGACCCTGGTCGTCAACCGCCTGCGCGGCGGCCTCAAGGTCGCGGCCGTCAAGGCGCCGGGCTTCGGCGACCGCCGCAAGGCCATGCTGGAAGACATCGCCATCCTCACCGGCGGCAACGTGGTCTCCGAGGATCTGGGCATCAAGCTCGAGAACGTCACCATCAACATGCTCGGCACCGCCAAGAAGGTGGTGATCGAGAAGGAGAACACCACCATCGTCGACGGTGCCGGCGCCAAGCAGGACATCCTGGCCCGCACCAACCAGATCCGCCAGCAGATCGAGGAGACCACCTCGGACTACGACCGCGAGAAGCTGCAGGAGCGGCTGGCCAAGCTCGCCGGCGGCGTCGCGGTGATCCGCGTGGGCGGGGCCACCGAGGTCGAGGTGAAGGAGAAGAAGGACCGGGTGGACGACGCCCTGCACGCCACCCGCGCCGCGGTGGAGGAAGGCATCCTGCCCGGCGGCGGCGTGGCGCTGCTGCGCGCGCTCAAGGCGCTGGAGACCCTCAAGGGCGCCAACCAGGACCAGCAGGCCGGCATCGACATCGTGCGCCGCGCCATCCAGAGCCCGGCCAAGCAGATCGCCCAGAACGCGGGCGAGGACGGCTCGGTCATCGCCGGCAAGATCCTGGAGAAGGACGACTACAACTGGGGCTACAACGCCGCCACCGGCGAATATCAGGACCTGGTGGCCAATGGCGTGATCGACCCGGCCAAGGTGGTGCGCACGGCCCTGCAGGACGCCGCCTCGGTGTCCTCGCTGCTGATCACCACCGAGGCGCTGGTGGTCGAGAAGCCCAAGAAGGAAGCCGCCCCGGCCATGCCCGCCGGCGGCATGGACTTCTAGCCCCGGCCAATCCCGCCCGCGGCGCCCGGCGCCGCGGGCTTGCCGATACCGACAGTCATGCAGGTCCGTTCCACGGCGGTGCGGGCACGATGAAGTGCGCCCTCGCCCCCGGGGAGAGGACCGGCAATTCATCGAGGGACAAAATGCATTTCCGGCGCATCGCCTTGCTTCTCGCCTGCTCCAGCCTGCTGCTGGCCTCGCCCGCCCTGGGCCAGGTCCCCGGCCCGGCAATTGCCGAGCCGCCGCCTGCCGCGGCGGCCGACCAGCCCCCCGCCGGCCTGTGGCTGACCACGCCGGCTCCCGATTTCTCCACCGTGCTGGAGGAGACCGTCACCATCCCCCTGAGCTTGCGCAACAGCGGCCTGCCGCCGCAACGCGCCAGCCTCGATCTCACCGGCCTGCCCGAGGGATGGGGCTGGTCGATCCGCGCGGACAACCGCGCCATCGGCGCCGCCATCGTGCTGCCCGACGACAGCCAGTCGCTGACCCTGGAGCTGACCCCGCCGCCGGACGCGGCGCCCGAGGCGCTCGACATCGCCGTGGTGGCCGATACCGGCGAGACCGCCGTCAGCCTGCCGCTCACCATCCGCTTCGACGCCGACGAGCCGGGCGGGGTGACGCTGGAGCCGGAGCTGCCGGCCCTGCGCGGGGCGCCCAACTCCACCTTCACCTACCGGCTGACGCTGCGCAACGACAGCGCCCAGGAGGGCCTGTTCAACCTCGCCGCGCAGACGCCGCCGGGCTTCACCACCACCTTCAAGCGCGGCTACGGCTCCGAGCAGATCACCGGGGTGCCGGTCGAGGCCGGCGCCAGCGAGACGGTGACGCTGGAGGTCAAGCCCGGCGCCTCGGTCCCGGCGGGGCGCTATCCGATCGCGGTCGAGGTGCTGTCGGGCGAGCTTTCGGCCACGGCCGAGCTCAGCGCCGAGCTCACCGGCGCGCCCGACCTGCAATTGGTGGGGCCCAACGAGCGGCTGAGCGGCACCGCCACGGCCGGGGCGGCCACCACCTTCCCCTTCACCATCGGCAATGCCGGCACGGCCGATGCCGAGGCGGTGGCATTCTCGGCCAGCGCCCCGACCGGCTGGACCGTCGCCTTCGCGCCCGAGGAGCTGCCGGCCCTCGCCGCCGGCGCGGTGCAGCAGGTCGATGTCGCCATCACCCCGTCCGAGCAGGCGGTGGCGGGCGACTACATGGTGACCGTGCGCGCCAACGGGTCGGGCGTGTCCGAATCGGTGCAGTTCCGCGTCACCGTGCAGACCTCCACCGTATGGGGGCTGGTCGGGCTCGGGGTGATCGCGGTGGCGGTCATCGTGCTGGTGCTGGCCGTGCTGAGGTATGGCCGCAGATGACCACGCCCGTCATCGAGGCCACCGGCCTCACCAAGGCCTACGACGAGCTGGTGGCCCTCAAGCC
>ENA-UOVV01002552-UOVV01002552.1-compost-metagenome-genome-assembly--contig:-NODE-2552-length-10249-cov-6.798509_pt1 | contig 10249 bp, 4 predicted proteins | sample MGYA00238155_ERZ761577 | MGnify/ENA primary metagenome ERZ761577 (study PRJEB28898, sample SAMN06268775) | compost metagenome | isolation source: Emeryville, CA | place: USA:Emeryville, CA | collected... | reverse complement strand
CGCCGCGAGATCGCGACGCCGTATCCATTCCATGCTTCGTGCGCTGTTTGAAATTGTGATCAGGATCTAGGATGCCCGCGCCAGCGGCGCTTTGGCCTGTGGTGCCGGAGCCGCCCGGCGCGCACGCCACTGGTTCCGCAATCGCCGCGCCTCGTGATAGCCAAGCAGCCGCGCCTGCTCGAGCGCGAACGCCGCCGAGCTGCCCGGCCCGACATGGATCAGCATCTCGACCACCTGACGCCGGCCGGTCCAGAGCTTCGCCATGAAGCCGTCTTCCGACGAGCAGGAATCGATGGCGCCGATCGCCGGATCGGCGAACAATTGCTCGGTGATCTTGTCCACCAGCAGCATTCCCGGCGAGTAGCGCGCATAGGCGGTATCGAACGCCGTCTTCCAGGTATAGGCGGCATCGCCGCCATACATCAGCACCTGCGCGGCAATCGGCTGGCCGTCGACTCGCAGCAGCGCCACCGACGCATGCCCCTCGGTGGACAGATTATGCATCAGTTGCCGCACGAAAGCGGCATCCGCGGCGTCGCACAGCAGCGCGGTGCCGCGCGCGCCCTTCCAGCTCGCCTGCTCGAGGGCGAGAAAGGTCTCGAAGGCCTGCATGACCGCCGCGGGCGTCCGGTCGTTGACGACATCGACGCTCCCCGTCGCGGACAGGCGATTCCAGTCCTGACGCAATTTCTTGCGGGTCGAACCGCTCTTCTTGATGCCGTCCTCGCGCGTTGCGAACGGGCGCTGGCTTTCCATCAGCATACGATGCGCGCCGCCGGTCGCCGCCAGTTCGCGCGCGAGCGATGCATAGCAAGGCACCTCCTGCTCGAACGAATGCAGATGCAGCACCTTCGGCAGATCGGGATCGTTCTGTATCGCGGCGAGGAACGCCGGCATCACCGCCGCGGCATAGGCGGGATCGACCACCGGCGTCGACAGGAAGGCGTAGTTGTACGGCCGCGCATCCAGCACCAGGGGCCAGAACGGCGCGATCCGTCGAATCCGCAGTGCCCACAGACCGATCAGCCGCCGCGGCGTCGCGGCATCGTCCCACGCCAGCAGCACGCGGATATCGGCGAACCCGGTCGCCTCGGCCGCACGCAGCGCCGCCGGGTGCATGAACGCATTCGACGAGGCGCGCGCGGCAAGATCGGTCCATGCGGCGGCGATGTCGCTGTTTGGTGAACAAGTGGTTACCGAGATCATCGCACCGACGCCCCGCTGTTGCGCGCTTTCGCCGGTCGGTCATACATCCGGCCGCATTGCGTTTCAGTTAAGTCGCTGCCGTATCGCCCCGGGCCCATGTTCAAACTTTGTTGGGGTTTGAGGCGCATGGATAAGTGCGGCGCAAGAGACAGATCGATGCGGTACACGGACGTTGCTATTGTCGGCGGGGGACTCGCTGGATCGATCGTCGCCGCACAACTGGGGCGCGCCTGCATCGACGCGATCCTGATCGATCCGCATCCGCGCTACCCGGCCGACCTGCGCTGCGAAAAGCTGAGTGCCGATCAACTCGCCATCCTGCGGCGGACCGGTCTCGCCGATGCGGTGCTGCGCGCCTCGACCCATGATCGCGAAGTGTGGATCGCCCGGTTCGGCCATCTGCTGCAGAAGCGCGCGAGCGATCAGCACGGCATCATGTACGACACGCTGGTGAACACGCTGCGCGCGGAAATTCCGCGTCGCGTTGAGTTCATCGTCGGCAAGGTGTCGGCGGCGGCGACCAGCGCGGAGCGGCAGATCCTGACTCTCGCCGGCGGCGAACGGATTTCCGCGCGGCTGATCGTGATGGCGAGCGGGCTCAACATCGCGCTGCTGCATCAACTTCATCTCGAACGCCGCGTCATCAGCGCCTGTCATTCGATCACGCTCGGCTTCGACATGGCGCCGGTCGATCGTGCGGCCTTCGATTTTCCGGCGCTGACCTATTACCCGGAACGCGCGAGCGATCGCGCCGCCTATCTGACATTGTTTCCCGTTAGCGAGGCGATGCGCGCCAACCTGATGGTGTACCGCAACGTCGACGATCCATGGCTGCGGCAGATGCGTCATGAACCCGAGGCCGCGCTCAATGCGCTGATGCCGCGCCTGCGCCGCATCGCCGGGGATTTCAAGATCGTCGGGCCGGTCAAGATCCGCCCGGCGGACCTTTATGTGACGCTCGGCTATCGCCAGCCCGGCGTGGTTCTGGTGGGCGATGCCTTTGCCACCTCATGTCCGGCCGCCGGCACCGGCTCCCACAAGGTGTTCACCGACGTCGAGCGGCTATGCAACGTGCATATCCCGGCATGGCTGCGAACGGACGGCATGGACGCGGCCAAGATTGGCGCATTCTACGACGATCCGGTGAAGATCGCCTGCGATGCGGCCTCCACCGCGAAGGCCTATCACCTGCGCGCGATGTCGATCGAGGATGGTTTGCGCTGGCGCGCGGCGCGCTGGTCGCGCTTTCTGGTCCGGGCCGCGCAAGGCAAGCTGCAGCAGGCGCGGCGGCTGTTGCGGAAGGACGCACGGGCCGAGGCGATCGGAGCGCATCCGGAAATCGGAAAGGCGGCCTGATGCTCGCCGCCTATGCACCACAGCAACGGCGTTCGGGCGCGTCAGCCGAGGCCCTCACTCCTCATCATCGTCGTTGTCATCATCTTCATCATCGTCGTGAACGACATGGCTCTGATCGTCCCATAGCTTGCGATAGAAGCCGTTGGCCGCGAGCAGTTCCTCGTGCGACCCGCGCTCCACGACCCGGCCCTCATTGATGACGATGATCTCGTCCATCTCCACCACCGAGGTGAGCCGGTGCGTCGAAAAGATCATGGTCCGGCCGCGCGCCAGCCGCAGCAGCGTGCGATTGATGGCGGCTTCGGTGGTCTGGTCCAGCGCCGAGGTCGCCTCGTCCAGCAGCAGCACCGAGGGATCGCGCACGATGGCGCGCGCGATCGCCATGCGCTGGCGCTGACCACCCGACAACGTGTCGCCCCGCTCGCCGACGACGGTGTCGTAGCCTTCCGGCAGGCTCATGATGAAACGGTGAATCTCGGCCTTGCGCGCCGCGGCTTCCACTTCGGCATCGGTGGCGTTCTCCTTGCCGAGCCGGATGTTCTCGCGGATCGACATATTGAACAGCACGTTGTCCTGAAACACCACCGCCATGTTCTCGCGCAGCGACTCACGCGTCACCTTGCGGATATCGACGCCATCGATCGTCACCCGGCCCGCGGTCGGCACGTAAAGCCGCAGGATGAGATTGAGCAGCGTGCTCTTGCCCGACCCGCTCGGCCCGACGATGGCGACGGACTTGCCGAAGTCGATCCTGAGATCGAGGTTGTCGATCACCGGCCGCTCGCTGCCTTCATATCCGAACGTGACATGATCGAAGGTGATGTCGTTGGTGATCCGCGGCAGATCCGGTGCGCCGTGACGGTCGACCCCGCGCGTCGGCTCGTCCAGCAGTTCGTTCATGTGCCGGATCGCCGCCGCCGCTTGGATCGACACCGGGATGAAATGCATCAGATGGGCGATGTTGTAGGAAATCTCCCAGAAGGCGCTCTCGAAGGTGACGAAAGTGCCGATGGTGATGTGGCCCTTGGTGGCGAGATAGGCGCCGAGCGCAAGAACGACGAGATGCAGTAGCAATACCGAGACGTTCACCGAGCGCTCGACCATGCTCGACAGGAATGTCGCCGATGCGATCTTCTTCTGGGTCTGGGTGTTGCTGACGGTAAACCAGTTCAGCGCGCGGCGTTGCAGGCTGAACGCCTTCACCACCGCCTGCGCCGCGATATTCTCCTGCACCATGCCGAGAATGGAGGACTCGGCGACTTTCTGCTCGTAATTGGCCTTCACCGCCTTCGGCGTCAGGATGCGCGGGCCGATCAGGGTGATCGGAAAGATCAGCAACGCCACGGTGGCGAGTTGCCAGTTCAGGAAGAACATCAGGATCAGACCGGCGACCAGTTCGAGCGCGGGGAGCACCGCGCTGTTGGCCAGCGTCTGCATCGAGGTTTCGAACGCCGCGAGGTCGACCGAGAAGCGCGAGAGAATCTCGCCGCGCTTGGTCCGCGCAAAGAAGCTCGAAGGCAGATCCTGGATATGGCCGAACAGCCGCGCGCGGACATCCGAGATGATCGACGCCGAGAGCCAGGCATCCCATTTCTCGTACCAGATCGAAATGATCGAGGTGATGATGCCGGCAATCGCCAGCACCGACAGGATCCGCATCAGGACGCCGAAGTCCTCCTCGCCGAGCGCGTCGTCGATCAGGAACTTGAGGCTGAGCGGCATGATGACGTTGAACAGCGTCTCGATCAGCAGACCGAACGCGACGAACGACAACGCCTTTTTGTAATTGCCGAAATAGGGCCGGACGAACCGGTAGATGGTCGCGAGCGCGCCGGCGGCCTCGCTGGCGGTATAGACGACGAGTTCCTCGTCGTCCTCGTCGTCGAGGTCTATCTCGTCGTCGAGATCGTCGTCATCATCCGCGTCTGGGCTCTTGGCCGATTTTGCCGTCGGATGAGGAAGGGCGGGGCGCGGCAACGTCTCGCCATCCTGCGCGAGCGGTCGCGCAGCCGGGCCGTCGCTCAGTGTTTTGGAACCGGAACTGTCCGAAGGGGTCTTGGCCACAATCCATCAGCCGCTAAGGAGACGGGCCCGCGCATCGGGACCGCGATCCCGATCTGTCTGTCATCGACGCAAAGTGATGCCGTCGCATTGTCGCCCTGCCCGGCCGCAAAACCACCCTGCACTCCCTGCAATCTGTCACGCCAAGCGACAAACCGCCAGCCCGGCATCCAGCCGTCTAGTCGTCGGACTCGACCTTGTCGAAGAACGAATAACGCAGGCTGTCCGCGTCGGCATACCAGTTTCCGGGACCCTTGTTCGCCGCCAGTGTGGCGGCCCAGGCCTCATCGAGACAGTCGTTCCGGCTCATCGCCAGATCAAAGCCATTGTTGAAGAAGATCTCCGACCACTCCCACCAGGTCCCGAGCTTCTTGACGCCGCGCAGCAGGTCATAGCGGTCGATCAGCTTCGGATCGAAGTCGCTGGTGACCGAGCCGAACACGAGGCCGGTGCGCACCACCCGATGCAGTTCGCGGACGGCGCTGCGAACCCGCCGCTCGGTGACGTGGCACAAACAGGTCTCGAACACAAAATCGAACTCGCCATCCTTGAACGGCAGGTCGATGACGGAGCCGAGCAGATTGAACTCACGCAGGGCCGCCGGAGTCTTGGCATGAATCGCGCGATTGTTTTCGACGCCCCAGGCATCGACCCCGAGCGTGCGCAAGGCGCCGACCAGTTCGCCGCTTGCCGAACCCGCTACCAGCAAGCGGTAGCCATCGCGCTTCTGCCAGACGATTTCGATCAAGGTCTTGAGATATTTCGGATCGGAGAACTGCTGCCAGACCTCGCCATAGCGGCCGACACCGCGATAGTTCTCGAAATAAGACGAATCGATCTTTGCGCCGCGATTGCCCTTTTCGCGCGCGTAGCGCAGACGCATGGTTTCGGTGACGACGATGTCGGTGGCCGCATCGGAAGAATCGAGCAGCCCGTTCAGCGTCGAGTCGAACAGATAATCGCCGACCAGAACCAGACCCGGATGCTGCTTCGGTTCAGGGCGATGATTGGTCGCGACATCGCGCACCGGCACGCCGCCGGGAATCGCATTCACCGACGACAGCCAGCGATGAATCTTGCCCTCGAGGAAATGCGCGCGCGCATCGCCGAACGAGGCAGGCAGCGATTTCAGCGCCGCATCGATCAGTTCCTGATCGCTGAGGTTGGCGAATGCCAGGGCATCCGAGCCGGGGATGAGAAAATTCAGCACACCGTTGCGTCCGACGTCGTGACGCGCGCCCTCGTTATAGACGCAGCAGCCGCCGAACGCTTCCGACATGAACCATGCGCCGGGAATCTGATCGCCCCAGAACGGCGAGTCGAACAGCAGCGAAACGCGCAGATAATGCGCCGGCCGATCGAAGTAAGCGATGTGCTTCACCATCGACTTGCGAAGCTGTTCGCCGTCCCAGCGCATCGTGGCCAGCCAGCTGTGCGGCAGGCACACCATCACGAGATCGAATTCCCGCGTCTCAGGTCCCTTGCCGTTCATCATGTTGAGCTGATAGCGGCCCTGCCCGGTCTTGCCGACCTCCAGCACACGATGGTTGAGCTGGATGTCCGCATCGACCTCCGCCTGCAGGCACGAGATCAGTTGCTCATTGCCGTTCTGAATCGAGTACAGGCCGATATAGCCGTCGACGTCCATCACGAAGTTCTTCAGGGCGTTGAGGCCGTTGGTGTTGTGGCTTTCGGTCGCGATATCGGAGCGCGCCATCACCTTGAGGAATCGTTTCGCGACGGGATCGGTTACCTCGCGATCGAGCAGGTCCTCGCAATTCACGTCGATCCACGGATGCTCGTTATCCTGCGCGCCGACGCCTTCGTAATATTCGGTCGGAGAGATCATCTCCTCGCAGCGCCTGCGGAACGCCAGGATGGCATCGGCGGTCTTGTCGCCGTATTTGCGGCGCATGCCCGGAACGTCATTCAGCAATTCGCCGTCGAGCATCACCTGTTCGGCATCCATCGGGATGGTCTGCAGGCCGAAATGCTGGATCAGATCGCGCAGCGGGTCCGGACCTGTCATCGAGTAGTCGTAGATTTCGGCCACGCCGGCCTCATAGAGCGCGGGCGCGGAATCGAACTTCCGCGACATCACTTTGCCGCCCAGCCGGTCGGACGCCTCAAAGATCGTCACGCGGCACAGCTTCCCAAGCTTCTTCTTGAGATACCAGGCGCTCATCAGGCCGCCCGGGCCCCCACCTATGATTGCAAGATCAAGCATCTGTCACTTTCGAAGCGCAATTGCCGCTTCCTGCGTCCGCTGCGACGACGCATTCCGAGCCTTTGCGGAGTCAGCTAACCCCCGGACCCTCGTCTTCCTAACGTCGAGACGTATGACGGTCACTGGCCGCACTATCGCCGATTTGGGCCAGCCCCCTCAAGGGAAAGCGCTTTTCACCTGAAGGAAAGATGAACAGAGCAGTATTCCAGCCACACCGATGCGAATTTTCCCGGAAAGCCCTGGCCGGCCTTCCGGGGCGGCTTCCTCGGACGCCTTGTTCCGGGACGACCCCGCCTTGGGCGGCGGCTGGGGATTTACGGCCCGGCTACGCCCCTGTGCCGAGGAAAGCGGGCCCCCGGCCGCATTCAACAGGATCGCCGCCGGTCGGCCGGACCGGATCGTCAGGACAAAAAAAGAAGAGGCCGGCTCGCGCCGGCCTCTTCCATATTCGAACGATCGTGCGTCACTCTGCCGGCGGCAGGGCCAGCGGCTCGGCTTCCGGCGCGGCCGGGGTGATCGAGGCCTGCTTCTCGCGCTCGTCGAGGATCAGGCGATCGCGCTTCATGGCGACCTCGCGGATACGGGCCATCGAGGCGCCGGTGCCGGCCGGAATCAGCCGGCCGACAATGACGTTCTCCTTGAGACCTTCCAGCGGATCCACCTTGCCGTTGACAGCGGCTTCGGTGAGCACGCGGGTGGTCTCCTGGAACGACGCCGCCGAGAAGAACGACCGCGTCTGCAGGCTCGCCTTGGTGATGCCGAGCAGCACCGGGGTGCCGGTCGCGGGCTTCTTGCCCTCTTCCTTCGCCTTGGCGTTGAGCGCGTCGAACTCGATCTTGTCGATCTGTTCGCCCGCGATCATGTCGGTCTCACCCTGGTCGGTGATCTCGATCTTCTGCAGCATCTGCCGAACGATGACTTCGATGTGCTTGTCGTTAATCAACACGCCCTGCAGCCGATAGACTTCCTGGATTTCGTTGACCAGATAGGCAGCGAGTTCCTCGATGCCCTTGATCGCCAGAATGTCATGCGGCGCCGGGTTGCCTTCAACGATGAAGTCACCCTTTTCGACGATGTCGCCATCCTGCAAATGGATGTGCTTGCCCTTCGGAATAAGGTACTCGCGAGTCTCCTCGTTCTTGTCGACAGGCTCGATCGAGATGCGACGCTTGTTCTTGTAGTCGCGACCGAAGCGGATGGTGCCGGCGATTTCGGCGATGATCGCCGCATCCTTCGGCTTGCGCGCTTCGAACAGTTCGGCGACACGCGGCAGACCGCCGGTGATGTCGCGCGTCTTGGCGCTCTCGGTGGAGACACGGGCGAGAATGTCGCCGGGCTTCACCTTGCTATCGACGTCAACCGACAGAATGCCGTCGACCGAGAGCATGTAGCGGGCATCGCCACCGCGCGGCAGCTTCAGCACCTTGCCGTCCTTGCCCTTGATGACGATCGCGGGCCGCAGGTCGGCGCCGCCACGCGTCGAGCGCCAATCGATGACCACGCGCTTGGCGATACCGGTGGATTCGTCCAGCGTTTCCGAGATCGACTGGCCTTCCACCAGATCCTCGAACCCGATGGTGCCCTCGACTTCGGTGAGGATCGGGCGAGTATACGGATCCCACTCCGCGATGCGCTGGCCGCGCTTGACGGCATCGCCCTCATCGACGTGCATGCGCGCGCCGTACTGGATGCGATGGGTCGCGCGCTCGGTGCCGTCGGCATCAACCACGGCGACGACCATGTTACGGGCCATCGCAACCAGGTGACCTTCGCTGTTGCGCGCGATAGCCTTGTTCTTGATGGTGATCTTGCCGTCGAAGTTCGATTCGATGACCGACTGCTCGTTGAGCTGCGCCGCGCCACCGATGTGGAACGTACGCATCGTCAACTGCGTGCCGGGCTCGCCGATCGACTGCGCCGCGATGACACCCACCGCCTCGCCGTGGTTGACCGGCGTGCCGCGGGCCAGATCGCGGCCATAGCACTTGCCGCAGATGCCGTTGACCAGTTCGCAGGTCAGCGCCGAGCGGATCTTCACCTCCTGGATGCCGGCCTGCGCGATCTGCTCGACGTGGCTTTCCTCCATCAGGGTATTGCGCTTGATCAGCACCTTGTTGGTCGCCGGATCACGGATGTCCTCGCACGCGGTACGGCCGAGGATACGCGAGCCGAGCGACGCCACCACCGTGCCGGAATCAACGATGGCGCGCATCTTGATGCCGAGCTTGGTGCCACAGTCGTCCTGCGTGATGATGCAGTCCTGCGCGACGTCGACCAGACGGCGGGTCAGGTAACCCGAGTTCGCCGTCTTGAGCGCGGTGTCCGCCAGACCCTTGCGGGCGCCGTGGGTCGAGTTGAAGTACTCGAGCACCGACAGACCTTCCTTGAAGTTGGAAATGATCGGCGTCTCGATGATCTCGCCCGACGGCTTCGCCATCAGGCCGCGCATACCGGCGAGCTGACGCATCTGCGCCGGCGAACCACGCGCACCCGAATGAGCCATCATGTAGATCGAGTTGACCTGCGCCTCGCCGCCCTTCGGATTCTTCTTAACGGCGGAGATTTCCTTCATCATCTCCTTGGCGATTTCCTCGGTCGCCTTCGACCAGGCGTCGACGACCTTGTTGTACTTCTCGCCGTGGGTGATCAGGCCGTCGTTGTACTGCTGCTCGAAGTCCTTGGCCATCGTGCGGGTCGCATCGACGATCTTCCACTTCGAGTGCGGCACCACCATGTCGTCCTTGCCGAACGAAATGCCGGCCTTGAACGCATTATAGAAGCCGAGCGCCATGATGCGGTCGCAGAAAATCACCGTCTCCTTCTGGCCGCTGTGGCGATAGACGTGATCGATCACGCCGGAGATCTCGCGCTTCGTCATCAGCTTGTTGACGAGGTCGAACGGCATCTTCGGCGATTTCGGCAGCACCTGCGCAAGAATTGCGCGGCCGGCCGTGGTGTCATACCAGCGGCTGACCACCTTGCCGTCCTCGTCGACGCCTTCCCATCGGTACTTGATCTTGGTGTGAAGGTGGATCACCTGCGAATGCAACGCGTGCTCGATCTCGGCCATGTCGCCGTAAAGCTTGCCTTCGCCCGGCAGGCCCTCGCGCAGGATCGAGAGATAGTAGAGACCCAGCACGATATCCTGCGACGGCACGATGATCGGCTGACCGTTGGCCGGATGCAGGATGTTGTTGGTCGACATCATCAGGACGCGCGCTTCCAGCTGCGCTTCGAGCGACAGCGGAACGTGCACGGCCATCTGGTCGCCGTCGAAGTCGGCGTTGAACGCCGAGCACACCAGCGGGTGAAGCTGGATCGCCTTGCCCTCGATCAGCACCGGTTCGAACGCCTGGATGCCGAGGCGGTGCAGCGTCGGCGCGCGGTTGAGCAGCACCG
>ENA-UOVV01002549-UOVV01002549.1-compost-metagenome-genome-assembly--contig:-NODE-2549-length-10252-cov-10.422968_pt1 | contig 10252 bp, 11 predicted proteins | sample MGYA00238155_ERZ761577 | MGnify/ENA primary metagenome ERZ761577 (study PRJEB28898, sample SAMN06268775) | compost metagenome | isolation source: Emeryville, CA | place: USA:Emeryville, CA | collected... | reverse complement strand
AGGAGCCCCTCTACGTCCTCGCCGACCCGGCGGGCCACCCCTTCTGCATCTTCGTCGGCTGACTCAGGCCGCTGCCGACTCGACTGGCCCTCAGAGACGCGCGAGCGGCTGGACCACGAGCCGCCCCACCGCAGCGCTCACCCCGAAGATCGGCGCGAGGGTCAGCGCGAAGCTCGGTCCGCCGAGCACGAGCCCGAGCACGAAGCCCAGCACGAGGCCCAGCACCCCGAAGGCGAGCAGGTGCCGCGAGACCTGGAGCTCCTTGCGCAGCAGGTAGCTGATCCCGAAGGCCGCCGTCGGCCCCACGACGAGCGTCACCACGAGGGCGATCCCGCCCGTGGACAGCGCGATGCGCGCCGCACTCTCCTCGCTGCCCAGCAGGTCGAGCCCTGCGTTCGGGTCCGAGGCGAGCAGGAAGAACACGAGGAGGGTCAGCACGAAGGCCGTCGCGACGCACCCCAGGAGGATCGCGCTCGCGCTGAAGGTGTACGCGAAGCGGGGCCCCTTGGTCTCGTCCTTCTGCGATGCCATGGGGGAACTCTAGGGCGAGGCCCGACGACGACGGCGGACCCCGGCGCTCGCGGACACCCCCGCGGACCGACCCGCTCGCGCGGTGGCCGAGAATGGCTCCGTGGAACAGCTGCGCGTCATGACCGTGTGCACCGGGAACATCTGCCGCTCGCCGATGGCCGAGGTGGTCCTCCGCGAGCGCCTCGCCGAGGCCGGGATCACCGACGTCGTGGTCGACTCGACCGGGACCACGGGCTACGAGCTCGGTGAGCCCATGGACCCGCGCGCCCGCAGAGTGCTCCTCGCGGCCGGCTACTCGGACCCGGGCATCGGGGCGCACCGGGCCCGCCAGGTCTCGGCCTCGGACCTGCGCTCGCGGGACCTCGTGCTCGCCGCGACCCACGAGCACGTCCGCTCCCTGCGCCGAGTCCTCGGGGTCGGGGCCGACGACGAGGCGGCAACGCACGTGCGACTCATCCGCTCCTTCGACCCTGCCTCGGGGCCGATCGACCTCGCCGACCCCTGGTACGGCGACGAGGTGGACTTCGAGCAGTGCCTCGCGGAGATCGAGGCCTCGGTGGACGGGATCCTCGAGCACCTCGAGGCGTTGCGCGTGCGCTGAGCCCTCCCGGTCACCCCGAGGCGCACCCACCGGGAACTTCGCCCGCAGTTCTCGCCCCACGGCCCTCTCGCCGGGTGCACGATGACGATGACCCCTCGGCACAGGAGCCGGGGCTCCCCGAACGGAGCACGCCATGGCGTTCAAGTTCACCGTCCACCAGAGCGAGAAGAGCGGCGAGTTCTGGTTCCGCATCGTCGCGGCGAACGGCAACATCCTCGCGAGCAGCCAGCAGTACGCGCAGAAGCGCTCGGCCCTCGAGGCGATCGAGTCGATCAAGAAGAACGCGCCGGGCGCCGAGGTCGTCGACGAGTCCTGAGCGCCGCCCTGGCCGCCTCCCCGTGGGGGAGGATGAGGCCATGGGAACCGGGGAGAACAGGGTGAAGGTCGCGCGGCGGGCGCAGGTGCCGCCCTTCGCCGTCATGGACATCATCGCGGAGGCCAACCGTCGCCGGGCGGCGGGGCGGGACGTCCTGAACCTGTGCGCGGGCGAGCCCGCCACCGGGGCGTCCGAGGTCGTGCGCGAGCGCGCCTCCGCGATCCTCGCCTCCGGGCAGCTCGGCTACACCGAGGCGCTCGGCTCTCCTGCGCTGCGCGCCGAGATCGCCGCGCACTACGCGCGCTGGTACGAGCTCGAGCTGGACCCCGCGCGCATCGCCGTGACCACGGGCTCCTCGGGCGGCTTCGTGCTGGCCTTCCTCGCCGCCTTCGACGTCGGCGACACCGTGGTCCTCGCGCGCCCGGGCTACCCCGCCTACCGCAACGTGCTCGACGCCCTCGGCTGCGAGGTCGTCGAGATCGCCTGCGGGCCCGAGGTGCGCTACCAGCCCACGGTCGAGCAGCTTGAGGCCCTCGACGCACCGCCCGCGGGACTCGTGGTCGCGAGCCCCGCGAACCCCACCGGCACCATGATCGAGCCGGCCGAGCTCGCTGCCCTCGCCGCGTGGTGCGCCGCGCACGGCGTGCGCCTCATCAGCGACGAGATCTACCACGGCATCACCTACGCCGGCCCGACGGCGAACCCCTACCGCGAGAGCGCGCCGACGGCGGCCCGCTTCCTCGACGAGGGCGCGATCGTCGTCAACTCCTTCTCGAAGTTCTGGGCCATGACGGGCTGGCGCCTCGGCTGGCTCGTGCTGCCCGACGATCTGCTGCCCGCCGTCGACGCGCTCGCGGGCAACGTCGCGCTGTGCCCGCCGGCGCTCTCGCAAGAGGCCGCGATCGCGGCCTTCTCGGACGCCGGCTACGAGGCGGCCTTCGCGAACGTCGCGCGCTACGCCGCGGCGCGCGAGCTCGTGCTCTCGCGGCTCGGCGAGCTCGGCTGGTCGCAGGTGGCGCCTGCGGACGGCGCCTTCTACGTCTACGCGGACATCTCCTCGAGCGGGCTCGACTCGCGCGAGTGGTGCGCCCGGCTGCTCGCCGAGGCCGACGTCGCGCTCACCCCCGGCACGGACTTCGACCCCGTGGGCGGGCACGACTGGGTGCGCCTGAGCTTCGCCTCGGACGTGCGCGTGGTGGGCGAGGCGGTGGACCGGATCCTCGCGTGGCAGTCGAGCCTCGGCCGAGCCTGAGGATTAATCCCTTCCCGAGCGAGCGGGCGCGGCGTACCGTCGAGCCATCGCTGAAAGGAGGTGGTCCAAAGGTGATTTCCCATAGGACGCGAGAGGTGACTGCCCGCTAGTCGCCCCAGCAGCATCGGGACGGACTGTCCCGCCCACCGCTGGGAACAGCGGCGAGCGAGTCCAAGGCAGTCACCGCAGCCCGTGGGGCCGCGCCATCGTCCAGCGCGGCAGCCGGTCCTGACCGGTACCCCACGGGCTGTTCCATGCCCGCGCGCAGGCGTCAGTCCTCAGGCGATCGAGAACTTCACGCTCGGCCGCCCCGGCGGGAAGTAGGTCGCGTGCGGGCGTCCCGCGATCTCGTGCACCTCGACGGGCAGTCCGTACACCGAGGACAGCACCTCGGGGCGGATCACCTCGTGGGGGGACCCCTCGACCATCACGGCGCCGTCGGCCATCGCGACGATGTGGTCGGAGTAGTGGGCCGCGACGTTGATGTCGTGCACCACGAGGACCACCGTCTTGCCGAGCTCGTCCACGGCCGCGCGCAAGCGCTCCATCATCGCGACCGCGTGCCGCGGGTCGAGGTTGTTGAGCGGTTCGTCGAGCAGCACCACCTCGGTGTCCTGGCACAGCACCATCGCGACGAAGGCCCGCTGGCGCTGCCCGCCGGACATCTCGTCGAGGAACCTGTCCGCGAGCGGCTCGAGGTCGAGGAACTCCAGGGCGCGGGCCACGTGCTCGAGGTCGCCCGGGGTGGTGCGGCCCTTGGAGTGCGGGTAACGGCCGAAGGTCACGAGGTCGCGCACCGTGAGACGCGCGGCGAGGTGGTTCTCCTGGCGAAGTGCGGCGATGCGCGTCGCGAGCACGTCCGAGCGGGCGGTGCTGACGTCGAGCCCGTCGACGAGCACCTGGCCGCCGTCCATGTCGAGCAGTCGCGCGATCAGGGAGAGCAGGGTCGACTTGCCTGCCCCGTTGGGCCCGACGATCGAGGTGAGCCCGCCCGCGGGCAGCTTGAGGTGCACCCCGTCGACCACGCGTACCGAGCCGTAGGTCTTCACGGCGTCGAGGACGTCGATCATCGCTTCTCGCCTCTCACGAGCAGGACCAGGAACACGATGCCTCCGAGGAACTCGATGATGACGGCGAGCGCGGTGTCGAACGCGAACACGCGCTCGAGGATGGTCTGCCCCGCGACGAGGGCCAGCACGCCGAGCAGCGCCGCGACGGGCAGGACGACACCGTGGCGGTGCGAGCCCGCGAGCCGGTAGGCGAGGTTCGCGACGAGCAGGCCGAAGAACATGATGGGTCCCACGAGGGCCGTGGACACCGAGACGAGCACGGCGACGACGACGAGCACGAGCCCGACGGTGCGCCGGTGGTCGACCCCGAGGCTCGTGGCCCGTTCGCGGCCGAGCAGCAGCACGTCGAGGCGCCGCCGCAACCCCCACGCCACGCCCACCGCGACGGCGAGCAGCCCGGCCGCGGGCCACACGAGCGAGCGGTCGAAGGAGTTGAGGCTCGCGAACATCGCGTCCTGCAGCACCTGGAACTCGTTGGGGTCGATGAGCCGCTGCATGAAGCTCGACAACGAGCGGAAGAGCACCCCCAGCACGATCCCGGCGAGCACGAGCACGTGGACCGAGCGGCGCGCCCCCGTGAGCAGCCACCGGTAGAGCGCGACCCCGAAGGTCACCATGACCGCGAGCTCGACGCCGAACATCACGCCGGCGTCCACCGCGGCGAGCCGCGCCGAGCCGATCGTGAACACCAGCGAGGTCTGCAGCAGCAGGTACAGGGCGTCGAAGCCCATGATCGACGGCGTCAGGATGCGGTTGTCGGTGACGGTCTGGAACAGCACGGTCGACACGGCCACGGCCACCCCGACGAGCGCCATCGCGAGCAGCTTGGTGCCGCGGAACGGCAGCACGAAGTCCCACGAGCCCTTCGCACCGAGCGTCATGAACGCGGCCGCGGCGAGCAGCAGAGCGCCACCGAGCCCGATCATCACCCAGAGCGAGCGGCGGTCCGCGGGGGCGGGAGCGAGCCCCACTCTCGACGGCGGACGGTCCGAGGACGAGACCGGCCCGGCAGCCGTCGTCGTCGGCGAGTGCTCACGCGACACGGGCGTCCCTCCGCAGCAGGAGGAACAGGAACGCCGCCGAGCCGACGACGCCGACGACGACGCCGATCGGCACCTCGTACGGGTAGCGGACCGTGCGCCCCACGAGGTCGCACACGAGCACGAAGCCCGCCCCGCCGAGCGCGACCCAGGGAGCGGTGCGCCGCAGGTTGTCCCCGAAGATCAGGGCCACGACGTTGGGGACCACGAGCCCGAGGAACGGGATCGCCCCCACCGTCACCACCACGACGGCGGTCACCATCGACACGATCGACAGCCCGAGCGCGAGCACGGCGCGATAGTTCATGCCGAGGTTCGTGACGAAGTCCTGACCCATGCCCGCGACCGTGAAGCGGTCGGCCACGAGGTAGGCCACGACCACGAGCGCGAACGTGAGCCACAGCAGCTCGTAGCGCCCGCGCAGCACGCCCGAGAAGTCACCCGTCATCCACGTGTTGAGCGACTGCAGGAGGTCGAGGCGGTAGGCGAAGAAGGTCGAGACGGCGTTGATGATGCCGCCGAGCATGAGCCCCACGAGGGGCACCACGAGCACGCTGCGCAGGGGCACGTGACGCAGGATGCGCAAGAACAGCGCGGTGCCGGCGAGGGCGGTGGCGGTCGCGACGAGCATCTTGACCATGACGGGCGCGCCGGGCGCGAGGACCGTGACGGCGAGGATGCCGATCGCCGCCGACTCGACGGTGCCTGCGGTCGAGGGTTCGACGAAGCGGTTGCGCGAGAGCAGCTGCATGATCTGCCCCGCGATCGCCATGCCCGCCCCGGCGAGGAGGATCGCGACGGTGCGCGGCACCCGGGAGGCGAGCACGAGCAGCACCTCCTGGTGCGACCCGTCGTCGTCCGCGAGGACGGCCCGCAGCAGACCTGCGGGCGTGACGTCGCCGACGCCGACGAACAGGCTCACGATCGCGAGCAGTCCGACGGCGCCGGCGGCGACGAGAAGGCGAGGCACGGTCAGCCGAGCGCTCCCTCGACCTCGGAGAAGATCGTGTCGAGCGCCACCACTCCTCCGTTGAGGATGTACCAGGCGATGGAGTCGACGTAGACGATCTGGCCCTCCTTGGCCGCCGTCGTCTGCGCGACGAGCTCGTTGTCGAGCACCTGGGCGGCGGCCTCGCCGCCCTCGCCGGTCGCGGCGTCGCGGTCCACCACGAACAACCAGTCCGGGTTGGTCTCGAGCAGGAACTCGAAGCTCACGGCTTCACCGTGGGTGGCGGCCTCGACGTCCTCGACGGCAGGGGCGACGCCGAGCGTGTCGTGCAGGATCCCGAAGCGCGAGCCCGGGCCGTAGGCCGTGACCTCGCCGCCGCTCGTGAGGACGATCAGCGCGTTCCCGGCGTCGGCCGCCTTGGCCTTGATGGCTTCGACGCGCGAGTCGAGGTCTGCGATGAGCGCCTCGGCCTCGTCCGTCTTGTCGAAGATCTGCGCCAGGGTGCGCGTGTTCGCGAGGTTCGAGGCGTAGAAGTCGGCCCAGTCGTTGCTCAGGTCGATGGTGGGGGCGATCTTGGCGAGCTCGGGGAGCGCGGCGGCGGAGCGACCGGCCACGATGATGAGGTCCGGCTGGGCGGCGTTGACGGCCTCGAAGTCGGGCTCGAAGAGGGTGCCGATGTTCAGGTACTCCTCGGAGTCGAACTTGGCGAGGTCTCCGGGCAGGTTCGACTTGGGGACTCCCGCGACCCGGACGCCCAGAGCGTCGAGAGTGCCGAGGCTCGCGAGGTCGAAGGTCAGCACCGTGGACGGGTTGACGGGCACGGGGGTCTCGCCCTGAGCGTGGGTGACGGTGATCTCCGAGCTGCTCGGGGAGCCGGTCGCGGCGGGGGCGGCGCTGGTGCCCGTGGCGCAGGCCGAGAGCGAGACAGTCAGGAGGAGCGCGGCGGCGGCGAGCGCAGCGCGGGGTCGAATCGTCATCAGGAGAAGCTCCGGGGCTCGATCGGGGCGGGGGCCGTCGGGTCGGGCCCGAGGCCCGCCGGCGGACGCAGGGAAGGCTAGCCTAAGTTAGGCGAGCCTAAAGCAGCGACGCCCACGGGGTGGGATGCTCGGCACCCGAGGGCTCCCGCTCGCTCTGCGCGGAACCTCGGTGGCGGCTTCCTGCCGCGTGCGGGTTCAGGAAGTCCCTCGCCGGACCGAGAGTACAAAGGTGAGACGACTCGCAGCAGCCGTGATCGCCACCGCGCTTCTCCTCGCCGGGGTGGCGAGCCCGGCGCGCGCGGACTACATCGCGCTGTGCACGGGCTACGACGCGTGCGAGGCCGCGGGGTACTCCCATGCCGGGTACAAGGAGGCGAGCGGGACCTCGTTCTGGCTGATGTACGCGGGCCACAACTGCACCAACTATGTCGCCTACCGCCTCGTCAAGAACGGGATGAGCTCCTCGAGGCCCTGGTCCGGCAGCGGGATGGCCTACAACTGGGGCCGGGCCAACCCGAGCAAGGTCGACCAGACCCCCAAGGTCGGGGCGGTCGCCTGGTGGGACAGCTACCAGTGGCCCATGGGGGAGTCCGGGCACGTCTCCTACGTCGAGAAGGTCGTCTCCTCGACCGAGATCTGGGTGTCCGAGGACAACTGGAGCGGTGACTTCCACTGGCGGAAGATCACCAAGTCCGGCAAGGGCTGGCCCTCGGGCTTCATCCATTTCAAGGACGTGCGGCTCACCGCCACCAAGGCACCCACCGTCACCGGGATCGCCCAGGTGGGCGAGACCCTCTCTGCAAAGCCAGGCAAGTGGACCCCCTCCGGCGCGACGTTCACCTACCAGTGGCTCGCCGACGGCGCCAAGATCCCGGGCGCCACCTCCTCGAGCTTCACGCCGGGCCCCGACCAGACAGGCAAGCAGCTCAGCGTCAAGGTCACTGCGAGGAAGACGGGGCACGACGCCGTCAGTGCCACCTCCGCCAAGACTTCCGCCGTCGTCGGCACCTTCACCCTCGCGACCGCGCCCGTCATCACCGGGACCCCTCTTCGGGGTGAGACGCTCAGCGCGAGCCCCGCGCGCTGGACGCCCGCCCCGGCGAAGATCACCTTCCAGTGGCTTGCGGACGGAATGCCCGTGCCGGGGGCGACCGAGGCCTCGTTCACCCTGGGCGCCGAGCACGTCGGAGCCTCGATGTCCGTGGCGGTCACGGCGTCCTCGCCGGGCTTCACCGACGCCGTGGCGAGCTCGAGTCCCACCGTCGCGATCGCTCGCGCGACTCTCGAGCGCAGCGGAGCCCCGACGGTCTCGGGCGAGGCACGCGTGGGCAGCAAGCTCAAGGCCCGCGCACCGAGCTCGACCCCCAAGGCTTCCGCGAGCTTCCAGTGGCTGAGGGACGGGCGCCCGATCTCGGGAGCCACGGGGTCCAGGTACTCGGTGCAGAAGGCAGACCTCGGCAAGAGGCTCAGCGTCCGGGTCGAGCTGACGCGCACCGGCTACCTCGCCGAGTCCCTCGTCTCCGGCGCGACGAAGAAGGTCAAGCGCGGCACCGCCAAGGTCAAGGTCTCCGGAGCGAAGAAGATCTCCTCCTCGAAGAGCCTCACCATGAAGGTCAAGGTGAGCAACGCCGCGATCGCCTCGCCGCGAGGAGAGGTCCAGCTCACGCTGTCCGGCCCGCGCAAGATCACACGGACGGTGACTCTCGCGAAGAAGCACTCCGGGACCGTCTCGGTAGCCCTCGGCAGGGTCCCCGCGGGCAAGTACTCGGTGCGCGCGAGCTTCCGGCCCAGCACGGCCGTGGCGAAGTACCTCAAGAAGAGCTCGTCGACGAAGCGCGCCCTCCGCGTCTCCCGCTAGCGCCGAGAGGCTTGCGGGCCGCGACATCTCGCCGACACACGCGGCCGGTGAGGCTGGCCCTCATCTACCTCGGCTCGACCATACATGTGAGCGCCTCCACGTCGGCGAATGTCAAGGTCGCCAGGCGGCGCGGGAGGACCTCCCGCTCCCCACGGGCTCCCGCTCCGCCAGTGGGCACGACCCAGGAGGAGGCCTTCACGATCTCCCACAAGGCGCAGCTCCAGCGCCTGAGAGGTTCGAGGTGGGACAAGGTCTCGTCGCTCTCGAAGTGCAGGACCCCCGTGAAGATCAAGGCAGGGCGTCAGGGCACCCGCGCCAAGTACCGCACCGTCATCTAGGCCACGGGCTCGGTGAAGGGCAAGACCTCAAAGGTGCAAGCGCTGCGCTTCAAGCGGCTGCGCTCCTGGGTCGCTGCTTGATCAGGACCTGACGGGCTAGAACCCGAGGATCTTCGCTTTAGCCCGTTCGAACTCTTCGTCAGTGAGCAGCCGGTTGTACCGGAGGTTTGACAGTTGGGTGAGCTTCTCTGCGGGGGGCTGGCCTGTGTTCGCGAGGATCGAGTCGACCATGGCTCGGATGTCCTCGTGGCTGACCGCGCGTGGGCGGTGCTTCTCCGCGTGGATCGCGAGGAGGTCGACAAGGCGCCGAGCCTCGTTCGCGTCGTCAGGCTTGATCGGGACGCGCATGGACCAGTTCGCGCTATTGATCTGGACCTCGGCCGTACGCAGGTCGCGCTTCTCGGTGTAGGGGCGCCCCTTCTTGTCGGACCTCGAAATGATCTGGATGCTGCCATCTACGTAGACCTGACCTCGCGTCGACGCCTCGACGTCATGAGCCTCGCCGCCAAGAACAACCCAGTCTGCGAAGAACTCCAGCGCGGGCCCCTTGGAGAGGGGCTGCAACATCCCGAGCGGGTCAGAAGTTATTCGCGCGAAATCAAACCCGATTTCGTGGCTGGCTGCGCGTACCCGCTCGTCGGCGTCTGCGGGATACCAGCGCTTGGCAACCGCGTTCAAGTTTCGATAGGCGACGAGTGCGGCTCCCCCACCGACGGCGGTCCTCAGCGCCTCCTTCGCAGAGGAGAACTCAGCCTCTGCCTGCGCAGCACGTTGCTGCGCTAGAGCCTCTCGCCGCTGTGCGGGTCGAGGGTCGACCCCCTGTCCACGAAGGAAGTAGATCGCCACTGCCGCAAGCCCCAAGGCCAGGGTGAAGGGAATGCCCGAAGGCATGTCGTTCTCAGGATCGGGGCTGACGAGCTGAACGATGCCTCCAATGAGGAAGAACGCTGCAGCGATCGCAAACCCGACGCCCTTGCCTCGGTAGTGGTACTTCGCGGCGAATCGTCGGCGCCTTGCCGGTGACGGAGGATTGGTGTCCTGAGGTGACATGGTCGCATTATCCACAGGGGCACCTCGTTGTGGAAACGACCCTTTGGCGAATCGTGCGCTTATGCGCGATCCACGCTGCAATCCCGCTCAACGAGGCGCGACACACGGTCGACACGTGCCCCCCGGGTAGGCTGGACCCACAACCGAAGATCGAGCTGCACGAACCGCGGCGGGAGAGTCCTCCCGCCTCCGCCTCCCCACCGGGAGGCGAGCGGCGAGGCGCCGAAGGAGCAAAGCCCTCCCCGGGAAACTCTCAGGCCCCCGTACCGC
>ENA-UOVV01002548-UOVV01002548.1-compost-metagenome-genome-assembly--contig:-NODE-2548-length-10254-cov-4.383567_pt1 | contig 10254 bp, 4 predicted proteins | sample MGYA00238155_ERZ761577 | MGnify/ENA primary metagenome ERZ761577 (study PRJEB28898, sample SAMN06268775) | compost metagenome | isolation source: Emeryville, CA | place: USA:Emeryville, CA | collected... | reverse complement strand
AATTGACCCAATGGGACATCATCCGGCGCGACCAAACCACAGCGGGCGATGAGGTATCCAATTTCGGATTTCGCTCCCCGCCAGCTTGCTCCTGGCGCAAATTCCAGCTGTCGGCCACAAATGCCAATCCCCACAGCATTCCCGCGCCGAGCACCGCGCCGTAACCGACACTGATCAACGCGCCACCAGCGCGATCGAAAATAGGCAGGCCAATCGGCAGCGATTTACCAATGCCCAGCACGATCAGCCGCGCGACAAAGCTGACCACAATAAAAATCACGGTGGCGCTGATACCCAACCAGACAGTGCGGCCGATATTGACGGAGGCAAACTGCTCCAGGGCCCAATCCGCCATGCCCGACGCAAAGTAAACCGAGGCGACATACGCCAGCACCAAACTGGTTGCCGCAGCGAGCGACTTCCAGAATCCCTTCAACAACCCCAGCAGTAGAAAAATCACCAGCCAGACGATCGCGACAATCGAGAAATAATCCACCTCTCCTCCTCTTTTTCTAAGTTCCGCTCCTGTGGCCCCGGTGTGCTATGAGTGATCAATATTTCGCCTCTGCAACGAAAATCAGACCCATCAAAAGCGCCGGTTCCGCTGTGCTGACGTCCGCCTGCGCAGGGAAGTTTGCTACTATACACGGCATTTTATTTTGGCCGACGGCGAATCCATGTCCCCGGGTCGTCGTCGAGGGCTCTTGAACAAAAATAGTCCGCTATCGCAAGTCATTCCCCAATTTTTTTCAGTGTTACGGAAACCCGTTATGACCCACAGTGTTGAAACTCTTGCTGACCTCCAGGATTCCGGCGAATTCATTCGCCGTCATATAGGCCCGGACGCCTCACAGACCAGCGCCATGCTGGCAACACTCGGGGTCGACAGCTTGGCCGAGCTGATCGAAAAAACCGTGCCCGCCGCGATTCGCCAGGAAACCACCAAACAATTGCAGGGTTCACTGCCGGAGCAACAGGCGCTGGCGGAGCTGAAGGCGATTGCGAGCCGCAATCAGGTATTCAAGAGCTACATCGGCATGGGGTATCACGACACCTATGTGCCCAACGTCATTTTGCGCAACGTGCTGGAAAATCCGGGCTGGTACACCGCTTATACGCCCTATCAACCGGAGATTGCCCAGGGCCGCTTGGAAGGTCTGCTGAACTTCCAACAGATGATCATCGACCTCACCGGCATGGATATGGCCAACGCTAGCCTGCTGGATGAAGGCACAGCGGCGGCGGAAGCCATGGCCATGTGCAAACGTGTGGCGAAGAAAAATCGCTCCGACACCTTCTTCGTCAGCCGCGATACCCACCCCCAAACGCTGGCAGTGCTGCGTACCCGCGCTGAACATTTTGGTTTTGAGATAACCGTGGGCGACCCGGCGACCGATCTGGCCGATTGCGACTGCTTCGGCGTGTTGTTGCAGTACCCGGGATCGAGCGGACAAGTGCGCGATCTCACTGAAATTATTGAGCTCGCCCACAGCAAAGATGCGCTGGTCACCGTAGCGGCGGATATTTTGAGCTTGGTGATTCTGAAATCGCCGGGCGAAATGGGCGCGGACATAGTGGTGGGTAGCAACCAGCGCTTTGGTGTTCCCATGGGCTTCGGTGGGCCGCACGCCGCATTTTTTGCGTTCCGCGACGCCTACAAGCGCTCGGCGCCCGGCCGCATTATCGGCGTCTCCATTGATGCCCGCGGCAAGCAGGCGCTGCGTATGGCGATGCAAACCCGCGAACAACATATCCGCCGCGAGAAAGCCAACTCCAACATTTGTACCTCCCAGGTGCTGTTGGCTCTGATGAGCGTGTTTTACGCGATTTACCACGGCCCGGACGGTCTGCGCCGCATCGCCAACCGCGTGCATCTGCTCACCAAAATCCTGGCGCTGGGACTGAAAGCTCAGAGCTATAAACTTCGCTTCGAAGAGTTCTTCGACACCCTCGTGGTTGAAGTTGGTGATAACCAAAATGCGCTGATCGAACGCGCCGAGAGCCAACAGATCAATTTGCGCCGCATTGATAAAACCGCCATCGGTATCAGCCTTAACGAAACCACCACGCGTGAGCATGTAGAAGAACTGCTGGCAGTCTTCGCGTCCGCCACGCACGCTCAGGATCTGGGCGCTCTGGAGAGCCGCGCACAACAGCTGCAGGCCATCCCGTCTGCCTGCGTCCGCGCCGCACCAATTCTGGAACATCCGGTGTTCCACCAATACCACTCGGAAACCGAGATGCTGCGCTACCTGAAGCGCCTGGAGTCCCGCGATATCGCTCTCAACCACGCGATGATTCCCCTCGGCTCCTGCACCATGAAACTCAACGCCACCGCCGAGATGATTCCAGTCACTTGGCCAGAATTCGGCCGCATGCATCCCTTCGCTCCTATCACCCAGGCCGCTGGCTATTCCCAGCTGTTCAGCGACCTGCAGAACATGCTCAAAGCCTGCACCGGCTACGACGCCATCAGCTTGCAGCCCAATGCGGGATCGCAGGGCGAATACGCGGGATTAGTGGTGATCAAGAAATACTTCGAAGCCAAAGGTGAAACCCGCGACATCTGCCTGATCCCCGCTTCCGCCCACGGCACTAACCCGGCATCAGCGCAGATGGTGGGCATGAAGGTAGTGGTGGTCGGTTGTGACGATCAAGGCAACGTGGATATCGACGATCTGCGAGCCAAAATCGAGCAATTCGGCACCAGCGTGGCGGCACTGATGGCGACCTACCCGTCCACTCACGGGGTGTTCGAAGAAAACATTCGCGATATCTGCGAGCTGGTCCATAGCGTGGGCGCGCAGGTGTATATCGACGGCGCCAACATGAACGCCCTGGTCGGCCTCGCCGCTCCGGGCGAGTTCGGCGGCGATGTGTCGCACCTCAACTTGCACAAGACCTTCTGTATTCCCCACGGCGGCGGCGGTCCGGGTATGGGACCCATCGGCGTAAAAGGTCATCTAGCGCCTTTCCTCCCCGGCCATCCGCTGCAGCCCGTGCCGGAGACCGACGCCCGCAACGGCACTGTGTCTTCCGGTCCCTGGGGTTCTGCCAGTATTTTGCCGATCAGCTGGATGTATATCCGCATGATGGGCGCCGAGGGCATGAAAAAAGCCACGGAATACGCAATCCTCAACGCCAACTATGTTGCGCGACGTTTGCAGGACTACTACCCCGTGCTCTACAGCGGTCGCAATGGTTTTATCGCCCACGAATGTCTGTTGGATCTGCGCCCGCTGAAAGAAGCGAGCGGCATCAGTGAAGAAGACATCGCCAAGCGTTTGATGGACTACGGCTTCCACGCCCCGACCATGTCGTTTCCCGTCGCGGGCACTTTGATGATCGAACCCACCGAAAGCGAATCCAAAGTGGAACTGGATCGTTTCTGCGACGCCATGATCGAGATTCGCCGGGAAATCGCCCGAGTGGAAAGTGGTGAATGGCCGCAGGACAACAATCCGCTGAAAAACGCGCCGCACTCCCTCGACGACGTGATGTCGGAAGCCTGGGACCGGCCGTACAGCCGCGACATAGCTGCGCGACCCCTGCCCTATCTCCACGCACACAAAGTGTGGCCTTCGGTCAACCGTATTGATAACGTGTACGGCGATAGAAATCTGGTGTGCACATGTCCGCCCATAGAGGCGTACCAATAAAATAAAAAATCAGCGGAGACAGGCTTGTCTCCGCCCAGCCATGCGGAATTTTTATGCTATCTCTGACCAACGGAAAGCCTATGCACAAATATCGAAACGTGCTTGTGATTGTCGCCTGGGCATTGTTATCAAGCTGCAGTAGTTCGACCTCCTACCATCAGGCCCTGGGAATTTCGGCTGAAGAAATGCAGGCTCTACAGGATCTGGAGCGATTGAAAGAATCTCACGCGGCGCTCGCCGCACGCCTCACCAATGTTAAAAAAGAAGATTTTCCAACGGATTTTGCTCTGCTCGATGATATGGGCCAGCGCATTGTGACATTGCAAAAAAATCAGCTGGAAAAATCTCTCGGTGAAAAGCGCATCCGCGAACTCGGAGATTATCAAGACAAAATTCCGCTGCCTGAATTGGCACAACTGCAACAACAACTGCAAGACGATGCCAACCTCACCCCAGCGTTAGTGCAGCAGATACAGGAGCCAATCATCCGCGAGCGCAGCAATACGGTAAGCCTTATCGGCCGCCTGGAAGCTGAGGCAAGCCGGCAGGATTTGACCGCAGAACGCAGAGCGACGGCTTATCACCAACTCTACGTAGTCAGCGGCGAAAAGCGCTGGGCCGACATCCGCGACAAGCAGATGGATATCATCATCAAAGCTATCCACAGTGCCGCTGAAAACAACAATTTCAGCGCGGGCATGGAAGACAAGATTGATTTTGTGCGCGGCATTTACGTAAGCCAGCCGGAAAATATCGTCGAGGACATGCAAAGCCTCTACGCCGATTTTTTTGCCAATCGCTATGCCAGACTGCAGACAAAAGGTGACCGCGAAGGCGCCTTTAACGTATTGCAGAAACTGACGCAAAAGCAGGACTATCCACAAATCGTCACCAAGCTCGGCGAGCGCGCCAATAAAATCGCCGATGATTACGCAGGGTATGTCACCGAGAGCGTCACTCGCCGCTGGGGCCTCGCAGAGTCTTTAAAAAATTACCAGCGCGAAATCGAAGTGCGCGCCCTCCTCAACTTGAAACCCAATGTTCATCCGGAAACTTCTAACCTGGTGCAACAGTTCGCCGAAAAATTCCGGGCGACCAAAGACAAAAATGCCTATGCCGCTCTCGGCTTTCTGCTTGCCCAGGAAGTGGTCGCCCCGCAGGCCTCCGGTCGGTTCAGTTCGATCACGGAACAGCAGCTCGCGCAAATCAGAGGCAACACCATTAGCAGCTTGAGCGTGGAGAAATTCCGCTCGCGTTATGACAGTCTCAATTTTGGTGAAATAGTCACCCCGCTGATCAGCCAATATCTGCAGCAACTGATTGGCCAGAATATTCGTATCGTCGAAGGCAGCACGGCGGGCGTAGATGCTTTGGTGACCGGAAATATTTTGGAGGCCAAAGTCGAGAGCTCGCAGACACGCAACAAAAAACAAATGCGAGTCAATGTCGGCGAAATACAACGCACCAATCCTGCTTATTTGGCTTGGCTTGAACTCTCACCAAAAGAGCGCAAGAACGCTCCCAAGCCCGATGAAACCATTAGCGAACCTAAGCAGGAAACTGTCTTTATCACCGCGACAATGCATCGCAAGGTGGGAATTTTCGCCGTCACTTATCGCCTCGTCGACAATAAAAACAACCGGGTTATTTTTCCGGACAGCATAACCCTGCAGGCGCAATATGAAGACGAGAGTAATGAAGGTTTGGAAGTGGGCGAACTGGTTGTTCCATACAAGCTCGCCAAACTGCCGAGCGACACTGAAATTCTGCAGAAATTATCGCAAGATGTGGCGGAGACCATTGCGGGCAATCTGATCGGCGTTCTGGAAAATCAGGAAATCGAATATTTGAAACTGGCAGACAAAGCCGCTGCGCAGAATATTTGTAGTGAAGAAGTGGAAAATCTAGCCAAAGCTTTTTCTCTCCTTGCAGGCCAAAAGGAGAGAAAAGAAGTCATGGATAAAACGCAGCAACGTTTGGTGCAACGTTCCCTGACCTGCTTTTAAAGCAGGTCAGCGGCCGTACTCAATTAATTTCTCAATAGCCTGCACATTGTTCGGATCCAGATCCAGCACTTGCTGATATTTTTCAAGTGCGTTGTTGCCGACGGGAGAACGGATTCGCCCCGCCTGCGCGTCTGCATCTGCCGCTGCCAGTAATGACTCGATTTTTGCCGCCTTCTGCGCAGCGGCAGCCAGCGCCTCCTGCTCCTGCTGCTCAACAATTGCCGCTGCCAATTTGCTCTCCAGCGTCGACAAGCTGGCTAACCCGGGCACTACTGCGCGTGCTTCGTTGATGTGATTTCTCGCTTGGTCAAACTGCTTTTCGCGAATGGCGCGCTCTGCCATGGCGACATAAGTGTTCGCAATACGAGTCAGCCCCTCAAGAGCAGCGGCATTTTCTGGATCGATTTCCAACACCTGCTGGAATTTAAGATAAGCGTTGTCGCTCACGGGACGGCGCAAGCGTCTGGCCGTCATATGCGCCTCAGCCTCTTCCAATAACCCCGCGATAATTTCCGCAGGATCGGGTTCTGGCGGCGCCGGCGGTTCTTCTACGACGGGCTCTTCCACTACCACTTCAGCCTCCACCATATCAACGGGTGACAGCTCCGAGGGTTCGCCTGTGAATTGCGTGCTGTCTACAGACTCTTCGACAGCCAAGCTCCCCTGCTCAACCGGTTCGGCAACTTGTGCCTCTAGAGTAGGTGATTTAGCAGGGCGGAGTTTTGCCGCTGACTGGGCCGTCTTTGTCCACAGTTCAGACAAACGCGGACTGATATCCGCTAAGAGTGCTGAACCGTAAAAACGGGTTAACTCGTGGGAATAGTACGTGGATGCAAAAACCACGACCGAACACAACATAAAAACCAACAGCACGGTTCGCGCCGCTGACTTTTTTACTGAACGTCTGGCGGGAACCGGACGAGGTGTTACCTCCAACGGCTCATACTTGATCATATGCTCCGCGCGCACGGTCGGATTGCCGGTAGTAGGCTTGATTGCGCGGAACTGCGTGCCTTCCATATCGGAAACACGCTCGGCGGCCGGCATTTTCGCACTGGGATAGCGACCGCTAATGGATGTCACGGTCGGCGGAGCCAACATATTTGCCTCGGCGACATCGAGGTTGGTTATGTCGGGCTGGAAGGCGGTGCGATCGAGATTTTCCAAGGCCTCTGCCACATCCCGACCGCGCTGGAAGCGGTCGTCGGGATTTTTTTCCAGCATGCGGTTGATGATGGGCTGAAAGCAGGCGACCTGGGTAGGCAGAGTCGGCACGGGCTCGTTGTCCTGCAGATACGCCGTGGTCAACATGTCCTTGCCGTCGAAAGGCACGTAGTTGGTGAGACAGCGGTAGAACACGATTCCCAGGGAATAAATATCGGCGCGGTGATCCACCTTGTCGCCGCGAATCTGCTCGGGACTCATATATCGCGGTGTGCCGATTACGACCCCCGCCTGCGTAAGCTCCGTCTGCGACTCGAGCTCTTTGGCAATACCGAAGTCCGTGAGCACTGCCGCGCCATCTTCCCGAAACATGACATTTGCCGGCTTGATGTCGCGGTGGATAATGTTTTTCCGATGCGCAAAATCCAGGGCGTCGGCGAGCTGTTTGATGATTTTGACCGAATCCCGAAGGCTCAGCCCCTCCTTCAGCTTAGTGCTCAAGTCGCCGCCATGGAGGTACTCCATGGAAATATAGAAAAAGTCCTTGTGACGACCGACATCGTAAACCTGCACTATGTGGCTGTGGTGCAATTTGGCAACGATGTTTGATTCCTGCATAAACCGGCGACTGAACTCCTCCAGATCTTCTGGGCTGGGGTTCAACACCTTCAGCGCGACTTCGCGACCGAAACTCTTCTGCCTAGCCTGATAAACAGCCGCCATGCCTCCCTTGCCAAGAAGCACTTCAATTTCATAACCAGGAATACGCAGTTCTTTCGGAATCACGACTAACCAGACCTAAACAGTTTGCGGGCTATCTTAACGTAGGAAGACACGTAAGTAATCATTGGCGGGAATCTAATCCGACAGCGAGGCTCGTACGCAACACACACCGAAACAATGAATGGCCACCGGTTTACAAAATAATCAATGGGAATGGGTGGTGATCAATCACCCACACCGACCATCTGCTCGAGAATTTGGCCAAACAATGCCACCACAGCTTCTTTCGCATCCACACCTTCGGGCAGATAGGGCTGCACCATCTGGGCGATTAAATAGATGCTTCTTTTACCATCAACGAGGCTCAGCACTCTGGCGATAAATTCGTGCCCCATCTGACACTGGAAGTTTATTTGCGGCACCGGCTGGTGGTGCATCACCAACCACGCCGGGGTTAACCAAGCGGACGTATTACTAGGCTGTGGAAGCGGTTTCGCTTGTGTCCGTTTGCGCGCGGAAAACGAAAAAATCTGTTCGTGGTGATAACGGGCATTGAGGGGCGAGGCCATATGAGCGGCTTCTTCCACACTCTGATGCTCGAGATCGAACCCAGCCATATCGGCAAAATCCAGAATTTCTTCCGCCGAATATTTGAGATCAAAATTCAACTGCGAGGAATACAACAACGGGCCGGTATTAATCCAGTAGCCGCCTGGCTTGAGCAAATAATCGACAACAGCAATCAGGTCCTTAACGTCGCCACCGGTGACATCCAACAACCAGGAAGTCACAACGGTATCGACGGAGCCCTCCTTCAACGGCATATTCCACACGTCGGCGCCGAGGGCATACCAAGTTTGGTGCAGATTTTCCGGATCATGCGGTGGCTCCATCAACCAGGATTTCGCATAGGGAAAACCGATTTGTGGGTAGGTGTACAGCTCCGGCAAGGTAATCGCCTGGCGGGTTTTAATCAGAGATTGTGCACACGTTAAGAGAAATGGATTAATGTCCGATGCAATCGTAAATTCAGGTTTAAGCACACGGTGCAAATCCCAACTCAAACGTCCCGCACCCGCACCTAAAAACAGCATTTTGCCCGGGACAGGATTGCGCCAGATGTTGAGTACACGCTCGAGATTGGCATCGTTAACATGGGTTTTGTAATGCCGGCTGGGCTCATTATCCCAAGCCCAGTCGCGCAGTATGTGATGGTAATACTCCGTCGGATTGTCCACGCGCATCTGCTCGAATACCGGATCGCGCTGGCTCTGCAAACCCGCACTCTTTAATTGCCCCATAATGACATCCAGACTTTCACCCATGGACGCCCTCGCCTGCTCCAGTCGATCCCGCGTCAGCGGCGAAAGGTCATAACCCTGCAAAATATAATCAAGATGGTCCAGCGCCTCCGTGCCTTGGGATTCCATCATGGCCATTTGATGCTGCCAGAGATTGCGCTGTTGAATCCCGGTGGTGAATAAGCAGGGAATATCACCCAACGCAAAAAATTCGCTATTACATCCGCCGCATTGTTTGGAAACAATTTCCTGACCACACACCGGACATACCAGCATCCCTGCGGGAAAATCAAAACTTGTCGTTTGAGTCATCAAAAAGCAACCTTAGAGGTTTGTTAAGCACATCGAGGATAATAAATCGCACAGCATAGAGTCGCAAAAATAAAAAGCCCCGCCAACACCTTGGCGGGGCTCGAGGGATAAAACCAGAAAAAACTCTTCTAGGTCAATTTAGATTTTAAACAAGGCCTACATCGCCACCAGTGGCGCCACCGAGGTGCAGACCTTTTGGATCTATACCAAGACCCTTTGCGACTTCCGCATGGAAATCACGGGACGTGGATGCCGTACCTTTGGAAGAAAATCCGGATTTAAATCCAGGCATCTGCGTCGCCAACAGGAAGGGCGCGTTTGCGGAGGCATGGGACAAGCCGTTGCCGAAACAGGTCACTTGGCAAAATGCCGTGCTGTTAATCAATGGCTGTCCGTCTGAATCCATAGTGCTCATCAATTTCTTAATGAAGTAGGCAGGCACCTCGAATTTATCCTTCATCATCGGGTTCCACACTGACGCACCGCCGGAGTGGGCGGCGCTGTGACCGTCGAAACCGCGGTAGGTCCAACCGGCGCCGTTGTGATTGCCGATCTGCAGCACGCCGACGCGAGTCAAGTCGCATTGGAACGCTGCAACCAGAATATCCACTTGCAATTTTGCATGCGCGACCATTCCAGCATTGCTGGAGTCGTCATAGGCACCGGGAATTGTCGGCTTGCAGGCGTTTAAATCCGGTGCGGCAGCATTGGCCAAATCCGCGATACGACTTTCGATTTTCTCAATCGCCGTAAAATGGTTTTGTACGCGCGCATATTCGTCAGTACTTAATTTTTTCTTGATGTTATCCAGAGCGCGCTTCTGAGCATCGAATGACAGGATATAGGTGTCATCTTTGCCCACATCAGGCAAAGCGCCGAAATACTTGCGCAAAGCGGTGTTCGGATCATCTTCAGGCAAGCTGGCTTTACTGATGATGGTATTGGCGTCTCTGCCAGATTCCTGAGCATTTGAACCCAGGAATATCGTGGAATAGTAACTTCTGGGGCCGAGAATCGGAGCCAAGTCCATGTCCACGGTATTTCTTGAGTAATCGCCGCCAAGCGCTTGGCGAGCGCCGCCGTGTCCCG
>ENA-UOVV01002546-UOVV01002546.1-compost-metagenome-genome-assembly--contig:-NODE-2546-length-10260-cov-7.073395_pt1 | contig 10260 bp, 7 predicted proteins | sample MGYA00238155_ERZ761577 | MGnify/ENA primary metagenome ERZ761577 (study PRJEB28898, sample SAMN06268775) | compost metagenome | isolation source: Emeryville, CA | place: USA:Emeryville, CA | collected... | reverse complement strand
GGAGGGATTGACGGGCTATGGCGAGGCATCGCCCATGCATGGCGGCGAGCATTCTTTGTGGGTGCTGCGCGACGCGGCGGCCTCGCTGGTCGGTGCCGACGCGCTCGACCACGCCGTGATCTACGACCGCCTGCTGCACCGCTATGTGAAGCTGGGGCCGGAGGGCACGGTGACCGGCGCCCTGGCGGCGCTCGACATCGCGCTGTGGGACCTCAAGGGCAAGCTGTTCGGGCAGCCGATCTACAAGCTGCTCGGCGGCGCCTGGCGCACCGAGGTGCCCTTCTACGCCTCGATCGGCGGCAATGCCAACCGCACGGTGGACGAGGTGCTGCGGGTGGTGGAGCAGCGCTGGCAGACCGAGAAGCCGGCGGCCATCAAGATCCGCTGGGACGGCGACCGCACCCGGCAGGACCACGACATTCCCGGCGACATCGCCAAGGCCAAGGCGGTGCGCAAGCTGGTGGGCGACGACTTCCCGCTCGCCTTCGACGCCAACAACCAATATTCGGTCGGCGGCGCCATAAGGGTGGGCCGGGCCCTGGAAGAGCTGGGCTATATCTGGTTCGAGGAGCCGGTGCAGCACTACGACGTGCGGGCCATGGGCGAGGTGGCGCAGCGGCTGGACATCACCGTCTCGGCGGCCGAGCAGACCTACACGACCCAGGCGCTGGTGGACATCATCAATGCCGGCGTGCGCATGGTGCAGCCCGACATCGTCAAGATGGGCGGCATCACCGGGCTGATGCAATGCGCCGCCATCGCCTATGCGCACGGGGTGGAGCTGGTGCCGCACCAGACCCAGCCGACGATCGGGCACGTCGCCAACCTGCACGTGCTCGCCACCATCATGCACCTGACCAAGCCGGCCGAGTTCGCCGACCCGGACACGCGCATGCACCCCGCCTTCCGCAACCCGCCCAAGCCGGCCGACGGCAAGTTCCGGATTCCGTCCGGCCCCGGCCTGGGGCTCGACCTGATCGAGAGCGAACTCGACAAGAGGCGTGTCGGCTAGGCACGACCGAAGACTTCCCGAGGAGGATTTGATGACCCTGAACCGCCGCAATTTCATGGAGCTCGCCGCCGCCACCACGGCGCTGACGACGCTCGGCCTTTCAGCCGCGCAGGCGCAGGGGGACGACACGATCCGCATCGCCCTGGCGGCGGGCGGACCGCGCCATTCCGACCCCAACCTGACCACGCAAGGCCCCGACAACTGGGCCACCGAGCAGATCTACGAGCAGCTGGTGCGCCCGGACGACGGCCGCTTCGCGCTGGCGCCGGAGGAATACCTGCCGGTGCTGGCCACCGAATGGTCGATGTCGGACGACGCCAAGACCTGGACCTTCAAGCTGCGCGAGGGCGTGCAGTTCCACCGCGGCTACGGGGAGATGACCTCCGAGGACGTGGTGTTCACCTATCTCAAGGCCAAGGAGGTCGGCACCGGCCGGGTGATCATGGCCAACGTGGCCGACGTGGTGGCCAACGGGCCCTACGAGGTGACGATCACGCTCAACGCGCCGGACGTGAACTTCCTCGGCACGACCGTGTTCTCGCTCAACACCAACATCGTCTCCAAGAAAGCCTACGAGGAGATCGGCGCCGAGGCCTTCGCCACCGACGCGGTGGGCACCGGACCCTACGAGCTGGTGCGCTACGATTCCGAGAGCGGCACCTATCTCAAGCGCTTCGAGGACTATTGGGGCGAGAAGGCCAAGGTCGGCAACATCGAGTGCCTCTACATCGCCGACACCACGGCGCGGACGCTGGCGCTGATCTCGGGGCAGGTGGACATGATCGAGGCGGTGCGCGCGCCGGGCTGGATCGACTCCATCCTGCAGCGCGACCCCAGCATGCAGATCGACATGACCGTGCCGGGCTCGTTCAACACGCTGCACGTCAACCTCAACCGGGCGCCGTTCGACAATCTGCTGGTGCGCCAGGCGCTGATGCACGCCATCGACCGCGCGGCCGTGTCGCAGGCGCTGGCGCCGATGGGCGGGCAGCTCGTGGGGTTGCAGCCGGACTTCTTCCCGCCCGGGCTCAAGACCGAGGACCTGCCGGAAGAGCTGCAATATCCCTACAGCCCCGAGCGGGCGCGCGAGCTGCTGGCCGAGGCCGGCTTCCCCGACGGGGTGAGCTTCGACGCGCTGTGCAGCCAGCGGGAGGACTATTCCTCCACCATGCTGATCGTGCAGGAGCAGCTGCGGCTGGCGGGGTTCAACATGAACCTCATCATCGGCGACCACACCGCCTATCACGCCGACAACCGCTCGGACAAGAACACGCTGGCCATGCATGCGTCGAGCTATCCGCCGATCCCGACGCAGATCTACATCCAGCAGCTCTATTCCAAGGCCGAGGTGAAGGCGGACGGCTCGGGCGGCGGCAATTACAGCCACTACGGCGTGACCATACCCGGCGTCGACGCGCTGATCGAGCAGGCGCTGAGCGCCACCGACTACGACAGCTATATCGAGCTGTGCCGTGAGATCGAATTGCAGGTGCTGCGCGACCTGCCGCTGATCGGGCTGTCGACGCTGTCCTACACCATCGTGCGCAATCCGCGCGTCGATCTCGGCTATCCGGTCGAGAGCGGCTATGCGCGCTGGCGGCTGCATCGCGCCACCAAGGCGTGACCAGACCGGCGCCGGGCATTCCGGCGCCGTCCAAACCGGGAGGAGGAGACCCCATGGCTTTGAACAGACGCAACTTTCTGGAGCTGGCGGCAGCGACAACGGCCTTGACGGCCGTGGGCATGCAGACGGCGCGGGCGCAGGATGCCGACACGCTGCGCATGGGGATCGCCGCCAACGGCCCCCGCCATTCCGACCCCAACCTGACCACGCAGGGATCGGACAACTGGGCCACCGAGCAGATCTACGAGCAGCTGGTGCGCCCCGACGACGGCCGCTTCGCGCTGACGCCGGACGAGTACCTGCCGACGCTGGCCACCGAATGGACGCAGTCGGAGGACGCGCGGATCTGGACCTTCAAGCTGCGCGAGGGCGTGCAGTTCCATCGCGGCTATGGCGAGATGACCTCGGAGGACGTGGTGTTCTCCTTCGAGCGCGCCATCAACGAGGGCACCAACCGCACCATCCTCTCCAATATCGACAGCGTGGTGGCCAACGGGCCCTATGAGGTGACCATCACCCTCAAGCAGCCGGACGTGAACCTCCTGGGCACGTCGATCTTCAACAACAACACCTCCATCGTCTCCAAGAAGGCCTATGAGGAGATCGGCGGGGAAGCCTTCGCCACCGACGCGGTGGGCACCGGGCCCTACGAGCTCGTCGAGTTCGACCCCGAATTCGGCACCCGGCTCAAGCGCTTCGAGGACTATTGGGGCGAGAAGGCCAAGATCGCCAATGTCGAATGCGTCTACATCGCCGACACCACGGCGCGCACGCTGGCGCTGCTGTCGGGCAATGTCGACATCATCGAGGCGGTGCGCGCGCCGGGCTGGATCGATTCCATCCTCCAGCGCGACCCGACCTTGCAGATCGACATGACGACGCCGGGCTCGTTCAACACGCTGCACATCAACCTGACGCGCAAGCCCTTCGACGACCTGAGGGTGCGCCAGGCGCTGATGCACGCCATCGACCGGCCCGCCGTGGCCCAGGCGCTGGCGCCGATGGGCGGCACCATGGCGGGCTTGCAGCCGGACTTCTTCCCGGCCGGCTTCAAGATCGAGGACCTGCCCGAGGAGCTGCAATATCCCTACGATCCGGAAAGGGCGCGGGCGCTCCTGGCCGAGGCGGGCTATCCGGACGGGATCAGCTTCGATTCCCTGTGCAGCCAGCGGGAGGACTATTCCTCCACCATGCTGATCGTGCAGGAGCAATTGCGGCTGGCCGGGTTCAACATGAACCTCCAGATCATCGACCACACGGCCTATCACGCCGACAACCGCTCGGACAAGAACACGCTGGCGATGCATTCGTCGAGCTACCCGCCGATCCCGACGCAGATCTACTTCCAGCAGCTCGCCTCGGCCTCGGAGGTGAAGGCGGACGGCTCGGGCGGCGGCAATTACAGCCATTACGGGGTCGCCATGCCCGGCATCGACGACCTGCTGGCGCAGGCGCTGGCGGCCACGGACTACGAGACCTATATCGACCTGTGCGAGCAGATCGAATTGCAGGTGCTGCGGGACCTGCCGCTGATCGGGCTCTCCACGCTCGGCTTCACTGCCGTGCGGCGGGCCCAGGTCGATCTCGGCTATCCGGTCGAGAGCGGCTATGCCCGCTGGCGTTTCCATCGCGCGACCAAGACGGTCTAGACCCTTCCGGCCCGGGTTCCCGGCAGCGGGGGCCCGGGCCCATCTTCAAGGCGGTGCAGCATGGCCCGATATCTTCTTCTCAGACTGGCGGACGCGATACCGACGCTGCTCCTGGTGCTGACCCTGGTGTTCATCGCCATGCGCATCCTGCCGGGCGATCCGGCGCTGGCGGCGCTGGGCGACGCGGCGCTGCCCGAGCAGCTCGCCGAGTTCCGCGAGCGCATGGGCCTCAACGTGCCGCTCTGGCAGCAATACTTCAATTTCCTCGGCGGCGTGCTGACGCTGGATTTCGGGCGCTCGCTGCTGTCCAACACGCCGGTGCTGACGCTGATCGCGCAGAACCTGCCCTATACGATCGAACTGACCGTGGCGGCCATGCTGATGGGCATCGTCGCCGGCATCCCGCTGGGGGTGGTCGCCGCCACCAACCGCAACAAGACGCCCGACACCGGGGTGCGGCTGTTCTCGCTGATCGGCTACGCCATCCCCGATTTCTTCCTCGGGGCGCTGCTGCTGATCACCTTCGCGCTCAACCTCGGGTGGTTCCCGATCAACGGGGCGGGCACCGACTTCGTGAGCCGCATGCACCACATCTTCCTGCCGGCGCTGACCCTGGCCTTCGTCAAGGCGGCGTTCCTGGGCCGGCTGACGCGCACGAGCCTGCTCGAAGTGCTGGGCAAGGACTATGTGCGCACCGCCAGGGCCAAGGGCGCCAAGGAGAACCGCGTCATCTACCGGCACGGGCTGCGCAACGCCATGCTGCCCATCTCCACCGGGCTGGGGCTGAGCCTCTTGTCGACCCTGTCCGGCTCGGTCGCGGTCGAACTGGTGTTCAACCGGCCGGGCATCGGCCGGCTGCTGATCGATGCCATCGCCGAGCGCGACTATGCGGTCATCCAGGGGGGCGTCCTGGTCTTCGCTGGCTTCGTCGTGCTGATCAACCTGTTGATGGACCTCGTCTATGTCGTCGTCGATCCACGTGTGCGGGTGAAGTAAATGTCCATCATCGCAGAAGAAACCACCCGCGTCCTGCCCGCCGAGCCCAATGCCTTCCAGAAGGTGCGGGCCGTGCTGTTCGGGCGGCCGGAGACCGTGTTCGCCACCGCGGTCATCGCGATCTTCATCCTGATCGCGCTCCTCGCGCCATGGCTGGCGCCCTACGACCCGCTGGCCCAGTCGATCCTCAAGATCAACCGGCTGCCCAGCGCCGAGAACTGGCTGGGCACCGACCAGTTCGGCCGCGACGTGTTGAGCCGGCTGATCTACGGCTCGCGCAACTCGCTGCTGTTCGGCTTCATCTCGCCGGTGCTGGCGGCGATCTTCGGCACCATGCTGGGGGTGATCGCGGGCTATTTCGGCGGCATCGTCGACCGGCTGATCTCGCGCGTCATCGACCTCTTGCTGGCCTTCCCCGAACTGCTGCTGGCCATCCTGATCGCGGCGGTGCTCGGCGGCGGCTTCTGGAACATCATCGCGGTCATCACCGTGGCCTTCATCCCCGGCTTCGCCCGGGTGGCGCGGGCGCAGACGCTGTCGGTGAAGCAGGAGCCCTATGTGGAGGCGGCGATCGCGGTGGGGGTGCGCACGCCGGTGATCATCGTGCGCCACATCATCCCCAACATCATGGCGCCCATCGTCGCGCTGATGACGCTGTGGGTGGCCTCCGCCATCCGCATCGAGGCCTCGCTGAGCTTTCTCGGCATCGGCACCAGGGCGCCCAATCCGAGCTGGGGCAACATCATCCGCGACGGGCTCAACAGCCTGTTCGGCTCGCCCTGGCCGATCATCGGCGCCGGCATCGCCATCACGCTGGTGGTGCTCTCGTTCAACCTGGTCGGCGACGCCATCCGCGACGCGCTCGACCCCTCGACCGCCCGCTAGGAGGCCGACATGAACGCCAAGAGCGCTCTCGCCGCCGACCGCATCGCGCCCGCCGAGGAGCCGCAAAGCGTGCTGTCGGTGCGCGACCTCAAGACCGCGTTCCTCACCCGCAACGGCTGGGTGGAGATCGTCAAGGGCATCTCCTTCGACATCGGCGCCGAGGAGACCCTGGCCGTGGTGGGCGAAAGCGGATCGGGCAAGTCGGTCACCGCGCTGTCGATCATGCGGCTGCTCGACCCCGAGGCGAGCCGGGTCGAGGGCTCGGTGAAGCTCGGCGGACGGGAGCTGCTGACGCTGAGCGCCGCCGAGATGCGCACCGTCCGCGGCAGGCAGATGGGCATGATCTTCCAGGAGGCCATGACCAGCCTCAACCCGCTCCAGACCGTGGGCAAGCAGATCGCGGAGGTGCTGACCATCCATGGCCGCTTCTCCGGCCAGGCGGCGCTGAAGGAGGCCGAGCGGCTGCTGGACCGGGTGCGCATCCCCGCCGCCGCCTCGCGGCTCAACGACTATCCGCATTCGCTTTCCGGCGGCATGCGCCAGCGGGTGATGATCGCCATGGCGCTGGCCTGCAAGCCGAAGCTGCTGATCGCGGACGAGCCGACCACGGCGCTGGACGTGACCATCCAGGCCCAGATCCTGCAGCTCATCAAGCAGCTGCAGCAGGAAGAGGGCATGGGCGTGCTGTTCATCACCCACGACATGGGCGTGGTCGCCGAGGTGGCGGACCGCACCGTGGTGATGCTGGAGGGCAGGGCGGTCGAGGCCGACACCACCGAGGCGGTGTTCGACCACGCCAGGAACCCCTATACCCGCGCGCTGATCGCCGCCGTGCCGCGGCTGGGCCAGGGCAGCGAGAAGGGCCCGCAGCATTTCCCGGTGCTGGACCGCAAGACCGGGCTGGTGGTGGCCGGCCGCGAGCGGCCCGACACGGTGCGCCGCGACGGCGAGCCGGTGCTGCGCGTGCGCGACCTGATCAAGCGCTTCGACATTCCCGGCGGGCTGTTCAGCGGCCCCTCGGGGCGGGTGCATGCGGTGGAGAAGATCAGCTTCGACCTGCGCGCCGGCGAGACGCTGTCGCTGGTGGGGGAATCGGGCTGCGGCAAATCCACGACCGGCCGCGCCATCATGCGGCTGATCGAGCCGCAGAGCGGCGAGGTCAGCATCGAGGGCACCGACATCCGGGCGCTGGACAAGGAGCGCATGCGCGACATGCGCCGGCATATCCAGATGATCTTCCAGGATCCCTATGCCAGCCTCAACCCGCGCATCTCGATCGGGGAGGCCATCGCCGAGCCGTTCCTGACCCACAGGCTGGGCACGAGGGCCCAGGCGCGCGAGAAGGCCATGGACCTTCTGGAGCGCGTGGGGCTCAGCGCCGACATGGCGAGCCGCTTCCCCTCGCAGTTCTCCGGCGGCCAGCGCCAGCGCATCTGCATCGCGCGGGCGCTGTCGCTCGAGCCCAAGGTGATCGTGGCCGACGAGAGCGTGTCGGCGCTCGACGTGTCGATCAAGGCGCAGGTGGTGAACCTGATGATGGATTTGCAGGAGCAGTTCGGGCTGTCCTACCTGTTCATCTCGCACGACATGGCGGTGGTCGAGCGCATCAGCCACCAGGTGGCGGTGATGTATCTGGGCGAGATCGTGGAGAAGGGGCCGGTGGCCGCCGTATTCGGCAACCCCCAGCATCCCTATACCAAGCGGCTGATGGCGGCGGTGCCGGTGCCCGACCCCGCGCGCCGCAAGCAGGTGCGGCCGGTCAACAACGACGAGATCAAGAGCCCGATCCGCCCGGTGGACTACGAGCCGCCGCCACGCGAATATCGCGAGGTCTCGCCGGGACATATCGTGCAGGTGTGGGGCGAGGACTGGAAGGTCTAGAGGTGCCGGCGAAGGGTGACCGCCGAGTTTCACCATATGCCGGGTCGTCCCGGCGAAAGCGGCAACAGAGGTTCCAGCTTGCGCGGGAATGACCCGGCGCGAAACTGCACCGCCGGACAGTCGGACAAACAAGAAGGACAGGTTTCATGAGTTTTCAGGCGCTCGTCACCACCCGCAGCGAAGACGGCAAGGTCGCCTCCAGCGTCGAGACGCTGACCGAGGACCGCCTGCCCGAGGGCAATGTGACGGTCGATGTCGAATGGGCCGGGCTCAACTACAAGGACGGGCTGTGCCTGACCGGCGGGGGCGGGCTGGTGCGGAACTATCCGCATGTCGCCGGCATCGACCTCGCGGGCACGGTGCGCGACAGCCATGACCCGCGCTACAAGGCCGGCGACAAGGTGGTGCTGACCGGCTGGCGGGTGGGGGAAACCCATTGGGGCGGCTATGCCCAGCGCGCCCGCGTCAATGCCGACTGGCTGGTGCCGCTGCCGCAGGGGCTGAGCACGCGCGACGCGATGATCGTGGGCACGGCGGGGCTGACCGCCATGCTGGCCATCGACCGGCTGGAGACGCTGGGCCTCAGGCCCGAAAGCGGGGAGGTGCTGGTGACCGGCGCCGCCGGCGGGGTGGGTTCCATCGCCATCTCCCTCCTGGGACGGCTGGGCTACCAGGGCGTGGCCCTTTCCGGCCGGCCGGAGCATGCCGAGACGCTGAAGGGGCTGGGCGCCACCGCCATCCTCGCGCGCGACGAATTTCTCGGCCAGCCCGACAAGCCGCTGGAATCGGCGCGCTGGGCGGCGGTGATCGACAATGTCGGCGGCAAGGTGCTGGGCAAGGCGCTCAAGCAGGTGAACTATGGCGGGGCGGTCGCGGCCATCGGCAATGCCGGCGGCATCGGCCTCGAAACGAACGTCCTGCCCTTCATCCTGCGCGGGGTGACGCTGAGCGGCATAGACAGCGTGATGCAGCCCTATGCGGCGCGCATCGCCGCCTGGTCGCGCCTCGCCCGCAGCTTCGACATCGGCGCCTATGGCGGGCTGGTGGAGGAGGTGGGCCTGGCGCAACTGCCCGAGGCGGCCGGCCGCATCCTCGCCGGACAGGTGCGCGGGCGCACCATCGTGCCGCTGGCGTAAGGCGCCGGGACCATGGCGGTGACCATCGCGCATCAGTACGGGGCGGCGCTGGCCGGCCGGATCGCCGCCGGCCTGCCGGACGGCGTGCGGTTCGTGGCGCTGGGCGACAATCCCGACACGGGCTGGGCCGTGCCGCCCGAGGCCGAGGTGCTGCTGGTGAACCAGGACAGCGCCGCGGTGGGGCTGGGGCGGAGCATGCCCAAGCCCGAGGGCTGGCCGTTCGGGCTGCGCTGGGTGCATCTGCGCTCGACCGGCATCGACAAATATCCGGACTGGATCTTCGCGGTGCCGCAGGTGACCGTGACGCGCGGCGGCTATGCGGCGCCGATCGCCGAATATGTGCTGACCGCCATGCTGAGCCGGGAGAAGTCCATCCCCGCCATCTGGGCCCGCTCGCGGAGCGAATGGCGTTCGCACAGCCTGGGCGGGCTGGAAGGGCAGACCCTGGGCATCGTCGGCTTCGGGGAGATCGGCAAGGCCATCGCGCGGCGGGCGCTGGCCTTCGACATGAGCGTGCTGGGCACGCGGCGGTCGCCGGGGCCGAGCGGCATGGACGGGGTGCAGATCGTGCCGCTCGCCACGCTGCTCGGGCGCTCGGACCATATCGTGGTGGCGACACCCCTGACCGAGGCGACGCGCGGCCTGCTCGACGCGGCGGCGCTGGCCGGGGTGAAGCCGGGCGCGCATCTGATCAATATCGGGCGCGGGCCAGTGATCGACACCGAGGCGCTGCGCGGCGCGCTGGACGGGCGGCTGGGCGCGGCGACGCTGGACGTGACCGACCCGGAGCCGCCGCCGGAGGGACACTGGCTCTACAGCCACCCCAAGGTGCGGCTGTCGCCCCATGTCTCGGGCAGCGCGCCGCTGACCGAGCAGACGGTGACCGCCTTCTTCCGCGACAATCTCGAACGCTATCTCGCGGGCCGGCCGCTAGCCGGGCTGGTCGATCCCGAGGCGCGGTACTGAGCCCGGCCCCCGGGGCGGGGCCGCGGCGGATTTTTCCCTATTGGCAGGAGTTGACGATGCCTTATTGGCTGAAGCGCGGCAAGGCCGCAGAGGATCGCTTGGCGGCGGACC
>ENA-UOVV01002545-UOVV01002545.1-compost-metagenome-genome-assembly--contig:-NODE-2545-length-10261-cov-3.944738_pt1 | contig 10261 bp, 10 predicted proteins | sample MGYA00238155_ERZ761577 | MGnify/ENA primary metagenome ERZ761577 (study PRJEB28898, sample SAMN06268775) | compost metagenome | isolation source: Emeryville, CA | place: USA:Emeryville, CA | collected... | reverse complement strand
CCGAGCATCTCGACATGCTGATGGTCTGCCACCACCTGTCGCCGTCGATTCCGGAAGACATCGCGTTCGCCGAAAGCCGCATCCGCAAGGAGACGATCGCGGCCGAGGACATCCTGCACGACATCGGCGCCTTCTCCATCATCTCCTCCGACAGCCAGGCGATGGGCCGCGTCGGCGAGGTGATCATCCGCACCTGGCAGACGGCCGACAAGATGAAGCGCCAGCGCGGGCGGCTGAAGGAAGAGACCGGCGACAACGACAATTTCCGCGTGCGCCGCTACATCGCCAAGTACACCATCAATCCGGCAATCGCGCATGGCGTGGCGCACGAGATCGGCTCGATCGAAATCGGCAAGCGCGCCGACCTCGTGATCTGGAACCCGGCCTTCTTCGGCGTGAAGCCCGATATGGTCCTGCTCGGCGGGACGATCGCCGCAGCGCCGATGGGCGACCCGAACGCCTCGATCCCGACGCCGCAGCCGGTGCACTACCGCCCCATGTTCGGCGCCTATGGCGGGGCGGCCGCCGCCTCCTCCGTTACCTTCGTCTCGAAGGCAGCGCTCGACGCGGGCCTGCAGCGGACGCTGGGCGTGGCCAAGGGAATGGTCGCGGTGGAGAACACGCGCGATGGCATCGGCAAGCGCTCGATGGTGCTCAACGACGCCACGCCGCATGTCGAGGTCGATCCCGAAACCTACGAGGTACGCGCCGACGGCGAGCTGCTCACCTGTGAGCCGGCGACGGTGCTGCCGATGGCGCAGCGCTATTTCCTGTTCTGAGATGGCGGCTCTTGGAAATTGCCATCCAAGGGAGCATGTTGAAGCCATGAAGATGCTTCAACCCAGAATGCTGGCACTGCTTCCAGCGGCCCTCCTGTTTGCCCTCACTCCGGTTGGCACCGCGGCGGGCGCCGACGACCGACCACGCATCGAGATCGAGGTCGAAGACGCCGGCCCGAACGCACGCACGACGGCGCGCTACGATTGCGGCGGCGAGACCATCGAGGTCGAATACATCAATGTGGAGCCCGACCATCTCGCGATCGTGCCCGTGGAGGGACGGCCGCGCATCTTCGCCATGGTGATGTCGGGCTCCGGGGCGCGCTATGCGTCAGGCCAGTACATCTGGTGGTCGAAAGGCACGGAAGCATGGCTCTACGACGAAATGCAGGGCGCCGATGACGCGCCGGTCCTCACCTGTACCGAATAACAGCATTCGCTCCGCATGAAGCTCTCCATAAACACCGATTTCACCAAGCTGCTGCGCGCAGACCGGATCGTCCCGGCCGCCGAGGCGGACGCCAAAGTGCAGCCCGCCGACACGATCTTACTGCCGCATGACGAGCGCCATTTGCGGCGCAAGGTTCTGCCGCTGCCCGACGGCGGGAAAGTGCTGGTGGACCTTGCCGAGCCTGTGGTGCTTGCCGCCGGCGACCGGCTCGCGCTGGAAGACGGCCGGCAGATCGCGATCGCCGCCGCGCCCGAGGAACTGCTCGAGGTGCGCGGCCGCGACAGCGTGCATCTCGCCGAGCTTGCCTGGCACATCGGCAACCGCCATCTCGCAGCGCAGATCGAGGCGGACCGCATCCTGATCCTGCGCGACCATGTCATCGAGGACATGCTGGAGCGGCTGGGCGCAGCGGTGCGCAAGGTGGTCGAACCGTTCCAGCCCGTGCGTGGCGCCTATTCCGGCCACGGCCATTCGCACGACCATCACGGACATGGCGAGCCCGACCGCTACGGGCGCCTGCCGGGCGATCGGCACTATGGCCACGACCACGCCTGAGCGCGACGGTGCGGCGACGCTGCTGCGGCTCGCTGCATGGCTGTCCCCGGCTTTTCCGGTCGGCTCGTTCGCCTACAGCCACGGGCTCGAACGGGCGGTCGGCGAAGGGCGTATCCCCGGTGCGAACGCCTTGCGGGAATGGATTTCCGCGCTGATCGAATTCGGATCCGGCTGGAACGATGCGGTTCTGTTCGCGCAAGCCCACAGACTTGCTGCCGATGGCCAAGATTTCGACGAGCTTGCGCAGCTCGGCGAGGCGCTGGCCGGCTCGGCCGAACGGCACCTCGAAACGTCGGCGCAGGGGCGCGCCTTCGTGGAAGCCGCGCGCGTCTGGGCACCGGACCTTGCCGAACGGCTGCCCGCCGATTGTCCGTACCCGGTCGCAGTGGGAGCCTTCGCGGGCGCGCAGGGAATCGACCGCGGCGCAGCGGTCGCGGTCTATCTACAGGCGTTTGCAACCAACCTGGTGCAGGCAGCCATCCGCCTCGGGGTCGTCGGCCAGTCGGATGGTGTGCGCGTCATCGCCGAGCTGGAACCGCTGATCATCGAAGCCGCCGACCGCGCGGCCAACAGCTCGCTCGACGATCTCGGCTCGGCCGCCTTCATCTCCGACATCATGGCGATCCGTCACGAGACGCAGCGCACACGGATCTTCCGGTCATGATCGCGCTTCGACGGGTGGTTGCCGTGTTCGATACTCTTCCCCTCCTGCTGCTTTCGGTCGGCTTCCTCGTCTTGGCGTTCGAAGGTTTTACGCAATGAAATCGCCCCACGGACCTCTGCGCGTCGGTATCGGCGGCCCTGTCGGATCGGGCAAGACCACGCTGACGGAAAAGCTCTGCAAGGTGCTGAGCGGCGACTTTTCCATCGCCGTCGTCACCAACGACATCTATACGAAGGAGGACGCGCTGGCGCTGGTGCGGGCCCAGGCCCTGCCGGAGGAGCGCATCGTCGGAGTCGAGACCGGCGGCTGCCCGCACACCGCGATCCGCGAGGACGCCTCGATCAACCTCGCCGCGATCGCCGACCTCAACCGGCGATTCCCCGACCTCGACATCGTGTTCATCGAGTCGGGCGGGGACAATCTGGCCGCGACCTTCTCGCCGGACCTCGCCGATCTCACGCTGTACGTCATCTCGGTCTGCCAGGGCGGCGACATTCCGCGCAAGGGCGGCCCAGGCATCACACGCTCGGACTTCCTCGTCATCAACAAGAGCGACCTCGCGCCTTACGTAGACGTTGACCTCGAAGCGATGCGGCGCGACGCCGAGAAGATGCGGGCCGGCCGCGCATTTGGCTTCACCGACCTCTCGCGCGGCACGGGCGTGGCGGAGATCGTCGATTTCATCCTGGAGAGGGGCGGGCTGGCCGTGCCGCAGGCGCGAACGGCCTGACACTCAACGGATTCGGGCTTCGATCACCGTGTCGGCCGTGCGGCGCCGGTCCTCGACACGCTGGACGTTGACCATGTCGTTGGAGAAGGCGCGCTCGCGGGCGGCCTGCTCGGACAGCCCATGGTCTATCCAGCGCTGAACCAGCCTGTGCGCCAGCTCCCCGCGCGGCACGTCGAGATAGACGGTCCGGTCGAACAGGCCGGCAAGCCGCGTCCACGGCTCCTCGTCGAGCAGCAGGTAGTTGCCTTCAACGATGACGAACCGCGCTGATGCCGGCACGATTCCTGCGCCGGCGCGGGCCAGATCGGCGGCGCGGTCGAACAGCGGAACCACCACGTCCGCCCCCGGCGCGCGAAGCCGCTTCAAGGTCGCCTCGAAGCCGTCGAAGTCGAAGGTCTCGGGCGCGCCCTTGCGCGCCAGAAGCTGCCGCGCGGAAAGCACAGCATTGTCGAGGTGGAACCCGTCCATGGGCACGAGCGCCGCCGCCTCGCCCAGCAGTGTGCGCAGCCGCTCCGCGAGCGTCGACTTGCCCGAGGCGGGCGGTCCGGCAATGCCAACGATAAATCGGTCGCGACCGGCAGCCCGCCGAAACAGTTCAGCCGCGAGATGCGCGATGTCGGACATGGCTTGCGCTCATCGCCTAACCGGCTTTTAGGTAGGCGATCCGCCGCTGCGGCGCAACCGTGCCTGGACGCCAGCGCAAACGAATTGGCCCGCCGCGCGTCGCGACGGGCCAGAGAGTCGGCCGAGGGCCGAACTCACATTCCCGATTCCTTGGCGATGAGGGCTCGGGCCTCCTCGACCAGCGCCTTGCCGTCGAGTCCCGCGCCCTTCACCTCCTCGATCCAGGCATCGATCACCGGTGCCGCGGCATCCTTCCAGCGCTGCGTCTCGGCCTCATCGAGCGTGATGATGTTGTTGCCGTTGTCCTGTGCGATCTTCAGGCCGGCCTCGTCGCCCTGGTCCATGACGCGGCCGAAGAAGGCGGCGGTTTCAATGCCGGTATTGTCGTCGATCACCTTCTTCAGGTCGTCCGGAAGCTTGTCATAGGCAGTCTGATTCATCGCGAAGACAAATGTCTGCGTGTACAGGCCATTGGCACCGGAAAACCCGGTGTGGTTTTTCACAAGTTCGCTGATCTTGAGCGACGGCGTCACCTCCCACGGCACCGTCGTGGCTTCGATCACGCCCTTCGACAACGCTTCGGTCGTGGCCGGAACCGGCATGCCAACCGGCGTCGAGCCGAGCTTTTCGAGCATCTGGTTGATGACGCGCGATCCGCCGCGAATCTTCAGACCCTGCATGTCCTCGAGCTTGGTGACGGGGTTCCTGGAATGGATGAGACCGGGCCCGTGCGTGTGCCAGGCAATCACCTTCATCCCCTTGAACTCGTCGACGCAGTGCTTCTCGCAATATTGCTGGAAAGCGCGCGACGTCTGCTCGCCATTGGTCATGATGAACGGCATCTCGAATGCTTCCGTCGCAGGGAAGCGGCCGGGCGTATAGCCGATCACGGTCCAGATGAAATCGACCGCGCCGTCGGTGACCTGGTCGATGAGCTGCGGCGGCGTGCCGCCGAGCGCCATTGCGTCGTATTTCTCGATCTTGAGACGGCCGTTCGATTCGGTTTGCACCTTCTCCAGCCAGGGCAAAATCGCCTTGGCGGGGATTGTTGCCTGCGGCGGAAGCATCTGGTGCAGGCGCAACGTCACTTCCTGGGCGTAGGACGCAACCGTCATGGCGCCCAGCGCGGCGGCCGTTGCGAGCAGTTTGCGGAACATGGTCATTGGCATTCCTCCCTTGAACCGGATATTGTTATACAACAGAACTATCGGCCGCGACAGCCCCGCCAACCCTTCCGGAACGCGCGCTATTCTGGCCGGATCTGGCGGCGCGGCTTCCGGCATGCGACCAATCGGCATACTGCCGACCGGCGAGGCGCGGGGCATCATTGCAGCCGAGGCATCAGCCCGCAGCACAAGGAGACGTCATGTCCGAGAAAGCAATCGCCAAGCCGCCCTATCGTGCCGACCATGTCGGAAGCCTCCTGCGACCGGAAACGGTCAAGCAGGCGCGAAACCGCTTCTTCGAGGAGAAGTCGATCAGCGCCGCCGAGCTGAAGGCAGTCGAGGATGCGGCGATCCGCGACGTGGTCAAGCTCCAGCAGGAGGTCGGCCTGCCCGTCGTGACGGACGGCGAAATCCGGCGCTCCTTCTGGCACTACGACTTCATGGGCGCGCTCACCGGCCTCGACCTCGAAGAGCGCGAGCCGGAGGGCGGCGTCCAGTTCCACGGCGTCAAGCTGCGGCCGATTTTCCCGACGATCACGGCCAAGCTCGACTTTCCCGACGACCATCCGATGCTCGAGCATTTCAAGTACCTGGCGAGCGTAGCCGGCGTGATGCCCAAGATTTCGATCCCCGGACCGAGCGCCTGCCATTTCCGAACCGCCAAGGCGGACATCAGGGTGAAGGAATATCTCGACCCTGACGTGCTGTTCGCCGACCTGGCCAAGACCTATGCCAAGGCGGTAAAGGCGTTCTACGACGCCGGCTGCCGCTATCTGCAGATGGACGACATCTACTTCGCCTATCTGTGCGATCCGAAGCAGCGGGCGGCCAGGCAGGAACTGGGCGAGGATCCCGACTGGCTGATCGATCGCTACGCCTGGATGATGCACGAGGCGATCAAGGACCGGCCTGCCGACATGGTGATCGGCATGCACATGTGTCGCGGCAACTTCAAATCGACCCACGTCGCCGAGGGCGCCTACGATCCCGCGGCCGACGCCATCTTCAACAAGACCGGCGTAGACATCTATTTCATGGAGTATGACAGCGAGCGCGCCGGCGGACTGCAGCCGCTGCGCCTGCTGCCCAGGGGAAGCAAGCGCGTCATGCCCGGCTTCATCACAACGAAGACCGGGGAGCTAGAAAAGCTCGACGATCTCAAGCGGAAGTTCGAAGAGGCCTCGAAATATGCCGACATCAACCAGCTCGGCATCGCCCCGCAATGCGGCTTCGCCTCCACCGAGGAGGGCAACCTGATCACCATGGATGACCAGCGGCGCAAGCTGGAACTGGTGGTGAAAACCGCCGAGGCAATCTGGGGCGGCGTGGCGGCCTGAGCCCTGTCGCCGGACATACAGCCGGTGACGCCGCCGTTGTTGCCGGCTGCCCGAATGGCGCGTAGGTATTGCCCCCGATCGGAGAGGGATCGGACGCCGGATGACGCGCAGCTATTCCGCATTTTCGCTGTTCCGCGAGGGCCTGCGCGGCCATTCGGGCTGGGCGCCGGCCTGGCGCTCGCCCGATCCCAAGCCGAAGTATGACGCCGTCATCGTCGGCGGCGGCGGGCATGGGCTCGCCACCGCCTACTATCTTGCCAGGAACCACCGCATCCGAAACGTCGCGGTGATCGAGAAGGGGTGGCTCGGGGGCGGCAACACCGGCCGCAACACCACGACGATCCGCTCCAACTATTTCTATCCCGAAAGCGTCGCGCTCTACGACTTTGCCCTGAAACTCTACGAAGGCCTGTCGCGCGAGCTCAACTACAACGTCATGTTCTCGCAGCGCGGCGTGCTGACCGTCTCCCATTCGGAAGGCGAAATGGAGATCGCAGCGCGTGTGGCCAACGCCATGCAGATCAACGGCACCGATGCCGAACTGCTCGGCCCCGACGAGGTGTTTCAGAAGGAGCCGCTGCTCAATCGTTCAGACCGGGCGCGCTATCCCGTATTCGGCGGCGTGTGGCAGGGTCGCGCGGGGGTGGCCCGGCACGACGCGGTTGCATGGGGATATGCCCGCGCCGCGGACCGGCTCGGCGTCGACATTATCCAGGACTGCGAGGTCGAGGGTTTCGTCATCGAGAACGGCCGTTGCGCCGGCGTCGAGACGAACCGCGGAACGATCCGCGCGGACGCGGTAGGGATCGCCGTCGCCGGCCATTCGAGCGTGCTCGCGGCCGAGGCCGGGTTTTCGCTGCCGATCCAGTCCTATTCGCTGCAGGCGATGGTGTCGGAGCCGGTCAAGCCCTGCATGCGGACCGTGGTGCTCTATCTCGGGACCGGAACCTACCTGTTCCAGTCCGACAAGGGCGAGATCGTGGTCGGCGGCGGACTCGACCGGGTGCCCTCCTACGCGCAGCGCGGCAATCCGCCGATGCAGCGCACGGTGCTTTCCGGCATGCTGGAGATGCTCCCGTCATTCGGCCAGTTGAAGCTGATGCGCCACTGGGCGGGCAACGTGGACGTCAGCCCCGATTCGTCGGCCATCATCGGGCCTTCCCCGGTGCCGGGTCTGTACCTCAACTGCGGCTGGGGTACCGGTGGCTTCAAGTCCATCCCCGCCGGGGGCTGGCTGCTCGCACATCTGATCGCCAAGGACGAGCATCACGAGATCAGCCGCCCGTTCGACCTTTCCCGCTTCACGACCGGCCGGCTCATCGACGAGGCCGCCGGCTCGGGCATCGCGCACTGACGGAGCAACAGGATGCAGCTCTTCCCCTGCCCCTTCTGCGGATTGCGCGACGAGACCGAATTCCACTTCGCCGCGCCGGCAGGAAAGGTCCGCCCCGAACCGGCCGGCGAGGTGAGCGCCGAGCACTGGGCGAGCTATCTCTACATGAAACCGAACCCGCATGGGGCGTCGCGCGAGATCTGGCTGCATCTTGCCTGCGGCGAGTTCTTCCTCATGGAACGGGACACCATGACCCATGAGGTGGCGGGTGCGCAGGCCCTGCGGAAGGAAGCCGATGCTTAAGCCCGAGGCAGCGCGATGACGGCCCGCCGCCTTTCGGCAGCCGCCGGCGCGCCGGCGATCCCGTTCACCTTCGACGGCAGGGCCTATGAGGGCCGCGAGGGCGACACGATCGCCGCGGCGCTGCTTGCGGCCGGCGTGCGCATCGTGGGCCGCAGTTTCAAGTATCACCGGCCGCGCGGCATCTGGGGCGCCGGGCCTGAGGAACCCAACGCGCTTGTCGACGTCACGCTGGATGGCCGCACCACGCCAAACCTGCGTGCGACGACGGAGCCGCTGGTCGAGGGCATGGCGCTCAGGGCAGTCAACGCCCATCCGAGCGCGGCGGCCGACCGCAACCGCGTCTTCGACCGCTTCTCCGCCTTCATCCCTGCCGGCTTCTACTACAAGACCTTCATCTGGCCCGACTGGCACCTGTTCGAGCCGCGCATCCGCGCAACCGCCGGGCTGGGCAGGCTCGATCCGGCCCATGAACCGCCGGCCACCTGTCCGATCGTGCATGCGCATTGCGACGTGCTGGTCGTCGGCGCCGGTCCGGCCGGACTGGCCGCCGCGCGCGCGGCATCCGCTGCCGGCGACAGCGTGATGCTGGTGGACGACCAGGAACGGCCCGGCGGTACGCTCCTTCACCGCGATGCCGAGATCGACGGGCAGCCGGGTCGCATCTGGGCAGCCTCCTGCGTTGAATATTTGCGCTCGCAGGGCCACCGCGTGCTGCTCAACGCCACGGCATTCGGCATCTACGACCACAATCTCGCCAGTGTCTGGCAGCGCCGCTTCGGCAGGCCGGATGCGCTCTGGCAAGTGCGCGCCAGGCGAATCGTGATTGCCGCCGGCGCGATCGAGCGACCCCTCGTCTTCCCGGACAACGACCGACCTGGCGTGATGTCGGCCGAGGCAGCACTGGTCTATCTGCGTCGCCATGACCTTCTTGTGGGTCAGCGCATCGTCGTCGCGACCAACAACGACAAGGCCTATGCCGTTGCGCGGGCGCTTGCCGCGGCAGGCGCGGAGATCACCGTCGCGGACATGCGCAGCACGGCGCCTCGCGCCGACGAGCGCCTGCGCGTTCTCTCTGGCGCGTCGATCTTCGGCGTCGAGGGCAAGGACGTGCTGGAGGCCGTGCGGATCGGGGGCAAGCGGATCGCGGCCGACTGCCTGCTCGTCTCGGGCGGCTTCACGCCGACGGTGCATCTCTTCTGCCAGGCGAAAGGCAAGTTGCGCTACGACGAGAGCATCGCCGCCTTCGTCCCCGGCGAGCGGCGGCCGGGGGTCGTCGTCGCAGGCGCGGCCAACGGGCGCTATGCGCTGTCCGGCGTGCTTGCCGACGGCTACGCCGCGGGCGGCGGCAGGGGCAAGTCCGCGCACGCCGTGACCCCGGACGACACCTATCGGATCGAGCCGGCATGGCCGCGCCCCGGCAGCAAGGCGCGACAGTGGATCGACTTCCAGAACGACGTGACCGTGAAGGATGTCGAGATCGCGGCGCGCGAGAACTTCCGCTCGGTCGAGCACCTCAAGCGCTATACGACGCTCGGCATGGCGACCGACCAGGGCAAGACCTCGAACATGAACGGGCTTGCCGCGATGGCCGCGATCACGGGCCGATCGATCGCGGACACCGGCACCACCACCTACCGCCCGCCCTTCGTGCCGATACCCATGACCGTGGTTGCGGGCCGCAGGCGCGGCGAACTGTTCAACTCGGTCCGGCGGCTGGTGCTGGAAAACGAGCACAAGACGGCGGATGCCGTATTCCGTGAATATGGCGGCTGGTTGCGGCCCGCCTGGTACGGCAAGGGCCGGGCGGAAGCCGAGATCGAACGCGAGGCGCGCACCGCGCGAGAGACGGTAGGCATCCTCGACGCCTCACCGCTCGGCAAGATCGATGTGATCGGCCCCGACGCCGGGGCGCTGGTCGACTACAATTCCTACCAGTCGATCTCGACGCTGAAGCCCGGCCGCATCCGCTACGGCTTCATGCTGACGGAAGCCGGCGTGATCTATGACGACGGCGTCGTCGCGAAGGTCTCGGACGACCACTACATCGTCTCCTGCTCGTCGGGGCACGTGCCGGGCGTGGTGCAACGGCTGGAGGAGTGGCGGCAGGACCGCTTCGACCCGACGCGCGTCTTCGTCCACAACTCGACGCCGCAATGGGCGACGCTGACGGCGACCGGGCCGCGCTCACGCAATCTCGTCGCCATGCTCGGGCTCGACCTCGATCTGTCCGACGAGGCTCTGCCGCACATGGCCTTCGCCGACACCACATTCGACGGCGCGCCGGCGCGCGTCGCACGGGTGAGCTTCACCGGCGATCGC
>ENA-UOVV01002540-UOVV01002540.1-compost-metagenome-genome-assembly--contig:-NODE-2540-length-10273-cov-4.299569_pt1 | contig 10273 bp, 12 predicted proteins | sample MGYA00238155_ERZ761577 | MGnify/ENA primary metagenome ERZ761577 (study PRJEB28898, sample SAMN06268775) | compost metagenome | isolation source: Emeryville, CA | place: USA:Emeryville, CA | collected... | reverse complement strand
CTGCGTTCTCGGGGTGCTCGACCGCGGCACCGAGGGCTCCGGCCCGGACGACTTCGCCTCCCGGGAGCGGCTGGCCGGCCGGTTCGCCAACGTGCTCGCCCTGCACGACGTCGACCCGACCGACGTCGCCCTGGCGATCGGCCGGGCGATCGAGAGCTGGGAGGGGATGCCGCCGGCGCTCGGCCGGGCCCGGCTCGCCGCCGAGGCGGGCGCGATCGGGCCGGTGCGGGAGTGGTACGACGCCGGCCGGACCGAGATCGGCCAGCTGCTGCTCTCGATGCGCGGCACCCCGGAGCTGCTCGACTTCAGCGACGAGCGGCTCGCCCCGCTGCTCGAGCTGCCCGGCGAGCGCGGGCGGGACCTGCTCGACACGCTCGAGGCCTACCTGCACGCCGGCGGGCGCAAGACCGAGACCGCCGCCGCCCTCGGGATCGAGCGTCAATCGCTGTACCACCGGCTCGGCCGGATCGAGGAGATCCTCGACGTCGACCTGCGCGACGGCGACACCGTGCTGGCGCTGCACCTGGCGGTCATGGTCCGCCGGCACCTCCACCGCTGACCGCGCGGCCGCGGCCCGGCCGCGGAGGCCCTACCCGTTGCCGTTGACCTGGGCGGCCAGCCGGTCGACCACGGCCGGGTCGCGCAGCGTGCTCACGTCGCCCAGGGGCTTGCCGTCCGCGATGTCGCGCAGCAGGCGGCGCATGATCTTGCCGGACCGGGTCTTGGGCAGGTCGTCGGCCAGGTGGATCGACTTCGGCCGGGCCAGCTTGCCGATCCGGTCGGCGACGTGCGCGCGCAGCTGCTGCCGGAACCCGTCCCCGTCGGCGACCTCGCGCACCGGGGTGACGAAGGCGACGATCGCCTGGCCGGTGTCCTCGTCCGGGACTCCGATCACGGCCGCCTCGGCCACCTCGGGGTGGGAGACCAGCGAGGACTCGATCTCCATGGTCGAGAGCCGGTGGCCGGAGACGTTGATCACGTCGTCGATCCGGCCGACCACCCAGAAGTAGCCGTCCTCGTCCCGCCTCGCCGCGTCGCCGACCAGGTAGGTCTCCGGGCCGTAGCGCTCCCAGTAGGCGGCGACGTACCGCTCCGGCTCCCGGAACAGGGTGCGGGCCATGCCGGGCCAGGGCCGGGTGATGACCAGGGTGCCGCCGCCCTCGCTCACCTCGTTGCCGTGGCTGTCGTAGATCGCCGCCTCGATCCCCGGCAGGGGCAGCGTCGCCGAGCCGGGCTTGGTCGTGGTCAGCCCCGGCAGCGGCGAGATCATGATGCCGCCGGTCTCGGTCTGCCACCAGGTGTCGACGATCGGGCAGCGGCCCCCGCCGACGTGCTCGTGGTACCAGATCCAGGCCCGCGGGTTGATCGGCTCGCCGACCGAGCCCAGCAGGCGCAGGCTGGACAGGTCGTGCGGGGCGAGCAGGTCCTCGCCCCACTTCATGAAGGACCGGATCACGGTCGGCGCGGTGTAGAGGATCGTGACCCCGTACCGCTCGACGATCTCCCACCACCGCTCCCTGCTCGGGTAGTCGGGCGCGCCCTCGTAGAGCACCGAGGTGATGCCGTTGGCCAGCGAGGCGTAGACGATGTAGGAGTGCCCGGTGACCCAGCCGATGTCGGCGGCGCACCAGTAGACGTCGTCCTCCTTGAGGTCGAAGACCATCCTCTGGGTGGCGGTGATCTGGGTGAGGTAGCCGCCGGTGGTGTGGACGATGCCCTTCGGCTTGGCGGTCGACCCCGACGTGTAGAGCAGGAAGAGGGGGTCCTCGGCCTCCATCGGCTCGGGCGGGCAGGCCGGGTCGGCGGCGGCGACCGCCTCGGCGTAGTCCAGGTCGCGGCCCGCCCTCATCGGGGCGTCGGTGCCGCAGCGGTCGACCACGATCACGTGCTCCATGTCGGGCAGCTCGTCCAGGGCCGGGTCGATCGCCGCCTTCATCGGGACCGGCGAGCCCCGCCGCAGGGTGGCGTCGGCGGTGATCAGGGTGCGGGCCCGGGAGAACTCCATCCGCTCCCGCACCGACTCGGCCGAGAACCCGCCGAAGACGACGTTGTGGATCGCCCCGATCCGGACGCAGGCGAGCATCGCCACGGCGGCCTCCGGGACCATCGGCATGAAGATCCCGACCACGTCGCCCTTGCCGATCCCCAGCCCCTTGAGCACGTTGGCGAGGCGCTGGGTCTGGTCGAGCAGCCAGCCGTAGGTGATCGCGACCCGACCCTCGCCGGAGCCCGGGTCGGCGTCCTCGGCCTCCCAGTGGAAGGCGACCCGGTCGCCGCGCCCCGCCTCGACGTGCCGGTCGAGGCAGTTGGCGCTGACGTTCAGCTTGCCGCCGGCGAACCAGGTGGCGTGCGGCGGGTCGCTCCAGTCGAGCACCGTGTCCCAGGGCTCGATCCAGTCGAGCCGCTCGGCCCAGCCGGCCCACCAGCCCTCCGGGTCGGCGGCGGCCCGCTCGTAGACGGAGGGGTCGTTGAGCTCGGCCGCGGCCGCGAACCCGGGCGGCGGGTCAAAGGTGCTCTCGGTGCCCAGCAGGACGTCGAGTTCCGGTTCATCGGCCATGCGCTCTCCTCGTTCGCGTTCCTCACCGTCAATCTATCCCGGGCGTCAACCGACGCCCGGGCGGAGAGGGACCTCCGGCCACCGGCACGGACGGCCTCCAGGAAGGGCCGCCCCCGAGCGGGGGTTCAGTACCGGTGGCCGAAGTGGAGCACCCAGGCCCGGGCGCCGCCGGTGCCCTGCATGAGGCCGCCGACCACGCCGACGTTGGCGTCGCTGAACTCGCGGTCGAGGATCGCGGCGCGGTGGCTGGGTGAGTTCATCCAGGCGCGGAAGATCGAGCGGACGTTGCCGAGGCTGCCGCTGCCCCAGGCGATGTTCTCGCCGGTGGTCCAGCCGCGGCCGCGCGAGGCGTAGCCGGAGCGCCGGATCCAGTAGTCGAACTTGCGCCCGCAGGCGTTGTGGGAGAAGGAGTCGCACCGGATGATGTCGCGCGCCTTCCGCTTCGAGGACCAGGAGAGCTTGCGGTGCTGGCGGTACTTGCGCAGCCCCTTGCGCTTGCGGGCGAAGTTGACCAGGCACATCATCGAGCGGCGGGCCCGGCGGATCTGGACGGCGCCGCCGCGGGCGGTGCGGTCGGGGCAGACGTCGGTCGGGGCGATCAGGCGGGCGCGGGCCTCGGCCCGGTCGGGCTGGGGGGCGAGGGGGTTGGGCGCGGCGGCGAGCGTCAGGAACGTGAAAATCAGTCCGCCGAGCAACCCGATGCGCGAGAATGTGTGAGCAGGCATCAATTCCCTTAGGAGGTTGTGTGGCATGTCGGATTCGAGTGAAGCGGACGAGGGACTGGCAGACGAAACACGCCTAAGCGCACACAAAACTAACACAAAACTCACAGAAGGGGGTCTTCCTTCGGGGTCGGGTCTGCGCGACCTGCCCGAGGACGAGTGGCGCCGCCGGCTGAGCCCGGAGGCCTTCGAGGTCACCCGGCACGCCGCGACCGAGCGCCCCTTCACCGGCCCCTACCTCGACAACCACGAGGACGGCAGCTACCGCTGCGTCTGCTGCGGCGAGCGGCTCTTCGACTCGGACGCCAAGTTCGACTCCGGCTCGGGCTGGCCCAGCTTCACCGAGCCGGCCGCCCGCGAGCACGTCGAGCTGCGCGAGGACCGCGGCCACGGGATGGTCCGGACCGAGGTCGTCTGCCGCAGCTGCGGCGCCCACCTCGGCCACGTCTTCGACGACGGCCCCGGCCCGACCGGCAAGCGCTACTGCATCAACGGCTGCGCCCTCGACTTCGAAGGCGCCGGCCGGGCCCGCTGACCCGAGCCCCGGGGATCCCGCCGGCCGGGTCCCCGGCCGCCCGGGCGGCTAGGAGCCGGGCGCGAGGAAGGCGTACCGGGTGGCGATCGCGACCGCCTGGGTGCGGGTGTCCACCTCGAGCTTGCCGACGATGTTGCGGACGTGGGTGTAGACCGTCGCCGGGCTGATCCCGATCTCCGCGGCCACGCCCTCGGCCCGCATCCCGCTGGCCAGCAGGTCGAGGATCTGCCGCTCCCGCGGGGAGAGCCGCCGCAGCCGGGCCAGCTCGCCGTCGCCGGTGTCGCGCCGGGCCTGCCCCGGGAACCAGTCGCCGCCGGCGGTCACCGTCGCGATCGCCTCGCGCAGCTCCTCGGCCGAGGCCGACTTGTCCAGGTAGCCGGCCGCCCCGCACTCGGCGGCCAGCGAGGCCAGGTTGGGCTCGCGGTGGGCGGTGAAGACCAGCACCCGGGTCTCCGGCCACAGCTCCAGGATCCGGGCGGTCGCCGTGATGCCGTCGATCCGCGGCATCTCGATGTCGATCAGCACCACGTCCGGCCGCAGGGTGCGGGCGGCGTCGATCGCGGCCTGGCCGTCGGCCGCCTCGCCGGCGACCTCGACCCCGTCGATCCGCCCCAGCCGGGCCCGGAGCGCCTCCCGCACGATCTCGTGGTCGTCGCAGACGAGGATCCGGGCCGGCTCGCCCATGGTCAGCCGATCGTGTCCGGGGCGCCGCAGTCCCGCAGCGCGTCCGGCACGACCACCGTGCCGTCGCGCCGCTGGTGGATCTCCAGCAGCGCGATCAGGGTCCGGCCGACCGCCACGGCGGTGCCGTTCAGCGTGTTGACGAACTCGGGGTGGGCCTCCGGCTCCGGCCGGTACCGGCAGCCCAGCCGGCGGGCCTGGAAGTCGGTGGTGTTGGAGCAGGAGGTCAGCTCCCGGTACCGCTCCTGGCTCGGGATCCAGGCCTCGCAGTCGTACTTCTTCGCGGCCGAGCCGCCGAGGTCGCCGGCGGCCACGTTCACCACCCGGTAGGGCAGCCCGAGCTCGGTCAGGATCGACTCCTCGATCGCCAGGATGCGCTCGTGCTCGGCGGCGGCGTCCTCCGGCTTGACGAACGAGAACATCTCGACCTTGTCGAACTGGTGGACGCGGAAGATGCCGTGGGTGTCGCGGCCGGCGGCGCCGGCCTCGCGGCGGAAGCAGCTCGAGAAGCCGGCGTACCGGATCGGGAGCTGGTCGGCCTCGAGGATCTGGCCGGCGTGCAGCGAGGCCAGCGGCACCTCGGAGGTGCCGGCGAGGAAGAGCTCGTCCTTGGGCAGCTCGTAGATCTGGTCGCGGTCGCCGGGCAGGAAGCCGGTGCCGAACAGCGCCTCCTCGCGGACCAGGACCGGCGGGATCACCGGCTCGTGCCCCTGGCCGCGCAGCTTCTCCAGCGCGTACCGGACCAGGGCGAACTCGAGCATGACCAGGTCGCCCGTCAGGTAGGCGAAGCGCGCCCCGGAGACCCGGCCGGCTGCCTCCATCTCGATCCCGGCCCCGGCCAGCTCGAGGTGGTCCTTGACCGGGAAGTCGAACCGCGGGACCTCGCCGACCTCGCGGATCAGCTCGGCGTCCTCGTCGGTGAACCCGTCCGGGCTGGTCGGGTCGGGCAGGTTGGGCAGGTGGGCGGCGATCTCGTCGCGGCGGGACTCGACCCGCTCCAGCCCCTCCTTCAGCTCGCGCACGGCGGCGATCGCCTCGGAGGCGTCCTCACCGGCCTTCTTGGCGGCGCCGATCCGCTCGGAGGCCTGCTTGCGCTCCGACCGGGCGCCCTCGATCTCCGGCAGCAGCTGGCGCCGGCGCTCGTCCAGCTCGAGCAGCTCGTCGACCGTGTCGGCGGCCCCCCTCCGGGCAAGCGCAGCCTTGACCCGCTCTGTGTCGGAGCGGATCAGCTTGAGGTCGAGCACGGCCCCTGCCGGCTACTCTTCGCCGGCTTCGGAGCCGGCGTACTTGGCCACGAAGCTCGCGACTTCCTCGGCCTCGTCGCCGACGACGATGTTCTGCGGCATGATCGCGCCCGAGGCGCCACCGTTCTGGATGGCGAACAGGGCCTCCTCGTGGGACAGGGTCCGCTGGTCGAGGTTGGGGCCCTGGACCCGGGTTCCGCGGTTGCCGGTGCCCTCGGCGCCGGCGGCGCTCAGGGTGTGGCACCCGGCGCAGTTCGCGGCGAAGAGCTCGGCGCCCTTGTACTCGGGCGAGCTCTCGGAGACCGAGATCCCGTCCTCTCCGAACCCGCAGGCGGAGAGGCCGAAGGCGATTGCGATGACTGTGGATGTGATGGCTACGGCACGCACGGCGAGGGCATCATATTGTCTGCGGCGGAGAATGGCTGTCCCCGATGCAAATGAGTTTCGCCAGACGGTCGGTTTGCTGCCCACCGGGGTGACCGTGGTCTCCGCTTTCGGCCAGGCCGGGCCGGCCGGGGCGACCGCCTCCGCGGTCTGCTCGCTCTCCCTCGACCCGATGATGATGCTGGTCTGCCTGGACCGGGGGTCCCGCTCGCTGGCGGCGCTCCGGGAGGCCGGGCGGTTCGGGATCTCGGTGCTGGGGGAGGCCCAGCGGGCCGCCGCCGAGATCTTCGCGACCAAGCTGTCCCAGGAGCAGAAGTGGAACTCGGTCGGCTGGCGCGAGCAGGGCGGCGTGCCGATCGTCGAGCAGAGCCTGGCCCAGGTGGTCTGCTCGGTCGCCGAGGTGATCCCGGGCGGCGACCACGTGATCGTGACCGGGCTGGTCGAGGAGGTCGAGGCCGAGCCGGGCGAGCCGCTGGTCTACCACGGCGGGCTCTTCCGCCGGCTGGACATCGAGCCGGGCCGATGAGCCGGCACCGGCTGACCTGGGTCGACGTCTTCGCCGACGGCCCGCTGGCCGGCAACCCGCTCGCGGTCGTTCACGGGGCCGACGGGGTGGGCGAGGAGGCGATGCTCGCCTTCGCCCGGGAGACCGGCCTGTCCGAGACCACCTTCGTGCAGAGCCCGTCCGCCGCCGCCCGCGAGGCCGGGGACGCGCCCGGCCCGGCCGAGTACCGCAACCGGATCTGGACGATCGGCGGCGAGATCCCCTTCGCGGGTCACCCCTCGCTCGGCACCGCGGTCGCGGTCGCGATCGAGCGCGGCGTCGAGTCGGCCCGCTTCGTGCAGGAGACCGGGGTCGGTCGGCAGGAGGTCGAGGTCGCCCGGGAGGGGGAGGCCTGGCGGGCCTCGGTGCACCAGGAGGCGGCCGAGCTCGGCCCGGTCTTCAAGCCGGAGCGGATGGCCCCGATCCTCGGGCTCGAGCCGGCCGGGGTCGACCCGCGGCTCTCCAGCCAGGTCGTCTCCACCGGGTTCCCGACCCTGTTGGTGCCGCTGGCCGACCGGGAGGCGCTGGGGCGCTGCGCCCCGGACCCGGAGCGGATCGCCGAGCTCGGGCTCGACGGCCGCACCAACCTCTACCCCTTCGTCTTCGACGTCCCCTCCCGGACCGCCCGGGCGCGCTGCTTCGCGGTCGACGTCGGCGGGTTCGAGGACCCGGCCACCGGCTCGGCCGCCGGGCCGCTGGTCGCCTACCTGCAGGACGTGCTCGACGTCGACCGGATCGAGATCGAGCAGGGGGTGGAGATGGGCCGGCCGAGCCGGATCGAGGCCCGGATGGAGCGGGGCCGGCCGCGGGTCGGCGGCCTGGTGCGCGAGGTGATCCGGGGCGAGGCCGTCCTCCCGCCCTGACCCGCCCGGCCCGTCCCGGCGGGCCTGTTGGCGGGCCGGGGAGGGCGGGTATGGTCGGGGCATGGAGATCGCAATCGCCGGAGGCCACGGCAAGATCGCGCTGGAGCTGACCCGGATCCTCGCCGCCCGCGGCGACTCGGTCCGGTCGCTGATCCGCAACCCCGAGCAGGAGGGGGACGTGCGCGCCGCCGGCGGCGCGCCGGTCGTGGTCGACCTGGAGACCGCGGCCGAGGAGGCGATCGACGAGGCGGTGCGCGGCGCCGACGCGGTGGTCTTCGCCGCCGGCGCCGGGCCCGGCAGCGGCGCCGCCCGCAAGGAGACGGTCGACTACGGGGCGGCCGTCAAGCTGATCCAGTCCTGCGAGCGGACCGGGGTGAGCCGCTACCTGATGGTCTCCGCCGCCCGGGCCGACGCCAACGTCGAGGGCGACGAGGTCTTCGCGGTCTACCTGCGGGCCAAGGGCCGGGCCGACGCGGAGCTGGTCGCCTCCGGCCTGGACTACGTGATCGTGCGGCCGGTGATCCTGACCGACGACCCGGCCACCGGCCGGGTCAGCGTCGCCGACGACCTCGGCGAGCTGGCCTCGAACGAGATCCCCCGCGACGACGTCGCCCTGGTCCTCGCCGAGCTGCTGGCCCGGCCCGAGGCCTCCGGCCGGACGATCAACCTGAGCTCCGGCGACCAGGAGGTCGCGGAGGCCCTCGCCTAGCCGCGAGCGTCGGCCCGCCGTCCCCGGCGCTCGGGGCCGCGAGATCCGAGTCGTCCGCTCATGCGGCGGACGACCTCGACCTCGTGGCCGGTCAGAACATGCCGGCGGTGGTGGCCATCGCCCGCCAGATCAGGAAGGCGATCACCAGGCAGGCGACGGTCATGATGCCGGTCTCCCGGCGGACGATCGCCAGCCCGATCTCCTGCTGCTCGTCCGGCTCGAGCTCGGCGAACCGGGAGGCGAGCTCCGGCGCGGCCAGCGGCTCGGCGCCCGCGACCGGCTCCGGGTCCAGCCGCTCGCCCAACTCCTGGCCGGCGGCGCCGCCCCGCATCAGCTCGGCCAGGAAGGAGGCCACCACCGGTAGGAAGACGTAGAGGTAGTGCAGCGCGTCGTCGGCCCGGTGGCCCGCCAGGTAGGTGACGCAGGCGAAGAGGACGAACAGCATCGTCACGACCTGGGCGGCGCGCAGCAGGTACCAGAACGGGATCGAGGGTCGGCGGCCGGCCCAGGCGGCCAGCCCGGCGGTTCCGGCGACCAGGTTGATCGCGATCACGATCAGTCCCAATGCGGAGTACGCGTCGGACACGGGTTCAATCCCGCCTGAAACGGTCGGATTTCGGCTTGTATATGCGAAAAATCACTATGTAACGACTTGATACAAAGTAGGGCGCTAGAGGTGTATAACCCATGCTGAGGGACAGCCTACGTCCCTCCAGAAAGAACCAACTTGCTGCACCAGTACCTCCCAGTTCTCGTTTTCGCAGGTCTCGGCATCCTCGTCGGCGGAGCCTTCGCGACCCTCAACCTCGTCCTCGGCCCGAAGCAGATTCGGGACGATTCGAGCAGCGCCGCGATCCGGCAGTCCGACCCCTACGAGTGCGGCCTGCCCTCCGAGATCTCGAAGACCTTCCGGTTCGGCGTCTCCTTCTACCTGGTCGCGATGCTGTTCATCCTGTTCGACATCGAGGTCGTCTTCCTCTACCCGGTCGGCGCGATCCTGAAGTCGGCCGACTCGGTCTTCGTCCTGGCCGAGGTGATCCTGTTCGTCGGGCTGCTCTTCGTCGCGCTGGTCTACGTCTGGCGGAAGGGAGCGCTGGATTGGAGATAGAACGCCAGAAGCTCCGGGTCCACTCCCCGCTCGAGCAGCCCAAGTCGCCGGAGGAGCTGCGGGCCCGCCAGCTCCGGGCGCGCGACCTGCTGCGCGGCGACCTCGAGGGCGCCGACCTCGACGCCTACGTCGAGGAGCGGGTCGGGCTCACCACCCTGGAGAAGGTGCTCAACTCGGCCCGCGCCAACTCGGTCTTCCCGGCCACCTTCGGCCTCGCCTGCTGCGCGATCGAGATGATGTCGACCGTCTCGCCGCGCTACGACATCGCCCGGTTCGGCGCCGAGGCCTTCCGCGCCTCGCCCCGCCAGGCCGACCTGCTGATCCTCTCCGGCCGGGTCTCGATCAAGATGGCGCCGGTCGTCCGCCGCATCTACGACCAGATGCTGGAGCCGAAGTGGGCGATCTCGATGGGCGCCTGCTCCTCCTCTGGCGGCATGTTCCAGAACTACGCGGTGGTGCAGGGAGCCGACAAGTTCATGCCGGTCGACGTCCACGTGCCCGGCTGCCCGCCCCGCCCGGAGGCGCTGCTCTACGCCTTCAACAAGCTGCAGCAGAAGATCAAGGGCAACCCGGATCCGGGGTGGCGCTCGCGCTACAACGCCCACGGCACCGAGGAGTGGGCCCGCGGCGGCTCCGCCTCGAAGCCGTCGCCCGAGGCATTGGAGGCCTACAGAAAGGCTCGGGAGGCGCTCGGTGCCTGACGCCCCCGGCCTGGAGCTGCTGCTGGCCGAGATCAACCGCCACCACCCCGGCGCGGTCCTCGACACCAGCTTCGATCGCGAGCAGCCGACGCTGCTGGTCGATCCCGCCCACCTGATCGAGACCCTGACCTGGCTCCGGGAGACCCCGGGCCAGGAGTACACCTTCCTGGCCTCGGTCCACGGGGTCGACTACTTCCCGCGGGCGCCGCGCTTCGCGGTCCACTA
>ENA-UOVV01002538-UOVV01002538.1-compost-metagenome-genome-assembly--contig:-NODE-2538-length-10280-cov-3.652910_pt1 | contig 10280 bp, 11 predicted proteins | sample MGYA00238155_ERZ761577 | MGnify/ENA primary metagenome ERZ761577 (study PRJEB28898, sample SAMN06268775) | compost metagenome | isolation source: Emeryville, CA | place: USA:Emeryville, CA | collected... | reverse complement strand
GACGGCGTCGAGGCGCTCGGCCAGCTCGACCCGATCGGCTCCCCGACCACCGGCGAGCACGAGGTCTTCACCGTGGGCCGGGTCGCGCCGCCGGGCGGCCGCCAGGTCAAGCGGGTCACCGGGAGCGACCCGGCGACCCTCGCGGTCAACCTGGCCAAGCTCAAGGCGGAGCTGGCCGGCGGCCCGCCCAAGGCCTTCGTGGTGCTCAGCGACGACGCCCCCGAGTACGCCGGCCCGGCCGCCTCCTGGCTGGCCCGGTCGGGCGACGTCGTGCTCTACACCGGCGCCGACGAGGTGCCCCAGGCGACGCTCGACTTCCTCAAGCGGAAGGAGAACGCCGAGGTGCCGGTCTTCGTGCTCGGCCCGCCGGACGTGGTCTCGGCCGACGTCGTCAAGCGGCTCGGCAAGGCGGCCGCCTCGGTCCAGCGGGTCGACGGCAAGGACCCGGCCAGCGCCGCGGTCGAGCTGGTCAAGCTCTACTCGGGCGAGTTCGGCTGGAACCTGAACGATCCCGGCCACGGCTACGTCCTGGCTCGCTCCGACCGGCCGATGGACGCGGTCGCGGCGAGCATCCTCTCGACCGGCGGCACCTGGGCCGCCCTGCTCCTGACCGACTCGGCCAGCGAGCTGCCGAGCGTGGTCCAGGAGTACCTGCTGGACGTGAAGCCGGGCTACGAGACCGACCCGACCCGCGCCGTGTACAACCATGTGTGGATAATCGGTGACGAATCGCTGATCGACGTCGATCAGCAGGCCCGGGTGGACGACGTGGTCGAGCTGACCCCGGTCGAGACCTCGAACGCGCAGTGAGCGGTCACCGGGCGACCAAAGCGATGAACCGAGATCCGAGGCAAGTGAATGAGTGAAACAGAGCACATCGGCGTCCTCGACTCCGGCGAGACGATCACCCCGGAGGCGATCCGCGAGCTGACCGCCGCGGTCACCCCCCACTTCTCGCTGCAGGTGCGGAACCGGGTGCGCCGGCTGATCGCGCCGCTGGCCGCCGACGACCCGGCCCGGCTCGAGGGCGAGCGTCAGATCGCGCGCCTCGAGGCGCTCTCCGAGAACTCCGGCCAGCCGGCGTCGAAGGAGCACCCGGGCGCCGGCGCCTACTGACGCCGGGGCGGGATCGTGAAGGAGGTCGCGCCCGGGGTGCTGCGGCTGGGGCAGTTCCCCCGGCCGATGGTCAACGTCTACCTGGCCGGCGAGATCCTGTTCGACGCCGGGACGACCTGGGACCGGTTCCGGATCCCGCGCCAGCTCGCCGGGCGCCCGCTATCGCTGCTGGCGCTGACCCACGTGCACCCGGACCACCAGGGCATGGCCCGGGAGATCTGCCGGGATCGTGACGTCCCGCTGGCCTGCCACGCCGACGACGTCGAGGCGATGGAGGGACGCCGCCCGATCGCCGGGGCGATGGACGTCAACCCGCTGCTGGCCCGGGTCCAGGCCTCCTGGCAGGGCCCGCCCCACCCGGTCTCCCGGGTCCTGGCCGAGGGCGACCGGGTGGGCGAGTTCACCGTCCACCACACCCCGGGCCACGCCCCGGGGCACGTCGTCTTCCTCCGCGAGTCCGACCGGGTCGCGATCTGCGGCGACGTGATCCGCAACCTGAGCTACGCCACCGGCCGGACCATGCTGGCCGAGCCGCCCGACGCCTTCACCTACGACCCGGCCGAGAACCGGCGCTCGATCCGCCGGCTGGCGGCGCTGGAGCCGTCGATCCTCCTGCCCGGGCACGGCCCGGCGGTCACCGACATGGCCCGCTTCCAGGCCTGGGCCGCCGGCCTCCCCCGGGACTGAGCCGGGCCGCTCAGGAGCGGGGCCCGAAGACCTCGATGATCCGCCGGTTGTACTCGGTGATCTGCTCCAGCGGGATGAAGTAGGTCGGGGCGCCGGGGAAGATCGCGTCGCCGAGGGCGGCGACCTCCTCGACCTTGGCCCGGACCTGGTCGGGGCTGCCGACCGCGCAGTAGGTCTCCACCATCTCGTCCGGGATCGCGGCGGCGACCCCGTCGATGTCGCCCCGGCGGAAGGCGGCCGCGGCGTCGGCCGCGTTCTGCCCGAAGCCGTGCAGCTCGTAGAGCGGCATGTAGGTCTTGACGGTCGAGTAGAAGGCGACCGTGCGGCGGGCGGCGTCGAGGCCGCGCCGGTAGTCGTCGTCGATCGCGACGCAGATGCTGGGCAGGTAGGTGAAGGAGGAGCGCTCCCGGCCGGAGCGGGAGAGGCCGAGCTCGAAGGCGGGCACGATCTCCTGCTCGATCCAGCGGGCGGAGCAGAGCGGGTGGCCGATCAGCCCGTCGGCGACGTCGCCCGCCATCCGGGCCATCCCCTTCTGGACGGCGGCGGTGTAGATCGGGATCTCGGCCCGCACCGGCGGGGTGCCGCGGAACCAGCCCTTGACCTCGAGGTCGTAGTACTCGCCCTTGAAGCGTGCCGGCCGCGCCTCGGCCGCCGCGGCGACGATCTCCCGCACCGCCTGGATCGTCTCCCGCAGATGGGTGGCGGGCCGGCCGTACTCGACGTTGTGCCAGGTCTCGTTGAGCCGCTTCACCCCCGGGCCGAGCCCGAGCCGGAACCGGCCGCCGGAGATCTCGTCGATGTCCATCGCGCTCATCGCCATCGTCATCGGGCTGCGCACGAAGCCCCAGGCGATCCCGGTGCCGACGTCGATCGAGTCGGTCCGGGTGGAGAGGTAGGTGGTCTGGGTGAAGGCGTTGCGGAAGAGCTCGATCGCCCAGACCGACTCGAACCCGGCCGCCTCCGCCCGCCGCGAGAGCTCGGCCAGGTCCTCCGGCGTCGCCCCCATCGCCCCGATCGACACCCGCTCCATCGCCCGCTCCGTCGCCGTCATGCGGGGCAGGCTACCGGCCGGGGGCGACAGCGGAGCGGGCCGGTTTGGCCGTCGGCGCTTCCGGGTAGAAGCCGGGCACGGCAAGAAGTCTCATCGGAGGAGGGAATCTGTTGGCGCATTCAATGCGACGTTGGGTGTTGGGAGCCTCGGCGGCGGTGATCGGCCTGGTCGGGCTGATGGGGGCGACGCAGGCTCAGGCCGAGCCGGCCGCGTTCACGCTCGACTCGGGGATCATCAACCTGGGCACGGACCCGTCGATGAACGGGCTCAAGGTGATCGACCCGGCGGCCAGCCCGCCGGACGCCCCGGCGACGCTGCGCGGCGAGATCGATCCGGTCTCGAACGCCTTCACGGCGGCGCCGTCCGGCTTCTCCTTCCCGAGCAAGACGATCCCGAACGTGCAGGGCAACATCGACGCCGTGGTCAGCATCGCCGCCGGCGGGACGATCACGGGCAGCTTCGACCCGGCGACCGGGGTCGGCTCGATCGACCTGCCGGCCGCCGTCACGATCAAGCTGGTGCTGGACGGCAGCCAGCTCGCCGAGTGCTCGACCAACCTGCCCCTGGGGCTCGCCACCACCGGCACCCTGACCGTGCCCGGCGGCACCCCGCCGTCCTATGACGCCGCCCCGTTCGCCCCGCCGGACAAGCAGGGCGCCCTTTACGCCAGCTGGCCCAGCATCCCCGACACCGGCAGCGGCCTCTGCGACGCGGTCGACGGCGCGATCGGCGGCCCGGGCGCGATCTGGCTCTCCGGGACCGGCGGCATCGACGAGGGGATCACCTCGGTCTACGCCGGCGGCGAGGCGACCGACTTCGCCACCACCGACGGCGGCTGGACCGGCCAGGCCGGGCAGACCGGGGCCTGCGCCCTGCTGCCGGGCGTGGTCTGCCCGCTCCTGACCGGCTCCTACCAGGCGAGCGGCGGCACCGGGGGCACCGAGGACGGGTTCCTGCGGGTCGCCTCGCAGGGCCTGCTGATCGTCGGGACCGAGCTCGGCGGCGACTCCCGGTTCGTCTGGGAGAGCCCGAGCTTCACCTACGAGGGCGCCCAGGGCGAGCCGGCCGAGAAGCTGACCTTCTCGATGGCCCGCAACAACTCGATCACGGACCTGCTCCAGCAGGCCAGCGTGGACTACTGGGTCGACCTGGTCAAGGCCTCGGACTCCTCGGCGGAGCCGGTCGTCGCCCGGACCGGGTCGGCCGACACGGGCGGGGCCTGGGCCGCCGACCCGGAGGTCCAGCTCGACCCGTCCGCGGCGGAGATGGGCCAGCAGTACCGGATCCGGGTGACCTCGGCGGTGAGCGTGCCGCTGGCCGGCCTGATCCCGTCGGGGACGCTCGACTACGACGACGTCGCCCTGACCGCGTCGCGCCCGTCGCCGACCGGCCCGACCGGCCCCACGGGGCCGACCAGCCCGACGGGGCCGACCGGGCCGACCAGCCCCACCGGGCCCACGGGCCCGACCAGCCCGACAGGGCCGACCGGCCCCACCGGCCCGACCGGGCCGACCAAGCCGGGCGACTCGACCAAGCCCCCGAACGGCTCGACCGCGATGTTCGACGGCAAGACGCTCTACCTGCGGCTCAAGTGCCCGGCCCGCTTCAAGCCGCGCTGCCGCGGCGTCGCCCAGGCGGTGACCCGGAAGTCGAAGAAGCGGAAGCTGGCCAAGCCGATGTCGCGCCGGGCCAACGCCGCCCAGAGGGCGTCGCGCTGGAAGGTGGTGAAGCTGAGGGTGAAGCCGAAGTTCCGGGCCCGGGTGAAGCGGTTCTCGAAGAAGAACCGGAAGACCCTGTTCGTGCGGCAGGTCGTGCGCTCGAAGAAGTTCCGGAAGGGCAAGCGGCAGCTCGTCTTCCACCGGTACAAGGTGCGCACCGCGCAGAAGTGAGCCTCTCCTCGGGGACGAGAAAGCCCGCCGACCTTCGCCTGGAAGGTCGGCGGGCTTTCTCTCGTTCGCGCTGGATCGATCCAGCCGGCGCGGCGGGGCGCCGCGCCGGAGTCCGTCAGACGCGCTGGATCAAGGTTCCGGTGCCGATGCCGCCGCCGCAGCACATGGTGACCAGGCCGAGCTCCTTGTCCTGACGCTCGAGCTCGTTGAGCAGGGTGGTCAGGAGGCGGGCGCCGGTCGAGCCGAGCGGGTGGCCGAGGGCGATCGCGCCGCCGTTGACGTTGACCTGGTCCATGTCCGGCTCGAGCTCGCGCTGCCAGGCGACGACGACCGAGGCGAAGGCCTCGTTGATCTCGGTGAGGTCGATGTCGTCGAAGGCGAGCGAGTTCCGCTCGAGCAGCTTCTTGGTGGCCGGGATCGGGCCGGTCAGCATGATCACCGGGTCGACCCCGACCGCGGTCTGGTCGAGGATCCGGGCCCGCGGCTTCAGGCCCAGCTCGTCGGCCTTCTCGCGGCTCATCAGCAGCACCGCGGCGGCGCCGTCGGAGACCTGGGAGGCGTTGCCGGCCGTGATCTTGCCGTCCTCCTTGAAGGCGGGCTTGAGGCCGGAGAGGGCCTCGAGGTTGGTGCCGGGCCGGATGCCCTGGTCGGTGTCGTAGGTCGTGTCGCCGACCGTGATCGGGGCGATCTCGTTCTTGAACCTGCCCTCCTCGGTCGCCTGGTGCGCCCGGGCGTGCGAGGTGACGGCGAGCTCGTCCAGCTCGGTCCGGGAGATGTCCCACTTGTCGGCGATCATCTCGGCGGAGATGCCCTGGTTGACCAGGTCGTACCGCTTGAGCAGCTCGGGCGAGTAGGCGAAGCCGTACTCGCTCATCACCTTGGCCGCGTCGCCGAACCCGATGTGGCCCATGTGCTCGACGCCGCCGCCGATCATGACGTCGTGGACGCCGGAGGCGATCATCGCGGCGGCGTAGTTGACCGCCTGCTGGGCCGAGCCGCACTGGCGGTCGATCGTGGTGGCCGGGGTCTCGATCGGGAAGCCGGCCTCGAGCCAGGCGTTGCGGCCGATGTTGATCGACTGCTCGCCGAACTGCTGGACGCAGCCGGCGACGACGTCCTCGACCAGCCCGGGCTCGATCCCGGCCCGCTCGACGACGTTCTTGTAGGCATGAGCCAAGAGGTTTGACGGATGGACGTCCTTGTAGTAGCCCTTCTCCTTGTGGCCGCGGCCGACCGGGGTCCGGACCGCCTCCACGATGACGACTTCTCGCCCGCCAAACTTGCTCATTGAAAGCCTTTCGTCAAAATTGAGTATGGATGCCCGCCGTCAGCGGAGAAATCTCCCTCAATCGTAGCTGATTGACTCGTCAGTCAATCAAGCGTCCGGTCCCGTCCCCCCGTCGAAAGCCCCACTTTGAGCAACAACCCATACCCCCACGTCGCCGTCGCCGGCAACGGCGCGATCGCCACCGGCCTGGCCGCCCTCGCCTCCCGTGAGTCCCGCGTGCTGCTGCTGGTCCGCAGCGAGGGCTCGGCGGCCCGGGCCGCGGCCGCGCTCGACCGGACCTGTCCCCGGGTCGAGGGCTCCGACCGCTCGCGGATCGCGGTGACCGTCGACCCGGCCGACCTGGCCGGCGCCGACCTCGTGATCGAGGCGGTGGTCGAGGACCTCGAGGTGAAGGCCGAGCTGCTCGGCCGGATCGGCGCGATCACCGAGGCCGACCTGGCCACCACCACCTCCTCGCTCTCGGTCCGCGAGCTGGCCCGCCGGGCCGGGCAGCCGGACCGGCTGTTCGGGCTGCACGTCTTCAACCCGGTGCCGGTGATGCGGCTGGTCGAGCTCTGCCTGCCGGAGGAGCTGCGGGCCGGCACGGGAGAGCGGGCCCGAGCCTGGTGCGAGCACCTCGGCAAGGCCCCGGTCGAGGTCGAGGACACGCCCGGGTTCGCGGTCAACCGGCTGCTCTTCCCCTACCTGTTCGACGCGGTGCGCTACCAGGAGCGGACCGGCATGGAGTCGCAGGACGTCGACACCTGCATGACCCTGGGCGTGGCCCACCCGATGGGGCCGCTGGCGCTGCTCGACCTGATCGGGCTCGACGTGGCGATCGCGATCGGCGAGGCGCTCCACGAGGAGTCCGGCAACCCGGAGCACCTGGCCCCGAAGACGGTGACGACGCTGGCCGCCGGCGGGCACCTGGGCCGGAAGACCGGGCGCGGCTTCTACGAGTACGCCTGATCGGCGGGCCCCCGACGGTCGGCGGCCGGGTCGAGCGCCGCTCAGGCCAGCCGGTCGATCGCCGCGGCCAGCTCGAAGTCGTTGCCGGTGACCCCGCCCTCGGAGTGGGTGGTGATCGTCACCGTGACCCGGTTCCAGGACACGGCCAGGTCGGGGTGATGGCCCATCGCCTCGGCCGGCTCGACCAGCGAGTCGACGAACCGGATCGAGCCGACGAAGTCGTCGAAGGTGAACTCCCGGCGGATCGCGTCGCCGGCCCGCTCCCAGCCCGGCCGGTCCGCCAGCCGCCGCTCGATCTCGTCGTCGCCCAGGAGGGTCATGGGGTCAGCCTACCCGCGGCTGGCATATTGAACCGGTATGCGCATCGCCAGCCTGGTTCCCTCCTCGACCGAGATGCTGTTCGCGCTCGGCCTCGGCGACCGGGTGGTCGCCGTCACCCACGAGTGCGACCATCCCCCCGCGGCCGCCGCGCTGCCGCACCTCAGCGAGACCGTGATCCCGCCCGGCCTCTCCCCGGCCGAGATCGACGCCGAGGTCAAGCGGATCACCCGGGAGGGCGACCCGCTCTACCGGCTGAGGACCGAGGTGCTGGAGCGGGCCCGCCCGGACCTGATCGTCGCCCAGGACGTCTGTGCGGTCTGCGCCGTCTCCTACGACGACGTCTGCGCCGTGGCCGCCCGGCTGCCGGGCCGGCCGCGGGTGGTCAGGCAGGACCCGACCTCGCTGGGCGAGGTGCTCGACGACGCGGTCGAGCTGGCCGAGGCGGCCGGGGTCCCGGCCGCGGGCCGGACGCTGCGGGCCGAGCTGGAGCGCCGCCTGCGGGCGGTGCGCGAGGCGACCGCGACCGCCCCGGAGGACCGCCCCGCGGTGCTGGCCCTGGAGTGGCTGGACCCGCCCTTCACCGGCGGCCACTGGGTGCCGGAGATGATCGAGCTCGCCGGCGGCCGCGACCCGATCGGCCGCCCCGGCGAGAGGTCCGCCGAGTGCGGCTGGGACGACCTGGCCGGCCTGGGCCCGGACCTGGCCGTGGTCATGCCCTGCGGCTACGCGGCCGGCGCGGCCCGCGACCAGGCGGTCGCGCACCTCGACCGGATCCGCTCGACCGGGGCCGCCCGGATCGTCGCGGTCGACGCGGCCGCCTCCTTCTCCCGACCGGGCCCCCGCCTGGTCGACGGGGTCGAGCTGCTCGGCCACCTGCTCCACCCCGACCGGGTGCCCCACCCGCCGGGCCTCGACTCGATCGAGGTCGGGCCTGCCTGAAGCCGGCCGGACGGGGCGCCGGCGCGCGGCCGAGGCCGCCCGACGGACGGCCTTACTCCTTGATCCGGGGATGGGCGCGAGCGTCGCGCCAGAAGACGATCCCGAACACGAGCGCGACGTATGCGCCGAAGATGATCTTCTGGACCAGCTCCGACGGCTGGAGCAGGATGAGCAGCCCCAGCATCACCGCCCCGAGGCCGAACACGAGCGCCGTGTTGAACCGGATGTTGGGGATCAGCTCCACGGTCTCAGTATAGGCTCGCCAACAGGTCCGCAAAGAGGGACAGGGCGCCCACGGCGCCGCCCAGATAGCCGCCCTCCCGGATCGCTCGCCCGGCGTATCCGTCGGCTTCCAGGGCCCGCCCGTACCGGGCCGTGGACCAGACCCCGCCGCCGAGCGCGCCCAGGCCGCTGGCGGCCAGGATCACGGAGGCGACGTCGACGATCAGGTGGCTGAACACGCTGACCGGTTAAGGAAGCGGCGGCGGGAGCTCTCCCCCGGGCCGGCGGAGACCGGCGCTCAGAACGGCAGGGCGAGCAGGGCGAAGCGGAGGCCCGGGACCGGGTCGGCCGCGGAGATCGCGCCGAGCACGGCGAGGGCGCCGATCAGGACCATGCCGCCGTACTCGATCGCCTTGGCGCTGGCGCCGAGCTGGCCGCGCTCGCCGGCGATCACCAGGGCGCCGCAGAGCAGGCCGGCGGCGAGGCCGCCCAGGTGGCCGCCGATGCTGATCCCGCTGATCGTGAAGGTGAGCAGCAGGTTGATGCCGAGGATGATCCCGATCTGGCTGGCGATGTGGCTGAGGCCGCGGCCGCGGGCGATCACGAAGGTGGCGCCGAAGATGCCGAAGACGGCGCCCGAGGCGCCCACGGTCAGCCCGAGGTTGTCGGTCAGCAGGATCGCCCCGAAGGAGCCGGCCAGGAGCGAGGCGAAGTAGATCAGCACGAACCGCGGGGTGCCGATGGAGGGCTCCAGCACCTTGCCCAGGAACCAGAGGGCGACCATGTTGAAGGCGAGGTGCATCAGGCCGGCGTGGAGGAAGCCGCTGGTGACCAGCCGGTACCACTCGCCGTTGCCGACGGCGGCGCCGACCAGGCCGTAGTCGTTGATCAGCGAGGAGCTGGCCGAGCTGAGGCCGCCCGAGCCGGTTCCGAGCTCGGCCAGGAAGGCGACCACGGAGAGCGCGATCAGGATCACGGTCGCCGGGGCGTCGCCGAGCTGGCCGCCGGCGGAGCCGGTGCCGTGGGTGACCCGGGTGCGCTCCGAGGCGCACTCGGGGCAGCGCATCCCGACCGGGGTCGGGGTCATGCAGTCGGGGCAGATCGGCCGCCCGCAGCTGGAGCAGGAGACCGCGGTTTCGACCCGGGGATGGCGATAGCAGGTGGCCAAGGCCGACAAGCCTAGTGAGTCGGCGCGCCCGGGGGCGCAGCGCGTCGGTCCGGCCCGATCGGAAGAATGGCCGCGTGGAGAGGATCGCCTTCGCCCGACTTTTCGCGACCGTCAGCGGCCTGCTGCTGGTCGTGCTCGGCCTGTTCGGCTTCCTGGCCTCCTCCGAGTTCCGGAACCCGGAGCTGACCTCGGACCTGCTGGGCCTCTACCCGGTCAACGGCTGGGCCGACTCCTTCCACCTGCTGGCCGGCCTGGTCGGCCTCGGGCTGGCGCGGCCGCTGCCGCGGCTCTACGCCCTGCTGGCCGGGATCGCCTTCACCGCGCTCGGGGCCTGGGGGATCCTGGCGCCGAACGGGGAGCTGCTGCTGGGGGCGCTGCCGGCGACCCGGTCGGTCAACCTGCTCAACCTGGCGATCGGGCTGCTCGGCCTGCTGGCCCTGGCCGCCTCGCGCTGGGACCGGATCGGCGCCGCGCTCGCCGCCTGGTGGGGCCGCCGCCGGGCCGGCCGCGAGCGTCGGGCCCGACGCCGCCGGGAGCAGCGCCTGCGCCGGCGGCGCCGGCGCGCGGCCGAGGCCGCCCGACGGAAGCGAAAGGCCGAGCCGAAGCGCGACCCGAAGGGGAAGCCGACGCCGGATGCGAAGGCGGAGCGGG
>ENA-UOVV01002537-UOVV01002537.1-compost-metagenome-genome-assembly--contig:-NODE-2537-length-10284-cov-5.604262_pt1 | contig 10284 bp, 6 predicted proteins | sample MGYA00238155_ERZ761577 | MGnify/ENA primary metagenome ERZ761577 (study PRJEB28898, sample SAMN06268775) | compost metagenome | isolation source: Emeryville, CA | place: USA:Emeryville, CA | collected... | reverse complement strand
CCTCGTTGATGCCGATGGAGAGTCGCACGCCGCGATGCAGGCAGCGGTTCTCCCAGACATTCACATTGCCGTCGTCGGCCCGCCACACGGCGAGCTCGCGGCCGAGCAGCTGGCCCTGGTAGACATGGCGGAACGGCAGGTCGTCGCTGGAAGCGATGGGATACCAGCTGGGGTCGGAAAGACTGAGGGGCATTGTCGATCAGATCCGGGTCCATGGGATCGCGCCACGATCGATTTTCCTGGTCTGGTCGCAGTCCTGGCGTACGGGACTCGACCTGTTCCCCTCCCTTGATGGGGAGGGATGCATGCGCCTGTGGCTCTCCATGGCGTCAAGCCTGGGGGATCACCCCATAGGTGATCCCCTTCTGGCTCAGCCAGCGGCGATAGGCGATGGCGCTCTTGTCGGCGCGGATGGGCGTTTCGGCGCGCGGGTCGAGGGGCAGCTTCTTGGGATACTGGTTCTCCAGGATCGGCTTGTCTTGGCCGAAGATGGTCTGCTGGAAGCGGCGCAGATCCTTGATGGTCGAATGCGAGTCGATCATCGATTGCAGCAGATGCGCCCGGCAGCGTTCCTCGGTCATGGGCTGCAGGAAGATGCCGATCACGTCGCGGCGGCTCTCGTCCTCGGGACAGGATTTGTAGAGCACCGAACAGAAAGGATGCGGCACGCGGTAGACATATTCGACCTCCATCGCATGGGTGGCCGATTTGGCCGCCCGCGGCTGGAGGAAGCGGCATCTGGTGGCCAGCACCTCGTCGCGCTCCTCGGACACCTCCACGTCGTATTCCTTGACCTCGGTATGCGGCTCGGCCCCGAGGATGTCGGTGTGCACGTAGGGGAAGTGCCCCATGTCCAGGAAATTCTCCACGGCGCGCGGGGCCGAGACATGGATGCCGATGGAGCCGCAATTCATGTTCTTGCGGTCGGGCTCGGCGAATTCGGGAATAGGGAAGAGCTCGGCGGCAGGTGTGCCGAGGCTGGTCCAGGTATAGCCATAGGCGGTCTTGACCGGCAGCCGGTCCAGCACGGTCTCGGCGTCGATCTCGTCGCCGTTCTCCTCGTCGGTCCGGCGCCAGACGACGGGTTCTCCGTCGAGGCCGCGGGTCATGGCGATGGGGGTGTCGAGCAGCAGGGTGGTCTCCACCTGGCCGATGGGCAATTCATCGGTGGCGGCCACCACGTGCCAGAGGCCGCGGGTGATGGGATCGAGAGCTTGGGGCATGGGCATGTCTCAACTTTGCCGTCCACAATAATCCGGCGATCGGGGAGTGCCAGCACAAAGTTTCCGCAGGGGCCATGCGCTGGCGACATGTCCTTGATATATCTGCGCACAGTGGCCCGGACGGGCAGCGACAGGGAGGGAACGATGGAGGCCGGCGACGCGCCGCGATTTGGCGAGGATGTGCTGCGGGAGCGCGTGGCGGCCCGGCTGGCGGAAGCCGGTGCCAGCGCCGAATCGGCCGATGCGGCGGTCAGGGCCATGCTCCACGCCTCGCTGATGGGGGTGGACAGCCATGGCGTGCGACTGACGGGACATTATTGCCGCATGCTGGCCGGCGGGCGTCTCAACAGGAATCCGCAACTCGTGGTCGAGAAGAGCGGCGCCGGCAGCGCCATGGTCGATGGCGACGACGGGCTGGGGCACTACGCGGCCTATCGGGCCGTCGAGGTGGGCATGGAACTGGCCCGCGCCGCCGGGGTCGGCGCGGTGGGCATCCGGCGGTCCTCGCATCTGGGCGCGGCCGGTGCCTATGCGCTGGCGGGGGCCGAGCGGGGCTTCGTCACCTTTGCCACCACCAATACCGATTCCATGGTGGCCCTGTTCGACGGGGCGCAGAAATTCCACGGCACCAATCCCTTGGCCTTCGCCGCTCCGGTGCCGGACAGCCGGCCGTGGCTGCTGGACATGGCGACCTCCTCCATCCCGCTCAACCGTGTGCTGCTGCATCGCTCGCTGAACCGGGAGCTGCCGGTGGGAGTCGCCGCCGATACGGAAGGCCGGCCGACCACCGATCCGCATCTCGCCGACATGCTGCTGCCGCTGGGCGGGGTGGATTACGGCTACAAGGGCGCCGGGCTCGCCGGGGTGGCCACGCTGTTCTCGGCCCTGCTCACCGGCACCACGCTCGATCCCGAATTCATCCCCATGTATGGCGGAAACGACATCTCGACGCCCCGCAACATGGGTCATTTCGTGCTGGTCATCGATCCGGACAGGTTCGCCGGCAGCGACGTTTTCGCGGCAGCCATCACCCGCTACCTCTTCAGCCTCAGGACCTCGCCCGTGCGTCCGTCCGCAGAACGGGTCATGGCACCGGGCGACCGGGAATGGGAGGAAATGGACCGCCGGCGCGCCGAAGGCATCCCCGTCGATCCGGACACGGTGGCGTTCCTGGACCTGTAGAGCTGGGGCAGCGGACATCCACGCCGTCACCGGCTCTCCCGATGGATGTCGAACGGCCCGATGGCCTGGGTGGTCGCCATGAGCTGGATCTTGTTGACGTTGACGTGGCCCGGCAGCGAGGTGGCCCAGAAGATGGCCTCGGCGATGTCGTCGGCGTTCATGGCCTTGGTGCCGGCATAGACGTTGTCCGCCTTGTCCTCGTCGCCCTTGAAGCGGACCAGGGAGAACTCGGTCTCGGTCAGGCCCGGCTCGATATTGGTGACGCGCACGTTCTTGCCCTGCAGGTCGGAGCGGATGGCGAGGGCGAAATGCTTCACGAAGGCCTTGGAGGCGGCATAGACCGAGCCGCCGGGATAGGCGAATTCCCCGGCCACCGAGCCCAGCGTCACCACATGGCCGCCACCACGCGCGATCAGGCCGGGCAGCAGCAGCCGCACGGTGTAGACGAGGCCGGAGACATTGGTGTCGATCATGGTCTGCCAGTCGTCTAGATCGGCCTCGGCCGCCGGCTGCAGACCCAGCGCCAGCCCAGCATTGGCCAAAACGACATTGATGGCGTCGAAGGGGGCGGGGATGGCGGCGATGGCCTGTTCCTGCGCCGCCCGGTCCCGCACGTCGAGCGGTATGACGTGGCATTTGTCGGCGCCCAGCTCGTCGCGCAGGGCGAGCAGGCGGTCCTCGCGGCGGCCCGTGGCGATCACCTTGCCGCCGGCGGCGACATAGCGGCGCGCGGCGGCAGCGCCGAAGCCGGAGGTGGCCCCGGTGATGAAGACGACGAAGCGGCTGGGATCGAGCAGCGGATACATGGCAGGTCCTGGAGGGTGGTCGACAGGGAGAGGCGGGCAGGGTGGACCGGTCGACCTGTGGCGTCAACCTGGCCCGCTCGCGTAAAGATTACCAACATTGCCAAATGTTAAGGCTACTTTCCAAGCTCTAAGGTGATCATGCGCGCTTCGCGCCGTATCCTGGGTGAAATTTTATCGGGTGAGCATGGTGAAGCGGCTGGCCAAGATTCTGATTCTGCTGGTGGTGCTGGGTGGCGCAGGCGGCGCGGCCTGGTGGTATTTCTATGGAGCGCCCCAGGCCAGCACGGTTCCGGACACGGTGGTAGTCGGCCGCGGCGACATCGAGACCACGGTGCTGGCCTCGGGTGTGCTGGAGGCGAGCTCGCTGGTCAGCGTGGGCGCCGAGGTTTCCGGCCGCATCGAGGCGGTGCATGTGACCCTGGGCCAGTCCGTCGCCCGGGGGGATCTCATCGCCGAGATCGACAGCCTCGACCAGGAGAACGCCGTTAAGTCGGCCGAGGCGGCGCTGGCCGGCATCGAGGCGCAGCGGCGCAACCAGCAGGCCACGCTCACCAAGGCGCAGGCGACGCTGGCGCGCCAGCAGCAGCTCAGCGCTAACAGCCTCGTCTCCCAGACCGATCTCGAAACCGCGCAGGCGGCGGTGGATCAGGCCCTGGCGCAGCTCGACCAGCTCGACGCCCAGATCGCCCAGGCCGAGCTCACGGTGGAATCGGCCAAGCTCAATCTGGCCCGCACGCAGATCGTGGCGCCGAGCGCCGGCACGGTGGTGGCGCTGATGGTCGAGGAAGGGCAGACTCTCAATGCCAACTCCTCCACCCCCACCATCGCCAAGATCGCCGATCTCGACACCATGGTCATCAAGGCCGAGATTTCCGAGGCCGACGTGGTCAAGGTCCGGCCGGGCCAGCGGGTCTACTTCTCCATCCTGGGCGAGCCGGATGCGCGCATCGAGGCCACGCTGCGCGAGATCGAGCCGGCGCCCACCTCGATCGCCAGCGACAGCAGCGCCTCGGGGGACGCGGTCTACTACAACGGGCTGTTCGACGTGCCCAATCCCGACCACAAGCTGCGCATCTCCATGACCGCCTCGGTGACCATCGTGCTGGACGAGGCGCGCAACGTCCTCACCCTGCCCTCGAGCCTGGTGTCGCGGCGCGGACCGGACGGGGCGGCCATGGTCATGGTCTATGATCCCGAAACCGAGGAGACCCGGCCGGCGCGGGTCGAGGTCGGCCTCAACAACAACATCACCGCCGAGGTGCTGTCCGGGCTGGCCGAGGGCGACCAGGTGGTCAACGCCACCGGCGCGCGGCTGACCGTGACGGGCAACCGTCAGGGTGGCGGCCCCGGCATGGGCGGACCGGGCGGCGGCATGATCATGATGCGGCCCCCGGAAGGCGGCGGATGAGCATCGACCTTCCGCTTTCCCGGGCCAGCCGTCGCGCGGTATCCCGACCATGACCGATCCCATCATTTCCATTCGCGGCCTGGTGCGGCGCTTTCAGGCCGGTGGCGAGGCCGTGGCCGTGCTCAAGGGCGTCGATCTCGACATCCACCGGGGCGAGATGGTCGCCATCATCGGCCAGTCCGGCTCGGGCAAGTCGACGCTGATGAACATCCTGGGTTGCCTCGACCGCGCCACCGAGGGCACCTACAAGTTCGCCGGCAAGGATGTCGGCAAGCTCGACGCGGACGCGCTGGCGGCGCTGCGGCGCGAGCATTTCGGCTTCATCTTCCAGCGCTATCAGCTGCTGCCCGATCTCGACGCTGTGGAGAATGTCGAGGTGCCGGCCATCTATGCCGGCGCGGACGCCGCGGCCAGGCGGCAGCGCGCCATCGACCTGCTCACGCGGCTGGGGCTGGGCGAACGGCTCTCGCACCGGCCCAACGCCCTTTCCGGCGGCCAGCAGCAGCGCGTCAGCGTGGCGCGGGCGCTGATGAACGGCGGCGAGGTGATCCTGGCAGACGAACCCACCGGCGCGCTGGATTCGCGCAGCGGCAAGGAGCTGATGGCGCTGCTCAAGGAGCTGCATGCCGACGGGCACACCATCATCCTCGTCACCCACGATCCGCTGATCGCCGCGCAGGCGGAGCGGGTCATCGAGATCGCCGACGGCGAGATCATCGCCGACCGGCACAATGTCGAGCCGAGCCGGGCCGAGAAGGCCAGGACCACCATGCGCAGCGCCGCGGGTTGGCGCCGGGGGCTCGACCGGACCATGGAGGCGCTGGGCATCGCGCTGCGCGCCATGGGCGCGCACAAGCTCAGGACCTTCCTCACCATGCTGGGCATCATCATCGGCATTGCCTCAGTGGTGTCGGTGGTGGCGCTGGGCCAGGGCAGCCAGCAGGCCGTGTTGGAGAACATCTCCTCCATCGGCACCAACACCATCAATGTCTATCCGGGCTCGGGCTTCGGCGACATGCGCTCGGGCCGGGTCCGGACCCTCAGGCCCACCGATGCGGAAGCGCTCGCCGAGCAGCCCTATGCCGACAGCGTCACCCCCCAGGTTTCGGCCAATGCAACGGTGCGCTACCGCAACACCGCCTCCAATGCCTCGGTTACCGGAGTGGGCGCCGATTTCTTCCAGGTCAACGGCCGCACCTTCGCGCAGGGTTCGGGCTTCACCGAGGAGAGCATCACCGGCATGGCGCAGGAGGCGGTCATCGACCAGACCGCCGCCAACGCCATCTTCACCAATGGCGAGGATCCCATCGGGCAGGTGATCATGCTGCGCAACGTGCCGGTGCGGGTCATCGGCGTGGTCGCCAACACCACCGGCTTCGGCCCGGGCGGCAACAGTGCCAATGTCTATCTGCCCTATACGGCGGCGATGAGCCGGATCCTGGGGCAGACCTGGCTCAATTCCATCGCCGTGCGCGTCGCGGACGACTACGACACGGCCCAGGCCGAAGCCGAGATCACCGAGCTCATCACCCGGCTGCATGGCGGCACGCAGGACTTCTTCCTGCAGAATACCGACACCATCCGCGAGACCATCCAGTCCACCTCGGCAACGTTGGCGGTGCTGATTTCGACCATCGCCATCATCTCGCTGGTGGTGGGCGGCATCGGGGTGATGAACATCATGCTGGTCTCGGTGTCCGAGCGCACCAAGGAGATCGGCATCCGCATGGCGGTCGGCGCCCGGCGCAGCGACATCATGCGCCAGTTCCTCATCGAGGCGGTGCTGGTGTGCTTCGCGGGCGGCGCGGCGGGGGTCGCGCTCAGCTTCGCGCTGGGGCAGGGCCTCACCACCATCGTCGCCGGCGCCCGGCTCGCCTATTCGGCCGAATCCATCGTGTTGGCCATCCTGTCGGCCAGCCTCATCGGTGTCATCTTCGGCTTCATGCCGGCCCGTTCCGCCGCCCGGCTCGATCCGGTGGAAGCCCTCGCGCGCGAATAGGGCTCGACCGGTCATTCCCCGCAAGCGTTGCCCATCGGCCACGATTGCTGCGGCAATATGCGGCAAATACGCCCCAAAGGGTGGCCGCAGCCGGCACACGGCCCTAAACTCGCCACGAAATCAACGCCATTTTGGCGGGCGCTTGCGTCGGCGCGACACGGGGCGGGAAGGCTTAACGGAATCTTTCCGACCGACTGGCAATCTGGGGCTTCTGCCTTAAGTGGTTGAAGCGTAACGGGCGGGAACTGGTCCACTGCAAAGCGCGCGTCTGGTAACGAGTATTGGCGCCTTGTGCATCGCCATGGCCTTCGCAGCCACGGTGGCCCTGCCGGCGTATGGTTTCGAGCTGTTCGGCATCAGGTTCTTCGAGGATCAGGCCGACCGCGATGCGGAGGCGGTCATCGTCGATCCGCAGCCCTATGTGGTCACCTTCGCGGTCAACGAAGGCGGCGCGGTCGAGAACGCGGTGCGCAACGCCTCGGCGCTGCTCGCCGACCAGGACGAGCCGGCTTCCGGCGCCGCCGGGCTCGTGGCCAAGGCGCGGGGCGACTATCGCCGCATCATCGCCGCGCTCTACAACGAAGGCCATTACGGCGGCTCGGTCAGCATCCGCATCGGCGGGGTCGAGGCGGCCAATCTGGCGCCCGATGTCGATCTGCCCGATCCGGTGGACGTCACCGTCGCGGTCACCGTCGGTCCGCTCTTCCGCTTCAACACCGTCAGCATCGTCAACCAGGCGCCTCCGACCAGCGATCCCGAGGACGAGGTCGATCTGCCGGTCATGCGCGGCTTCGGGGCAGGGCAGGTGGCCCGGTCCTCCGTCATCCTGCGTGCCGAGCAGCTGGCTCTCGAGGCCTGGCGGCAGCAGGGCCACGCCAAGGCCGAGATCGTCAGCCGCGATGTGGTGGCCGATCACGCCACCAACAGCGTCGATGTCACCATCACGGTCAATCCGGGCATGCGCGCCGCCTTCGGGCCGGTGACGGTCACCGGCACCACCAACATGAATCCCGATTTCGTGCGCCAGCAGACCGGGCTGGTGGTGGGGGAGGAATACGACCCCGACGAGATCGCGCTGGCGCAGAAGCGGCTCGACCGGCTGGAAGTATTCCGGGCGGCGCGGCTGGAGGCGGCCACGGCCATCGGCGCCGACGGCCTGTTGCCATACGAGCTGATCGTGGAGGAGCTGCCTGGGCGCCGCTTCGGCCTGGGCGCCACCTATTCCACCGTGGACGGGCTGGGCCTCGAGGGCTATCACCTCTGGCGCAATCTGTTCGGCCAGGCCGAGCGGCTGAGGCTCGACGCGCGCGTCGCCAGCATCGGCTGGCCCATCGACACTGCGCAGTTCGACTATTTCGTCGGCGGCACCTTCACCAAGCCCGGCTTCTATCATCCGGACGTGGACTTGGTGGCCGCCGTCTCCGCCGAGCGCACCATCACCCCCAACTATACCGAGACTTCGGCGCAGGGACGGGTGGGGTTCACCTGGTTCTTCTCGGACGAATTGACCTTCGAGGGCGGGGCGAGCTTCGAGCGGGCCCGCTTCGATGACGGCTTCGGCACCCGCGACTTCGCCACCGCCGGGATCTATGGCGGGGTGATCTTCGACGGGCGCGACAGCTCGGTCGACCCCACCGAGGGCTGGTATGCCGCGGCCAATGTCGAGCCCTATTACGACTTCATCTACAGCAAGCCCGGCGCGCGCATCGTCATCGAGGGGCGTACCTATTTCGGCTTCTCGCCCGAGGACGCCTTCGTGCTGGCCGGCCGCATCAAGGCCGGGGCGCTGCTGGGCCCGGCGCTCGACGAGATTCCGCCGGACAAGCTGTTCTTCGCCGGCGGCGGCGGCTCGGTGCGCGGCTATGGCTACAAGTCCATCGGCGTGGATAACGGCGCCGGCGTCGTCACCGGCGGTCGCTATCTCCTCGAAGCCTCGCTCGAGGCCCGGGCCAAGGTCACCCAGGACATCGGCGTGGTCGGCTTCGTCGATGGCGGCTATGTGGCCGCCGACACCTTCCCGGGCCTGCAGGACCTGCGCCTCGGGGCCGGCGTCGGCCTGCGCTACTATACCGGCCTCGGCCCGCTGCGGCTCGATGTCGCCGTCCCGCTCAACAAGCGCGCCGGCGATCCCGACTACGCCATCTATGCCGGCATAGGGCAGGCGTTCTGATGGCGCCGGCGAGAAAGTCCCGCCGCCTCGGCTATGCGGCGCTGTTCCTATTTCCCTTCGTGGCCGTGCCGGCCGCGCTGGTGGCGCAGGACGTGCTCACCATGGACGATGAGGAGCAGAAGGACTGGCTGACCAGCTTCGTCCAGGACCGCCTTTCCACCCCGGAGCGGCAGATCCGCCTCTCCAATATCGACGGCATACTGGGCTCGGACGTGTCGGTGCGCGAGATCACCATCTCCGATGCCGAAGGGGTGTGGCTGCGCGTCAACAATGCCAGCCTCAACTGGAACCAGGCGGCGCTGTTCGCCGGCCGGCTGGAGGTGCGTTCGCTGACGGCGGAGTCCATCGAATATATCCGCAACGCCGTGCCGGTCGAAGGGGCGGTGGACCTGCCTCCGCCCGAGGCGGGGTCGCTGGAGATCCCGGAATTTCCGGTGGCCATCCAGCTCGGCGAGCTCTCGGTGCCCAGCGTCACTTTCGGGGAAAGCGTGTTCGGGCTGGGCTCGGAGATTTCGCTTGCCGGCTCGATGACCCTCGAAGGCGGCAATCTCGACGCCGTGCTCGACATCGAACGCCTCGACGGGCCGGGGGGCACGCTCGACCTCGACGTGGTCTATCGCCGCGAGGACAATTCCATCGATCTGGGCTTCGGCCTGACCGAGCCGCCCAACGGGGTGCTCGCCAACCTGCTCAATATCGAGGGCCGGCCGGCCATGCAGCTCACGCTGGAGGGCGCAGGCCCCGTGTCCGACCTCAATGCCGAGATGCAGCTTCTGGCCGACGGGCGGATGGCACTGGCCGGCAGCGCCGACATCACCCAGCAGGCCGATGGCCTCGTCATCGCCGCCGATCTCGGCGGCCCGCTCTCCACCCTGATGGCCGAGCCTTACCGGCCCTTCTTCGGCGCGGAGACGGGGCTCGGCGTCCGCGCCCTGCTGCGCAGCGCCGGCGGCATCGAGGTTTCCAACCTGTCGCTGGAAGGCGGGCAGCTCGCCCTGGTCGCCAGCGCCGAGACCACCGCCGACAATTTCCTCTCCCGCCTCGAGCTCGATGCAAGCATTGCCGATCCGGCCGGCGGGCCGGTGACCTTGCCGGTCGCCGGCAATGCCACTCGCGTCGCCGCCGCCCGTCTGCAGGTCGATTTCGGCGCCGAGGGCAGCGAGGCGTGGCAGGCAGGCCTCGGGATCGACGGCTTCGAGACCAGGGGTTTCGAGGCCGAGACCTTCGCCCTGACTCTGGGCGGGGTCGCCAGCAATCTCGAGGATCCGGCCAGCCGCATGGTCACCTTCAACGGTGACGGCCGGCTGTCGGGCGTCACCGCCGATCCGGGCGTCGAGGCGGCGCTGGGCGATAGCGTGGGCCTCGGCATCGCCGGGCTGTGGAATGCCGGCCAGCCCATCCAACTCGCCGAATTGCGCGTGGTGGGCGAGGCGCTGACCGCAAGCCTTGGCGGCCTCGTCGACGGCACCGATTTCGACGGCACCATCGCGCTCGAG
>ENA-UOVV01002536-UOVV01002536.1-compost-metagenome-genome-assembly--contig:-NODE-2536-length-10284-cov-14.615505_pt1 | contig 10284 bp, 13 predicted proteins | sample MGYA00238155_ERZ761577 | MGnify/ENA primary metagenome ERZ761577 (study PRJEB28898, sample SAMN06268775) | compost metagenome | isolation source: Emeryville, CA | place: USA:Emeryville, CA | collected... | reverse complement strand
TCAGGGGCGGGAGGCGAAGCGCTCGAGGAGCTCGGCGTGGCCGAAGACGACGAGCAGGTCGTTCGCGCCGATGCGCGTCTCCGGGGTCGCGTACTCGAACTCCTCGCCCGGGGACTTCACGCCGACGACGGTCACCCCGTAGCGCGAGCGCACCTTCGACTGCGCGAGCGTGAAGCCGTGGGTCTCCTTCGGCGGGCGCATCTTGACCACGGTGAAGCCGTCCTCGACCTCGATGTAGTCGAGCAGCTTGCCCGAGACGAGGTGGGCCACCCGCGCCCCGGCGTCGGCCTCGGGGGAGACCACGTGGTGCGCGCCGATGCGCTGCAGGATGCGCGCGTGCTCGCTCGAGATCGCCTTGGCCCAGATCTGCGCCGTGCCGAGGTCCACGAGGTTGCCCGTGACGAGCACGGAGGCCTCGAGAGCGGTGCCGACGCCGACGACGGCCACCGGGAAGTCGCGCGCCCCGAGCTGCTCGAGAGCCTCCGGGTTGGTCGCGTCCGCCTCGACGATGGGCAGGCGCCCGGACCAGTGCTGGACCTTGTCGGCGTCACGCTCGACCACGAGCACGTCGTGGCCGAGGCGGTCGAGGGTCGAGGCGATCGCGGCGCCGAAGCGCCCCATGCCGATCACGAGCACGCCCGAGCCCTCGGGTGCGCGGAGCACCTCGCCCGTCGTGCTCTTCAGGATGCCGTCGTCAGCCAATGATCGGCCTCTCCTCGGGGTATCGGATCACGCGTCGCCGCTCGCGGAGCGCGAGAGCGGCAGCCACCGTCATCGTGCCCGTGCGACCCACGAACATCAATGCGGCGATGACGTACTTGCCGGCGTCGGGCAGCTCTGCGGTCACTCCCGTGGACAGCCCGCAGGTGCCGAAGGCCGAGAGCACCTCGAAGAGCACGACGTCGAGCGTCCAGTCGGTGAGCTCGAGCAGCACGAGGGAGGCGAGCAGCACGGTCGTCGCGCCGACCATGCTCACGGCCACCGCGAGGCGCAGCGAGGAGCGCGGGATGCGCTTGCCCCACACGTCGACGTCGCGGTCGCCGCGCGCCTCGGCGATGATCGCGAGGATCAGCACCGCGAGGGTCGTGACCTTGATGCCGCCCGCGGTCGAGGCGCTGCCGCCGCCCACGAACATGAGCGCGTCGGTCATGAGCCAGGTCGCCTCGCGCATCTCGCCGACCTCGAGGGTCGAGAAGCCCCCCGAGCGAGGCATGACCCCGGCGAAGAGCGAGGACAGTACGCGCGAGGCGCCGTCCTGCGCGCCGAGGGTCGCGGGGTTGTTCCACTCGAAGGCACCGACGGCGAGGGCCCCCACGAGGAAGAGCGTGAGCGAGGTGACGATCGTCAGGCGGGTGTGCAGGTTGTAGCGCCGCCACCTCTTGCCCGAGCGCCAGCTCGCCGCGAGGGTCATGAGCACGGGGAAGCCGAGGGATCCGAGGAAGACGCCCACGATGATCGGCAGCAACACCCACCAGTCGCCGTAGAAGGGCACGAGCCCCTCGGGCGTGGGCACGAAGCCTGCGTTGTTGAAGGAGGACACCGCGTAGAAGACGGCGTGCCACAAGGCCGAGCCGAGGTCCTCCTCGACCATCGCGAGGCGTGGGAAGAGCACGATCGCCAGGCCCGTCTCGATCGTCACGGAGGCGACGACGACGGTCCGGATGATCGAGCCGACCTCGCCGAGCCTCGTCGTCCTGGTCTCCGAGGCGGCGAGCAGCTTCTGGGTCAGGCCGATGTGCCTCGAGACCGCGATGCCCAGGATCGAGGCGAGGGTCATGACCCCCAGGCCGCCGATCTGGATGCCCAGCAGGATCACGACGTGGCCCCAGGTGGACCAGTACTCGCCCGTGGGCACCGTGGTCAGCCCCGTGACCGAGACGGCCGAGACGGCGGTGAAGACGGCGTCGGCGATCGGCGGGCTCTTCCCGCTCACGGTCGCGACCGGCATCGAGAGCAGGGCCACGAAGATCGCGATGATCCCCGCGAAGGCCGTCACCGCGAGGCGCGCGGGGGAGGAACGCGCGAGGCGGTCGACGAAGTCGCGCGGGCCCCACAGGACCGCGTCGGCCAAGCGCGCCATCCGACCTCCTTCGTACCGTGACAACTCTTCCACCTGCGGGCCCCGTGGACGCGCACCACCCGGGCGCGGCGCGCTCGATAGCGTGGAGGCATGTCGGTGCGGACAGGGCTCGCGTGGGGCTCCGAGGTGCTCGGCTACGACTTCGGGCCCACCCATCCCATGTCGCCCGTGCGCCTCGAGCTCACGATGCGCCTCGTGCGCGAGCTCGGTCTGCTCGAAGCCGTCGAGCGCCTCGAACCGCGCGAGCTGAGCGACGCGGAGCTCGCCCTCGTGCACGCCCCGGAGTACATCGCGGCGGTGCGTGAGGCCTCGAGGCCAGGAGCCCGGCCGGGCGGCGCCTTCGGCCTCGGCTCGGGGGACGTGCCCGCCTTCGAGAACATGCACGCGGCGAGCGCGCGCATCGCGGGCGGCTCGCGCGACCTCGCTCTCGCGGTCTGGGCGGGGGAGCTCGGCCACGGGGTCAACGTCGCGGGAGGCATGCACCACGCGATGCCCGCCGAGGCCTCGGGCTTCTGCGTCTACAACGACGCCGCCCTCGCGATCCACGCGCTCCTCGAGGCAGGGGCCGAGCGCGTCGCCTACGTCGACGTCGACGCCCACCACGGGGACGGCGTCGAGCGGGTCTTCTGGGACGAGCCGCGCGTGCTCACGGTCTCGGTCCACGAGTCGGGGCGCACGCTCTTCCCGGGCACGGGCTACGCGCAGGACTGCGGCGGTCCGGCCGCGCGCGGCACCGCGGTGAACCTCGCTCTGCCGGCGGGCACCGCCACGGACGGCTGGGTGCGCGCGATCGAGGCCGTGGTGCCCGCCGTCGTGCGGGCCTTCGAGCCGGACGCGATCGTGAGCCAGCACGGCTGCGACGCGCACGCCGTGGACCCGCTCACCAACCTGCGCGTGAGCGTCGACGGGCTGCGCTGGGCCGCGCGCCTCGTGCACGAGCTCGCCCACGAGGTGACCGGCGGCAAGTGGCTCGCGCTCGGGGGAGGGGGCTACGCCGTCGTCGACGTCGTGCCGCGGATCTGGTCGCTGCTCGTGGCGGAGGCCGCGCACGTCGAGCTCGACCCTGCGACGCCGTTGCCCGAGCCCTGGCTCGCGCACGCCGAGCGCTTCGGGCACTCGCGACTCCTGCCGCCGGGGAAGGAGCCGCGTTCCCTGACGGACGGGGAGTTCGTGGGCGTGCGTGGCTGGGCCGCGGGATTCGACCCCGCGAGCGAGGTCGACCGGGCCGTGCGGGCCACGCGGCGGGCGGTCTTCCCGCACCTGGGGCTCGACGTCGAGTTCGACTGAGGAGCAGCCGTGCGGGGGTTGGGAAACCCCTCATCAGGAAAGTCACACCAGTCACACTGGTCGAGCTCTTCCACTGTGGTCACAGAAGCCCTAGGCTTCGGCCAGCGATCAACCCTTCAAGGACGGAGCACCATGTCGGAGCCGGCGAAGCAGCGTTTCCTCACCGTGCCTGAGGTCGCCGAGCAGATGCGCGTCTCCAACATGACCGTCTACCGGCTCCTGCACTCCGGAGAGCTGCCCGCGATCCGGGTGGGACGCTCCTTCCGGGTACCCGTCGAGGCCCTCGAGGCCTACCTCTCCACCTACGTCGTCGAGCGCTCGGGCGACGAGCAGGTAGGATAAGCGGCGGACTTCTGCGGCTAGGCCCTCGTACGAGCGGTGCAACGCCGTTCATCCACCATTACGTCGACCTAGCGAGGACCTATGGGCTCCGTCATCAAGAAGCGCCGCAAGCGCATGTCGAAGAAGAAGCACCGCAAGCTGCTTCGCAAGACGCGCCACCAGCGTCGCAACAAGAAGTGACCCGAGGGCCCGGCTGATGCCGGGCCTTCGTCGTTCCGGGCGGGGGAGCGAGGCGCCACCCTGCGGGCCCGGTGCGAGGGTTCAGCGGCGCCCGGTGAGCGCCCGCTTGAGCGAGCGCAGCGCGAGCCCCACGATCCATGCGGCCCCCGCGAGGCTTGCGGCGTCCGCGCCCCGGCGCACCGTGCGGCGCGCGTTGCGGAACTCGCGCACGGGCCAGCCGACCGCCTGGGCGTGCTTGCGCAGCCGGCGGTCGGGGTTGATGGGGCAGGGGTTGCCGACCTCCGAGAGGATCGGGATGTCGTTCGCCGAGTCTCCGTAGGCGTAGCACTGGGCGAGGTCGAGCCCGCGCTCCTCGGCGAGCTTGCGCACCGCGGTGGCCTTGGCCTTGCCGTGCAGCAGGTCTCCCACGAGGCGGCCGGTGTAGAAGCCGTCGCGGTGCTCGGCCACGGTGCCCAGGGCCCCGGTGGCTCCGAGGCGGCGCGCGATGAGCTCGCCGATCTCGAGCGGGGAGGCCGTCACGAGCCACACCTCGTGGCCCGCGGCAAGGTGCTTGTCGAGCACGCGCTGGGTCCCGGGGAAGATGCGCAGCGAGAGGACCTCGTCGTAGACCTCCTCGCCGATCGCGGCGATCTCGGCCACGGAGTGCCCCGCGACGATGCTCAGCGCGCGCTCGCGCACCTCGGAGATCTGCTTGGAGTTCTCGCCGAACATCAGGTAGCGGGCCTGGTGCACCCCGAAGGTGATGAGGTCCCAGAGGCTGAAGAACTTGCGCCGGTACAGGCCGCGGCCGAGGTGGAACGCGCTCGCCCCGCGGATGATCGTGTTGTCGACGTCGAAGAACGCGGCGACCGTCGCGACGGGCGGGCGGTCGGCGTCAGACGCGGTCTCCGGGGGCACCTTTCCACTCTAACGAGGCCCCTACCCTGGTGCGCATGGATCCCACGAGCGCCCGCGTCGTCCTCTACTCCCGCGCCGGCTGCCACCTGTGCGAGTCCGCGCGCGCTCTCGTCGAGGCCGAGTCGGCGGCCGTCGGCGCGAGCTGGGTCGAGGTCGACGTCGCGAGCGACCCCGCCCTCGAGGCCGAGCACGGGGACTACGTACCGGTGGTCTTCGTCGACGGCGTGCGCCGGGGGATCTTCAAGATCGACCCCGTGCGCCTGCGCCGCGCGCTCGCCGCGACGCCGCCAGCGCAGGGCTGAGTCGCGCCCGGCCCCCCGGGACGGGCCTGGCTGAACCGCGCCCGGCCCCCGGGACGCGCCGAGCCCGACGGCTCTCGCTCTCCCCGGCTGGGAGGTGGTGCCGGGGGTGCGATCGCCGTCGGGCTCGACGAGGCGGCTCGTCGGGGGTTCCGGGCCGCCGGTGGTGCTCCCGGCCTCGAAGGGGGGCGGGGCGGGGCACCGGGTGCGGACCTGCCGGGGTGCGGAGGTCCGCCCTCAGGGCAGGTCAGGCCTGCTTGATCGTGGAGATCTCGAGGTTGATGACGACCTTGTCGCTCACCAGGACGCCGCCGGCCTCGAGGGCCGCGTTCCAGGTGAGGCCGAAGTCCTTGCGGTTGATCGTCGTCGAGGCGGAGAAGCCGGCGCGCAGGTTGCCGTAGGCGTCGACCGCGGTGCCATTGAACTCGGCCTCGAGGGTGACGGGCTGGGTCACGCCGTGGATCGTGAGCTCACCGGCGATCTCGCCCTCCTCGGCGATCTCGACGGGCTGCGAGACGAAGGTCCAGGTCGGGTAGGTCTCGACCTCGAAGAAGTCGGCCGTCTTGAGGTGCCCGTCGCGCGTGGCGTCGCCCGTGGAGACGGTGGCGGGGTCGAGGGTCGCGGTCACCGTGGCGGTGCCGTCCTCTCCGACGACGACGGCGCCCTCGGTGATCGCGACCGTGCCGCGGACCTTCGCGATGCCGGCGTGGCGGACCGTGAACGAGGCCTCCGAGTGCGAGGGGTCGATGGTCCAGGTGCCGGTGGTCAGGCCGGTCTCGGTCGTGGTGCTCATGCTCGCTCCAATGATTGACTCATCAACTATCGTGTAGTTGATAGTTGTACTAGATGAAGCACAGGTGCGCAAGACCTGTGACCCAGATCGCGAGGATTGGTAGGTTCCGCACATGAGCACGACCCAGGAGGCCCCGGCGTCGACGCAGGTCCGCTGGCTCGAGCCCGAGCAGCAGTCGCACTGGCGCGCCTACCTCACGGCCTCGGCGATCATCACGACCGCGCTCTCGGCCCAGCTCGAGGAGGAGGCCGGCCTCTCGCTCAGCGAGTACGAGGTGCTCGTGCGACTCTCGGAGACCGAGGACCACACGCTGCGCATGTCCCAGCTCGCCGACGGCCTTGTGCACTCGCGCTCGCGCCTCACGCACACCGTGCGTCGCATGGAGGAGCGCGGCCTCGTCGAGCGCCGGCCCTGCGAGGCGGACGGGCGTGGCGTCAACTGCCACATGACCCCGCTCGGCTTCGAGACCCTCGTCGCGGCGGCCCCCGGTCATGTCATGGCCGTGCGCCGCGTGCTCGTCGACGTGCTGACCCCCGAGCAGTTCGAGGCCCTCGGCACGGCCATGGCCGCCGTCACCGAGGCCTTCGAGTCCCGCTGAGCCGGGCCGCGGCTCCGTGGGGAGCGCGGTTTCGTCGCTCCCAGGGGCATGAGGGAGACTGAGCGCCATGTCATCCACCACGGTGCATCTCGTGCGCCACGGCGAGGTCCACAACCCCGAGGGCATCCTCTACGGCCGGCTGCCCGGCTACCGGCTCTCCGAGCGGGGCGAGGCCATGGCCCGGCGGCTCGCGGAGTTCTTCTCCGCGCCCCTCGAGGACGGCTCGCGCCGCGACGTCGCCGTCGTGATCGCCTCGCCGCTCGAGCGAGCCCAGCAGACCGCGCGGCCCGTGGCCGAGGCGCTCGGCCTCGAGCTCGGCTCCGACGAGCGGCTCATCGAGGCGGAGAACTACTTCCAGGGCATGACCTTCGGCGTCGGCGACGGCTCGCTGCGCTACCCGCGACACTGGCCGCGCCTGTGGAACCCCTTCACGCCCTCGTGGGGCGAGCCCTACAAGCAGCAGGTCGCGCGCATGATGGCCGCCGTGCAGGACGCTCGAGCTCGTGCCGAGGGCCACGAAGCGGTGCTCGTCTCCCACCAGCTGCCCATCTGGGTCACGCGCCTCGCGGCCGAGAAGCGCCGCTTCATCCACGACCCGCGCCGCCGCCAGTGCTCGCTCGCCTCGGTCACCTCGCTGCACTTCGAGGACGAGCGGCTCGTGGGACTGAGCTACGCCGAGCCCGCGAAGGACCTCTTGCCCGGAGCGTCCCAGGTGCCCGGCGCATGAGCCCTCGCCCCCTCGCGCGACTCGCCGCGGCCGCGATCGCCCTCGCGCTCGGGCTCGCGGCCTGCTCTCCCTCGGCGAGCGAGCCCGAGACCTCGGGCACGACGACGGCCTCCCCCGGCTTCGGCTTCACCTCGCCCGACGGCACCGTGCGGGCCTGGGACGTCGCCGAGCGCGGCGAGCCCCTCGAGCTCAGCGGCACCTCCTTCGAGGGTGAGGCTCTGGACGTCGCCGAGCACCGCGGGGAGCTCGTGCTGCTCAACACCTGGTACGCCTTCTGCCCGCCCTGCCGCGCGGAGGCCGCCGACCTCAACGCCCTCGACGCCGACTACCCCGAGCTGCACCTCATCGGCATCAACGGCACCGACGACGCGGGCACCGCGCAGGCCTTCGAGCGGCAGTTCGAGGTGAGCTACCCCTCGATCGACGACGCCGACGGCGCGGCGCTCGCCGCCCTCCAGGGCACCGTCCCCGTGAGCGCGACGCCGACGACGGTGGTGCTCGACCGCGAGGGGCGTGTCGCGGTGCGCGTCATCGGGATCCTCGACCCGAGCGTGCTGCGCCCGCTCCTCGACGCCCTGCTCGACGAGGTCGCATGACCGTGCTCCCCGCGCTGCTGCCCGCCGCCGAGATCGGACAGTCCTTCGCCGAGACCGCCTTCTCGGGCGCGATGCTCCTCGCGATCCCCGTCGCGCTGCTCGCGGGGCTCGTGTCCTTCCTCTCCCCGTGCGTGCTCCCTCTCGTGCCGGGCTACCTCGGCTACGTCGGCTCGCTGAGCGCCGCAGGCGCGGGCGCGGGCTCGGGCTCGGGGCAGGCGAGCCGGCGCGAGTCCTCCGCGCGGCTCGCCGGCGGGGTCGCGCTCTTCGTCGCGGGCTTCACCGCGGTGTTCGTCGTCTACGGCGTGCTCGCGGGCTCCGTGGGCGGGGCGCTGCGCGAGCACGCGGACACCGTGAGCCGGGTGCTCGGCGTCGTCGTCATCGTCATGGGTCTGGTCTTCATGGGCTTCGTGCCCTTCTTGCAGACGGACACCCGCCGGCACGTCTCGCCGCGCGCGGGGCTGTGGGGCGCCCCGCTGCTCGGCATCGTCTTCGCGATCGGCTGGACGCCGTGCATCGGCCCGACCCTCGCGGCGATCCTCGCCCTCGGCCTCGAGTCCGGCTCGGCGGGCCGCGGCGCGGTGCTCGCGGTCGCCTTCTGCCTGGGCCTCGGTCTGCCCTTCGTGCTCGCGGCCTTCGGGATCGGCCGCTCGGAGCGCGTGCTGGGCTTCCTGCGTCGCCACCGCCTCGCGATCATGCGCCTCGGCGGCGGCCTGCTCGTGCTCCTCGGCCTCGCGCTCGTCACGGGGCTGTGGTCCTCGTGGGCGCTGTGGCTGCAGGGGCTGTTCACGTCCGGCGAGACCTTCATCCCGGTGGTGTGAGATGGCAGCAGAGCTAGGCCTGGGGGGCTGGGCGCGCTGGGCGTGGCGCCAGCTCACCTCGATGCGCGTCGCGATCCTCCTGCTGCTCGCGCTCGCGGTCGCCGCGGTGCCGGGGTCGATCTTCCCGCAGCAGCCGCAGGACCCCACGGCCGTCGCCGAGTACCTCGCGGACAACCCGGGCCTGGGCCCCTGGCTCGAGCGTCTCGGCTTCTTCGACGTCTACCGCTCGCCGTGGTTCTCGGCGATCTACCTGTTGCTCTTCACCTCGCTCGTGGGCTGCATCCTGCCGCGCATGGCGCAGCACTGGCGGGCCCTGCGCACCCCGCCGCCGCGCACCCCCCGCCGCCTCGATCGCTTCGTGGGGCACTCGAGCTTCGAGACCGGTGCGGAGCCCGAGGAGGTGCTCGAGGCCGCGGGCCAGACCCTGCGCGGGGAGCGCCGCTGGTGGCCCACCTACCGCGTGGCGCGCCTCGCCGAGGACGGCGGGGCGGCCTCGGTGTCCGCCGAGCGCGGCTACCTGCGCGAGACCGGCAACCTCGTCTTCCACACCGCCCTCGTGGGCGTGCTCGTGTGCCTCGTGGTGGGCGACTTCACGCAGTACCGCGGTCAGGCGATCCTCGTCGAGGGCCGCGGCTTCGCGAACTCCCAGCTCGCCTACGACACCTTCGAGGCCGGCCGCGCCTTCGCCCCCGAGTCGCTCGTCCCCTTCCGCCTGACCCTCGACGGCTTCGACGCGAAGTTCGACCCCGCGACGCTCGCGGCGCGCGACTTCACGGCCTTCGTCACCGTCGACGACCCGGACCACGGCTCGCGCGAGGCGACCATCAAGGTCAACCGTCCTCTCAGTGCGGGCGGCGCCAAGGTGTACCTCATGGGCAACGGCTACGCGCCCGAGGTGAAGATCCACGACGCCGAGGGCGAGCTCGCCTTCGCGGGCGCGGTGCCCTTCCTCCCGCAGGGGGAGGTCTACACCTCGCAGGGAGTCATCAAGGTGCCCGACGTGAGCTCGGGCCCGCAGATCGGCCTCGTCGGGTACCTGCTGCCCACCGCGGTCGAGGAGCCGGCAGGCTTCTGGCGCTCGATCCACCCCCTCCCCCTCGACCCCGTGCTCGTGCTCTCGGTGTGGACGGGCGACCTCGGCCTCGACGCGGGCCTGCCGCAGAACGTCTACCGCCTCGACGAGGCGGGCATGACCCAGCTCACCGAGACGGTCGACGGCGCCGAGCGCCCGGTGACCGTCGTCGTGCGACCGGGGGAGACCGTGGACCTGCCCGAGGGCCTGGGGACCATCAGCTTCGAGTCGCTCTCGCGCTTCGTCGCGCTCGACCTTCGTCACGACCCGACCCTCACGCTCATCCTCGTCTTCGCCCTGCTCTCGCTCGCGGGGCTCGGGGTCTCGCTCTTCTCGCCGCGTCGGAGGGTCTGGGTGCGTGCCGCGCGCGGCGCCGACGGGGTTACCGTGGTGCAGGTGGCCGGGCTGGCCCGAGGGAACGACCCGGGCCTCGAGCCCGAGGTCGCCCGAGTGCTGAACGCCGTGCGCGAGCGCGTCGGCGAGGAGGAGAACCGATGAACGTCGCCGAGGCGAGCACCGCGCTCGTGTGGGGAGCCGCGACCGCCTACGCGATCGCTCTCGTGTGCTTCACCATGCTCCTCGCCCGCCAGGCGGA
>ENA-UOVV01002533-UOVV01002533.1-compost-metagenome-genome-assembly--contig:-NODE-2533-length-10298-cov-5.139510_pt1 | contig 10298 bp, 8 predicted proteins | sample MGYA00238155_ERZ761577 | MGnify/ENA primary metagenome ERZ761577 (study PRJEB28898, sample SAMN06268775) | compost metagenome | isolation source: Emeryville, CA | place: USA:Emeryville, CA | collected... | reverse complement strand
TTGTACCGGTACCGTCGCCACGGGGGCGTGTTGCGTCACAACAGGCGCCGTCGCGGGCGCGGCGGGCGCAACAGGCATCGTCGCAGGCTTGCCGATGGCCGCCGCCGTGCCGGCAGGTACGTGATGCTTCATGATGCTGTCGAGGAAGGATTCCGCACGGTTTGCCGCCGCGTTTTGCGCGGGTGCCTGTGCGGATGCTTGCAGTTTACGCATCGGCACAACCGGCGTTGCCGTGACGGGCGGCTCGAAAACCTCCACCTCTACCGTACCGGCAGCGGGCTCGATCGCGGAAACCGCAAAGGCCACATCCGTCCCCGGCAAACGCTTCGCGGCTACTGGCGCGGTTTTTGCCGCAACGGGTTTCGGCGCGGGCATGGCCACCGCTGCCGTTTTCGGCGTGGCGGCAACGGGCAGATTTTCCTGCACCGGCGCAACCGCCGCCGCGTTTTGCGCGGCCGCTTTCAACTCTGCGGCTTTCCGTTCGGCTGCCTGACGGGCGGCTTTTTCTTCCAGCTGTTTTTGCAGGCGTTCTTTTTCTTCTTTCAGCAGGGCGATTTCGGTTTCCGCCTGCATCAGCGCCTTTTCATTGGCGGCGGCGAGTTCCTGTTTTTCGCGTTCTGCCCGGGCTTCCAGAGCAGCTTGCTGTTCTTTCGCCAGTTGCTCGGCACGTTGCGCGGCTTCCGCTTCCGCTTTTTCGCGTGCGGCGGCCATTTCGGCCTTCAAACGCGCTTCGGCCTCGGCCGCCGCCTGTGCGGCAGCCGCAGCGGCAGCGGCCGCCGTTTCGGCTTCAGCCTTCGCGCGTGCTTCTGCCAGAGAGGCCTCCAATGCGGCAACTTTCTTTTCCGCTTCGATGCGGGCCGCTTCCAGCTTGGCGGCGCGCTCGGCCTCCAGCTTGCGGGCGGCTTCGGCTTCGCTCAGACGGGTTTCCAGCGTATCCAGCGCGGTTTCCTTCTCGCCCATCGCGGCGGCGAGCGCGGCGGAGGTTCTGGCCTTTTCAGCTGCCAGCGCCTCTTCCAGCGCGGCAGTTTGCAAGGCTTGCTCCGTCAGCTTTTTCTGCAACGCAGCCATTTCCTTTTGCTGTTTTGCCAGCACCAGAACATCGGCAGAGGTATCTTTCAGCGCGCGTTCCTTTTGCTTCAGCTCGTCCTGCAACTGGCGGTTTTGCGCTTCGAGACCGGCCAGCGTTTTGGCCAAATCCTGACGCGCCGTTTCCGCGCCGCCCAATTTTTGTTCCAGATCCTGAATGCGTTTTTGCCCTGCGGCCAGTTCCGCCGTTTTTTCGGGCAGCACCGTATCCGTCATGGTCTGGGCAGCGGCGAGTTTTTGCTTCAGGCTGTCACGCTCGGCTTCCAGCGCGGCTTTTTCCGCTTCGAAAGCGGCCTGCATTTTCGCCAGCTTGTCTGCCAGCGCCTTGTCGCTGGCGGCTTTTTCCGCTTCCAGTCTGGCCAGTTCCTCGTTTTTCTGTTTCAGGGTCGCCAGACGCTGCGCGGCCAGCGCCTCGGCATCGGCCTGTGCGGTTTTGGCAAGCTGCGGCTGTTTTGCCGCATCATCCTTTTGCGCAACCTTGGTTGCGGCTTTGGCTTCCTCGGCGGCCTGCTTTTCCAGCAGCTCTTTTTCCATCAGGACTTCGCCCGCCTTGCGGCTGTAGATTTTCTGCTGCAATTCGGCGGCGGCAAATTCATCGCGGGCGGCTTGCGCGCGGACGGCGGCCAGCACGGCGATTTCATTTTCCTTGGCGTGGATGGCTTTTTGCAGCGCGGCGGTTTGCTGCGCTTCCATTTCGCGTGCGGAAAGACCTGTTTTTTCCGGCATCGACGGCGCGATCAGGCCGCCACCGTTAACAGCCGCAAGCAATTTGCGCTCCACAGCCGGTTTGGCGGCTTCGGCTTTAACGTCCTCAACCTTTGCCGTTTCTACTTTGACAGCTTCCTTGGCAGCTTCAGGTACAGGGGCGGCTTCGGCGGTTTTGGTTTCCGCTTCGGGGGTTTCCGCTGCGGTTTCTTTCGCGGCGACGGGCTTCGGCAGCGGTTTTACAGGTGCTTCAGCTTCTGCCACCAGTGCGGATTTTTTTTTGGCCCCGGAATCAGTCCCGGCAACCTCGCCCAGCGCTGCCGTCTCGGCAGCAGGCTGAGCGGCGGGGGATTCCCCGTCATCCTCTTTGCCTTTAAACTTGCCGAAGAATTTGCCCAGCAGGGATTTCTTTTCCGCTTGCGGCTCTTCCGTCTGTGCGGTTTCTTGCTTGGCGACGGGTTTTTCTTCTGCAACGGCGGCGACCTTGCGGGTCACAGCGGCAGCTTGCTGTTCGGCGCGCACCGCTTCGGAGAGGCGCGCATCGGCCATTTCCACGGCCTCGACCTCACCCACCTTCACGGCGGCCATTTGCGGCACATCGGGATCGACAGGCATCAGGTCGGTCGCGCAATTGACCAGCTTTTTATAGTTGTTGGTGAATTTCGTCAGCGCGAATTGCGCATCAATGGCGGAAGAGCTGAAACGCAGCGTCTTGCTGGTGCTGAGCGCGTTATACACCGCGCTGTCCTGACCGATCTGGATCACCAGGGAGCGCGCATTGCTGGCCTTGCCCGTGAAGGTCATGGGAATGCCCGTATCGACGGAGAGGCTGACTTCGTAATCCTTGCCCTTGGTGAAAAGCTCGTCGCGGAACTCGATGGCGAGGGAGCCGAACCCCGCAGGGTTGCGCGCGAAAGCCAAAATGCTCGCCTGATCGAAGTTGCCCACCATGGCGCAATATTTTTCGCCCTGATCGTCCACGGTGCCGACCTGCCATTGGTCTTTTTGCTTCAGCACGCCCAAAATCTGGACGGCGGGCTGGACGGCGTAGCTGTGGACGCTGATCAGGCTCAAAAGAGCGGCTAGGGAAACGGTCGTGAAAACGGAACGGGCAAGACGGCGCATATGGTGAAACCTCGCGTTGCAGTCATGATAAATATGCATTTTTTCAAGTGTGGACATGATAAGGATTCTTGCCGTTTTTACCAGTCTTTTTTCCCAGAAAACGGCCCCTTTGCCCCCGCCTGCCCCGCAGATTTGACAAAAACGCAACATTTACATATGATTTCTTTTTGTTCTTCATCCAAAAGGATGCCCGCAAGATGACCGCAACCAAGGGCCGCGACAGCCCCCGTCCCGCCTTTCAGGCCGCCGGGGATGCCGATCCCGCCACGCGCAAGGCGTTTTTTGACGCGATCCGCAAAGGGGATCTGGAGGCGGTGGCGGAAACCCTTGCCCGCAGCCCTGCCGCCGTTTTCTGGCAGGAGCCGTTTAAGCCGGAGGACAAACCCTTTGCCGCGGACAATACCCCCCTGATGACGGCGGCGGAATACCGCAAGGACGCCATCGGCTGCCTGCTAATCGACCACGGCGCGGCGGCGACCATGGACCGGCAAAACAGCCGCGGCTGGACGGCGCTGATGTTCGCCTGTTGGCACGGGGCGCAAAATACGGCGGAAAAACTGCTCTGGGCGGGCGCGCATACCCAGCTCCGCAACGAAAGCGGACAGGATGCCGCCACCCTTGCCCACCTGCGCAATCACACGCAGCTCCGCCGCATCATCGAACAGCACCGGCAGAAAAAGGAAGGCGCGGCCGCCTTTCAAACCGGCACGGCGAAAGCCCTGCCCGTGATACCGAAAATAAGATTGAAAAACAATCCGCGACCGGATTAATCGAGATCTTCGTAAGCGACCTTGGCCTGCCCGCCGTTTTTATCGGCGTTCAGCTTGTGCGCCAGAGAAGCTTCGAGGAACGGGTCGAGATCGCCGTCCAGCACGCCCTGCGTGTCGGAGGTTTCATGGCCCGTGCGCAAATCCTTGACCATCTGGTAGGGATGCAGGACGTAGGAGCGGATCTGGTGCCCGAAGCCGATATCGGTCTTGGCGTCTTCACGCTGCTGGCGTTCGGCGTCGCGCATTTGCTGTTCACGCTCGTACAGTTTCGCCTTCAGCATTTTCATGGCGTGGTCGCGGTTCTGGTGCTGCGATCTTTCGCTCTGGCATGCCACGACAATGCCCGTCGGGATGTGCGTCAGGCGCACGGCGGAATCTGTTTTGTTGACGTGCTGGCCGCCCGCGCCGCCTGAACGGTAGGTATCGACGCGCAGGTCTTTGGGGTCGATGGTGATTTCGATGTTGTCATCCACCACGGGTGTGACGGAAACGGAGCAAAAGCTGGTATGGCGGCGCGCGTTTGAATCATACGGCGAAATACGCACCAGACGGTGCACGCCGGATTCAGACTTCAGCCAGCCGTAGGCATTCGGCCCCTGGATTTCGAGAATGGCGGATTTCAGGCCCGCAACCTCGCCGTCCTGCTTGTCCATGAGGGAGAGTTTATAGCCGTGCTGGTCGGCCCAGCGCATATACATGCGGAACAGCATGCCGGCCCAGTCGGCCGCCTCCGTCCCGCCCGCGCCGGCGTTGACCTGCAGATAGGCGTCGCTGTCATCCATCTCGCCGGAGAGCAGGCTTTCCAGTTCCCGCCGCGCGACATCGGCCTTGATCGCCAGCAGCGCCTGTTCGGCTTCGCTGACCAGCGCGGCATCGCCTTCGGCTTCGGCCAGTTCGATCAGGCCGACCTGATCGGCCAGATTGTTTTCAATGGCGCGGACGCCTTCAATCTGGCTTTCCAGTTTCGTGCGTTCTTTTAAAATTTTCTGGGCGCGATCCTGATCGTTCCACAACGTCGGATCTTCGGCGAGCGCGTTCAGTTCCGCGAGCCTGTGAAGAGCACGATCCCAGTCAAAGATGCCTCCTCAGCAGGTCGAGGGAAGAATGGATCTCTTCCACCGCTGCTTGGATTTCGCTTTTCATCGCATATACTCCGCGCCTTGATGCAAGCGGCGAGCGAATTTACGCCGCCACCTGCTGTTCTTCAAAATTGACGCCTGCCAGATGCGCGATCATGCCCTGAATCAGCGCGCCAAGATCGCTACCTTCGCCTGTCATCAGCATGCCGTCAACCGTTTCCGCATCGCCCGTCCAGCTGGCACCGGCGGCGACGAGAATCTGGTGGGAACGCTCGGGGCCGGTCACGTTGCGGCCTTTGGCCATGTCCAGCTTGGCCAGCAGCTCCACCGCATCGCCCATGAAAGCCATCGGCTTGCCGGCGGTGATGAAGCTGGAAATGATGCGCGCCGTATGCGGGTTACCTGCCAGTTTCTGGATGCTGCGCGCCCCGGCGGGCACGATCAGCGCATCGAAATCGGAGCCCAGCGTCTGGCCGATTTGCTGATCCACAGGGAAATACAGGCCCCAGCCGTTCGTTTCGTTGTTCCAGCTGTTGACCAGACCGGTTTCGGTACCGACGGTTTTCACGCTTGCGCCCGTTTTCAGCAGATCGCGCTGAACGGCGGACATGACGGCTTCTTCAACGCCGTTGGAAACGAGAACGAGAATTTTACGACCGGACAGTTGTACTTCCATAATGGATTACTCCCTTGTTATTATTGATTATTTCTCGGGCAATCGGGATGGCGACCAGCGCCGTGCGGCGATACGCCGCGCCTTTTGAGATGACAGGAACATAATGATTTAGGGTCGGGAGAGTCAAGATTTTTCTTAACGCCTGCAAAAATTGACATAAACAAGAATTGGTATTATAATACCACAATTACCTTTTGGGGATTTTCGGCGATGAAATTCTTTGCCTCGGGCAATCCAATCAAGAAACTGGCGGCGATTTTCGCTGGCGCCGCGCAATCCCCTGCGCCCGCCCCCGTCCCCGACATACCGGCGGATGATCCGCTGGCGACGGCAAAGCAGACTTTTTTCGACAGCATCCGTCTGGAGGATATGGAGATCCTTGAAAAAACGCTCGACCGCTATCCCGAAGCCGTCACATGGCGGGAGGATGCCATGCGGTTTGAGCAAACGGGGTTGATCGTCGCAGCACAGCACAACTGCCCCCGCGCCGCCCGCCTGCTGTGCGAACGCGGCGCTGATGTCGCGGCCGTGGATACGACGGGCTGCAATGCCCTCATCACGGCGGCGGGCAAACTGGATACGGGCGTGGTCAAGGCGCTGCTGGCGCATCAATCGCCGCTGGAAGCTGAATCCGCTACGGGGGAAACCGCCCTTCTTGCCGCCATCAAGCATTTGCAGCGCGTGCAAACGCTCGTGGAAACGCAGCCCCATCTGGCGCCGACCCAAAGGAACATCGAAACCATTCGCCTGCTGGTCGAGGCAGGTGCCGACCCCGCGCGCAAAAACAAAAACGGTCAAGATGCCTATACGCTTGCGGAAACCCTGCAAGACAAGGAGGTCTATCTCGGCCTTCTCGGCGCAAAGCAAAAGCAGATCGACAATGCCGATATTCAGGCAGGCAAAAAACCCGTCATCCGCCTTTTGAAGCCCTTGCGTCTGAAACAGTGACGCCCCTCTGCGCGGGACAGGCGCAGCTCAGCCCTGCAATGCGATATGATGCGGATACTTTTCAACGTATTTGCAAAACCGTGCGTAGATTTCCGGCGCCGTGAAAGGGAATTTCTTCGGTTTGCGGCTGGCCGGTTTGACCTTGGCATAGATCAGGCTCAGCCCGCCCGTTGCGGAAAACTGCGGCGCGGAAGACTCATCCAGCTCGCTGTAGCGCGCAAAGGCCGGCAGACCGCCGAGCAGGTTTTTCCAGTCCACCGCCACGCTGGGCGACGGCACCTTGCCCGTAAAATCATATACCCCGTTATCCATGACGGCGAGCGTCAGGTTCTGCGGCGCTTCGTTGGCGGCGGTGACCAAGGCGCTGAAGTTCATGACCAGCGCTCCGTCTCCGCAGATGGCCAGCACCGGTTTGTCGGGATTGGCCAGCGCCACGCCGAGCGCGACAGACGGCGCCATGCCCATGGGGCCGGAGAGGTAAAGATAGCTCTCGTGATCTCCCGTTTCGTGCAGCCATGTGGTTTGCGAGCCGATTTCGCTGACAACCAGCGCGCCGCTTTGCTGCGCGGCCCTGGCAAGGATATTGATGGCGTCAATTTGCTCTAGCATGCGATGTCATCCGTAGGTGAGAAGTCGAGACTGAGGATTACCGGCTCCCGCGCGGCTTCCGCGTGTTCAAAAGCCTTGGTGATCAGATTGCCTTCCTGCCGGTAGGCGTACCACGACAGGGCAAAGCATTCGGTATGTTTCATGAAACTTTCGAAGAAACGGTATTTCTCCGTATCGTATCCGTTGCGGTCGAAGAAATTGCCGCGATGCGCGACAACGACGACCAGCGGCAGGTTGTAATTCATGCACAGTGTCGCAAAACAGCCGATGGAGTTCAGAAAACCCGAGTTCTGGATCATCACCATCGCCCGCTGCCCTGACATGATCGCGCCGGAGGCAATGCCGAAACATTCTTCCTCCCGCGCGGCAGAAACATGGCGGATATCGCTTTTGGCCAGATTGTCGATCAGCGGCGCGAGATACCCGTCCGGCACGCTGGTCACAAGCTTCACGCCAGCCGCTTCGCAATAGGGTACGAATTGATCCTGCAGGCTGCTCATCGGTGAACTCCCTCGAAAATATTGCGATAGGCGATGTAATCCCCCACTTTGTCGGGGCGCACGCCCAGCCCGTCCACATAGGACAGCAGTTCATAAACATTGCTTTCCACGCGCTGCATGGTCATTTTTTTCGCCTCTTCCACCTTGGCGAAGGTTTTGGCGTTTTCCTCCGGCGTGACCTTGGAGGTCAGCTCGACATAGGCCGCAATGATCCCGCCGGAATTGGCGATGATATCGGGAATGGCGATCTTGCCCTTGGTGAACAAAATTTCGTGCGCCTCGTCCGTCGTCGGATTGTTCGCGCCTTCGCTGATAAAGGGCGCAATGACTTTATCCGCCGTTTCCTTCGTCAGCACGTCTTCGAGCGCGCAGGGGAAAACGACCGTCACATCCTGATACAGCGCATCCTGGCAATCGGCCGACAGCCGCGTGGCTTCGGCCTCCAGCAGTTTTTGCGCCGTCTCCCTGTCCTGCTCGAAAAACGCCTTGATCATCTCTTCCGAAGCCGTTTCCCTGAACAGCCATGTGCCGCCGTGGCGCGGATCGGAAATGCTTTTCAGCTTGCCGCCGAAAGCGCTGAAATGGCGGATGACCGCTGCGCCCATCGCGCCCACGCCCTGCACGGCAAAGGTCGCATCCTTCGCGTCGATATTCCGCGTTTGCAGCAAGGTGCGCGCCGCCACCGCAACGCCCAGCCCTGCAATGCCTTCCTTGTCGTATGCCGTGCCGCCCATTTCCACCGGCTTGCCGGTGAAAGAGCCGAGCGTGCCCAGTTCGTCACAGGCCCATTGCGCGTTCAGCGGCGGTTTGCAACCGACGTCATAGCCGAAGCCGCCGAAGATGCCGCCGTCTTCCGCCAGAATGCCGCTGTTCTGCACCAGCTTGACGAAGCGGCGGTATTTTTGCTCGTAATCGGGCAGCGCGGAATCGTATTTAAGGCCGGATTTCGCCCCGCCGAGCGGCAGGCCTGCGGCGGCGTTTTTCTCCGCCATGCTGCGCGCCAGACGGCGGATATCCGCCAGTTCCAGATTGGGCAAAACGCGCGTGCCGCCCTTGCCGCTGCCGCGGCCCTGACGGTCAAACGGCCCGCCCTTGCATATGCCCGTGTTCCAGACAACGACATAGCCCTCGACCCCCATGTCGGAATCGCGCACCGTCACTTCCAGTTCCGGCTGCATGGCATCGAAACGGGCTTTAAGTTCCGCCAACGCCGCATAAAACGCGCCGGCATCGGCAAAAGGCAATGGTTTCTCCTGAATACGCGCAGTCATCCGCAACGCCTCCTCGTCATCGTTTGGACGGGATTATCTTAGGCGAGTTAAGGGGGAAAAACAGCATGAAAGAACGTCGCCGCAATCTGTCAAATCCCGCCCTTGACACGGCGGACGGCGGGGCGTAGAACAGCTTCATATCAATAGACATAAATACAAAGGTCGTGCCACATGAAAAGCATTCTCTGCGCGCTTGTACTCGCCGCCGTTCTGCTGCCCGCTGTCGCCTATGCACACGGCGGCGGATGCCGTAAAGATTCCCTGCCCCGTTGCTGTCACATGGACCACAAAACAGGCATTGAACATTGCCATTAAAACGGCCTTAAAAAGCGATTTGCGAAGGAAGAAAATATGGAGCGGGTAGAAGGCTGGATTTGTTGAAAAAGCTAGATTGGTTGAAGTTGCTTTTTGGTTTCAGGGGCTCTATTGCCTCGTATACATATTTTTTATTGAGCTTATTTGGCATTTCTCTCCATTTCTTTTTTTACAATTTATATGTATCTATACAGATATTGACGGTAGGCTTTCCTATTGTCTCTGTATTTTTTTCATATTTTCTTCCGGCAGTTCTTAGTTACATAGCTTTTTGCATTACTATGCAACGCTTAAATTCCGTGAGACATAAGTATGATCGTATTTTCAAGAAAACTCTTCTCGTGAGTATTGTGCTGATTTATGCCCATATAATGGGCTTTATTCACTCTCTAGAAGAGTATTTTTTTGATGTTTCGTGGGTGTTAGGGGTGGTATTTGTTTCTGGGCCTGCTTTTCTTTTTGCAGGACTGTTGATCTTTTCTCTCTATGAGAAGAGCCGTGTTGATGAGGGAAAATATAGCAATCAACTGTTTTTTGGTGTGATTGGTTCGTGCTTACTCTTATCTTTGATGAGTTACTTTATGGGTTTTATTCCTAGTGGGTTTAATGCTTATCAATCTCCTCATGTAAGGGAAAAGATAGCTACGAAAGGGCCTAAGGCCTATAAAATGCAGGTTGCAAATTATTACTTGAATGGGATTGGCGTTCCTGCCGATCAAGAAAAAGCCCTCTATTGGTATAGAGAGGCTTCTAAGTACGAATTAGGTGATGCTAGTGTATATGCTGCTGCCATCGCGGCAAGATTAAATAATGGCAAACTGGCAAATGACCTTTTCACTCTGACATATAAGAGGGGAAGTGACTGGGCAGAATACGTGTTATACCGATCTTTTTCAAAAGAGGAGCAATCCCACTTTAAAGAACTGAATGATGATAACCTGAAACCTTTGAGGTCGCATGCGATATCGGGATCGGCTGATGATATGTTTAGGTATGCAGAAGCTATCGAGCAAAAAGGTGGGAACTTCTCATTTTCTAATGCGCTTTTTTGGTATAAATCTGCGGCCAGTATTGGGCATGCCTCTGCAGAAATAAAGTTGGCTTTTTTACTGCAGAATGGCTCACTTGGATTTGGGAGCTTAAGAGATGCCGCGGACTTATATCGTAAGCGGTTTCAAAAGGGGGACTTTTGGTATGGCCCAAGAGTCTATTTC
>ENA-UOVV01002531-UOVV01002531.1-compost-metagenome-genome-assembly--contig:-NODE-2531-length-10305-cov-4.265463_pt1 | contig 10305 bp, 5 predicted proteins | sample MGYA00238155_ERZ761577 | MGnify/ENA primary metagenome ERZ761577 (study PRJEB28898, sample SAMN06268775) | compost metagenome | isolation source: Emeryville, CA | place: USA:Emeryville, CA | collected... | reverse complement strand
TTTTAATGTGCGGGTGATGCCAAATTTCGTATGGCGGAAAAACCAATCTGATTCGTCTTTACCTCCGGCAAACAAAGTGTTTGCTAGTGGGGTAAAGAGAGAGTCGATGATTCGGTCGGTCGCCTGTGCTGCAATTCTGTGCATGAGCGCGGATGTCTGGGCTAATGCAGTACGACCCGATGGTTCCATATCTTTCAATATACCTCAGCAGCGAGCTGATATTTCCCTCATCGCTTTTGCCGAACAGGCCAATATCACCCTGATCTTCCCTTTCGATGCCGCGAGGGAAGTGACGGCAAACGCATTGGTCGGCAACTATACGGCCCAGCAAGCGCTTGAAGCTTTGCTTGCCAATACGCCGTTGGTAGTCCACTTGGGGGAGGATGGTCAGCTGTCAATTAGTCGTAGTGAACTGACAGAGGATACTGATTCTGTGGATAAAAAAAATAAATTGAGTAGTGCGATCATTGGAGTGTTATCCACCGTTGCTGCGTCGCAGACGGTAGCTCAGCAACAGATTGTTGAAGAAGTTTTGGTAACGGGTATTCGCGGAAGCTTGCAGCGGTCGATGGATGTGAAGCGCGATAGCATTGGCGTTGTCGACGCGATTTCGGCCGAGGATATCGGTAAGTTTCCAGACACCAACTTGGCGGAATCCCTGCAAAGAATTTCAGGTGTTTCCATTGACCGCAGTGGCGGTGAAGGCCAATTGATTACCGTGCGGGGGTTTGGACCGGAATTTAATGCGGTGCTGTTAAATGGTCGTCAGTTAGCCACCGAAAACCTGTCTCGCGCCTTTAGTTTCGATACGGTGGCATCGGAACTGGTTAGCGGTCTGGAAGTGCAAAAAACCTCAACCGCGACTACTCAGTCCGGCGGAATAGGGGCCACCGTCAATGTGAAAACGGCGCGACCCTTTGATAACTACGGCTTTAAGGTCGCCGGCAGTATCAAAGGTGTTTACGACGAAAACAGCGAAAAAACCGGGCCCCAGGCGTCTGTATTGGTGAGTAATACCTTTAACGACGACAAATTCGGCGCTTTGTTATCGCTGTCTTATCAACGTCGCGATGCGCGCATGGATCGCGCGGAAATTGACGGTTGGCTGGAAAATGTCGGAATTCCAGAGGCGGAGCTGAACGGCGGCGCGGGGGTTGCGGAAGGTACCACCGTCTTCATTCCGCGAAATTACAATTTCATCGTTTCTTTTGAAGAGCGCACGCGCACCAATGGTTCGCTCGTACTGCAATTTGCGCCTTCCGATAAGCTCACTTTAACGGGCGATTTTGTTTATTCCGACTTCGACGTTAAAACCGTCGCCCCGGCATACGGCAACTGGTTTACTGGCACGAACGTGACCGATGTTGTCACGGATGCAAACGGTACGGTGATCGATGTGAGTCAGGAAGTCGGCTTGGCCACCGACCTGCAAATTAAAAAGTTTGACCGTCTCACCGAAACAACGCTTATCGGATTAAACGCCGACTGGGATGTGTCGGATCAACTCAATCTGTCATTCGATTTCAGCCGATCAACAGCCGAGCGCGAACCCAATAATGGTGGTGAAGACTTTCTTTCCATTGTCGGTTATGCCAACCGGGCGCGCTTTATATCCGACGGTGCGGACCTTCCTTATTTTGTGAATTTCACAGAGGCCAATCCGAATATCTATTCCGGTCAGCAGGAATTGGATGGCACCGCTTATCTGGATCCGTCCGATCCCAATTATGAGCCGCCAGATGGCGTCAGCGATTTCCTCGATAAAGCCAACACGCGTGCGCACGTACAACTGCGTCGCGGCTGGGCGGTTGAAGATGAGGTGAACCAGTTCAGGATAGATGGACGCTGGGAAGAGGGAGCGTCATCAGGATTGGTCGCGGCGAAATTCGGTATGCAATATTCCGAACAAACCAAGAATTTGGAGGACTGGAGTAACGAAACGGGCGTGCATTGCACTTTCTGCGGTTATCCCGATCTGCCGGATATTCCCGATAGCATGCAATGGGTATTTGATGCGGGCAGCGACTTTTTAAAAGACGCCAGTGGTTCTGGCCGTATGCCAACCCAATGGTTGACTCACGATGCGGAGCAATTGATCAGTTTTCTTGAGAACTACTACTTCACCTCCACGGGTGACAGAGTCAGTTATGACGCGATTAAGCGGGGTAATTCGTTTGAAGTGAGCGAAGATACACTGGCGTTTTACACGGAAGTGGATTTCGCTGGACAACTGGCCGGCCGGCCAATTACCGCAACCGCGGGCGTTCGCCTCGAAAATACTCGCACGGAAGTTATTGGTACCGAAGCCCCCATTACCGGCCTGACGATCCTAGATCAAACCGAAATGCAAACGGCATATGGCGAGGCCAACCCCATTAGAGAGAAACAAAGTTATGGGGTGATTCTGCCAAATATGAATATCAGTATGGAAATTACCGATAACATGTTGGTGCGAATTGCTGGATCAAAAACTCTTACCCGACCAACACTGGAATATCTCGCCCCGGTTACTGTGATTACCACTACGCGGCAGGGCGGCGACCTGAGGTCGACCAGTGGTAATGCGGTGTTGAAGCCATTTTCTTCCGAAAACTTTGACCTGTCGTGGGAATGGTATTACGACGATGTCAGCTACATTTCTATCGGTTATTTCACTAAAGAAGTCTCCAACTTCATTGTGAATGTGCAAGAGAGCGTAACCTTTACGCTGCCCGACGGGAGCCTGCTGACGGACCCTTCGACAGGAGCTGATTCTGGCGCCCCTGATGCAGATGATGAAGTGGCTGTGTTCGTGAATACGTTGCCTACCAACGGCGAAACGGCCAGTGTTGAAGGCTTCGAGTTCAGTATTCAGCACTCATTTGGTGACACAGGTTTCGGTGTGATCTTCAACGCTACAGTGGTCGACAGTAATGCGGAATTGGATCCCTCGAATATCAGCCAGACCTTTGCGCTGACTGGCCTTAGTGATTCGATGAACCTGGTGGGTTTTTATGAAAAAGATAAAATTCAGGTTCGCCTCGCCTACAACTATCGCGATCAATTCGTGCAGAAGCTAACCCAAACCCAGGGTAATGGTCCTACATTGGTTGAGGATTATAAGCAGCTGGATTTGAGTGCCCATTACGATATAACCGATGCCGTTTCGGTGTTTATTGAGGGGATCAACCTCACCGGGGAATATCTGCACAAACGTGGCCGCTACGACAATCATTTGCTGCTAATGGAGGATAGCGGAACGCGCTGGGCGTTGGGTGTACGCGCCAGCTTTTAGAGTTAATGTTCAAACGGTTGTCCCCAGGCAATTCGTTCGGCGTGTAGTCGCTGCTTTGCAGCGACTTTTTTTGCATTTGGACTTTGCGTTTTAAGTAAAAAACAAATCATGTTTGACGGCGCAATTCGCCGCCGGAAAAGGTTAATAAAATGACTAAGCTCACCGCACTCTCTCCCGAGCGGCATAAGCACTTCAAAATCGACACCAATCGGATTGAAGCGCAGGGCGCGCATGAGCGCCTTGTGCCAGTGGTAATCGCCGAATTTTCCAAGCTCGTTGTGCAATACCCCGTAGTTTTTACGAAATCCGAAGAAACTGGCGAATTTCTCTGCGTCGCCGTATTAGGCTTTGAGCCAAAGGAGAATTTGTTCTGGCAGGAGAGCTGGCAGGGGATTTATACCCCGCTAAACGTCATACGCCAGCCGTTTTTTGTGGGAAAAGAAAAAGATGAGAATGTTGTATGCATTGATGAGCATGCAAAGAGCGTTTCCCTCGAACGCGGTGAAGCACTATTTGATGAAGACGGCAGAGAAACTGCGTTTCTTACGGACATCAAAGCAATGCTGGCACAATTACTCAATGCCGAAGAGGAAACCAAAAAGTTTATCCGCGCTCTTCTGGATTGCGATCTGTTAGTCGCTATGCCGTTGGAAATTACCTTCGGCAATGGCGATAAACGCAGTATTCGCGGGTTTTACACCGTAGATGAAGCCAAGCTCGATAACCTCGCGGCAGAAAAGCTGGTAAGTCTACAGCAAGCAAAATATCTCAGTCCCATTTATATGATGATCGCGTCTCTGGGGCATTTTTATTCCTTGATTCAAATGAAAAATAACCGGCTCGCCGAGCACGCGGATACTTGATTCGCGTTGCCAGCTCCTGCGCAATCCTGCTCCTGTGTAACGCTGTAATGCAAAGCCGCAAACCGAAGGAAAATCCCGTTATGTCGGAAAAGCCTATTAAACGTATCGTCATACTCGGTGGTGGCTCGGCTGGTTGGTTGACCGCTGGTGTCATAGCTGCGGAGCATCAGTGCCATAAAAATAGCCATATTCAGGTTACGTTAATCGAGTCTCCTAATGTTGCGACCATTGGCGTGGGGGAGGGGACTTGGCCGACCATGCGCGCAACCCTGAAAAAAATGGGCGTGAGTGAGACTGAGCTGTTTACCAAATGTGATGCCTCCTTCAAACAAGGGGCGAAATTCGCCAAGTGGGTATCCGGCGCAGACGACGATTATTATTACCATCCTCTCGTGCTCCCTGTTGGATTTCACGAAATTGATCTCGTCGGCCCCTGGCAAAACCAAAATCACCCAGAAGCATTCGGCGACGCGGTGTGTTTCCAGGGCGCTTTATGCGAGGCGGGGCGAGCGCCCAAACAAATCAAAACCCCAGAGTATGACGCTATAGCCAATTATGCGTATCACTTAAACTCGGAAAAATTAGGCCTTTTTCTAAAAAAGCATTGCACGGAGAAGCTCGGTGTAAAAAACATTGTGGATCATGTTGAGCGGGTGGTGAGTGCTGACAATGGCGATATTGCGGCGTTGGCAACGGCTCAGCATGGTGACATTGAAGGCGATCTCTTTATTGATTGTTCTGGGTTTGCCAGTGTGTTGTTAGGCGGGCATTACGGCATTTCTTTTCTGGGTAAAAAACATATTTTGTTCAACGACTGCGCACTCGCCGTGCAAGTGCCTTATTCACAAGCGGACGACCCCATTGCGTCGCACACCATATCCACGGCGCACCAGGCGGGGTGGATATGGGATATTGGTTTGCCCACACGGCGCGGCGTTGGCTGCGTTTATTCCAGCGCACACTGCAGCGACGAGGAGGCTTACGTTAGCTTGGTGAATTACATTAATGCGACCCCCGGCTACAATGCAGATGAATTGTCTATCCGCAAAATCCCCATGAAGCCCGGTCATCGCGCGCAATTCTGGCATCGAAACTGTGTCGCCGTGGGTATGTCGGCGGGATTTATCGAGCCGCTTGAAGCGTCCGCCCTGGTACTGGTGGAAATGTCGGCCGCGATGATCAGTGCCGAGCTACCCGCGAACAGAGAGGTAATGGACATAGTGGCTAAGCGCTTCAATCGCCGGGTTACCCATTATTGGGACACCATCATCGAATTTTTAAAACTTCACTATGTGCTTACTCAAAGGAACGACTCCGATTACTGGCGCGATCACCTCAGGCAAGAAACAGTACCTGCGGAACTGACGGAGCGCTTACATCTGTGGCGCTACCAAACGCCCAATAAATACGACTTTCCTCTAGCCGAGGAAATGTTTCCCGCCGCCAGCTGGCAGTATGTGCTCTACGGCATGGGATTTCGAACGTCCTGCAGAAGTGAAAAAGTGGGTCAGCGAGAGAGTCAGATCTATTTCGATAAGGTCAACCGCATCAAGGCGCAGTTGCTCAATCAATTGCCCAGCAATCGCGAGCTTATCAATAAAATTCATCAATTCGGCTTGCAGAAAATTTAATCTGCAGGATGTACGGCATGCTGCAGGGAAATCGCATGCCTGGACCTGCACGAACAAAAATCGACTCCGCAAACCTCCATAACCTTTATAGGTCGTTTGTGCCTTTTTTACACAACGTGTTTGGGCTACCATCGTTTTTTTCCAACCATGTTGTGTAGCAATGATAAACACTGCCGTAAAACATTCGTTTAGTCTCCTTAGCTTGGTGCCGCTGCTATTTGCAGCCTCTAAACCCTTGGCCCAAGGAAATCCCACTGTTGAACCTACATTTGAGCAATGCCGCTCCTCGCTTCGTCAAAAGGCGGCGGATGCGGGCTTCTCAGATTTTATACTCAATGACGTTATAGGCAATTTAACGCCACTTGAGAGGGTCATCAAACTGGATCGAAGTCAACCTGAGTTCACTGAAAGTTTTGCAGGGTACGTTGGCAAGCGTGTAAACAAGCTTCGCATAGACACAGGTAAGCGCATGCTGCAAGAGCATGCAGCCCTGTTGGATGGGCTGGCGCGTCAATACGGGGTTCCACCGCGTTATATCGTGGCATTCTGGGGGTTGGAGACCAATTTTGGCAGCTATAAAGGTGACATTCAGATTTTGAACGCGCTGGCAACGCTTGCCTGTGACCCTCGTCGCAGCCAATATTTTACTCAAGAACTATTCGACGCATTTTCTCTGTTGCAAAGTCAGCGAGTTAAGCGGGAGCAATTGCTGGGTTCATGGGCTGGTGCCATGGGACATATGCAATTTATGCCTAGCGCACTGAAAGCCTATGGTAAGGACGGTGATGGTGATGGAAAACTGAATGTGTGGGAAAGCTTGCCAGACGCTTTTACGTCAGCAGCAAACTATCTGCAACAGATCGGCTGGAATAAAGAGGAGATTTGGGGACGTAGAGTCGAAATTCCAAAGAATTTTGCTTTTGGAGAGGTGAATTTCGATAAGGCTTATCCGCTCAGTCATTTTAAAGCACTGGGTATTACCAAAACCGCTAAACGTCCACTTCCTGATTATGAAACCCAAGCGCGATTGGTCTTGCCTGCGGGGCACACCGGCCCGGCGTTTTTGGTGTACAAAAATTTCTCAGTCATTATGAAGTGGAATTTTTCCCAAAATTACGCGCTAGCGGTGGGCTTGCTCGCGGACGAGCTAATCAATATTCATCACGGCGTCGACAATTTTGGTGATGAGAAAAACTTTTTCACCAATGAAGACCTTAAGTTGCTGCAGCAAAAATTAATGGAAAAAGGCTTCGATATTGGCAAGCCCGATGGAATTTGGGGGCCCGCGACGCGCAATGCTTTGCAACAATATCAACTGCAAAACAAACTAGTTGCGGATGGCTTTCCTAATCGTGAGGTGTTTGCATCGCTTGCGATTGAGTTGGATAAGCGCTAAAGGCTAAAGGCGCGTTACGCGCCTTCTGATTACGCAAAATATTCAGAATATTGGCTTCCACCCGTCAACCCAATATTTGTTTCCTGAAGACAATCTCTGAATCCGGTCGCCGCTCTAAACGGGCGACCGGATTGATTCCTCCTTAGCTAAATCTCAACGGCTATATCTCGAAGGAACGTCATTCGAACTTCCACCAATTGAATTTGAAGGCGTTGTCGCCGCTGCCGGAGAACACCAGGAAGAGGTCGTGGGTTCCGCTTGCGCCGCTCACCGGGCAGGTCACTGTGGTCCAGGATGAGTAGCCGGAGACATCACATTTTCCTAAGGAGGTGCCGGTTAAGCTGTCCAGACGCAGTTCGATGCCCGCGTTACCGGTCGCGGATGATATCCGTGCCTGGAAGGCTGTAACGCCGCTGCCGAAATTCACGTTCTTAACTTTGATGTAATCGCCATTGCTGATGCGCGTAACGTTCTGACCGCCGCCAGTGTCATTGCAATTTTCGGTTTTGACGCCGGATGCGAAGGCGATGGTTTCCGCCTCAACTCGCTCGAACGGGTTCAACTTGGCAATCGCTTCTGGGCCTTCGCCGTTGATGGGCAGTTTCGGAATACTGCCATCGGCTCCGTAGGTGAATTCCTGCACCGCCACAGAACGCTTGAAGTTACTGCCGCCTGGCAGCGAGCTGTTGTGATAGAAAAAGTAAGAGCGCCCTTTGTAGTCGACTATGCCGGGGTGGTTGGTGTAGGTCCGGCCTGCATCCATGATGTCGCCTTTGTAAGTCCAGGGCCCTGTCGGCCGGTTGCTGGTGGCGTAGCTGATTTTCTCGCTGCCGTTGCCGCTGGCGGCGTAGACCATGTAGTAGATGGAGCCGCGCTTATAGAGCCATGGCCCTTCGACGAAGCCGGACAAACTGGCTGTTTGGATGCCGCCTGAGTAGCTGATCATGTCGTTATTCAAGCGCACATATTGCAGCGTGCCGTTGCCCCAATACATGTAGGCCTGTCCGTCATCGTCGATAAAGACGGTCGGGTCGATGTTGCTCGTTGGTCCCCGCGCCAAGTGTGTGCCAAGCGGGTCGCGGAACGGGCCGATTGGACTGTCGGCAACGGCGACGCCGATTCGGGAGCCGGAGTTGTTGTTCAGTGGCACATAGAGGTAATACTTGCCGTTTCTTTCGATGGCTTGCGCCGCCCAGGCGCTGTCATTGCCCCAACTGAAGGTGCGGTAGCTGGCCGGGGAGCCATGGTCGGTCCAGTTCACCATGTCCGTCGTGGAGTAAACCCGCCAATCATTCATGGTGTAGAAGTTGTTCACCGTGACGTCTTCGTCATGGGTGGTGTAGACGTACAGTCTGTCTCCGAACACCACGGGCGCCGGGTCTGCGGTGTAGTTGGTTTGCACGAAGGGGTTTTCCCCGCGCGATAACGGGCCTGCATCTGGGTCAATAGCGCCATCCTCGGAGTAGATGGCAAAGCCGCTGAGGGTGCCGTTGTCGACGCTGGCAGTCAGCGTAATGGTGAGGGCGCCATCGCTCACGGGTACGCCTTTGATCACGCGGGAGTAGGCCGTGTCGTGACCGGCGGTGGCGAATAGATCCAGGTCGCTAAAAAGTGTTTGGCCTTCTACGCTGACGCTGAAAACACGCGCACCAGCAGAGGTTTGATACAGCTCGTTAAAATGCAACTCAACATCGTAAGTTGCTGTGGTGACGGGAATCTCATAGGAGTAATTGCCGTAGCGCTCGCTCTGATACAGAGCATCGTTTTCCGTGCCGGCGATGGGATCTGTCGTCGAATTGACAGTACCCCCGCGATAATACTGATCTGCTTTAAAAGGCACGCCTGCAATCGTTATGGCGCTGCCGCCAGCATTGATGGCCACCACCAAATCGCCTCGAACGGCCACACCACTGGATGAACTGCTGGACGAACTCGAGGAAGATGAGGAAGAACTACTGGAACTCGAGGAGCTGGAGTTGCTTGAGCTGGAAGAATTGGAAGAGCTACTAGAACTACTAGAACTGGAAGAGCTGGAGCTGCTACTGGAACTGCTATTGTCTCCACCGCAGCCGGCAAACCAAATGCTGGTGGCAATAAGCGCAAGGGATAAAACCCGGTTGTTCGCTGATGACTTAATCATATTGTTAATCACTCATTTATTTATTGGTGTATTGAGTGGTGATTGCCCGTGGGGTTATTTCTCCCAAATAAGAGAGCTCAATAATTAACTTCTACCCAGTCGAAATGATGCTGCGTAATTTACTGTGACGCACATCCAGTTTTTATTGTTTGCTCTGCATTTATAAGGGTTTTATGCATTGGTGCCGGCGAGCGATTTTTTGTTTTTTATCTTTCTTTCAGTCCACACTATCTAAAAAATTAACGTTTGTATTCCTGCTTTTATTTAACTAATGCGCAAAATTAGTTAAAAAATTAGCGTATTTGACCTGATTAATTTTTTGAGACCTCGGTGGATGCGCATTGGAAAGAGTGGCATGAAGATGAAAAGAAAGGTCTGACGGTTCGCGTGTTTGTTTTTCCAGGCGGAGGCGAGAATACGGAATTAAATATCGCGCAGCTAAAAACCACAGCAGCATTCGCAAATAACGAATGCTGCTTTTTATTCGCTGCGCCACCTTGGCACGTTACGCGATAATCGACGGAATCAAACCTCCGGGCAGCGACGGATCGCCAAAGTCTGTTACAGGTCCTCCACCTGAGCCGGTAACCCCTGCGGCCGTGAGGAGGGTATTGAGCATTTTGTTGAGTTTGACTCCACCCGCATCGACGTATTGTCCGGTTTTGAGGTATCCGCCCGCGTTACCGACGATGACGAAAGGCTGGTTGTCGTGCCTATGCCATCCGGTGGCAATTTGATTTGTCCACACCGCATAGCCTTGGTCGATCAGCGGGCCTGACGGCGTATCTGTGTCGCGAAGTAAATCGCAGAGGTAGAGAAAGTGGGCCGCATGTATGCGGTCGATTTGCCGGTGCAGCTCAACCGCATTGGGAATGGCAGCACCAAATTCGGCGTCGCTGAGATTGCGGTGAGAAATCATGTGGAACTGCGGCTGCTGTTTGCCGTTGATGGTCCATTGATGGGAGTCAATGCGGTCACCAACCTTGAGCGTTCCGGTCAGG
>ENA-UOVV01002528-UOVV01002528.1-compost-metagenome-genome-assembly--contig:-NODE-2528-length-10320-cov-4.686508_pt1 | contig 10320 bp, 10 predicted proteins | sample MGYA00238155_ERZ761577 | MGnify/ENA primary metagenome ERZ761577 (study PRJEB28898, sample SAMN06268775) | compost metagenome | isolation source: Emeryville, CA | place: USA:Emeryville, CA | collected... | reverse complement strand
TCGGCGCTGGCATACTGACTGCCGCGATCACTGTGGTGCAACAGGCCGGGACCGGGACGCCGCCCCGCTACCGCCATCTGAAGCGCGTCCAGGACCAACTCCTTGTGCAGGGTTGGCTGGAGACTCCAGCCGACCACGCGGCGGCTGAACAGATCCAGCACGACCGACAGGTACAGCCATCCCTCCCCGGTCCAGACGTAGGTAACGTCCGCCGCCCACTTCTGGTTCGCCATTGCGGCATGAAAGTCCCGGTCCAACCGGTTCTCGGCAACCGGCAGGGCGTGCTTCGAGTCGGTCGTCACCCGGAAGCGCGGGGCGACCACCGCCCGAAGTCCCGCCCGCCGCATGAGTCGGGCGACCCGGTGCTTGCCGCAGCAAATGCCCACCTCCTTCAGGTCGCGCAGAATCCGGGGGCTGCCGTACGTCCCCTTGCTGCGCTCGAAGAAATAGCGGATGCGGCACAGCACCCACGCGTCCTCCTGCTGGCGGATGCTCGGGCCGCGTGCCTGCCTCGCCTTCCAGTCGTAGTAGCCACCGCGGCTGACCCCGAGCACCCGGCACAGCGACGCGAGCGGGAACCGCCCCTCCAACTCCTGTGCGAATCGGTATCTCACCGCGGGGCTTTGGTGAAGATACCGACAGCCTTTTTTAGTATCTCGTTCTCCTCCTTCACCCGCGCCAACTCGCGCTGCAGGCGGGCCACCTCCGCGTCCCGGGCGTTGCCCTGACCGGGGAAGGGGCGCGATCCCGGCGCGGGGTGCTCCGCCTCCTCCTGGATGCGCCGCTTCCAGCGCGTCAGGCAGCTCTCGACGATGCCGAGGTCGCGGGCGACCGCCGACACGTTGCCCCGCTCGACGGCGAGGCGCACGGCCTCGCGCTTGAACTCCTCGGTAAAGACCCGACGCGGTTTCGATCCCGATGGCTCTGACATTTCGACACCTTTCGTTTCGCAGATAGATTCTGCTTAACTCGGTGTCCGTCATCCCAGGGAATGGTCAATGACGCCACTCTATCACCATGGCGTTAACAAATCGTTAGGGAAGGGACAGCAAGAGAGCTTAGCTCCCGCCGCCGAGCGGGTAGCCAACGCCAAAGAAGAAACCGTCCTTGGTGCCCCATCCAGCAGGGGATGCCGGCCGCCTCCAGCGCCGCGCAGACCGCGTCGGCGCTCGCTTTGTCGCGTGAGGAGTGACTGATGAAGACTTCGTGAGGCACGGCTGCTCAGGTTTCCCGGTAGGAACGGTTGGAACGGCCCGGCGGAGGGAGTGCACGGCCGCCGTAGACGCAGGTAATTACCCCTTCACGGGGGCACTTCCCTGCAGGTATCATGCCGAAAAAAGAAACGGGATAGCTAGAATGCTGTTTAGTAATTCGGACTCCAAATTGCAGGGGGACGTGCCGCCTGGACCTGCCGACGCACCCGAGGGGGCGATCATCTCCCCGGACACGCGGCGGGAGAACCGCATCCCGCCGCGACAGGCACGCACCAAGAAGTGGCCGGTGCTGGACGCGGGCGGCCTGGCCGAGCCAATCCCGCTGGAGGAGTGGCGCCTCACGCTCGATGGGCTGGTGGAGGAGCCGGTAGAGTTCACCTGGGACGAGTTCCAGAAGCTGCCGCGCACCAAAGTCTTTGCGGATATGCACTGTGTCACCCGCTGGTCGCGCCTGGGCAACACCTGGGAGGGCGTCAGCACCCGCGAGGTCGTCAAGCTGGTGCGCCTGAAGCCGGAGGCGGCGTTCGTTCAGGTACATGCCTACGACGAGGCGATGGGCTGGGCGGGCGGCACGCCCTGGTCCACCAATATGCCGCTCGACTACTTCCTGGACGAGGATTGCCTGTTCGCCGACACGCACGACGGCGAGGCTATCTCCCTGGAGCATGGCGGCCCACTGCGCCTGGTGATTCCGAAGCTCTACGCCTGGAAGTCGGCCAAGTGGGTAAAGGGGATCGAGTTCCGCGCGACGGACACGCCGGGGTTCTGGGAGCGGGGCGGCTACCATATGCTGGGGGACCCGTGGAAGGAGCAGCGGTACCGGTTTGAGGACGGGGACTGAGAGGCGGAAAAGGGCGGGGGCCGGCGCCGCCCGCCCCGAAGGGGCTCGGAAAGGGACGCCTACTCCAGAGCGGCCGCCTGAAGCGAGACGTTCCCCGGGCCGGAGGTCTTCGCCCACTCGACCGTTAGCTTCTGGGCGGGAGACTTCGCCTGGAACGCGATGGTGTAGGCGCGCGCGTAGTAGCCGCTCGCCAGCGCCGCCTCCGTCGGGGTGACGATGGGCTTCGACCCGTCGGAGAGCTTGACCTTCAGCGTGCCCCCGGCCTGGTAGCCGCCGGTATAGACGTGCAACTTCCGCGGCGTGGCGTCCGCGGCGACATCAAAGCGGAAGCCGTTGGTCTCGCTGACGAAGAGGCCGGAGTACACCACATCGATCTTACGCGTGGGCGCCCCGTCCGACCAGGAAACGCCGCGGGACGGCCCCCGCTCGCCCTCCTTGCGGATACCGACGCCCGGCTGCAGGAGGGTCATGTCGCCGATCCACTTCCGGGCGGTCGCCTTGCGGTTGACGCTCTGGTTGTCGGGGTGCCCCCAGTGGACCCAGTCCAGCTTGCCCACCGCCGTCAAATCCACCGGCTTGACGGCGTCGCGCGTCTGAAACAGTGCGTTCTTGGGGGCGCCGCCCGCCGCGTTCTTCTTTTTGGATTCGAATCCGGCGATCACGCCGGTCTCCGGCATTCTCGCGATCTCCTCTTTCTTCCGACGGCTGTAGATCACCGACGAGAGGATGACGAGAACGCCGATCACGAACAAAAGCCCCGCGGGCTTGAGAATCACTCGCATCGTGGCTCCTAATATCTCGTTCCGGCCACGGTCACGCGCACGCGCACGCGCCGGGTACGTGTCAGTGGATCCGCGTCAGGTTGCTCAGGGCGATCGCCTTCGCTCGTGCGGGCATGTTCGGGTGGTTCTCGATCCGCAAGCGCTCCCGCGCCATGCGGACCCGAAGGTCGTCCGGGGTGACGGTCTTTCCCTGGTCCGGGTTGGAGAGGGTGACGGCCAGCCATCCCGTCACGCCGGCGGTGACCAGACTGGCCAGCACAGCGAGGAACGGGTTGGCGGGGGCAGCACACTTTTCCGCGAGGCGCTTGATCGCCCCAGGCTTCTTATTCTTGTCTTTTGTCACCAGATTTCGACTTTCGTTGACGCGCGGCAGCGGCCCTCCGAAAGCTGCTCCGAAAGGCCGCTGCGATCGCGCCCCCAGACTACCGGCGTTGGCCCGCCGCAGCCGCCTTCATGGAGCGCTCCCGGGCCGCGAGGGCCGCGGCCTTGCCCTTCTCTGAGATGTGCGGGTTGTTCTTGATGCGGTCGATATCCTGCTGCTGCGACGCCGCGCGCTCGGCCCCCGAGGTTGGAACGACCCGCGCCTGGGACTCCTTCGGCGCGCACCCGGTCGCCAGCATTCCCCACACCAGCAGCGCAGGCGCCGCGACCAGGAGGGTTCGAATCTTCATGGAATCACCTCTCCAAACGAACAAGCAGTGACGGGATGCGCGGGCCTTAGTAGGGGTACCAGCCTTCGCGGACGAACTGCTTCGCCGCCCCGGTGGGCAGGAAGATGTTCTTGTACCACTTGATGGAGCCGCGAGGCATGGCCTTGGCGTGGCCATCCAGGAACATGACACTGGTGTTGCCGTTGTGGCGGAAGCGCGGCAGCATGCTGCACTGCCCGAAGTTATCCCACTTGGCATCGGTGGACGCGTCGGCGATGAAGTCGCAGTCGCCCTTGGCGAGCGCGATCGGCATGCCGTCCAGAGATGCATCGTAGGTGTTGTTGGTGCGGTCGTAGTTAATCCAGTCCACCCAGTCCCACTCGGACGCGGTGAAGGTGAGATACGAACCGTTGCCGTCGTTCATGCCCTTCTCAAGCAGGCCGATCTTCTCCGCCGGGATATCGATCTCCGCGAGCGTGGCGACGTCGTCCATGGTCGGCTCGCCGTTGGCATCCAGCGGCCGCCACGGGCAGCTGCTGCCGTCCGGCATCAGGTCGAAGCTGTAGCCGTAGTGGCAGTTCTGGAAGTCCGCGGGCGCGGACGGGCAGTTAAAGATTCCCCCCTGGGCGGTGGCATGTCCCCGCCAGTCCTTGCGGCCCTGCTTCGTGTAGGGGAAGATGGCGGCCGCCCAGGTGATCTGGTCGATGGGGTCGTCGCGGTCCAGGTAGTACTGGCCCATCGGGAACGTCTCATCGAAATCCTGGACGTATTGGGACAGGCCGATACCGATCTGGCGAACATTCGAGAGGCAGGCCACGGCGCGGGACTTCTCCCGCGCCTGGGCGAAGACAGGGAACAAGATGGCGGAAAGAATTGCGATAATCGCGATAACTACCAGTAACTCGATGAGCGTGAATGCCGCTCCGGAGGTGCGCCGGTGCTTCTCTGCATGCTGGGGGAATCTCATCCTCGAAGTCTCCTTCACACACGTGCTAAAAACTGGTGAGTTGTACTGGTTTCTTCCGCATTTGATGTGCCGAAGGAGATAGGAGGTGAAAATCTCGTAATTGTCTCAGTGGCGAGCAGGCTTATTTATGACCTATGTTATAGGTTCTTGCCTCGGGCGGGGCCTTATGCCCAGGGGAACGGGGGGACAGGGGTGTCCAGGAGCGCGTTCGCCAGGGCCCACAGCAGCGCCGAGGTGAACTCTCCCAGAATCATGCCCAGGAAGAACGGGCGCGCCTGCCGGTACAGCTTCATGCCCCCGTAGCGCAGCAGCATCACCTTGATGCCCCACGCAATCAGTGCTGCGAACCAGAAGACGATGACCGTCCAGGAGGAGCAGAGGGCATATCCGAGCGGGTGGAAGGGGAACCATCCGAGCGCCGTGCGCCCCCACACCAGGAAGCCCGTGACCGCCACGCCGACCGCCAGGAAGGTTGGTCCCTGCCATCCCACCGGGAGCGCGCCCGGCTGGAAGTACTTCTGATAGTCCTCGTAACCCCACCGGTTATTGGCGTTGTACACGTAGCTGTAGAGGGTGATGCCGCCTTTGGAGTACGGCAGCCAGAGCTGAATTACAGCAGCCGCGACGATGGCGATCAGGAGGGCGGGCAGGAACGCGGCCGCGAAGCGCCGCCGGCTGACCCGCACGCCATCCGCGATGCGCAGGCCGTCCAGGAACGTGGAGAGCAGGATGCCGCGCTGGTCCCGCATGAGCAACGAGTCGGAGAGCGCGAGCGCGGTCAGGTTCGACGGCCCCAACTGGTGCATGGGAACCAGCAGCCGCAGGAAGTCCGCCGGGCGGAACGACGTCTCCGTCATGAGCATGCCAGCCTCCGCCGTGGAGCGCGCCATGACGAGGCCCACCACGAAGAACAGGCCGAAGAGCTGCAGCGCCGCCAGCCACGGCGACATGCCGATCAGCACCAGGAACACGCCCGCGCCCAGCGCGCACGCCCAGAACCCCCAGAACGCCACGCGGTGGGGCAGTAGCTCCTCGGCGTCGTCTCCCTTCCGGCGGCCGACCACGGTCTCCCACACGGCGCGCAGGTGCGGGCGCGCCACCCACAGGAGATAGCCCGCCAGAACCAGGTACGCCCCCATCGCCTGGTACCCGCGGTAGAGAGGGGCAGGGTACATCGGCATGGCCGACGTGTCCATGTTGAAGGCGCGCGCGACGATGTCCTGCGCCCGCGTCAGCACGAAGAAGAACCACACTGAGAACACCAGGTCGGACGGCAGCAGGAACAGGAACCCGATTACCGCGAACGAGAGCTTCACCGGCGTGTAGTAGATGCCGTTCCACGGGGGATGGACGAAGTACTCGTTCAGGTTCCACTCCATAGGAATGTCGGGGATTGCCGGATACCAGGCGTGCATCCCCTTCAGGAAGAAGACCGTAAAGGGAACGGCGAACCCCAGCCAGGTGAGGCGGTTGCGCAGGAAGGGAACCTCATGCGGCGTGGTGCCGGCGCCTGCCATCTCCAGCGGCAGTTGCACCAGCGGAAACGACAGCTTTTCGTTGTCCACCCACTGCTTGCGCAGCAGCGACGCCAGGCACAGGAACGCACCAAACACGCACAGGACCAGCACCGACCACGCCAGCAGGGGGCGCACCCATAGCTCCCACGGAATCGGCTCGCCCGCCCGGACCCGCTCGAAAAAACGCTCCGCCACATACTGCTTGTCCGGCCCGGTCACATCGAACGGGACAAGCCACTGCTTCAGGTTCGGCAGGTAGAGGCTGCGCCAGTCGTTGGCGTCCGTGGCCAGGTAGTTCGGGGTCACCAGCAGCGGGAGCAGCTTCTGCATCAGCCCGCGTGACGAGATCATCGAGGCGATGACCATCATGCTGTAGGCGACCATGAGCTCCTGCGCCGACAGCGCGAAGCGTCCGGCGAGGCGTTTGAGCGGAGCGTTCAGCGCGACCAGCAGGAGCAGGATACCGATCACCGCCGGGGGCATCTGCAGATAGCCGATCTGCAGTGTCTTCAGCACGATCTCGGCCCACGCCACCACGAAGCAGGTCACCGGCACCAGAACCGCCCCGAGCAGGACCCCACGCCAGAGGGGCGGGGAGGGGCTTTGCGCCTCCGGGGCGGTGGGAACGCCCTCCGAAGGGGCGGCAGCAGTGGGGGTAGCAGGGTTTCGGTGGAGACGCAGCATCTTCGCTTTCTGCGGGCGGCCGGGGCTGGCGCCGCAACCGTGCTGCGCCTGGCACGTTGTAATTATAGCCGTGCGGGCGGGGGCGCGTCAATTTTGCGCGGTGGGGGTGGTGAGGTCGTGGGCGATCTTCTGGCTGGGTGGTGCGCGCTCGCCGCCGTTTCCGCGGCGGGGTTCGGGCTGGGGCGCCGGGCGGGGCGGCGGCTTCCCCCGCGCGGGCTCGCGCTCGCAGCGGGCGCCGTGATCGCGGCGGTGGCGGCCTTCGCCCTGTTCGGCGAAGACCGGCTGTTCTGGACACGGGCGGTGCCGTGGGCCGGCGGCGCGCTGGTTTTCGGTCTCTCTACCCTCCCGCTTGCGGCGGCGCTCTGCGGTCTGCTGCTGTCCGTGCCGCCGCCTCCTTCCCTGCCCGCCTGGCGGCGGAGTGCGGGCGTCGGCGTCCTGCTGGCGCTCTCGGCGTTCCAGTCGGCGCGCCCCTTTCTGGGGCGGGCGACGGCGATGGACCCGCCCCGCTGGGACCGCGGCGTCGCCGCGCAGACCTCGGAAGCGTCCTGCAGCGCGGCGAGCGCTGCCACCCTCCTGGCGACTCACGGCGTCCCCGCAAACGAAGCCGAGATGGCGGCGCTCTGCCTGACCCGCGCGGAGGGCACTCCCATGCTCGGCGTGTACCGCGGCCTGAGCCGCAAGGCACGGGGCGCCGGCCGCCGGGTGCGCGTTTTCACCGGCAGGTCGGTCGCGGATCTGCGGGCGGAGGTGGCGCAGCATGGCCCCGTCCTGCTCTCGGTGGGGCTCGACCGGTGGCAGCGGGTGCCCGACCCGCGCTACGTGACCGAATGGGGCTGGACGCCGGGGCGGCGGCACGCGGTGGTGCTGTTCCGCTTCCTGCCCGGCGGGAAGCTGGATATCGGGGACCCGTCCGCGGGGCGGGAGACGTGGGACGAGAGCGCTCTCGAAGTCCTCTGGCACGGTGAAGGGCTGCTCCTCGCTGCGCCGCCAAAGACGCCATAAAGGAGGCGGTTGATTCGGCGTCGAATGCTGAGGACAGAGAGGTTGGGTCCGGGAGCGCGCCGCGCTCGCACGCGGAGGCGCGGGCGCAGCACGACCGCCTCGGAAGGGAAAACCGCCGTGGAAACCGCGACGTCCCCGCCGGTTCGGGAGGACGAGCCTCCCCCGTACCTCCCCGACGAACTGCCGTCCATCGACGACCTGCTCCTGACGCTGGTACGGGCGGACGGCTCCGACCTGCACCTGCGCGTTGACGAGCCCCCCGTAATTCGGGTCTACGGACAGCTCCAGCGCCTTCCCTACCGCAAGCTCACCGCAGAGGATACCGAGCGGCTTATGTTCGGCCTCATGGACACCGGGCGCCAGCGCCGGTTCAAAGAGGACCTGGAGATGGACCTCAGCTATGAGCTGCCTGGCATCGCCCGCTTCCGGGTGAACGTCTTCCAGCAGCGGGGGCGCGTCGGTGGCGTCATGCGCCTGATTCCCGCCCAGAGCAAGACCATCGACGACCTGGGCCTCCCGGCCATCCTCAAGCATCTGTCCATGCTGCCCCGCGGTCTGGTGCTGGTGACCGGGCCCACCGGCTCGGGAAAGACCACCACGTTGGCGGCCTGTATCGACCACATCAACCGCAACCGGCGCTGCCACATCATCACCATCGAAGACCCGATCGAGTTCGTCCACACGGACAACGCCGCTGCCATTGAGCAGCGCGAACTGGGGCAGGACACGCACTCCTTTGCCCAGGCGCTCAAGCACATCATGCGCCAGGCGCCGGACGTGATTCTGGTGGGGGAGATGCGGGATCTGGAGACGATATCCCTTGCCATTACCGCCGCCGAGACGGGCCACCTGGTATTCGCCACGCTGCACACCACCGACGCCCCTCAAACCATCGACCGCATCATCGACGTGTTCCCCTCGGAGCAGCAGGACCAGATCCGTACGCAGCTTGCGGTGACGCTTCAGGCGGTCGTTTCGCAGACGCTGCTGCCGCTTGCGGAGGGGGGGGGACGTGTCCCGGCGTTCGAGATCATGATCGCGACGCCCGCCATCCGGGCGCTGATTCGCGAAGCCAAGACGCACCAGATCTACTCCATGATCGAGACCGGAGCCGACAGCGGCATGATCTCGCTGGACCAGTACCTGCTGCACCTGCTCAAGGACAAGACGATCACGCTGGAGCAGGCACTGGTGAAGAGTTCAAACCCGGCGCAACTGGAGCAGCGCTACCAGCGCGCAGACGTGGGCCACTTCGCGGCAGGGCACGACCTGTCCTACGGGCACCAGCCCGTCGCCGCCCCCCGAGAAACGCCCGGGGCGAACGGTAGCAATGGTGGCAATGGTAGCAACGGCAGCAGCGCGGCTGCCGCCGCCTGAAGCAAGGAGGTGACCAGGTGGCTTATGACATCCATCGGCTGCTTTCCGCGGTCCTGAAATTCGACGCCTCGGACCTTGTTCTCAAGGCCGACTCGCCGCCGCTGTTCCGCGTCTACGGCGAGATGATCCCTATCGACGCCGAGCCGCTGACCCAGGTTTCGATCTCGGCCCTGATTGAGTCCCTCCTGACTCCCCAGCAGCGGGAGGTTTTTCAGCGTGACCTGGAGCTGGACTTCTCCTATGAGGTGCCTGGTGTCTCCCGGTTCCGGGTGAACGTCTTCCAGCAGCGGGGCAATATGGGACTGGTTGCCCGCTCCATCCCGTTCGAAATCCGCACCATGGAGGAGATCGGGCTGCCGGCGGTCTGCAAGTCCTTCTGCGAGCGCCCGCGTGGTCTGGTGCTCATGACCGGGCCGACCGGCTCGGGCAAGTCCACGTCGCTGGCGTCGATGATTAACTACATCAACCACCAGCGCGCCGAGCACATCGTCACGATTGAGGACCCCATCGAGTACGTCTACGAGGACGACAAGTCCCTTATCAACCAGCGCGAGTTGGGCACCGACACGCACTCGTTCGCGCAGGCGCTCAAGCATGTGCTTCGGCAGGACCCGGACGTGATCCTGGTGGGGGAGATGCGGGATCTGGAGACGATCGCGCTGGCGATCACGGCGGCAGAAACCGGGCACCTCGTATTCGCCACGCTGCACACCACGGACGCGATTCAGACGGTGGACCGCATCATCGACGTGTTCCCGACGCACCAGCAGCAGCAGATACGCGTACAGCTTGCGGTGAACCTGGTGGGAGTGGTGTCGCAGGTGCTGCTGAAGCGCGCGGACGGCAACGGGCGAGTGGCCGCCTTCGAGGCGATGGTGGCGACCTCCGCGGTGCGCAACCTGATCCGCGAGGGCAAGACGTTCCAACTCGGGTCGATTATCCAGACCGGCGCGCGCCAGGGCATGATCGACCTGGATCAGAGCCTCGCCCGCCTCGCGGCGTATGAGGTGGTCGAACTGGACATCGCCCGCGACAAGTCCACTGACCACGGGCAGTTCGACCAGTACTTCAGCCACTACCAGAGCGAGCGCCTGGCCCAGCAGCACGCCGGGGCATCGGCGAGCGCGCACCCGGCGCAGAGCGGGTCCGACGGGGTGGGGACTCCCGCCAGCACCGGTACGGCGGCGCCAGTGACCGCGGCCCCGGCGTCCGCTTCGCCGGTGCGGCACCAGCAGTAGCGGTAACCACAGAACGCCGCTGCCTTGGCTGCCAGTCCCTATCGCGCC
>ENA-UOVV01002524-UOVV01002524.1-compost-metagenome-genome-assembly--contig:-NODE-2524-length-10333-cov-4.342284_pt1 | contig 10333 bp, 10 predicted proteins | sample MGYA00238155_ERZ761577 | MGnify/ENA primary metagenome ERZ761577 (study PRJEB28898, sample SAMN06268775) | compost metagenome | isolation source: Emeryville, CA | place: USA:Emeryville, CA | collected... | reverse complement strand
TGGGCGCGAACCGCAGCCTGAACGTTGCAGCGTCGCCGGACAGCCGGATTGTGGCGGCCCTGCTCATCGCCCTGGCCGCGGGACTGCTGGGTATGGCGATCTTCGGGGCGACGGCGCGCCGGTTCCTGCCGAAGGATCTGCCCGCCACGGCGAGCCGGGACCTGCTCGCCCGCACGGCGCGCGTGGTCTTCACGGTGACGCCGGAGGGCGGCACCATCCAGGTGCGGGATGCGGGCGGGACGCTGCATCAGGTTCCGGCGCGCGTCGCGCCGGGCGACCATCCCATCGAAGCAGGGAGGGATGTCATCCTCGTCTCCCGAGACCCCGAAACAGGCGTCTTCACCGTGGACGAGAACCCCTTCAGTTAATGTCTTTGTCTCCCCCACGCACAGCGCAACGACCCGAGGGTGGAGAGCGAGCGGGCCGGGTGGGGACACACCGCCCCGGCGATGAGAGGCGAGAGCACGCATGCGAGTGAGGAGGTTGCAAACATGATCGGGTTGGTGATGGTACTACTGGGGGCGTTCCTGCTGGGAGCAGGCGCACTCGGCCTGATGGGTGCGGTCCCGATGCAGGGAGTGTTCGCGGGGGCGCTGACAGTACTGGGCGGCCTCCTACTGTTATTCGGCGCGTACATCGCGTTCTTCAGCAAGTTCTACAAGCGGGCGTCCGCGAACGAAGCGTTCGTCCGCACCGGCCAGGGCGGCACGCGCGTCATCCTGGACAGCGGCTCCCTGGTGATCCCCTTCTTCCACCAGACCGTCCCCGTCTCCCTGGAGACGATGAAGCTGGAGGTCGAGCGGCGCGGGCCGGACGCCCTTATCACCAAGGACAACCTCCGTGTCGATGTCAAGGGCGAGTTCTACATCAAGGTCAAGGCGCTGGAAGAGGACATCCTTAACGCCGCCCGATCGCTCGGTGAGAAGTCCGTGGACGCGCACTCGGTTGGGATGCTCGTCTTCGAAAAGCTGGTTTCGGCGCTCCGCTCCGTGGCCGCGACCAAGGACCTGATCGAACTGCACACGCAGCGCGACGCGTTCGCCTCCTCCGTCCTGAACCTCGTCGTCAACGACCTGCAACAGAACGGCCTGACGCTGGAGTCGGTCACCATCTCGCGCCTCGACCAGACGGCGCAGGACCTGCTTTCCGACAACAACATCTTCGACGCCCAGGGTAAGAAGAAGATCACCGAGATCACCCAGAGCGCCCGCATCGAGCGCAACCGGATCGAGCGAGACGCGGAGCGGCAGATCGCCATCAAGGACGTGGAGACGCGCCAGCAGGTGCTGGAGTTGGAGCGGGCGCGCTCTGAGGCGGAGGCGACTCAGGCCAAGGATGTGGCGAACGTCCAGGCGCAGCGCCGCCGGGAGCAGGAGTCCTTCGCCATCGAGCAGGACCGCGCTATCAAGGAGGCGGAGATTCAGCGGGACCTCGCGGTGCAGGCCGCGGCCATCGAGCGCGACAAGGCGCTGGTCGCCCGCAAGCGCGAGATGCAGGAGGCGGACATTGAGCGGGAGAAGGCGGTTGCCGCCGCCGACATCGCCCGCAAGCAGGCGCTGGAGCTACAGGAGCGGCAGAAGGAGGCCGCGGTCGCCGAGCAGGAGGCGCTGCGGGCGCGGGCTCAGGAGGCCGCCCTGCGCGCCCAGGCCGAGCGCGAAGCCGCCGAGCAGGAGGTCATTAAGATCCAGCAGCTCGCTGAGGCCGAGCGCGAGGCGAAGAAGAAGCTCATCGCCGCGCAGCAGGTCATCGACCAGGAGAAGATCAAGCGGCAGACCGATGCCGAGGTAGCCGCCTTCGCCCAGATCAAGCAGGCGGACGCCGCACAGGCCGCCGCCGAGAAGGACGCCCAGGCGAAGCTGCGGTTGGCGCAGGCCGAAGCCCAGGCCAAGGAGCTGGCCGCGAAGGGTGAGCGCGCCCTGCAGATGGTCTCTGTAGAGGTGGCCAAGGAGCAGGTCGAGGTTGAGAAGGCCCGGGTCGAGGTCGAGCGGCAGGCCCTGGAGAACAAGCAGACCTACAGCGAGGCCGCTCTTGCCTACGAGCTGGACCGACTGCGGATCGAGGCGACTCGCGACGTGCAGGTGAAGATGGCCCAGTCCATCGGCGAGTTCATGAGCAAGGGGCAGTTCACCATCTACGGCGACCCGAGCACGATGAGCCAGATGATGAACCAGTACACCCGCGGCCTGTCCATGGGGACGCTCGTGGATGGCCTGATGAAGGGCACCCCGGACTCCGCCAAGGGGGCGCTGGGGGACGTGGCCCGCGAGGTGATGGCGGTAGTAGAGCGGTTCACGGGTCAGCGCCTCACCAGCGATCAGGCCAGCGAGCTGGCATCCCGCTTTGTGGAGGGCGCTTACAAGGACGAAGCGGCCGCTGTGAAGCCCGCTCCGGCGAACGGGGCGACTCCCGCGGCGGCGGGCGCCTCCCTCCCGGCCCCGGCGGCCGGCAGTTCGGACAAGCCGAGCAAGTCGTAACCGTTACGCCACAGGCCGCCCGGCCCGGCGCCCAATTGGGCGCCGGGCCGGGCTCTTTTTTGCGCCGCCCTACGAAAAGACGGCGCGGTTCGCCTCCAGAAACTGCGCGGCGGTCCGTGCGGGACGGCCGGCCAGCGCCGGAACAGTGTCCGTAACGGTCGCGGCGGCCCCGGTGCGGTAGAAGCGGTAGAGCGCCACCACGGCCTCCGCCTGCCACTCGGGCATACCGGCGGCGAGCATCCCCTGCTTCGCCGCGGCGTCGTCCACAGCCACATAGCGGACATCGCGCCCCAGCAGCGCCGACAGGGCGCGGGCGATGTCGTCGTGGGTCAGCGCCTCCGGCCCGGTGATGTCGTATGTCTGGCCCGCGTGGGCTTCGATGGGGTCGGTGAGGACACGCGCCGCGACAGCACCGATGTCGGCCGTGTCCACCAGACTGATGCGCGCCTCCCCTGCCGGGGCGTAGAAGGCGCCCTGGGTGCGGATAGAGTCGGCGTATCCCAGAAGGTTGTGGAAGAACCCATTGGGGCGCAGGAACGTCCAGGCGGCGACGCCGGAGGCCGCCACTCGCTCCTCAGCGGCCCGGTTGAAGCGCAGGAAGGCGCACTCCGCGCCAGCATCCGCCCCGAGCGCGGAGAGCTTGACGATCTGCCGGACGCCCGCCGCTTGCGCCGCCTCCGCGGCGGCCCCCTCAATCTCTACCTGGCGCGGGTCCGGTGCAGAGACCAGGAAGAAGCGCTCTACCCCCTCCAGCGCCTTTGCCATGCGGGCCGGGTCGCCCAGGTCGGCGAGCACGGCCCGCACCCCGCGCGCTTCCAGCTCCGCCGCCGCCTCGGGCCGGCGCACCAGCGCCTGGAACGGCGGCGCTCCCGGAATCGCCTTCAGCGCCTCTACCACTTCGCCCCCCACCTTGCCGGTGGCTCCCGCAACCAGGATCATCGTGCCTCCCTCCTGTTACCCTCTTCGATCACGGGGTAGTATGGCACGACCGTTTCGCCGCTGCCCCCTGCTCCTTGGAGCAGGAGCCGTGTCAGACACCGACCGGCGGAGCCCCGGGCCGCGCCTCTCCCAGGTTGGCGCCCAGGGTGCGGCCCGCGCTGTTGAACAGAGTGTCCTTGTCGCGGATAACCGCCTGTGCGGGCAGGGAGTCCGTAAAGGTCCGCAGGCCGCTCATCTTCTTCACAGCGGTTCCTATGGCCATGAACTCGATGATGCCGCTGCCCAGGCTGTAGACATAGGTCTTGATGCCCACCACGTCGTCCGCGCCGCACAGTTCGGCATCCGCCCGGATGCGCCGTATGGCGTTATCGCGCGCCTCGTAGAGCAGGGTGCTCATCTGCTCGATCTCGCCGCGTACCAGGGAGCGAAAGCCGGACGTGATGCTGCCAACGAAGCCGAGCGAGTACACGGAGACGCCGAGGACCAGCTGCACGGGCATGTAGCCCATGTGGATGACGTTCCACATCTCCTCGCACGTCAGGTCGCTGGTGATGGGGCTCTCGCGGGTCTCCTCCGGAAGGGCAGGGTGTCGGGACGCCGTACCGATCATCACCATCTCCTGCATCCCGGAGAACGGCAGGATGGTAGTCCGGATGCCGACCACGGCGTTCGCCCCGGCGCGGCGGGCCTCCTCGGTCACGCGCCACAGCGCCCGGTGCCGCGTCTCGTTGAAGATGTCGGAGAACTCCTTGACCTCGCCGCGTCGGAAGCTGCGCAGCCCGCCCACGATGCCGCCGCCTATCCCGATGGAGTAAGCGATGTTCCCGAACACGAAGGACACAGGCATAAACCCGGCGTCCAGCTGGCAGTACAGCTCCTGCCCGTCCGCCGACGACGAGAAGGCGAGCTTCTCCGCGGATTTGCCCTCGTGGTGGATGCAGGAGCCGACCGCTAAGAACTCGACGTTACCGCCCTGCCAGATCAGTTCGCTGGAGACGCCCGTGATGCCGACGCCGCCGTGCTTCTCCGCCTCGTGGACCATCCGCTCGAACGCCCGCTCGCGCCCCTCGTGGATGATGTCCGTGACCGGCTTCACCTCCCCCCCGGCCATCGTCTGCAGTCCCGCCCCGAGCGCTCCCAGAAAACCCATCGAGTAGACGCTGTTCCCTATCACCAGCTCGCCCGGCGCGAACCCCTTGAGATGCAGGCAGTACATCTCATTACCCGAAAGCCCGGTCGCTATCGCCATACTCTGTCCCCTTTGTGATCCTTTGCTTCCGATCTGCCTGCCGTCGAATGGATTCGCGGCCAGTGTTGAAAATTCCCGGGCACAAAACGGCACCCCGCGTCAGTTTTCCACAGTTTCCACAGGCTGTGGAAACTGTGGAAAACCCGGCTACCGATCCCCGGCGGTAGTAGCCCGCGCGCCTCTGTTCGCCCTCTCTACTTCTACTTCGCATCGTCCGGCGCGTGTTCACGCAGCCAGACGCGCAGGGGCACATCCTCGTCGGTCGGGGTGTAGAAGCCGTTGGCGTTCACGCCCCAGCCGAGCAGCTGGCGGCGGATCGGGTCGTTTTCGTCCCACAGGCTGCTCACCGTCATGTCGTCCTTCGTCCGTATCCAGCGGTAGCCGTAGAGCTGTTCCCAAAGGTACCTATTAGTGCTACCGCGCCGTGATCTTCGCCCGGACCGCCTCCCGCCGGATCAGCCCCTCGACATACGCCACCTCGTCCATGCCGACCGCGGCATCGGAGCGGTTCAACCGGTCGGTGAGCTCCCGCAGCAGGATCCACGTATCCTCCCGCAGCCGCAGCGAGGGGGGACCGGGCGGAGGCGGCTCGACCTCCAGCTCCTTGGCGCCCACGCGCACGGGGATGGGGTCCGGGGTCGGATCGGGCGCCATCACTGCACCACCACCATTTCCCGAAGGCGGGCGCGGCCCAGGCTGCTGTGCGCGCGCACACACGCCCGCGTCAGCGCATACCGCCGCGCGATCTCCAGGTCGGTCTGCCCCTCCAGCGTCCCGCGCAGAATCGCCGCCTGAAGCGGCGGCAGGTCCGCCGAGCCCAGGAGCCTGTCCACGACGGCCCGCTGGTACTCCGCCTCAGCCCGCGCGAGGATCTCGTCCTCGAACGATTCGGTAGAGATGCAGGCCCTGGAGTGTATCTCTACCGCTGTCAGGTCGGCGGAAAAAGGCTGCCTCCATGCGGAGGCAGCCTCCGCGTGGGCCTGTTCACGCGACCGGTCGTAATTGGCCGCTATCTCCTCGACGCTGCGCGCCCGCGCCTCGTGCCTCCGGTGCTGTTCGTAGCACACCCGCCAGAGGATAGCCCGCAGCCAGGCGAACATGGGTTCGCGCGCGTCGCGCTCCCGCACCCCACCGCTGTAACCGGGCAAGAGCCCGACAGCCCGGAGGTACGTCTCTGACAGCGCGTCCTCCGCGTCGTCCGGCCGGCGACACCGGGAGCACGCAAACGAGTGATAGTCGCGCCGGAATTCCGGCCAGATGGAGTCAAGTAAAGCCTGCACGGCACGGCCCCCTTTTCCGGATTATACGGTACGTCTGTTTGCTTTGTCGCCGCCGCAGCGCATGGTTCCACGAGAGCCGGCCCGTTCATCCATTATCGGTGTGGCGGGGGCGGGATTTGTATCAAGGGGATTTGTGCGCGTATGCCGCAACCACGGAACAAGCAGGAGCTGCTGGAGCGCGAGACCCGGGCCTGGTCGCTGCGATGCCGGGGCTGGACGGAGCAGGCCATCGCCGAGGATCTGGGCCTGACGCAGCAGGCGGTGTCCGCCATCCTGAAGCGGGTCGCCGGCCGCAAGTACGCGGCGCTGGAGGAGAGCGTCAAGGAGCAGAAGGTTACCCAGCTTGAGCAGCTTGACTACCTCCAGCACCAGGCCATGGAAGGCTGGGAGCGGTCCATTGAGGACGCCGAGACCGAGCGCACCCGTACCAAGCGCCTGGGCGTTTCGGACAAGCGTGGCGGCGGCCGCGGCAGGCCCGACGAGGACGAGGACGAAGATGCCGAGGTGTCCGGCATGTATCTCGACGAGGACGGCGAGGAGGTCTCTTCCGAAGAGCGCGCCCGCATGATCGCCCGGGCTGCCGTTGAGCGTGCCCGGGGCGACGCGGAGGACCCGCTCCTGTCGGTGGTCGAGGAGGTCACCGTCAAGGAGAGCAAGGGGCAGGCCGGCGATCCCCGCTTCCTGGAGCAGGCGCAGAGAGCGCTGGCCGCGAAGCGCGAGATCCTGGGCATTAACGCCCCGAAGAAGCAGGAAGTGTCCGGGCCGGAGGGCGGGCCGATCGAGGTGTCCACCGCGGAGATGAAGCAGGCGGAAGCGGAGCTGGCGGAGTGGCGAAAGCAAATGCAAGAGAAAGCGTCGAGTATGCCAAGTCCGGTGCAGACCCCGCCTACCTCTGCGACACCTACGGGATAATCGACGACGCCCAGGGCCACGGCGAGGACGTGAGCGGCACCATGCCGTTCCGCCTGTGGCCCGCCCAGGCGTGGGTGCTGTGGCAGTTCTGCCTGCACCGGCTCATCATCATCCTGAAGGCAAGACAGCTCGGGATCTCGTGGCTGTGCTGCCTGTACGCCCTCTGGCTGGTGCTGTTCAAGCGCGGCCAGGTCGTGCTGCTGTTCTCGAAGGGGCAGCGCGAATCGGTCGAGCTGCTCCGGCGGGTCGGCGTCCTGTACGAGCGCCTGCCCCGCTGGCTCCGACTCCTCCTCCCCCGGCGGACCACGAACAACACCGAGACGATGACCTGGGCAAACGGCAGTAGCATCCTGTCGCTACCCGGCACCGGCGGCCGCTCGTTCACCGCCTCCCTGGTGATCGTGGACGAGGCCGCCCACATCGCCCAGGCCCGTGAGATCTACATGGCGGTGAAGCCGACCATCGACGCCGGCGGCCAGCTCATCATCCTGTCCACCGCGAACGGCCTCGGCAACCTCTTCCACCAGATATGGGTGAAGGCCGAGGCGAAGGCGAACGGCTTCACCCCGATCTTCCTGCCCTGGTGGACACGGCCGGGCCGGGACGCCGCCTGGTACGAAGCGCAGAAGGCGGAGTACACCGACCCCGACATGATCCACCAGGAGTACCCCGCGACGCCCCGGGAGGCGTTCGTGGCGTCCGGGCGCTCCCGCTTCCACGGCTCGTGGATCGAGGCGCAGGAGGCGCGCGTCCGGGAGCCCCTGCCTGACGACCAGATCCCCGCTGACCTGCGGCCGCTGCTTGGCCTGCCCGGCGGCGGTACCTTCGCCTTCTTCGCCGCGGGCGTGATCGGCCGGCGCTACGTCATCGGTGGGGACGTCGCCGAGGGTCTCCAGAATGGGGACTGGTCGACCGCCGTCGTGATCGACGCGGAGACCTGGGAAGAGATGGCGACGCTGCGGGTCCACTGCGAACCGGACCAGTTCGCGGAGTACCTGCTGCTTCTCCAGCGGCACTACCTGGGCGCGACCCTCGGCATCGAGCGGAACAACCACGGGCACGCGACCCTGGCCGCCCTGAAGCGGTTGGGCGCGCCGAACGTCTACCGGCATACGGATAAAAGAGCCGGGCACGTCACGAACGCCCAGACGAAACCGCTGTCCATCGACCTCCTGGCCGAAGCGCTGCGGGACGCGCTCTGCACCGTCCGGTGGGCGGTGTCGCTCTCGGAGATGCAGCACTACCGGATCGAGGATGACGGGGACACCAGCGCGCCGGAAGGCTACCACGATGACCTGGTCATGGCCTGGGCCATTGCGCTCTGGGTGGCGCGCCACGCCCGGGTCTGGGATGAGTCCGCTTTCGGATAGCCCCGCCGCCGCGCATGGTGAGCGATGAAGGGCAGCACGATCATCGACAGCGTCAAGAGCCGGGTCACCGCCGCGGCCGCGGTGCTCCGCGGCTTCTTCCCGAACTCACGGACCGGCGGCCGCTACGGCGGGTTCGGCGCCGGGTCCACGTTCCTGCCCGGGAGCCAGGTCGATTGGTTCCGGCGGGCCGGGGTGCTCTGGCATAACTCGGTGGTCGCTGCCTGCCTGTACTACATCGCGGACACCTTCCCGGAGGCGCCGCTGGTGGTCCGCCGGACCGGCGTCAAGGGCAAGGACGCGATCATCGAGGGACACCGCCTGGCCAGGCTGGTGGCACGCCCGAACCTGGAGTACTCCGGCGCCGACCTCTGGCAGGCGACGCTGCTCTCGCTCCTAACGGATGGCAATGCCTACTGGCGCAAGGAGCGGAACGACGACGGCATCCCCGTCCGGCTCTGGTACGTTCCCCATTGGTGCATCGAGCCGCGGTGGAACCCGGACGGCTCCGAGTTCATCGGGCACTATGAGTACCGCACGGACGGCGCCTCGGTGAACCTCGCTCCCGCCGACATCGTTCACTTCCGCATGGGGCTCGACCCGGCGAACCCGCGCAAGGGTATGAGCCGCCTGAAGGCCGTGCTCCGGGAGGTCTGCTCGGACAACGAGGCGACCACCTACACGGCGTCGCTGCTGTCGAACATGGGCACCCCGGGCGTCATCGCCCAGGCCGATACCGAAAACGGGGCGGATCTGAGCGACGGGGCGAAGCAGAAGCTAAAGAGCTTGTGGCGGGCGCTCACCCGGGGGGACGCGCGCGGCGACATCCTGATCGTCCCCAAGGGGTTCACGATCTCGAATCCCGGGTTCATGACTCCGGAGGACATGGTCCTCGACAAGATCCGGCAGGTTCCCGAGTCGCGGATCTGCGCGGCGCTGCGGGTCGACCCGATGGTCGTGTCCCTCTCCGTCGGTCAGGGGCAGCGGACCTATTCGAACATGCGGGAGGCCCGGGAGCTCACCTTCGAGGGCACGATCATCCCGCTCCAGGTCCGCCTGGCCGACACGCTGGACGTTGCGCTGCTGCCGGACCTGTCGGTCAACCCGGACGGCGAGCAGGTCTCGTGGGACTGGTCCGAGGTGCGCGTCCTCCAGGACGATCAGGACGCCCTCTGGAAGCGCGTCGGCGGCGCCTGGAACAATGGTATCCTGCGCCGCTCCGAGGCCCGCAGTGCTCTCGGCTACGACAGCACCCCCGAAGACGAGGTCTTCCGTACCGACCTTGCCGGCGCCGCCGCAGCCGCTGACGACCAGGGCGACGATAAGGACGGCCCGAAGAAGAAGCCCCGCCCCGGCGACGAGGAGGACGAAGACGGCGAGGAGACGGCGAAGCGGGCACTCCTGCGGGCGCGTGAGCGGATGAAGGCGGCGGCGGCGCGGCGGCGGTTGGAAGATGGCCCGTAAGAAGCGGCCGATACAGGCGGACTTCAACCGGCTCCAGCGCGGGGCAGAGCGCCGGATCGCGGGCCTGTGCCGCCGCCTCGTCGATGGGAAGCTGGACGCGGCCGCCTGGTCCGATCAGATGGTCGGCGCCCTGGCCGAGCGGCACGGCGCCGCCGCAGCGCTGGGCCGGCAGAAGGCCGGGCGGCCAGGTCCCCGGGGCAAAGAGGATGACCAGCTCGGCGACGCCGTCGCGACCCTGGAGGCGAAGTTTCTCTACCGCTTTCAGCAGGACATCGAGGGCGGCCGCTACACCGATGACGACGGCGAGCTCGACGGGGACCGGATCACGGCCCGGGCGAAGCTCTACGCCCGGCGGCTGCTGGGCACGGCGAACGAGGCGTTCGTCCTGGCCACGCCCGCGGACACCCTCCTCGACTGGCACCTCGGCTACACAGAGGATAACTGCGACGATTGCCCCACCCTCGCCGAGAACGGCCCCTACCGCCCCGAAGACCTGACGTTCTTCCCCCGCTCCGGGGACACCCGCTGCCTGTTCAACTGCAAGTGCTCCCTGGTCCGACAAGACGGGATTACGAGTTTCCTTGCGCCCGAATGACGCCGGGGCATGGTGAGCGATGAAGGGAAAACTCCGAAAGCACTACGCCCTGA
>ENA-UOVV01002522-UOVV01002522.1-compost-metagenome-genome-assembly--contig:-NODE-2522-length-10337-cov-5.208909_pt1 | contig 10337 bp, 12 predicted proteins | sample MGYA00238155_ERZ761577 | MGnify/ENA primary metagenome ERZ761577 (study PRJEB28898, sample SAMN06268775) | compost metagenome | isolation source: Emeryville, CA | place: USA:Emeryville, CA | collected... | reverse complement strand
CGCAGCGGATTGCAAATCCGTGTACTCCGGTTCGATTCCGGACGTGGCCTCCATTCAATTTTCATGCCTTTGATTTTGCTACGAAAATTGACCCCAAATGTCCCACAAAATCCGGTCGTAAAAAAAGTGGGACACATTTGTTCCCGGTGTGGTCCACGACTCGCCGTGAAGCCGGGGGCTGGCAATCGCCCCATCATCTCATTTTTACCGTTCTGTTCTCTCCCAAGGCACCAGCCCGTCAGGTCGAGGTTTAGGTTCCCGCTCTGAATACGGTTCATGAGCCCTATGGCCGTTTTGCGTCAACGCTTGAGCAGCAACTTCCCCCCCCCGCCAAGCCCTCCCAGGCACACATTATAAATTAAATCAAGAGCAATTACAGAAAATTCTTGACTTTCTGTATAAACTGTGATATAGTGCGCAAATAATCGAATGAATATCTCGTTCATTCGATTATATTCTTCATACTTTTTTTCTTTCAGGCGCGCGGACGGCGCAGGGAATTGCCTTGTTCCGTCCGCGATATTTCAGTTAATTATTTATGATGGATAATATTATAGAAAAATGGAAGCCCATTCCGGGCTATCCTGGCTATTTTGCCTCTGACCAGGGCCGGATCAAGCGCGAAGCGGCTCCCGACAGGCGCGGCCATGTTCATCGAGGTTACATCCTCGCCCCCCTGCGCATAGACGCAAAGAAAACTGCGCCGGGCTGCAAGAGCACCGGCCCATGGTTTCGCGTGGTCAAGGATGGCCGCGCGGCAAGAGTGGCCGGGGCCGATCTGGTCGCGCTGGCATGGCTGGACGGGTTCGATCCGGTGGTTCACAGAGTCGGCTTTCGTAACCGAACGGCTACCGATATTCGAGCCGAAAACCTGTTTTTCAAAAGCAAAGAAATCATGAACCTGCAGCGCCGGCTGGACCGGCGGATGCGGGAAAATTTTGAACGACAACAATAATTTAGGAGATTTATATGCAGACAGACATGCATGGCGCTGCCCGCGATTATGGCAGCATTCATAACCTGGTGGCAGCAAAGGGCCGGAACCGAGGCGAGGCCAGCGCTTCGCGCAGCCGAACGGTGCGAGCGATCGGAGCACCCGACCGGCGAGGCGTGGGTTTCGCGCGATATGTCATGGCTCGAATGACGAGCCGAGGCGATCTGGCCGGGGCCGTCGAGGTCGCGAAATCACGCTGGCCCGGCGATGCGAAAGTTATCGACAGCTTGAAAGCGGCTGTCGGAGCCGGCACCACGACCGGCGAGGACTGGGCCTCAGCCCTGGTGCCAGCACATCAAACGCTCGCCAGCGAATTCGTTGAATTTTTGCGCCCGCAAACGATTCTCGGCCAATTTGGCCGCAACGGCATTCCTGCGGTTCGCCGCGTCCCGTTCAACGTTAGTATTCCTCGGCAGACTTCGGCGGGACAAGGCTACTGGGTGGGTGAAGGCAAGGCCAAACCGCTGACGGCATGGACTTACGACCGTATCAACCTCGACTTTGCCAAGGTCGCCAACATCGCAGTCATCACCGACGAGCTTGCGCGCAGCAGCGCCCCGGACGCGGAAATTCTGGTGCGCGACGAACTGGCCAGAGCGCTGATCGAACGGCTCGATATCGATTTTGTCGATCCGCTCAAGGCGGCGGTGGCCAGAGTTTCGCCGGCCTCGATCACCAACGGCGTTGCGCCTATCGCTTCGACCGGCACAGATGCCGACGCGGTGCGGGCCGACATCAAGGCAGCCATTGCAAGTTTCGTCAGCAGCAATAACACACCGCGCTCCGCCGTCTGGATCATGCCTTCGCTCACCGCGCTTTCGTTGTCGTTGATGACCAATCCGCTCGGGGCCGCCGAGTTCGAAGATATCAACCTCGCCGGCGGTTTTCTCGCCGGTCTGCCGGTGATCGTTTCTGATTATGTTCCTGCCGGAACCGTTATTCTTGTTAATGCGAGCGATATATTCCTTGCCGATGACGGCGCGGTCGGCGTGGACGTTTCCCGCGAAGCGTCGCTTGAAATGAATGACGCACCGACCAGCGACAGCACGACGCCCACGGGCACCAGCCTCGTAAGTCTCTGGCAAACCAACTCAATTGGCGTTCGCGCTGAGCGCTATATAAACTGGGAAAAACGCCATCCGGGCAGCGTGGCCGTCCTTTCCGATGTCGCCTGGGGCGGCGATATCGCTCTTAGCTAGTCTTCGGCCTCGGTCCGATAAAAATAAAAGAATAACAGGACGAAAAATGAAATTCATTGAAGTTTTAAAAAAGGCGTTGTCGCCCGCGAGCAGACGAAATCGAGGCGGATGGTATTCTACCGTCCGCGAGCCGTTTGCCGGCGCGTGGCAGCAGAACCGCGAGCAGGCGACCGAGGATATTTTAGCCTATCCAGCCGTTTTTTCGTGCATCAGTTTGATTGCCGGCGACATTGCGAAGCTGCCAATCAAACTCACAAGGCGCGACGAAAACAATATCTGGATAGAGGTTGAAAACCCGGCCTATAGCCCGGTGCTCCGCAAGCCAAATCATTTTCAGACCCGGCAGCAATTTATTGAATCTTGGGTCATCTCGCTTCTGACCGCCGGCAATGTGTATATTCTGAAAAAACGCGACGGGCGTGGGGTTGTCGTCAGTTTATATGTGCTGAACCCGGCCCAGGTGACGCCGCTGGTGGCGGACAATGGGGCTGTGTTTTACGAATGTCGCCCTGACAATCTGGTCGGCACGACCGAGACGGTGACCGTTCCCGCCTCGGAAATTATTCATGATCGGACGAACACGCTCTACCACAACCTCATTGGGGTGCCTGCGATCTATGCCGCCGCCTTGCCGGTGCTGCAGGGCCGCGAGGGCATGGAGTCGGCCATCAGTTTTTTTCGAAATTCAGCGCGGCCTTCGGGCATTTTGCAGGCACCGGGCGCGGTGGATGCCGACACCGTGGAACAAATTCGAAATTATTGGGCGGCGAACTATACTAGACAAAATGCCGGCAGGGTGGCCGTCCTGGCCGATGGACTCACATACCGGCCATTCGAGCAGCAAAATTTTCAGACGGCACAACTGCTTGAAACCTTGCGGTGGACGGCGGAAACGGTAGCCGCCGTGTTTCACGTGCCCGCATACAAGATCGGCGCAGGCGAGATTCCGACCTCGGGCAACATCGAGTCGGAAAACATTCGATATTTCTCGGAAGCGCTGGGAGCCAGGATCGAGGCGATAGAAGCGCTTCTGTCCGAGGGCCTTGGCCTTGCGGCTGGACTCAAGATCGAAATCGACACCAAGCACCTTTTGAGAATGGACTCGGTCTCGTTGATCCAGGCCGAGGCCGCCGCCACAGGGGCAGGAATAAAGACGATCAACGAAAGCCGGGCCGTATTCGGCCTGCCGCCGCTCGAAGGTGGCGACACGGCTTACATGCAGCAGCAATATTGGCCGCTTCAAAACCTGGCCAATCGCCGCGACGGCCCGGAGGGCAGCACAAACAGATATTTTAAAACATTGAATAAATTAAAGGAAATACAGAATGCAGCATGACCTTGTATATGAATTGATCGAAGAAATCACCGCGACCTTGGAGAAGGTAGTGGACCAGATGAACGCAAAAATAGACGCTTTCGGAAAGGAAATCGGATCAACAATTATTTCAATTGACGACGATGAATATGACGACGAACGCACCGACTGGAAGCCCGGCCAACTGGTCAGCGTCGGTGGCGGCGGTTTAAAGCGCTGGGATGCCGAGGCCAAGTCCTGGCGTTGGCTCGCCAACGGCGTCGAGTCTGTTGAAATCGTGGATGATATGCTTGTTGTCACGCGCTCCAATGGCCTTGTCGAGCGGTCACAAATCAAGAAGGCGGCTTGAAATGCGAGATTTTTTCGTTCCTGTCCGCCGACAGAAAGCAAAGATAGGTGTTTATCCCAGCCAATTCTATTGGGACTCCGTAAATAAATGCTTTTATCAAAAAACAATACCTGACTATTCCATTCCAGAACGCCTTTTCAACAAAAAGTATTATTTTCATACGGTTGATCCGGAAGATCGGGACGATTTCGATTGCGCAGAATATATTAAATCTATCCCGTCCGCTGAAGTTCATGGGCGCGTTTTCGAGCCGGATAATCCAGAAAATATAGTTATTCGAGACGGAAAGAGGCTGGTGAACGTCCGCGAACGATATTACGACGCGCTCAACCGGAAGCGCGAAAAGAAAATGGCCGCGTGATCGCGGCACTAAGATAAATATAAAAAGAAAGGTTTCGGTGTGAAGCACTAATGACTGAAGAAATATTCAACAACTCAACAATTGAGGCTTATAGACAGCGACTAAACGACCAAAACAAAGCAGACTTCCAGCCACAGGGCCTAAACCGGCTGGTTTGGAAAGAACGCGACCCGGAAAACCGATACGATATTTCGCAGGTGTCGATTAAATTCGATCATCGGACAGGCGAGGTCAAGGTTCGGGCGGAGGGCGAAGGGCTTTTCGCCAAAGATTTCGAGCCTACCGAAGCCGAGGCCGAGGCGATCAAGCAGGCAATCGCCGCCCATCCTTGGCCCGTTCAAGAACACATCGATCTCAGCGACCCGAAATTGCCTGACCTCTGGCAACTGGCAGATGACAGTTGCCGGTGGGCCTTCCACGACGCGGACGGCCATGTCGTCATGTTGCAGGTCCGCAAGGATGAGAATGGCGAAAAGGTCTATATCCCGATCACCCGCTATGGCGGCGAATATCTGTTTCAGCCGCCGCTTGGCGAAAACCCGCTCTACAATCTCCATCTGATAAAAAAGCTCAAGGTTTCAACCGTTTTCATACACGAAGGCGGGGCGGCAGCGGCGGCAGCGCAGAAGATTGCAGACGATGCAAGGTCTCAGCATCCATGGCGGGCCGAATTGGCCCATGCGGCTCACCTCGGCTTCATAGGCGGCGCTTACGCAACCGACGAAAGCGATTTTGACGCATTAAAGCGCCTTGGTGTGACCACGGTCTATGTCGTGCCGGACAACGATACGGCTGGCCGAAATGCAGGCCAGAAGATCGCCCGGAAGCTTGGCGGCACGGTCTATACTGTTTTGGTCGGCAGCGACTTCCCGACCGGCTGGGATTTCGCGGACGAAATGCCAGGGCACCTTTTTAACCGCAACGGCCTTTGGACCGGCCCGACATTTGCGTCATGCGTCTTTCCGACGACCTGGGCGACTTATCAATATGTCGATGACAACGGTAAAAATCGTTGGGGTCTGAGACGTGAGTTCGCCGCGCAATGGTACTGGGTGAACGACGAAGCGATGGTGGTTCATCGCCAATTCCCGCACATTTATAAGACTGAGAAGGGTTTCAACGACTATATCGCCGCGTATTCGGACGTACCGGACACTGCCGACCGACTCAAGAAAATTGCAGATTCAAACATTGATGCCACGGTCTATCGACCGGGCGAAAAGTGTGACGGGTTCAAGACAGAGGGCGGTCGCCGGGTCTTCAACGTCTATCGCGAACACGATTTTCCGGCCATGGACGGCGATGCAAGCCTATGGCTCGAATTTATCGATTACTTGTTGCCAGACCCGAAAGAGCGTCAAGCCTTCCTGCGCTGGTTCTATACGATGATCGCTTCGCCAGCGACACGGACATATTCATGTCTTATGTTTTCCGAAGCGCAGGGAAGCGGCAAAACAACTGTTTCTGATATTTTATACCGGATCATCGGCCCGCGAAATGCGACAATCGCCAATTCGAAATCGCTCGATAGCCAGTTTAACAGCCATTGGGAGAACAAGCGTCTTGTGATCTTCCAAGAACTATACGAAGGCGGCTCAAATTTCCGCACCACGAATGCGCTCAAGACGGTTTTGACCGACGACTATATCCGCATCAATGCAAAATATCGGCAGGAGCGTACGGTCGAAAACCACACTCATATTTTCGCTGCCAGCAATTCGGCCCATGCGCTCGATCTGGACGATGGCGACCGCCGTTGGCTCGTCGTCCAGGCCACAAACGAAATCTGGCCGCAGGAAAAATTCAGGACATTGCGCGAATGGCTCTTCGATGACATCGGGTGCAACATCATCCTTGGCCTGGCCAGGAAATTTGACGACTATCTACAACGCGGTGAGCATCCGCCCGTCACGGCGGCAAAGAATGTCACGATCTGGCGCACAGAAAGCGATATCGTTCTTGATATCGAGGCGCTGCATGAGCGCTTCGAAAACGTGGAAGTGGCCTTTGAAACCAAGGCGTTCCAGTCTTTCATAACTGGCAACCAGAAGGTTCAGAAGTCAGATTCAATGCAGGTCAATTGCCAGCGTATGAAAAAACGCGGATGGGGCATTCTAACCCAACGCGATGATGAGTTCGGCGGGTTTCGGCCAACGGTCAAACGAAACGGCTCAAATCAGAAAGTAGCTTGTATCGTAAGTCCGGCGCTCAAGTCGAAAATGCGCGAGGAACACAAAGATAAATGGTCCGACATGATCGGCAAATGCCTCGCCAACCCGGCGGACGACCCGGTTAGTGAACAACCATTTTGATATAGCGGCCTGCGGGCCGCTTTTCTTTTTTCTCGGGACCAGGACCGGGACCGGGGACCGGCTCGGTACCGGGACCAAACGGCTGAAACCCCAGCAAAACCAAGAAAAATGCTGTCCAACTCGGGACCGGGGACCGGGGACCGGCACTTTTGAAAAACTTTTCGGAGACGATTCCGGCCTCTTTTTCTTCCTTCTCCACCACCTTTTATCTTTTATAGGAAAATGCCGGTCCCCGGTCCCGAAGGGGCTGAAACCCCAGCAAAACCGGGAAAAATGTCGGGACCGGCACCCGGTCCCGAGCCGGTCCCCGGTCCCCGGATAGAATTTTGTTTCTAGTGACATGCGGGTCAAGCGGAGGTCAAAATCATGACCTTACGGTATCATTTTACCTTTTTTCGGCCGGGGTTAGTTTGCAGGTTGTCGCCGGCCGGTCCTAGCGTCGAACGCGGCCAGAAACTGCCTACCCCCGGCCACTAGTTTAGTTTGTATAGAATTTATTATTATATATCAATGGCTTGCTCGGAACAATTCAACTACCAGCGGTCATCGACCCTCTGTCATCTGGCAGTGATCGGAGCGACCCAAGCTAATTCTAAAATATTAGCCAAATCCGGACTTTTTAGAATAATATTGCTCATAGTTCAGAATACAGGTTATGAATAGTAACTCTCACTCATGTCGTGACGTGAGCCGCATCGCAACGGACTTGCTTAACCGTTCAAGCGGCGTAGCAAATGGCGCCACTGTCATTCGGACATGCGGCAGGCAGATTGCCTCCATCCCTTTTACAATGTTGCTCATCTCATCTCGCGTCTGGTCTGCTTCGCCCCACTCAAAAAGTATGGAGTCAAACTCTTTCAAGGTAGCCTCATTGAGAGAACCAGCCATTGGAAATTCGGATCGATATCGAACACTCGCGGCTGATCGGTATTTTCTGAGTAACAGGTCTAGGCGGTCAAAGAGAGCCGACGAGTCACCCGGTACAAAGGCCTTCATCTTGAAACGATACGCGAGTAGTTCCCGCCAGAAGGGAAGCTGTTTTTCGAACCGCTCAATTGGAGCGAACAAGATGTCGCGGCGCACCTTTTCTTCGCTGTCATCTTCAGTTCTGTTGGGTCGAGTTGCGCCCTCTCCCGCCCAAACAGCCGGTGACCGCAAATCCCGTAGACGAGATTCCGCTTCATAGAACCGCGCCATTACGTCTTCGCAAAGCACTACGTCGCGCTTGCCTATCGCCTCGCGCCGCCACGTTTGCAGTCCCATATGAGCAACATAGATGCCATAGATGGCTGCGGCGCTGGTGACAATTTCTGTGATCATGTCCAAGCCCCTCGCATGACAAAGTAACCCGCCTTCATAGAGCAGGTTACTTTTTTTATATCGACTTGAAGTGCAGGTCGATCAAAGCGCATTGCTGGTAGGGGTACAAGGCCCGCCGCCCAAAATTCGCCAATCGGCGCAAGGGCTTACATCCACTAAATTTGAATACTAGAAGAAAAAATTCCAAAAAAGATTCGATTGACAGAATTATATTCTGTATGATAGTATATTCTTACCGTCGAACACTGTCTTTTGTTCGACGACATTAACCCGGCACAACCGACAAGGAGGGCCGATTTGAAAACTTGAAACGATTGGAAATGAAAATGACTTTGAGAAAAGATGGTACAGGCCGAGACGACTACCTCTCTCGCACCGCATTGCGAACCGAACGCGGCTGGACGGATAGACTTATCACTAATTACCTGGGCGAACCTGACAAGACCGCAGTCAATTCACACTATAGAACCGGGCCACGAGTCCAGCTTTTCGACCTTGAACGTGTGATCGAGACGGAGGGCCGTCAGGACGTGGCAGCAGCATTGGCTAAGGCCAAAGCGCAACGTGCTGGCCGTTCCGCGAGCGCCAAAGCGGTAGCAGACAAGAAGGCTGCCGAAACGATGGCGGACATAGCGGGCGGAACCGTTAAGCTACGTATCTATTCCCGCGAAAGCTTAGAACGTGCCGCTATACAACACTATAACCAGTTGTGGTTTGAGCGAGGCGAATTCAGGCAGGTGGAGAAGAATCCAAGTCCCGATTTCCTTGCCCGTATATGTGTCAATTTCCTTCGGCATCAAAGGTCAGAATACGACAACAAGATTGCCAATGCATTTGGCCGCACAGGCAAGCATGAAGCGATTGCGGCGATGCGGGAAAAGGTCATGGCTCAAATTGCCAAGGCTTACCCATGGCTTGCTGACCGGGTTGCGGAAGATGTTGCCGAGAGGAAGACGGCTTAATGGGGGAGGTCGTCAACTTTCCCCAGCGGAAGGCCGCCGAAATTCGACCAAATGTTCCAATTCGTGGGCTTTCACGTGTAGAAGCCGCCGCCGTAGTTGGCGTCAGCGCCTCGACGTTTGACCGGCTAGTTGCCGATGGGCTTATGCCGCCACCAAGACAGGTATACTCCCGCTCGATTTGGGATATTCTGGAGGTAAATCAAGCATTTGACAGCTTGCCACATGCCGAGTCTGCCAATAGTCTTTTTGTGGACAGCGCCTCTGGATGGTGACGATGGACGTAAAGCTCAAACACATTACGATTGATCAAGATCGTCATGGCAATGAACGCGTCTATTTTCGGAAGCGCGGGCGTCCCAAAATTCGATTGCGTGAGCGCGTCGGCTCCGAGGAATTTCACGAAGAATATCGCTGCGCCCTTCTCGGCATCGAATATGTGAAAGAGGTTGCACCACAAAAGGCCGTCGCGCCGAAACTTGGGCGCCCGGCGGTCGGTACGTTCCGATGGCTGGTGCAGGAATATATGCGCCGCGAGGTTAGTACACAGGCGGCTAGCACCCGACGACAAAAAGAACTGCGGTTTGCGGAAATCTGTCGGCTTACCGAAATCGGTAAGGTAAGAACGCCCGTTGGCGACCGCCCGTATGCGAATATGACGCAAATTCACGTCGAAGAAATTCGGGACGACAAAGCCCATTCGCCGGAAGCAGCAAATCATCGTGTCAAAATCATTTCGGCCATGTTCAAGTGGGCGATGGAGAATAAGCTCGCGAGGCACAATCCCGCCGCCAATTGCAAGAAGCTGGCCCCACTTAACGAAGACGGTCACCACACCTGGACCGAAGAAGAAATTGCGAAGTTTGAGGCCACGCACCCGGTTGGATCGAAGGCTCGCCTTGCTCTTACAATTTTTCGATACACCGGCCTACGCGTAAGCGATGTTGCGGTCTTTGGGCGACAGCATCTGTATGAGGCTGTTTTGCCAGATGGTACCAAGCAATTGCGCTTCAAGATCAAGCCAAAAAAGACTTCGGGCAAAACGGGTGTTGAGGTTGATTTTCCGGTTTTGCCACCCTTGGCAGATGCGCTGGAGTCAGTGCCGAAGACCAACATGATTTTCTTGCTGACGGAATGGGGACGACCTTTCTCGGTCAAGGGCCTTGGCAACAAAATGCGCGTTTGGTGTGACGAGGCGGGCTTGCCGCATTGTTCGTCTCACGGCATCCGCAAGGCTGACGCGGTTATCGCCGCTGAGAATGGTGCCACATCAGCGCAATTGCAGGCCATGTTCGGCTGGACCAATTCCCGGCAGGCCGATCATTACACTCGTGCCGCCGAAAGGAAGCGCACCGCAACAGCAGGCGCACACCACCTTTTACGCTAAAAAGTGGGACACAGGCAGGAGAAAATTCCTTAGAAAACAATACGAGGCTTTGTGTCCCACCTTACTCGTAAGTCATTGAAAACAAAAGATTGTGCTGGTCCGGACGTGGCCTCCATTTCCTCCCCTTTCCTGTGCGATCCG
>ENA-UOVV01002519-UOVV01002519.1-compost-metagenome-genome-assembly--contig:-NODE-2519-length-10355-cov-3.612039_pt1 | contig 10355 bp, 3 predicted proteins | sample MGYA00238155_ERZ761577 | MGnify/ENA primary metagenome ERZ761577 (study PRJEB28898, sample SAMN06268775) | compost metagenome | isolation source: Emeryville, CA | place: USA:Emeryville, CA | collected... | reverse complement strand
GAGGTCTCTTCGATGGTCGCCGCCTGCTTGGTGGTGCGCTCGGAGAGATCGTTGGCCCCGGAGAGGATTTCCCCGGTGGCGGTCTTCAAGGCCCGCGACGTCTGGCGCAGCTGCCCGACGATTTCCGCCAGCTTGTCGGCCACGGCGTTGGTATCGTCCTTGAGCTGGCCGAAGGCGCCCGAATAGGAGCCGGTGACCTTTTCGGTGAGGTCGGCCTTGGCGAGCGAGGCCAGCACGCGCGAGGTCTCGGAGAGACCGCCATCGACGGTTTCGACCAGGTTGTTGACCGAGGAAGCGAGCTGGTTGAGCTCGGCATCGGGGAACTCGACCTCGACGCGCTTGGAGAAGTCGCCGGCAACGGCGGCATCCACCACGTTGCCGAACGCGGTCTGGAGTTCGGACATCATCTGCGTGCGGGCGCGCTGATCCGACACGATGCGGGCCGCCTCGGCTTCCGTCATCTCGTTGACCTTGAGGCCGTTCTCGCGGAAGACTTCCACGGCGCGGGCCATGGCCCCGATCTCGTCGGAGCGCGTGGCGCCCTCGACCTTGGTGGCGAAGTCGCCGGCCGCGATCGAATCCATGGTCTCGGTGAGCCGCGAAATCGGCCTGGTGATGGTGCGCGCGATCACATAGGCGACCGCCACCATGATGACCAGGATCACGCCGCCGATGATGAGCTGCTGCACCAGGGTGCCGGCATTCTCGGCATTGAGATCATCGACATAGATGCCGGTGCCGATGACCCAGCCCCAGGGCTTGAAGCCGGCGACATAGGAGAATTTCGGCACTTCGACGTCCGAGCCCGGCTTGGTCCACATATAGCTGACCAGCCCCGAGCCCTTGGTCTTGGCGACCTCGACCATCTCGGCCACGAAGCGCTTGCCGCTGGCGTCCTCCATGGTCATCTGGTCCATCCCGACCATTTCCGGCTTGATCGGATGCATGACCATGAAGCCGTTCATGTCGTTGATGAACAGGTATTCGTTGCCGCGATAGCGCATGTCGCCCAGGGTCTGCATGACCTGGGCCTTGGCGGTCTCTTCATCGATCTGGCCGGCCTGGACGCGGTCGTAGGCGGCCTGGGCGATATGGGTGGCCGTATCGACGATCGAGCCGAGTTCGTCCGAGCGCAGCTCGGTACGCGTGGACGTGATCGAGCTGATGGCCAGGGTCATCGACACCGCCAGGGCCACCAGGAACAGCGCCACCAGCAGGTAGATGCGCGTTGAAATCTTGAGTTTGAACAATTCTGTCACCGATACGCCTCGTTCTGAGGCCCCTAGAGAAAGAAGGCCGGCGCGCCGCGCGCCGGCTGGTCGATATGTGAGGAGCGGGCCGGTCAGAACTCGTCCCAGTCGGCGCTGACGGCGGCATTGCCGTGGCTCAGGTAAGCCTTGGCGGCCGTGGCCACGCGCTGCTGGAGCCCCTTGATGCCGGAGGCCGGGGTCGCTGCGGGCTTGGAAGCTGCCTTGGGGGCGGCCAGTTCGCGCCGGGCGTCATCGAGCGTGAAGATGTCGACGATCCGGTCGAGCTCGGAAGCCTGGGCCTCGGTCTGCTCGATGGCGGCATTGGTCTCCTCCACCAGTGCCGCGTTGTGCTGGGTCATCTCGTCCATCTGCCGGACAGCGACATTGACCTCTTCGATGGCCGAGGCCTGCTCGCGGCTTTCGCGGGCGATGCCGTCCATCAATTCGTTCGAGGAACGGGCCGAAGCCAGCATGGTCTCGAGCTTGGAGGCGGCATCGGCAACGAGCTTGGAGCCGGCCTTGACCTCGCCGGCACTCTGCTCGATCAGCACCTTGACCTCGGACGAGGCTTCGGCGGCCGATTGGGCGAGGCGACGCACTTCGACGGCCACGACCGCGAAGCCCTTGCCGGCTTCACCGGCACGCGCCGCTTCGACGGAGGCGTTGAGCGCTAGAAGATTGGTCTGGAAGGCGATGTCGTCGATCATGCCGATGATGTTGGAGATCTTCGAGGATGACGTCTCGATGCGGCCCATGGCATCGTTGGCCTGGCCCATAACCTGACCACCTTCTTCGGCGGTCTTGGTCACGGTACCGGCAACCACGGATGCTTCCTTGGCGCGGTCGGCGTTCTGGAGAACGGTGGAAGCCAGCTGCTCCATGGCCGCCGAGGTCTCTTCGATGGTCGCCGCCTGCTTGGTGGTGCGCTCGGAGAGATCGTTGGCCCCGGAGAGGATTTCCCCGGTGGCGGTCTTCAAGGCCCGCGACGTCTGGCGCAGCTGCCCGACGATTTCCGCCAGCTTGTCGGCCACGGCGTTGGTATCGTCCTTGAGCTGGCCGAAGGCGCCCGAATAGGAGCCGGTGACCTTTTCGGTGAGGTCGGCCTTGGCGAGCGAGGCCAGCACGCGCGAGGTCTCGGAGAGACCGCCATCGACGGTTTCGACCAGGTTGTTGACCGAGGAAGCGAGCTGGTTGAGCTCGGCATCGGGGAACTCGACCTCGACGCGCTTGGAGAAGTCGCCGGCCACGGCGGCATCGACCACGTTGCCGAAGGCCGTCTGGAGTTCGGACATCATGCGGGTGCGGGCCTTCTGGTCCGAGACGATGCGAGCGGCTTCGGCCTCGGTCATCTGGGCCACTTTGAGGCCATTCTCGCGGAAGACTTCCACGGCGCGGGCCATGGCGCCCACTTCGTCCTGACGCTCGCCGCCGCGGACTTCCACGGAGAGATCGCCCTGCGCCATCGCGTCCATGCTGTTGGTCAGGCGATTGATCGGACGGGCGATCGAGGTGCCCACGAACCAGAAGGCGAGGAGGCCCAGGCCGAGCAGCACGATGCCGCCACCGATCATCATGTTGCGCTGCTGGATGGACTGGGCGAGGAGCGTCGCCTCGGGCACCGCCACCATCACCGTCCACGAGATGCCGAATTCGGGCAGGTCGAGCTTTTCGGCGGTGACGCGCCAGGCATCGTTCCCCACGCCGGAGACGCCGTGATACTGGCCGGCCTTGGCGCCCGCCACCGCATCGAGCGTGGTCTTGTCATCGACCGGCTTGCCCAGGAGCTTGGGATCGGAATGGACGACCCAGTTGCCCTCGGCGTTGATCACGCCGATCCAGCCGGTGCCCATGGGCTTCTGCTCGCCGATGAGCTTGGCGAACATGCCGCCGTTGAAATCGACACCAGCCAGGCCCACGCCCTTGCTGGCGGGATCGCGGATGATGGCGGTAACGGAGGTGAAGAGCCGCCCGTCATAGAGGTAGGGGCCGATGAGCGAGGGAGCGTCCTTGGCCAGGGGTTCGAGGAACCAGCCGGAAAAGCCGTTCTCCTCGGACAGGTCGAGCGAGGACCAGCCGATCGCGCCATCATCGAGGCTGCGGGTAATGGAGGGGCCGAAATAGCCATCGGGCAGCGCCATATCGGACGCCATCAGCGCCGGATTGGAAGCGGCCGGACCGTTCTTGTTGGTCAGGGCCCAGATGCCGATGGAATTGGGAAGCTGCGCGATCTCTTTTTCAAAGACGCTCTTGTAGGTGGCAGGACCGACCGCGGGGTCCGCCATGAGCGAGGACAGCGTGCCGGCCATGGCCAGGGCCGCTGTCTCGTGTTCCTTGAGGATGACGCGGATCGACTGCGCCTGGGTCTGCGCCACGCTCGACATCAACTCGTCGGCGCTGGCGATATCATTCTGCTGGGTGGACTGGACGACATAGACGAGGCCGGAGCCGAGGGCGACCGTGAATACGACGGCCGCTGCAGCCACGATCGTGCCGCGCAGCTTCAGCGTTGGTAGTCTCAACAATTTCGGGAGAGGCATCTGGCATACTATCCTGGTAAAGCGAAGAAGACCGCTTCTGGTCCGCATACGAACCGTACAGGGCTGTCGTTAACGCCCGGTCACCAGGGATTCCGGCGCTCTTGCCGCCGGGTGGCGCGGAGGAAGCCCCCGCGCCGCCATTTTTTGGATGCCTAGAACTCGTCCCAGTCGGCGCTGACGGCGGCATTGCCGTGGCTGAGATACGCCTTGGCGGCCGTGGCCACGCGCTGCTGGAGCCCCTTGATGCCGGAGGCCGGGGCCGCGGCTTTTGCCGCTGCCTTGGGAGCGGTCTTGGGCGCTGCCAGTTCGCGACGGGCGTCATCGAGCGTGAAGATGTCGACGATCCGGTCGAGCTCGGAAGCCTGCGCTTCGGTCTGCTCGATGGCGGCATTGGTCTCTTCCACCAGTGCCGCGTTGTGCTGGGTCATCTCGTCCATCTGGCGGACGGCGACATTGACCTCTTCGATGGCCGAAGCCTGCTCGCGGCTTTCGCGGGCGATGCCGTCCATCAGCTCGTTGGAAGACCGCGCCGAAGCCAGCATGGTCTCGAGCTTGGAGGCGGCATCGGCCACGAGCTTGGAGCCGGCCTTGACCTCGCCGGCGCTCTGCTCGATCAGCACCTTGACCTCGGACGAAGCTTCGGCGGCGGACTGGGCAAGACGCCGCACTTCGACGGCCACCACCGCAAAGCCCTTGCCGGCTTCACCGGCGCGCGCCGCTTCGACCGAGGCGTTGAGCGCCAGAAGGTTGGTCTGGAAGGCGATGTCGTCGATCATGCCGATGATGTTGGAGATCTTCGAGGACGACGTCTCGATCCGCCCCATGGCATCGTTGGCCTGGCCCATGACCTGACCACCTTCTTCGGCCGTGCGCGTGACGGTGCCGGCAACCACGGATGCTTCCTTGGCGCGCTCGGCGTTCTGAAGCACGGTCGTCGCAAGCTGTTCCATCGCGGCGGAGGTCTCTTCGATGGTCGCCGCCTGCTTGGTGGTGCGCTCGGAGAGATCGTTGGTACCAGAGAGGATCTCGCCGGTGGCGGTCTTGAGGGCCCGCGACGTCTGGCGGAGCTGGCCGACGATCTCGGTCAGCTTGTCACCGACCGCATTGGTGTCGTTCATGAGCTTGCGGAACGAGCCGGAATAATCCCCGCTCATGCGCTTGGTCAGATCGGTGTTGGCGAGCGCCGCCAGCACGTCACCGGTTTCACCGATCCCACGATCGACGGTTTCGACGAGGTTGTTGACCGAGGAGGCGAGCTGGTTGAGCTCGGCGTCGGGGAACTCGACCTCGACGCGCTTGGAGAAGTCGCCGGCGATAGCGGCATCCACCACGTTGCCGAACGCGGTCTGCAACTCGGACATCATCTGCGTGCGGGCGCGCTGATCCGAAACGATGCGGGCGGCCTCGGCTTCCGTCATCTGGGCGACCTTGAGCCCGTTGGCGCGGAACACCTCCACGGCCTCCGCCATGGCGCCGATTTCGTCGCGACGGTCGGCATAGGGCACTTCGAGGTCATACTCGTTGTCGGCGATGCGACGCATCACGGCGGTCATGCGGGTCACCGGCCGAGCGATATAGGTGCCCACGCCGGCAAAGGCGGCGAGGCCCAGGGCGAGCACGATGCCGCCGCCGATGAGCAGGTTGCGGATCTGCGCATCCGATTCCGCCAGGAGCGTCGACTGCGGCACGGCCATCACCACGATCCAGTTGTCGGCGGCTCCGGCCACGTCGATCTGCTGGGCGATGACCTCCCAGGTCGAGCCTTCCACCTGGTCTTCGTACTGGTAGTCCTGATGGGTCTTGAGCTCTTCGCGAACCTTGAGGGCCCAGGGCTCGTTGGCGGTGGTGCCGATCATGGACTGGTCGGCATGGACCAGCCACACTCCGTTCTGGTTCATGACCCCGGCGAAGCCGGCGCCAAGCGGCGGCTCGGCGCCGACCTTGGAGGCGAGCGTCGAGGCATCGAACGCCACCCCGCTCATGCCGATCGGGTTCCCATTGGTGTCGCGGATGATGTCGTTGAAAGACGTATAGAGTTTGCCGCCGCTCTCGGTGGGCCCGACGATATCGGCCACGCCCCGCTTCATGGGCTTGAGGAACCAGTCGTCATAGCTGCCGGAGGCGCCGTCGAGCGAACCGAACGAAACCTTGCCGGTGGCCGGGTCGCGAGTGGCGTAGGGTGCGAAATGCCCCTCGCTCACCAGGTACGGGCTGCCCACGAAATTCATGCGCGAACCCAGGCCTGCTTCGGAACTGATGATCATGTAGACACCCAGCGCGTCGAGGTTCTTGGCCTCGCCCATCACCAGATCGCCATAGATGCTCGAGCCGTAGTTCGGATTGGCCAGCAGCGCCGTGCCCACATGGGCCATGGAGGCGGCGGCCGACGAATAGGGCTGCATGTACTGGTTGATCTCGCCAGCCTTGTTGTCGGCCAGGCTTTTGACGATGGCGCTGCCCTGGGCGATGGCCGAGCTGCGCAGGCTCGTGGCGACGTAGTAGAGAATTCCACCCAGAGCGAGGGTGAAGACCACGGCGGCGGTCAATACGATGGTGCCGCGCAGCTTAAGCGCCGGCAGTTTGGGGAGTCTCAGGCGGGGCATGGGTTACTGTCCTGGTAGCTACTGGCCGTTCTCGACCTGCGGCCACGCTCCCATGATGGACGTTAACACGCGGCAAACCCGGGCCGCGCCGGCCTGCGACAAAAGCGCACCGGGCGCGGAAGCGATGAACGCTCCGCGCCCGGCGGGAAGGCCGTGAAAGAAAGCCTAGAACTCGGACCAGTCGGTATCGACGGCCGCGTTGCCCTGCGTGAGATAGGCCTTGGCGGCCGAAGCCACGCGCTTCTGGAGGCCCTTGATGCCGGTGGCGGGAGCGGCGGCCTTGGCCGGGGCCGCCGGCTTGCCGGCAACTGCGACCGGACGACGGACGGCTGCACCGGGTTCGACCGTGAACACATCCACAACGCGGTCGAGTTCGCGCGCCTGGGATTCGGTCTGCTCGATGGCCGCGTTGATCTCCTCGACCAGCGCTGCATTGTGCTGGGTCATCTCGTCCATCTGACGAACGGCGGTGTTGACCTCTTCGATGGCCGAGGCCTGCTCGCGGCTTTCGCGGGCGATGCCGTCCATGAGGCTGTTATTGGCGCGTGCCGCCTCGAGCATGGACGAGAGGCGCTGGGCGGCATCCGAAACCAGCTTGGAGCCGGCGAACACCTCGCTAGAACTCTGCTCGATGAGCACCTTGACCTCGGACGACGCCTCAGCGGCGGACTGCGCCAGGCGCCGCACTTCGACGGCCACCACTGCAAAGCCCTTGCCCGCTTCACCGGCCCGCGCCGCTTCCACCGAAGCGTTCAGCGCCAGAAGATTGGTCTGGAAGGCGATGTCGTCGATGAGCCCGATGATGTTGGAGATCTTGGACGAGGAGGCGGTGATCTTGCCCATGGCGTCGGTCGCCTTGGCCATCACCTCTCCGCCTTCCTCGGCGGTGCGCGTCACCTCCCCGGCATTGACGCTGGCATTGCGCGCGCGCTCGGCGTTCTGGAGCACGGTGGTCGCCAGCTGCTCCATGGCCGCCGAGGTTTCCTCGATGGTTGCGGCCTGGCGCGTGGTGCGCTCGGAAAGGTCGTTGGCGCCCGAAAGGATTTCCCCGGTCGCGGTCTTGAGGGTACCCGAGGTGGAGCGCAGCTGGCCCACGATCTCGGTCAGCTTGTCGGCGACGGCATTGGTGTCGTCCTTGAGCTTCTTGAGCGAGCCCGAATAGTCGCCGCGCATGCGCTGGGTGAGGTTGGTATTGGCGAGCGCCGAAAGCACCTCGCCCGTCTCCCCGATACCGCGATCGACGGTGCCCACGAGATTGTTGACGGAGTCGGCCAGATTGTTGAGTTCGGCATCGGGGAACTCGACCTCGACGCGCTTGGAGAAATCGCCGGCCACGGCGGCATCCACGACATTGCCGAACGCTTCCTGGAGCTGGCGCATCATCTCGGCGCGCTCGCGCTGGTTGGTGACGATGCGCTGCGCCTCCGCCTCGGTCATCTGCGCGACCTTCTGGCCGTTCTCTCGGAAGACCTCGACGGCGCGGGCCATCTCGCCGATCTCGTCACGGCGCACGGTACCCTCGATGGTGACGTCGTAATTGCCTTCGGCGACGGTGAGGATGCCCGAATTGAGCTTGCCGAGCGGACGGGTGATCGAACGCACCATGAAGAAGCCGAGCACCAGCAGGCCGCCGGTGATGACCAGCGTGATGCCGCCCGAGACGATAGCCGCCTCGTTGAAAATCTGCTGGACGGTGGTCATGAGCACACCAGAGGCGATCACCCAACCCCAGGGCTTGAAGGCCTGGGCATAAGTGGTCTTGTCGAAATAGGTGCCTTCCGGGCTCTTCCAGGCATAATCGACATAGGTCGAGCCATTGGTCTTGGCCTCGTCGATCATCTGCTTGATGTAGAACTTGCCGTTCCCGTCCGTGGTCTTCTCACGGTTGGTACCGACCTTCTCGGGCTGTATGGGATGGAGCTGGTTGATGTAGTCGAAGCTATCAACAAACACATATTCGTCGCCCTGGTAGCGCAGGGCCGTCAGCGCTTGCTTGGCGTAGGTCTTGGCCTCTTCCTCGGTCATCTCGCCGCGCTGGGAGCGGTCGTAATAGTCCTGCACCAGGCTGGCCGCGGTCTGCACCACGCTCTGAATCTCGGTATGCTTGAAGCTGGTGAGGTTGGATTTGAGGTCGCTGAGCTGGTAGACGACGATGCCGAGCAGACCGATGGTGAAGATGGCTAAGAGGGTATAGAGCCTGCGGGCGATGCTGGCCGTGAAGAACGCGAACACTTGTGTCTCCTCCTGGAGATGTTGCGGGACGGATTGGGGTTGCGTGTCAAAAGGTTCGAAAGAAAGTCGTGACAGCGAAGCCCTGCGCGGAAGAACTGCGCGGCTTTTCCCTGGTCGCAAACATCACAGGTGAACGTGGACAATAGTCGCGTCCGAAAACAATTGCGTTGCGGCACGAAAAATGTACCGCGACCGGGCAGATAATTGCCGGGCTGAATTCACAAATGCACGCATGCGATTAAGACTTGGTGAAGGATAATCCCTGCAACCGCTTTGGATAAAGCGGTCAAGCAAAAAGGGCGCCGCAAGGGCGCCCTTTTCGTTTCTGATGCGGAGATCGTCAGGCCGCGCGGCGCACCGCCGACTGGCCCGGCCGCTGCTGGCCGGCATTATCACCGAGGCTGAAGACGTCCACCACCCGATCGAGCTCGGAGGCCTGGGCCTCGGTCTGCTCGATGGCGGCATTGGTCTCTTCGACGAGCGCGGCGTTGTGCTGGGTCATCTCGTCCATCTGGCGGATGGCCGTGGTCACCTCATCGATCGCCGAAGCCTGCTCGCGGCTGGCCCGGGCGATGGAATCGAGCGCGGCATTGTTGTCGCGCACCCCGGCCAGCATCTGCTGAAGCTTTTCGGCGGCCTCGGCCACGAGCTTGGAGCCGCCCTTGACCTCGTCGGCGCTCTGCTCGATGAGGTCCTTGACCTCGGCGGAAGCCTGCGCGGCGGACTGCGCCAGGCGCCGCACTTCGACGGCCACCACGGCAAAGCCCTTGCCCGCGTCCCCTGCCCGCGCTGCTTCGACCGACGCATTCAAGGCCAGGAGATTGGTCTGGAAGGCGATGTCGTCGATCATGCCGATGATGTTGGAGATCTTGGACGAGGAAGCGCTGATGCGCTCCATGGCGTCGTTGGCCTGGCCCATGACCTGACCGCCCTCCTCGGCGCTGCGGGCGACGCCCGAGGCCTTGCGGCTGGCTTCGATGGCATCCTCGGCATTGCGGGCAACGGTGGACGCCAGCTGCTCGATGGCCGCCGAGGTCTCTTCGATCGTCGCCGCCTGCTTGGTGGTGCGTTCGGAAAGGTCATTGGCGCCCGAGAGGATTTCGCCCGTTGCGGTCTTGAGAGCCTGCGAGGTGACCTTGAGCTGGCCGACGATCTCGGTGAGCTTGTCGGCCACCGCATTGGTGTCGCCCTTGAGGCGTGCGAAGGCGCCCTGGTACTGACCCTCGACACGGCGGGGGGGGGTGGTTTCGGCCAGGGCCGAGAGCACTTCGCCGGTCTCCGAAAGGCCGCGATCGACCGTGGTGACCAGGTTGTTGATCGAGGAGGCGATGTCGTTGAGTTCGGCATCGGGGAAGCTGGCGTCGACCCGGCGGGTGAAGTCGCCTTCCACCGCCGCGTTCACAACGTTGCCGAAGGCGTCGCGGAGCTCGCCCATCATGCGGGTGCGGGCCTCCTTGTCGGCGATGATGCGCACGGCTTCCGCCTCGGTCATCTGCGCCACCTTGAGCCCGTTCTCGCGGAAGACTTCGACGGCGCGCGAAAGCGTGCCGATCTCGTCGATCCGCTCGGTACCGGGGACGGTCACCTCGTAATTGCCGGCGGCCATGACCTCGACGGTATCGCCCAGCCGGTTGAGCGGCTTGCCCACCAGCACCTTCATCAGTCCGAAGACGATGGCGGCGGCGGCGAGGACGCACAGCGCCGAGAGCGCCACGATAGTCCAGCGCGCCTCG
>ENA-UOVV01002517-UOVV01002517.1-compost-metagenome-genome-assembly--contig:-NODE-2517-length-10363-cov-4.159003_pt1 | contig 10363 bp, 9 predicted proteins | sample MGYA00238155_ERZ761577 | MGnify/ENA primary metagenome ERZ761577 (study PRJEB28898, sample SAMN06268775) | compost metagenome | isolation source: Emeryville, CA | place: USA:Emeryville, CA | collected... | reverse complement strand
AAGCCGCAGGCGTCAAGCCGCGTCGCGCCGGCCTCGCCGGAGAAGCGGGCGGCCAGTTCCTCCGCGCGCGCGACGGTGCGGTTGGCGATCGTCAGGCTGGCCGGCCGCTCGTCCAGCAGCGGCAGCACGGCGCCACGCGCCGCTCCGCCCGCGCCGAGCAGCAGCACGCGCGCCCCCTCCAGCGGCTGGCCGAGGTTGTGCACGAGGTCGCGCACGAGGCCCGCGCCGTCGGTGTTGTCGCCGTGGATGCCATCGGCGTCGAAGCGCAGCGTGTTGACGGCGCCGGCGGCCTCGGCGCGCGCCGAGCGCGTGTCGGCCAGCGCGTGGGCCTCGAGCTTGAACGGTACGGTCACGTTCAGGCCGCGCCCGCCCGCGCGGCGGAAGGCCTCGACCGTCTCGCGGAAGCCGTCGAGCGGCGCGAGCAGCGCCTCGTAGGTCAGGCGCTGGCCGGTCTGCGCGGCGAAGGCGGCGTGGATCTGCGGCGACTTGCTGTGGGCGATGGGGTTTCCGATGACGGCGTAGCGGTCCATGTTCAGCGGGTCCTCAGCTGGTCCGATTTCGTGAACGACCAGGTGCGGGTGATCTCGATGATGTCGGTGTCGGCCCGGATGTCGGGCGGGAAGGGGGCGTAGGGCGCGGCGAGCCGCACGATGTCGACGGCGGCGCGGTCGAGCACCTCGTGGCCCGAGGAGCGGTCGACCTCGATGCGCTCCACGGTGCCGTCTGCGCGGATCGCGACGGTCAGCACCAGCGTGCCGTAGATGCGGCCGCGCGCGGCCTCCGGGTAGTTCAGCGTGCCGATGCGCTCGACCTTCTGGCGCCAGTCCTCGGCGTACTGCGCGAAGCGGTGCTCGCGCGCGCGGCTGCCGATCTGGACCTTGCGCGGGCGCTTGGCGAACTCGTCGAGCCGGCGGTCGATCTGGGCCTCGAGCCGCGCGATGGCCGCGACCGAGTTCATCAGGTCCGCACCCGAGGGCAGCCGGCGCTGCGGCGGCGCGGGCTGCGGTTCCGGTTTCGGTTCCGGCTTCGGTTCCGGCTTCGGTTCGGACTTCGTTTCCGGTTGCGGTTCGGGCCGGGGTTCCGGCGCCACCGGCTCGGGTTCGGGCTTCGGCTCCGGTTTCGGTGCCGGAGGCGGCTCGGGCGCGGGTGCCGGGGCGGGCTCCGGGCGCGACGGCGCCGCCGCGACCGTTTCCGGCGCGGGCGCCGGCTCGGGGGCCGGCGGTGCGGGGGCGGATTCGACGGGCCGGAGTTCGGCCTGCGGTGGAATCTCCGGTGCGGGCGGCAGCGGCGTGATGACCGGGCTCTCGATCGCGGTCAGCACTGGCGGCGGGGGCGGTGGAGGCGGCTCCTCGCGCAGCGGTTCGGGCGGCACGAAGGTGAAACTGCGGCGCTCCGGCTCCGGCGCCGGAACGGGGGCGACGGGCGCGGGGACCGGTTCGGGAACGGGGTCCGGCTCCGGCCGCGGTGGAGGGGTCGGCTCCGGCGCGGGCACCGGAGGGACGGGTTCGGGAACCGGTTCCGGGACGGTCTCGGGGGGCGGAGCAGGCTCCGGCGCCGGTTCGGGCGCCGGTTCGGGTGTCGGCGCGGGCTCCGGTTCCGGCGGCGGAGCGGGCGGGGCCGGTTCCAGCCGCACGGCCGGTTCGGGCGGCGCGACGGGCTGCGGGGGCGGGGCGGGGCGTCGGGTGTCGGCCAGCGCGTCGCCGCGTTCGGTCGGCTGGCGGCGCGGCGAGGGCGTGGACGGGCGGGCGTTCTCGGCCGTGCTGTTGCCGCCGCCATCGAGATTGGCCTGGGCCAGCACGTCCGCCTGCTCGGGCGGCCGCTCCCGCCGGGCGTTGACGAGCACGACGTCGAGCTGGCGCATTTCCTGCCGTGGCGGGGGCGGCGAGCTCGTGAAGGTGATCGACAGGATCACGCCGTGCAGCAGCAGCGAGACGACGAAGGCGAACGGCAGCGCGGGACTGTGGCCGCCGTCGCGGGCTCGGACGCCGAAACGCGAGAGCAGCGGAGCGCGTGCCAGTTGGGCCATGGGGTGGGGTCAGCTGCCGGCGAAGAGGGCCTCGCCGGTTTCGCTCGGGTCCGGCTCGGACAGGGTTTCGAGGTAGCGCGCGTCGAGCTCCAGGTCGACGAGGTCGCTGCCGTCGATGGCCAGCCGTACCTGCGCGCCGGGCATCTGCAGCGGCATCGAGGGCACCTTGACGACCAGCGGGGTCTGGTCGATGCGCACGACGTTCTCACGCAGCACGCGCGCGGTGACCTCGGTGGCACCACGCTGGCGCAGCCAGCGCAGGCACCAGTAGCGTTCCATCATGCGCTGGAATTCGCCGTAGGCGGCGTAGGTCAGCTCAAAGTCGCGCATCGCGGCCATCAGTTCGGTCGAGCGCGGCGCGAAGGTCGGCGTCGCGCCCCGGATCACCGAGACGATTTGCCACTGGTTGACGAGGTCGACATAACGGCGCAGCGGCGAGCTGGCCCACGCGTAGCAGTCCACCCCCAGTGCGTCGTGCGGTTCGGCGTGGGTGCTCATGCGCACCTTGCCGCCGTTCTGTACGCGGTACAGGCCCGGCACGCCGGCCTGGTCGAGCAGCTTGCCCCAGGTGGAGTTGGCGTGAATCATCAGCTCGGCGACGAGCTTGTCCATCGGCGAGCCGCGCTTGCGGTCGGTGATCGTGACGTAACCGGGGCCGTCGGCGGTGTCGACGGTCCAGTCTACGTAGAAGCTGTAATCGACCTGGTCCGTGTTCGCCGAGGGCTTGCCGCGCCCGGCCTCGAGCACCGTGGCCAGTTCCCACAGCAGCACCAGCTCGTCGCGGTACGGGAAGTCGGGCACCTGCTCCTGTGCCAGCGTGTGCTCGTTGAAATACGGCTCGATGTCGTGGTGGCGCAGGTTGGCGGCGACGGTGATGCGCTCGACCGCGCTCTCGAAGCCGGTGATCGCCAGTGCCGGGCTGACGTCGAGGTACAGCGACACGGCCGGGCACTCGGTGCCGGCGGCGAGGGTGAAGGTGTCGACGACCTCGTCGGGCAGCATCGTGATCTTGGTGCCGGGCATGTAGACCGTCGACAGCCGGCGTCGCGCGATGGCGTCGAGCGAGGAGCCGCGTTCGAAGCCCAGGCCCGGCGCGGCGATGTGGATGCCGATGCGCCAGCCGCCGCCCTCGCGCGGGGTGACCGAGAAGGCGTCGTCGATCTCGGTGGTCGTCACGTCGTCGATCGAGAACGCCGCCACGCGCGCCAGTGGCAGCGCGTCGGTGCCGGCCGGCGGGTCGTAGGCCGGGAAGGCCGGCCCCTCGGGGAAGTGCTCGAACAGGAAGCGGTTGTAGTGGTAGTCGTAGCTCGAGCGCAGCGCGCCGCACTTGAGCAGCAGGCGCGGCGCGGACAGGCCGGCGTCGACGCAGGCCGCCTCCAGCGCCTTGACCTCGGGGCGGTTGCGGTCGGGCCGGTACAGCACCTGCTCGACCATGCCCTGCAGTTCCTCGGGCAGGCGCCCTTCGACCAGCTCGGCGCGCATGCGTTCGATCTGCTCGGCCTGCAGGCGCTTCTTCTCCAGCCCGGCGAGCGCGGCGCGCAGGATCTCCGGCGGCGCCTTGCGGAAGCGGCCACGGCCCTTGCGGTGGAAGTGGATCGGCGCCGAGTGCAGGCGCAGCAGGATGGCGGCCGATTCGAGCGCGCTGGGCGTGCGGCCGTGGTATTCGGCGGCGAACTCCTCGAAGGCGAATTCCTCGTCCCCGCAGACCTCCCACAGGAAGTCCGTGTCGAGCGCCTCGGCCTCGCGCTCGGCGCGTTCGAGCAGCTCGGCCGGCGCCGGCTCGCGAAAGCGCATCAGCACGTGCGCGGCCTTGAGCTTGAGGCGCTTGCCGTGCGTGGTTTCAATCTGCAGGGAGGCATCGTTGTCGGCGAGGATGGTCCCCGCCTTGAACGTGCCGCCGTCTTCGAAAAGGACAAACATCCGGGGTCGCCGCGTGAAATCGAGCGTGCTAGTTTAGCAGGGTCGCCGGGCCGCGCCGGGCGCCCGAACGCAGGCATCTGCGTATACTGCGGGCGAAGCGGCCCGGGGAGCGCCGGGCCGGTCGCGGCCGCTGTTCCCGCCCAATCCGAGGAGGACGACCATGTTCCAGTTCCGCCGTTCCGAGCCCGCCGGGCGTCCGTTCGTGTCGCTGCTGGCGCTCCTCGCGCTGGCGATGGCGCTGCTGGCCGCGCCGGCGCGTGCCGAGGAGACGCCCAAGGTCGTGTACCACGCCGACTTCTCCGACCCGCGCCGCTTCAGCGCGATGCTGACGAGCATCCACAACATGGTCACGCACTACCAGAACGAGCTCGTCGACTACGATGTGCGCATCGTCTTCGTCGCGCACGGCATCCGCTTCGTCACCGACGATCCGCTCGAGGGCACGCCCTTCGCCGAGGACGCGGCGATGGCCGAGCGGCGCGAGAACAACGCCAGCCGGCTCAAGGCGCTGCATTCGGTGCAGGGCGTGAAGCTGGAACTGTGCGACATCACGCGCAGCCAGATCGGCCTGTCCGAGGACAAGCTGTACGAAGGCGTGACGCTGGTGACGTCGGGCGTGGTGCGCATCGCCGAACTGCAGCAGCGGGAAGGCTTCGCCTACATCAAGGTCGAGTGAGCCCGTCGCGTCGATTGTGTTCTTCCGAGAGGTGAAAGATGTCTGGACAAGCCCTGTGGGCCTTCGTGATCGTTCTGGTGCTGGCCGCGGCCGGACTGGGGTTCTTCTTCGGCCGGGTCGGCGCGGGCGGCATGAGGCAGCGCCTGCGCGAGGCCGAAGACGCACTCGCCCGCAAGGATGCCGAGATCGCCGAATACAAGCGCGAGGTGGATGCCCACTTCGACAAGACCGCGACGCTGTTCGTGTCGATGGCCGGCTCGTACAAGGCGCTGTTCGAGCATCTGTCGAGCGGCTACGAGCGCCTGTCCGCGGGCTCCAGCCGTGACCTCTTCCGCGAGCGCGTGGCGACGCTGCTGATCGACGCGCCGCGCGCGGCGGAGGAAACGGAGGCGGCCGGATCGCCGTCGGACGAGGCCGCGGACACGATCGAGACCCCGTCCGCGGCCGAGGCGGCGACCGATCTGGGCGAGACGCCGTCGGCCGCCGAGGCCGGTCCGGTGTCGCCGGCCGAGATGGCCGAGGCCGAGGAGCGCGAGGCGCAGCGCGTCGATCCGGTGCAGGCCGACGCCGACGCGGCGGACGCGATGGACGCCGAGCGCCACGAGCCCTCCGAGCATGCGCCGGCCGGGGCGTTCACCGCCGACGCGCCGCGCCGCGACTGAGCGCGCGCCTTCAGCCGAGACCGGCGAAGGCGATGATGTCGTCCAGGTAGTCGTTCCAGCGCGAGAAGCCGTGGTTGCCGCCGTCCAGCACGGTCTGGCGCGCGCCACGGTATTTCTCCACCGCGTGGCGGTAGTCGAGCACCTCGTCCCCCTTCTCCGCCAGCAGCCAGTAGCGCGTCGGGTCCGCCAGCGGCCCGGTGTCGAGCGCGCGCAGCTGGTCGATGTGCGCCTGCGTGAACTCGAAGCTCTCGCCCGTGTACAGGTTGGTCTGCGTGCCGATGTGGGGCGCCAGGTCCAGCGGCGCGATCACGGCCGGATTGACGACCACGGCGCGCAGGCCGTGGCGCTCGGCGACGAAGGTCGCGTAGTAGCCGCCCAGTGAGCTGCCCGCCAGCGTGGGCGCGTGGCCGGGGTTGCGTGCGGGCGCCTCGACCAGCGCGCGCTCGATCAGCGCGATGGCCCGGTCCGGTTCGTGCGGCAGCTGCTCGCACCAGAAGGCGTGGCCGAGGCCACGCGCCTCCATGCGGTGTTTCAGGGCCTGGGCCTTGCCGGAAGCGGGCCCGGAGCGGAATCCGTGCAGGTAGATGATCATTGCGGTCGGGTCAGGGTTTCGAGTTCGGTCAGCCAGGCCAGTGCCTGTTCGCGCGTCTCGCCGCACATCTCGGCGGACGGCGCCAGTCCGCTGCAGCAGGCCGGGCGGTCGGGGCGGCCGAAGAGGCGGCAGCGCAGCGCCCCGTCGAGCTGCACGCAGGGCACGCCGGCCGGCTTGCCCTGCGGCATGCCGGGAATCGGGGAGCTGATGGACGGCGCGATGCAGCAGGCGCCGCAGCCTTCGCGGCAGGCGCGGCTCATTGGCCGCAGATGCGCAGGCACCAGGCCAGCACCGCCTCGCGCTCGGGCGGCAGCAGTTCGCCGTAACCGCCGGAGAATTCGTTCCATTCGGGCAGGAAGCGTTCGCCCACCGCGGTCAGCAGCGGGATGCCGGCCGCGACGACCAGGCCGATCTCCTCGCGCAGGCCGCTGCCCAGCGCCTCCTGCGCGCCGAACTTGTTGACGCACACGAGCTGCACGCCGGCCTCGACGGCGCGGCGGATCTCGACCGCCGCGCGCGCGAGCGAGGCCGGATCGAGACGGCAGGCCTCCGAGCCGCGGCCCAGCTCCTGCGACAGCGAGTAGCGCTCGCCGTTGGCGAGGTTTTCGAGCTCCATCGCGCAGGGGTCGTCGATGGCCATGCCGATGTCGTGCTGCAGCACGCCGCCCAGACGCACCCCGCGTCCGGCGAGCGCGTGGGCGACATCGAGCATCAGGTTCTCGACCGGGTCCTGCGGCGTGTAGAGGATGGCGGCGAGCGGGGCGGGCTGGTCGGTGGTCATGATCGTGTCCGTCGGGTCGTCGGGGCGATTGTCGCATCGCCGGGCGCGAAGCGCGACCCGTGGCGCGGCCTCAGCGGCCGGCGCGCCATTTCTCCAGCCACTGCGGTGCCGGGACCGGCCGGTCGTGGAAATAGCCCTGGTGGACGATGGTCGCGCGGCTGTCGAGGAATTCGGCCTGCTCGCGCGTCTCGATGCCCTCGGCGACGACGTCGAGCTGCAGGTGGCGCGCGACCGACAGGATGGTCTCGACCAGCGCGGCGTCGTTGGGGTCGGCCGGCGCGTCCTGGATGAAGCTCTGGTCGATCTTGAGCTCGTGGATCGGCAGCTGCTTCAGGTAGGCCAGCGACGAGTAGCCGGTGCCGAAGTCGTCGATCGAGAAGCGCACGCCCAGCGCGGCCAGCTCGTGCATGCGCTCGGCGATCTCGCCGATGTCGTGGATGAACAGGCTCTCGGTGATCTCCAGCGTCAGCAGGCGCGGGTCGATGCCGGTCGTGACGAGCAGGTCCTTCATCCACACGACGAAGTCGCGCTGGCGGAAGTGGCGCGGACTGAGGTTCACGGACAGGCGCAGCGCGCGGCCGTCGCGGGCTTCGAGCGCGATCATCGAGCAGGCTTCGGTCAGCACCCAGGCGCCGAGCGGCACGATGAGACCGGATTCCTCGGCGATCGGGATGAAGTCGGTCGGGCCGAGCAGGCCGCGCTGCGGATGCTGCCAGCGCAGTAGCGCCTCGGCGCCGACGACGCCGTGTTCCGGATGCACCTGTGACTGCAGGAACAGGCGCAGCTGGCGGTCGCCGATGGCCTGCCTCAGGTCGCGTTCGACGCGGAAGCTCTGCGCGGCGGACTCGCCCATGACGATGTCGAAGAAGGCCGTGTGTTCGGTGCCCGCGGCCTTGGCGCGGTGCAGCGCGGTGTCTGCGCGGCGCAGCACGGCCTCGGGCGATTCGCCGGCGTCGCCGTCGGGGAACAGCGTCACGCCGATGCTGACCGTGAGCGCGAACTCCTCGCCGTCGATGTGCAGCGGCACGCGCAGCGCGGCGTGCACCTTTTCGGCCACGGCCAGCGCACGGCGGCTGGCGCGGTCGGGGTTGCCGGAGGGCTCGGGCAGCAGGATCGCGAACTCGTCGCCGGTCATGCGCGCCAGCGTGTCGCCGGGGCGCAGCAGCTCGCGCAGCCGTGTCGCGAAGGCGGCCAGCAGCGCGTCGCCGACGCGGTAGCCGCGCGCGTCGTTGATGACCTTGAAGCGGTTGATGTTGAGCAGCATCAGCGCCTCGATCTCGCCGCGGCTCTGCTGCGCGCCGAGGCTCTGGGCGAGGCGGTCCATCAGCAGGCTGCGGTTGGGCAGTCCGGTCAGCGAGTCGTAGTACGCGAGCCGGTGCACGCGCTCCTCGGTCTGCTTGCGTTCGGTGACGTCGACGACCGCGCACTGGATGCCCTCGATGCGTCCGTCCGGCCCCCGCACGGGGGCCTTGATGATCTCGACGTGCACGATCTCGCCGGTGCGGCAGTCCGGGTGCGTCGCGGTCAGCGAGATCGGCTCGCCGGAGCGGATCACGTCGGCGTCGATGGAGCGGTAGTGCTGGGCCGCGTCCGGCGGCGCCAGGTCGTAGACGTTCATGCCGATCAGCTCGGTCTCGCTCCTGCCGGTGCTGCGCTGGAACACCTTGTTGGCGAAGGTGATGCGGCCTTCCTGGTCGTAGCGGACGATGTTCTGCGGCAGGCAGTCGACGAGCGAGCGGTACAGCGCCTCGCTGCGCTCGAGTTCGCGCTCGCTGCGGTCGCGGCGCAGGCGGTTGGCGAGCAGCAGGCCCAGCATCGCGGTGGCGGCCGGATGCACGAGCATCACCGGCAGCGCGACCGTGGTCAGCGCGTCCAGGCCGGTCGCGCCGGGCAGCGTGACCATCAGCGCGACCATGAGGGCGTGTATGACGAGACCCGTCGCGTACAGCTCGCGGCCGCCGATGTCCTCGAGCGGGCCGCGGCGGCGCAGCCGCCACACGATGCCGACGATCGAGGCCATGGCGATGGTCAGCAGGCCCATCACGATGCCGCCGCCGCCCAGCGTCCAGCGGTAGGCGCCGGCAATGACGGCGGCGATGGCCGTGGGCAGCGGGCCGAAGAACAGTCCCGACATGCCGAGCATGACGGTGCGGGTGTCGAAGACCATGCCTTCGGCGAACACGAAGGGCGCCTTCATGACGCCGATGGCGATCAGGCCCAGCACGACGCCGATGAAGATCTGGGCGCTCCGGCTGCTGTCGAGCCGGAAACGGCACGTGGCCAGCTCGAAGACCAGCACCATCGCCAGTAGCAGGGCGGCGTTGTAGAGCAGGGCGGCGAGCGCGGACGCGGTCATCGGATCGTTCGTCCGGCTCGTGAGGCAGGGACTGCGTGAAGCCTGGAGTGCATGTGTGGAGCCTGGTGCAAGGTGTTGCCGAGTCTATCGGAAAGCGGCCTTGCGACAAGTACGGATTGCGTTCCGGGCCGTCCTACTGTTGCGGATAGGTCGTGCCGGCTAACCCAGGATGCGTGGCGCGCGCTCAGGCGAGGCGGTCGGTCTGCGCCGCCATGATGAAGTCGTTCTCGTGCAGGCCCTTGATTTTCTTGGTCTGCCACGACACCACGGCCCAGCCCCAGCCGAAGGATACGTCCGGGTGGTGGCCCTGGCGCTCGGACAGCTCGCCCAGCCGCACGACGAAGTCCAGCGCGGCGCGGAAATCGGGGAAGGCATAGCGCTTCTCGAGCCGGCGGCCGTCGTCGAGCAGGTTCCAGCCCGTCACGGATCCGAGCCGGCGCCCCGCTTCCTCGGCCGTCAGCGGCGGGATGCCGCCCTGACAGGGGGTGCAGGCCTTGCGGGTCAGGTCCTCGTCCATGTCGTTCTCCTCCAAATGAAAACGGGCCGCGCAAGGCGGCCCGTGCAGGGTCGGCGGTCCGTGCGCGTCAGATGTTGTGATAGACCTTGGCGCCGGTCTTCACGAACTCGATGGACTTCTCCTCCATGCCCTTGGCGAGCGCGGCCTGCTCGTCGACGCCCTGCCTGGCGGCGTAGTCGCGCACGTCCTGCGTGATCTTCATCGAGCAGAAGTGCGGGCCGCACATCGAGCAGAAGTGGGCGACCTTGGCCGAGTCCTTGGGCAGGGTCTCGTCGTGGAAATCACGCGCGCGGTCCGGGTCGAGGCCGAGGTTGAACTGGTCCTCCCAGCGGAACTCGAAGCGGGCCTTGGACAGCGCGTTGTCGCGGATCTGCGCGCCCGGGTGACCCTTGGCCAGATCGGCGGCGTGGGCGGCCAGCTTGTACGTGATGATGCCTTCCTTGACGTCGTCCTTGTTGGGCAGGCCCAGGTGCTCCTTGGGCGTCACGTAGCAGAGCATGGCCGTGCCGTACCAGCCGATCTGCGCGGCGCCGATGCCCGAGGTGATGTGGTCGTAGCCCGGCGCGATGTCGGTGGTCAGCGGGCCGAGCGTGTAGAACGGCGCTTCCTTGCACCACTCCAGCTGCAGGTCCATGTTCTCCTTGATGAGCTGCATCGGCACGTGGCCCGGGCCTTCGATCATGACCTGCACGTCGTGCTTCCACGCGATGTCGGTCAGCTCGCCCAGCGTCTTCAGCTCGCCGAGCTGGGCCTCGTCGTTGGCGTCGTAGATCGAGCCGGGACGCAGGCCGTCGCCGAGCGAGAAGGCCACGTCGTAGGCCTTCATGATCTCG
>ENA-UOVV01002507-UOVV01002507.1-compost-metagenome-genome-assembly--contig:-NODE-2507-length-10393-cov-6.448443_pt1 | contig 10393 bp, 10 predicted proteins | sample MGYA00238155_ERZ761577 | MGnify/ENA primary metagenome ERZ761577 (study PRJEB28898, sample SAMN06268775) | compost metagenome | isolation source: Emeryville, CA | place: USA:Emeryville, CA | collected... | reverse complement strand
GGGTCCGGGGCTCTACGAATTCACGCGCGAGGCGGGTGTCTGCGTCGGGCAGTCAGGGGTGTCCACCGGCCTTCTCACCCTGTTCGTACGCCACACCTCCTGTTCGCTGCTCATCCAGGAGAATGCCGATCCGGACGTGCGGGACGACCTCGAGGGCTTCTTCCGCCGGCTGGTGCCGGAGGGAATGGACTGGCTGGTGCACACCGCCGAAGGGCCGGACGACATGCCAGCCCATATCAAGGCGGCGCTGACCCAGACCTCCCTCGGCATTCCAGTGGTCGCAGGCCGGCTGGCGCTGGGCACCTGGCAGGGCATCTATCTTTTCGAGCACCGCCGCCGGCCGCATCGGCGCGAGGTGGTGCTGCATGTCATCGGGGATTGATCCATGGATTGGGGAACGCTCTGGAGCTACTGGCCCTTCGTGCTCGGGCTGCTGGCCACCGGCGTGGTATCGGGCGTCGCGGCGGGGCTGCTCGGCATCGGGGGCGGCGCGGTCATCGTGCCGGCGCTGTCCAACGCGCTGCTGCTGATGGGCTACGACGCCGACGTGGTCCAGCACGTCGCCGTGGGCACCTCGCTCGCCATCATCATCCCCACCGGCATCATGAGCGCGCGGGCGCACCACAAGCGCGGGGCGCTGGACATGGCGGTGCTGAAGCTGTGGGCGCCGTTCATCGTCGCCGGCACCTTCATCGGCGGGCTGATGGCCGGCTGGTATCCCGGCGACGTGCTGCGCATCGTCTTCGCGGTCATGGCCTTCCTGATCGCCGCCAACATCGTCTTCGCCTTCCAGACCAGGCTGATGGGCCACCTCAAGAGCTCGGCCCCGACCCATCGCGTCTCGGCCTTCATCGTGGGCTACATCTCCTCGCTGATGGGGATCGGCGGGGGCTCGCTCACCGTGCCGACGCTGGTGGCCTTCGGGGAGACCATGCACAAGGCGGTGGGCACCTCGGCGGCAATCGGGGTGGCCATTGCCGTCTCCGGAACGCTGGGCTTCCTGATCTCGGGCTGGGGCGTCGGGAACCTGCCCCCGTTCAGCATCGGCTATGTCAACCTGCTGGCGCTGGCGCTGGTAGGGGTCCTGGCGGCGGTCTTCGCCCCGCTGGGGGCGGCGCTGGCTCACCGGCTGGCCCAGCAGACGCTGAAATACGTCTTCGCCGCCTTCCTGGTCGCCGTCGGCCTCAACATGCTCTGGAAGGTCCTGGCGGGGTAGCGGAATGCCCCATTGACTCCCTATTGTTCCATATATTACTTCTATAAAGAATAATATGGAATTTTAATGGAGCGATGGGTATGTCGGAAGAGCTTCTGACCGTCGATGCCGCAGCCGAGGCGTTGCAGTTGCACGCGAAAACCGTGCTGCGTTTCATCCGCGAGGGCAGGCTGCGGGCCACCAAGGTGGGCAAGCAATATCGCATCCTGCGCTCCGATCTCGATGCTTTCGCCGGAAATCCCGTCCACCCGGGGACGCCACGGGCGCGGGCCACGGGGATCGTCGATATCGGCGACGTGGACCAGGCGATGCTGCAGCGCCTGTCGGCAATCCTGCTCGGAGCGCGGCAGGGCGCCGATCCTGGGGCGGAACCCATGTCCATCGACCTCGCTCACGATCCGGTCCGCCGTTCCATCAAGGTGATCGCGGTCGGCTCTCCGGGCGATCTTGCCATGATCCTCAAGCTGGTCGATGCGTGCCTGGAGGGGTGAAGGGATGACCGCCATCTTCAAGACCAAGGCCGGCGAGCAGGCGGTGAAGGCGCTTTACGAATCCCTGCTCGATGGCTGGCCGGTGCCGAGCCGGCGCCTTACCGTGCCCACGCGGCAGGGCGATACCTTCGTGCTCGCCGCCGGACCCGTGGACGGGCCGGCGCTGGTGCTGCTGCACGGCTCGGCGGCGAACTCGGCGAGCTGGATCGCGGACATGCCGGTATGGAGCCGGGATTTCACGGTCCTTGCGGTCGACATCGTCGGCGAGCCGGGACTGAGCGCGCCGTCCCGGCCGCCGCTGGATTCGGACGCCTATGCGGAATGGCTGGACGAGGTGCTGGCCGGCCTCGGCCTTCAGTCGGCAGCCTTCGTGGGGCTGTCGCTGGGCGGGTGGATGGCGCTCGACTATGCCATCCGCCGGCCCGAACGGGTGGACAAGCTGGTGCTGATCAGCCCCGGCGGCATCGGGCGGGCCAGGAACCTCCTGATCTGGGCGCTGCCGCTGCTGCTGCTCGGCCGCTGGGGGCGGCGGAAGATGCAGGAGCGGATCGGCGGCGCGGCGATGACGGCGCCGTCGTTCACCGAGAGCGCCATCGGCCGGATGAGCGAGGCGATCTTCGCGCATTTCCGGCCGCGGACGGCACCGCTGCCGGTTCCGGACGACGCGGCGCTGGCCGGGCTGTCCATGCCGGTGATGGCGGTGCTGGGCGGCAAGGACGTGTTCATCGACGCCCCGGGAACGCGGAAGCGGCTCGAGGCACAGGTGCGGAGGCTGACCATGCGGTACCTGCCGGAGGGGCGGCATTTCATGCCCGGCCAGAGCGGAGCGGTGCTGGACTTCCTGAAGGAGAACGAGACAGAGGCGCGCGCCATGCGCGGATAGGGCCCGTGAGGGGTTGGTGGGGACGGGTGACTACGGTGGAACCGTCCCCACCGCCCAAGCCCCCTCGGTGAGGGGAATCGGGAGATTCGTGCGACGCCGGACGAAAGCCCGGGTCCACGCCGCCTGCTTGTCCCTGTTCGTTTGTCCGAAAAGTGGCAGCGGGCGGCGCGGTTGTGGATTAGTCGCGAGTGTTGTCCAATTCCCACTCCACCCGCACGGTGATGACGAAGCTCATCTCGCCGGCTTCCACCGGAACGGCCTGGGCGACGGCCGCTTCGGCGCGGGCATACATCGGGTAGGGCTGGGGGCCGTCGAAGCCCTGGCTCTCGGTGATGGATTCGAGCTCGCCCAGGGTGGCGCCGGCAGCCTCGGCATAGAGTTCGGCCTTGGCGCGGGCATCGGCGAAGGCAGCCTTGCGCGCCTCGTTGAACAGCTCGGCAGGATCGGCCACCGAGAAGCTGACGCCGTTGACGCTGTTGGCGCCCACGGTCACCGACTTGTCGAGAATGGTGCCGAGATCCTCGAGGTCGCGCACCACCACGGTGACGGTGTTGGAGACCTGATAGCCGTTGATCTTGGGCGGCAGCGTATAGCCGTTGGCGTCGCGGGCGTCGGAATAGACGTAGTTCGGATTGACCGAGAAGTTCGAGGTCTGGATATCGCGGGCCTCGATGCCGGCTTCCTTGAGCGCGGCCAGCAGCTCGTTCATGGCGGCGGTGTTGGCGTCGAGCGCCTCGCGGGCCGTGGCGCCCTGGGTGGTGACCCCGGAATTGATCATGGCCATGTCCGGCGCGGCGCGGACCTCGCCTCGCCCGTCGATGGCGATGGAGCCGGCATAGGCGGGCAGCGCGAAGGCGGCAAGTGCGAGTGCGGGAAGGGCGGCAGCGAGAAGACGCATGGGCAAAACTCCATCAAGGGACGAGCGGGAGGTGTTCCCGCCCAATGCGTCAGTATTGGGGCGCAGATGAACGGGAGTTGAACGGGCGCGGGCCGCGACCTCAACATAAAGTATGACTTATGCCCTTGCCGTCTTGCCTATGCGGCATGCGCTGGGCTAGTCACTCCCTGACATTGCAGCGGGGCGAAGATGAGCGCGAACGATATTCCCGAAGGCACCCTGATCGGACGCGCCCGTGTGCCCGGCATCGCGCATCCCTGCATCGTGACGGTGCGCGACGGCACGCTTTTCGACATCACCGCGCCGGGGCTGGCCACGGTGCGCGACATCGCCGAGAGCGGCGATGCGGCGAACCATGTCCGCAATGCCCCGGGGCGGGCGCTGGGAGACGCTGCGGCGGTGCTCGCCAATTCCCGCGCCGGTGAGACCCGCGCCGATCTTCCCGTGCTGCTCGCGCCCGTCGACCTGCAGGCCGTCAAGGCCTCCGGCGTCACCTTCGTGGTGTCGCTGCTGGAGCGGGTGATCGAGGAACAGGCCCGCGGGGACAAGTCGCGCGCCGACGCGCTGCGCGGGGAAATCCTGGAGCTCATCGGCACCGATCTCAGCCAGCTGGTGCCGGGCTCAGAAGCGGCGGCGAAGGTGAAGGCGGCGTTGATCGAGCGGGGCGTGTGGAGCCAGTATCTGGAGGTCGGCATCGGTGCGGACGCGGAGATCTTCACCAAGGGCCAGCCGATGAGCGCGGTGGGCTATGGCGCCGAGGTGGGCCTGCATCCGATTTCGAGCTGGAACAATCCCGAGCCGGAAGTGGCGCTGCTGGTCACCAGCGCGGGCGCGATCATCGGGGCGACGCTGGGCAACGACGTCAATCTGCGCGACGTCGAGGGGCGCTCGGCGCTGCTGCTCGGCAAGGCCAAGGACAACAATGCCTCGGCCGCGCTCGGGCCCTTCGTGCGGCTGTTCGACGAGGGGTTCACCCTCGATACGGTCAAGCAGGCGGAGATCGCCCTGCGGGTGGAGGGCGAGGACGGCTTCGTGCTCGACGGCCATTCCAGCATGAGCCAGATCTCGCGCACGCCGGAATCGCTGGTGGCCGCCACCATCGGCCCGCATCACCAATATCCGGACGGGCTGGTGCTCTATCTCGGCACCATGTTCGCGCCGGTGCAGGACCGCGACGGGGCCGGCAAGGGCTTTACCCACAAGATCGGCGACATCGTCTCCATATCGACTCCCTCGCTCGGCAGGCTTACCAACCGGGTAAACCTGTCCACCCGCTGCCCGCCCTGGACCTATGGCGCCAGCCACCTGCTGCGCGACCTGGCCAGGGCCGATCTGCTCTGAGGCCGTCCACTCCGATCCCCACCGGCTTTTTCGCCCACAACCTCCTGATTTTCCGAAAGGCATTTACCCCATGACCGACTTGCACAAGAACCTGATCGACGGCGAATGGATCGGTACGGACGGGGTGGAGAACATCAACCCGTCCAACCTGAAGGACGTGGTGGGCGTCTATGCGCGGGCCAGCGCCGAGGAAGCCCAGCGGGCCATCGCGGCGGCCAAGGCGGCGTTTCCGGCCTGGTCGCGCTCCGGAATCCTGGAGCGGCACGCCATCCTGCGCAAGACCGCCGACGAAATCCTGGCGCGCAAGCAGGAGCTGGGCGAGCTGTTGAGCCGCGAGGAGGGCAAGACGCTGCCCGAAGGCATCGGCGAGGTGACCCGGGCCGGGCAGATCTTCGACTTCTTCGCCGGCGAGGTGCTGCGGCTTTCCGGCGAGGTGCTGCCCTCGGTGCGGCCGGGGGTGGGAGTGGAGATCACCCGCGAGCCGGTGGGGGTGGTGGGCATCATCACGCCGTGGAACTTCCCCATCGCCATCCCGGCCTGGAAGATCGCGCCGGCCCTGGCCTATGGCAATACCGTCGTCATCAAGCCGGCGGACCTGGTGCCCGGCTCGACCTGGGCGATCGTCGACATATTGGTGCGGGCCGGCCTGCCCAAGGGCGTGCTGAACCTGGTAATGGGCAAGGGCTCGGTGGTGGGCCAGGCCCTGCTGGACAGCCCCGACGTCAACGCCATCACCTTCACCGGCTCGGTGGGGACCGGCCGGCGGGTGGCCGAGGCCTCGATCAGGCACGGCCGCAAGTTCCAGCTCGAAATGGGGGGCAAGAACCCCACCATCGTCTTGGATGATGCCGACCTAACGGTGGCGGTGGAGACGGTGGCGCAATCGGCGTTCTTCTCGACCGGGCAGCGCTGCACGGCTTCGAGCCGGGTGATCGTCACCGAGGGTATCCACGACCGGTTCGTGGCGGCGCTGGCCGAGCGGACCAGCAAGCTGCGTGTGGGTCATGCCCTTGAAAAGGATACGGAAATCGGCCCCGTGGTCGACCCGGGCCAGCTCAAGCAGGACACCGACTATATCGAGATCGGCCAGCAGGAGGGCGCCAAGCTGGTGGCGGGCGGCACGCGGGTGAGCCGGGACACGGAGGGCTATTTCCTGCAGCCGGCGCTGTTCACCGAGGCGACCAACTCGATGCGCATCGCGCGCGAGGAAATCTTCGGGCCGGTGGCGGCGGTCATCAAGGTGAAGGACTACGAGGAGGCGCTGGCGACGGCGAACGATACGGAATTCGGGCTAAGTGCCGGTATCGTCACCACTTCCCTGAAGCATGCCACCCATTTCAAGCGCAATGCCGAGGCGGGCATGGTGATGGTCAACGTGCCCACCGCGGGGGTGGACTTCCACGTGCCGTTCGGGGGGCGCAAGGGATCGAGCTACGGCCCGCGCGAGCAGGGCAGATATGCGGCCGAATTCTTCACCATTGTGAAGACGGCCTATACCGCCGCGGGGTGATTTTCGTGACATTTTTGGCGAATACGGGACACATGGACCCGTATTCGCCAGCGCATTGTCAACCTTTGCGCTGGGTCAGCGCCATGCCCGCCAGAATCAGCACCACGCCGAGGGCGCTGGCCCACAGAATCACGGGTGCGCCGCGCAGCAGATCGAGCGCGACGCCCGAGACCATCTGCCCGCCGATGACCAGCAGGGCGGTGTTGACGGCGCCGATGCGGGCGATGAGCCAGCTGCCCGAGGCGACGAAGACGACGCCGATGGGGCCGCCCAGCCAGGCCCACCAGGGCGTGTCGCCGGCGCCGGGCAGCAGCAGGTTGCCGAGCGCGAGGCCGAGGACGCTCAGCAGGCCGAAGCCGACGAGGTGATTCCAGAAGGAGGCGACGAGCGGGGTGGTGGAGAGCGCCAGGCGCCCGTTGAGCTGGCGGCTGAGGCCGACCAGCACGCCGGCGAGGACGGCGTAGAAGACGAAGAGGATCATGCCGCGCTCCCCATGCCGAAAAGGATGATGAGCAGGCTGCCGGCGACGATCAGCGCCACGGCGCCGGCATCGCGCAGATCGAGCCGGCGCCTCGGGAAGCCGAACAGGCCCCACCGGTCGGCGGCGAGGCTGAACACGACCTGCCCGGCAAGGCCGAGCGCCAGGGTGCCGGCCAGGGCCAGCGGGGTGTTGACGGCGGTGGAGGTGAGCATGACCGTCGCCGCGCCGGAGACGCCGCCGAGATAGGCCCAGAGCGGCGCCCTGGAGCCGGGCGCGGCAGAGGCGGGGCGGCGGCGCCAGAGCAGGGCGAGCAGGACCAGCGCGGCGACGGTGCCGGTGCCGTGGGCGAGCCAGGAGGAGAACAGGGCGCCGCCATGGCGGCCCGCCTCGCCATTGAAGAACACCATGAGGGTGAGCAGGCCGCCGCTGCCGAAGGCGGCCAACAGATGCAGCGGATTGGGCCGCTGCGCCGGGGGAGAAGACATGGATCGGTCCGACTCGGAGGAATGCGGGCCGAGCTTAGCATGGCGCAGCGGGTGTCGCGGGGTGCGGGGAGGAATCGAGCCGTGCTCCCCTCCATTCAAGAGGGCGAGTCCAGCCCGGGCCTGGTTTTAAGCCAACCATGGAGTCATTCCCGATGGCGGGGGAATGACTCGGTGGATGGTCCGCTGCAGTCGTGCTTGCCGCAGGTGGCCCTCGGGTCAGGCCCGAGGATGGGGTGGAGCCACAATCCCGAAGCGTCCGAGGTGAGGATTCTAGCCGGTGACGCGGCGGTTGGCGTGGGCGGCGATGAGGGCGCAGAGCTTGTAGATGCCGACCTCGATCTGCGCTTCGCCGGTGAGGGAGAAGCTGAGGCGCATGGTGTTGCGGCCGGCGCCGTCGGGGAAGAAGGCGCCGCCGGGCACGAAGGCGAGGTCCTGGGCGATGGCCTCTTCGAGGAGGCGCGCGGCGTCGAGAGACTCGGGCAGGGTGAGCCAGAGGAACATGCCGCCCTCGGGCCGGGACCAGGCGACGCCCGGCGGGGCATAGCGCTCCAGCGCCGCCAGCATGGCGTCGCGCCGGGTGCGGTAGGTGGCGCGGGCCCGCGCGACGGTGGTGTCGAAGCCGGCCTCGGCTGCATAGTGCATGACGCGCTGGTTGAAGCTGGGCGTGTGCAGGTCCGCACCCTGCTTGAGCAGGGCCAGCCGGCGGACGAGCGCCGCCGGCCCGCAGACCCAGCCGACGCGCAGGCCCGGCGAGAGCGTCTTGGAGAAGGTGCCGCAATAAAGGGTGCGGCCGGATTCGAGGCCGCCGGAGGCGGCGGCGTCGAGCGCGGCGATCGGGGGCAGCGGCTCGCCGTCGTAGCGCAGCTCGGTATAGGCGGCGTCCTCGACGATGACGGCATCGAGGGCGCGGGCGCGGTCCAGCGCGGCCCGGCGCTCGGCCAGGGTCAGGGTGCGTCCGTCGGGATTGGCGAAATCGGGGACCAGGTAGAGCAGCTTGGGCGCGGCCTCGGCCAGCGCCAGCGGCGCATCGTGCGGGGCGAAGCGGGCGCCGTGGGCGGCGAAGCATTGCAGGGCGCCGAGATAGCTGGGGCGGGCGGCGAGCACGGTGTCGCCGGGATCGAGCATGAGACGGCCGATGAGATCGAGGCCCTGCTGGGAGCCGGTGGTGACGATGACGTTGTCGGGACCGGCGGCGACGCCCTTGCCGGCCATGTAGCCGGCGATCCACCGGCGCAGCGGCAGATAGCCCTCGGTGGTGGAGTATTGCAGCGCCTCGCGGGCGCTGACCGGCCCGGAGAACACGTCGCGCCACGCCTCGTGGAACAGATCGACGCCGAGCAGGGTCGGATCGGGGATGCCGCCAGCAAAGGAGATCATGGAGGGACGGCCCACCAGCTTGAGCAGCTCGCGGATCTCGGAAGCGCGGGCGGCCCGGGCGCGGGCGGAAAGCCGGAAAGCGGGCGGTGACATTGTATCCCTCCATGTCTTGATATTTACGATACAATCATGCCAATATTGTTATGTCAATAATGTTGACCTTAAACAGGAGAACGACGATGAGTCTGGTGAGCGCCCATGCACCGGCGGAGCCGGCGGAGGCCGCGGCGCATTTCGCCCGGCGGCTGGCGGTGGAGACCGACTGCGCCGACGTGCAGGCGTGCCTGGCGAGCAGCGAGGTGGATTTCGTGCTGCTGCACGTGGTGGGGTCCGCCGAAGCCTTCGCGCGGCGGCACATCCCCGGCGCCACCCACCTGCCGCACCGGCAGATCACCGCAGAGCGCCTGGCCGAATGGCCGGCCGACACGCTGTTCGTGGTCTATTGCGCCGGGCCGCATTGCAACGGCGCCGACCAGGCGGCGCTGAAGCTGGCGCGGCTGGGCCGGCGGGTGAAGCTGATGCTCGGCGGGCTGACCGGCTGGGCCGACGAGGGTTTTGCCTTTGCCGGATCGGGGGCGGATAGGCTGTCGGTGGTGTAGGGTGCGCCCGTTGGACGCCTGGGTCGTCCCCATCCACGGGGCTGGCTCGGGCGTGACCCGGGGGCCGGTCGCCGCGGCCGCTGAAACCGTGCCTGCCTTGGCAGGCCCCCGGGTCACGCCCGGGGGCAGCATGGCGTGCTGGTCGGACTTCGTGCCTCCCTCCTCCTTGAGGAGCTTCGGGCCGCATGATGGACGGGGCGCGGGGCGGCGGATAGGATATGGCACAGGGATCGATACAATAGCGGCGAATGACCGATACAATATCTCGAATTTTCCCGGAGGATGCCGGGCTGGCCGTGCATGAGCGGGTGGCCTCGGCCATTGCCGGGGCCATCGCGGCAGGGCAGTACCGGCCCGGCGACCGCCTGCCGACGCATCGGGCGCTGGCGCGGCAATTCTCCGTTTCCATCGGCAGCGTCACCCGGGCCATCGAGGCGCTGAGCGCGCGCGGGGCGGTGCGCAGCGAGGTGGGGCGCGGCACCTTCGTGCTGGCGCCGGCCGGGGCGGGCGAGGAAGGCGGGGCCATCGACCTTTCGGTCAACGCGCCGCCGCCGCTGCTGAGCGCGGCGCAGCTGGCGGCGGCGAGCCAGCGCGCCAATGACAGGGCGCTGCGGCTGGCCCATGGCGGCTATGTCGACCTGGCAGGAACGGCGGAGCAGCGCGCGGCGGTCGCCGGCTGGCTGAGCCGGCATCGCGGGCCGCTGGCGGCCGAGGACATCCTGCTGTGCAACGGCGCCCAGCAGGGGCTGCATCTGGCGCTGGCGAGCCTGACTGGGCGGGTGAAGGCGGTGGTCACCGAGGGGGCGAGCTTTCCCGGGGCGATCGCCGCCGCCGGCAATCTCGGGCTGCCGCTCCTGGCGGTGGCGCATGACGGGGAGGGGCCGGTGCCCGCGGCGCTGGAGGCGGTGCTGGCGGCGAGCGGGCCGGCGGCGGTCTACCTGACGCCGGTGTGCCAGAACCCGCTGGGCTACGAGACCGGGCCGGAGCGGCGGGCGGCGCTGGCCGCGGTGGTGGCACGGCATGGCGGCTATATCGTCGAGGACGACATCTACGGCGTCTATGCGACGGAGCGGGGGCCGCTCTACCGGGCGCTGCTGGCAGAGCGGACCTTT
>ENA-UOVV01002506-UOVV01002506.1-compost-metagenome-genome-assembly--contig:-NODE-2506-length-10393-cov-54.428806_pt1 | contig 10393 bp, 6 predicted proteins | sample MGYA00238155_ERZ761577 | MGnify/ENA primary metagenome ERZ761577 (study PRJEB28898, sample SAMN06268775) | compost metagenome | isolation source: Emeryville, CA | place: USA:Emeryville, CA | collected... | reverse complement strand
GTGACTACGGAGGATCAGTTGGATTATATATTTAGTAAGTTTTGTATCGGAAAGTAACTATCCTTCTCTTCTTTTCTAAGTGCTTGTTATTGTTGACTTTAAGAGAAAATACATTCTCTTTTTGTTGCCCAAATTGCTCTTTTTTCGTTATATTTGTTGCCTGATTGTTGCCCTGTAATATAGCACCTTGATGCCTGGCAACAAGTTGGCGAGATGATGGTACTTGTAGTCACTTGCTGACACCCATTGGCACACAAGGGCACTCAACGGCACATGAGCAGCAACATCGAAATCAGCAAGCACTGTCTTTACTGCGGTAAAGAGTTCACAGCTAAAACGCTGGCTACCCGTTATTGCGGCCATACCTGCAACAGCCGACACTACAAGCAACTCAAGCGGGAAGAAAAACTCAACAGCTTCAACGTTTCACAGGCAAAGCCGGAGCAGCCTGCACCATCATTCGATGTGCAGTTGCAGCAAAAGGAATTTCTCAGCATAGAGGAAGCCGCCAAGCTCATTGGGGCAAGCCGGAGGACCATCTTCCGCTTGATAGCCTCCAATAAGCTCAAAGCCGGTAAAGTAGGTAGCCGTTCTATCATCCACCGTTCAGAAATTGATAAACTCTTCAAATAGCGATACCATGAAAATAGCACTGCGTCAAAGATTAAAGGGAGATAAAGTGAGTTTGTACCTCGACTACTACAACGAGGGCAAAAGGCAATATGAATACCTGCAACTCTACCTCACACCCGAACCGGAAAAAGGAAAGCTCACCAAAGAGCAGAAAGAAGAAAACCGTAAAACCCTGGCACTGGCAGAAGCCATCCGTTCTAAGCGTCATCTGGAAATTCAGAATGGCATTTACGGATTCCAGGATCAAAGCAAACAGAAAGGCAGCTTCCTGCGGTACGTGGAGTACCTGGCAGAAAAGCGGAAGAAAGCATACCGGGGAGGAAGAAGGATTTTTATGTGGATGAACCTTATGCAAGCGATGTGAGTGAAGGTAAGAACAACCCCATTTACAATGCTCATAGCTATCATACGAAAGTGCCACATCCCGCAATCATGAGGTACATACTTCACTACACTCAACCTGGCGATATTGTCTTAGATGGCTTTGCAGGTACAGGTATGACAGGTGTTGCGGCAAGATTATGCGGAAACCCAAGTACTGAGGAGAGATTTAAAATCGAGGAGGATTTTAAAAGTATTTATGGTTTAATTCCAAAATGGGGTTCTCGGAAAGCGATTTGCGGGGACTTGAGTTCTATCGCAACTTTTATTGCTTACAACTACAATAATTCTGTTGATGTAGCTAAATTCAATGATAGGGTTAATTCAATTATTCAAGAACTGAAAAACGATTATGCTTGGATCTATCAAACCGTACATCAGAAGAATAAAATCGGGTATATCAATTATATTATTTGGAGTGATGTTTTCATATGTAGCATTTGTAACTCTGAAATTGTCTTTTGGGATTCTGCCGTTGATCATGAGAACGATATAGTATATGAGGAATTTGAATGCAAAAAATGCAAATCAATCCATACTAAAAGAAGTGTTTCTGATGCTGTACTTACCGTTTATAATCCATATAAGGAAAGGGCTTTCACGCAAAAAAAGCGAATACCTGTTTTAATAAACTATTCTTTCGGAGGAAAACGGTTTGATAAAAAACCTGATGCAACTGACTTAGCCAATCAAGAAAAAATAGATGATCTATTGATTCAAAATTGGTTTCCGAAAAATGAAATAATACCAGGTGACGAAATTGGACGTTTACGTAATGAGCTAATCAATGATGTTTCTGAGTTAATTCCTAAACGTGCACTAATTATCCTTTCTGCTCTCGCAAAATCTGCTACTGTAGATAATCGTCTCAATCTTATTATTACATCAATCCTACAAAATTCGTCTTGGCTGTATCGATGGCGTGCAAATGGAAAGGGCGGAACCACTTCGGGCACATATTATATTTGTGCAACTCCTCAGGAGAATAACGTATTTAACCAAATTGAAAGGAAGCTCAAGGATTTTACTTCCGCATTCACACAAGTTCAAGGCGTAGGTTGTACTTCATCCATATATACAAATTCTTCAACTGTTCTGACACTTAGTGACAATTCTATAGATTACATATTCACAGATCCTCCATTTGGAGCTAATATCATGTATTCCGAGTTAAACTTTATGTGGGAAGCATGGTTAAAGGTTTTAACCAATAATGAAAAAGAAGCCATAGAAAATAGAACACAAGGGAAGTCTACACTGGATTACCAAAACCTAATGCTCGATTGCTTTAAAGAGCTAAATAGGGTTCTGAAGCCAGACAAATGGATGACCGTAGAATTTAGCAATACAAGTGCTGCAGTGTGGAATGGTATACAGACTGCTATTCAACGTGCTGGTTTTATTATTGCTAATGTTGCAGCGTTGGACAAAAAGCAAGGTAGCTTCAAAGCGGTTACCACAGCCACTGCTGTCAAACAGGATCTCGTAATAAGCTGTTATAAGCCATCCAAAGAGTTCGAAAACAAATTTGCCTCGACACATAGCGATCTTGCAATTTGGGAGTTTGTTACTCAACATTTAGAACATTTACCATCTTATCTCGGAAACAAGAATAATACAACCTCCATAATTGAGCGTAGTCCAAAAATTCTTTTTGACCGACTTATCACATTCTATTTAATGAGAGGTTTGCCGGTGCCAATTGATGCAAAAGATTTTCAAGATGGCCTAAGACAACGCTTTGTAGAGAGAGATGGCATGTATTTTACTGCTGAGCAGGCTGCCGAATATGATGAGAAAAAGGCAAAGGCACCCCAGTTTGTGCAGTTGTCACTTATTGTAACTAATGAGTCTGATGCCATTGAATGGCTTAAAGACCGTTTACGCAAGCAGGCACAAAAATACCAGGACATCATGCCTGATTTTCGTATTGCTACCCAATCACTTCGCAAGGGAGATACACTGCCAGAGCTGCAGGACATCCTCAATGAAAACTTCATTCAGGAATCTGATGGCCGCTGGCGTACACCAGACCCCAACGAAGCTAAAGACCGAGAAGCACTTCGTACCAAAGTGCTTTTGAAAGAGTTTAACGGCTATGTAACTGCCATCAGTCAGCCACGGGCAAAGAAACTCAAAGAAGTGCGTGTAGAAGCCCTGCGTGCCGGTTTCAAAAACTGCTGGGAACAAAAAGATTTCAAAACTATTGTTACCCTCGGTGATATGATTCCGCAGAACATCCTGCTGGAAGACGAGCAGTTGTTGATGTATTATGATATAGCGAAAGACCGTGTTTAAAAATCATGAAAGCAGATGCATTAAGCCTTGCGGCTACATTAAACAGTTCGGAAGTGGATGTATATACCATCCCGCAGTATCAGCGTCCTTATACCTGGAGCACAGAAAACTATGAAGTGCTGTGGGAAGACCTGACAGATGCTTATGCAGATTATCTTAAAGCATTGGCAGAAAACCGTACACCTGATTATTATTTCTTAGGTCCGGTAGTATTCGTTAAAAACAGTGGTAAGCGCAGCTTCGATATTATTGATGGTCAACAGCGGACTACTACTTTCCACATCATTCTATGGTATTTGCACAAGCGTCTGACTGATGAAACGGAGCAAGCCCGTATTCATAATATTCTTACATTCTTAGGGAAGGAGTCAAAACTCAAAGTTTCGGCAAAAGATGCTGCCACCTATCTCAAAATCAGGGAGAGCAAAATCACAGACCCTATTGAGGGAAATTCCCGAATGGTAGAAAGTGCCAATTACTTCCGCATCAGAGTAAATGAATTAGAGAACCCGGATTCTTTCTCTGCTTTCCTTCGTGAGTACACCCAGTTTATAGTGATTGTGGCAGATGATTATGGAAAAGCCTGGGATTTGTTTATTGGCCTGAACGGGAAAGGAGAACCATTAAACCCTACCGATCTGGTGAAAGCCTATGTATGCGGTAGGTCAGATATTGGCGAACAGGCAGGACAAATCTGGGAGGAGAAAATATTGCCGTTAAAAGCCGACTCCACAGCATACCTGTTGTTCCTTGCCCGATACAAGGCGAAAAAGTTTGTTACCGAAAATGCCTTGTTTAAGGAAATTACCAAGCTCTATCCCACAACCATTACCACCTTAGATATTGCTGAGAACAGCGAGATATTTCATTGGTTCTGGCATGTAGATATTGATAGCATCCCCAGGCATTTCTCCGATGGTTTAACTATTACTTCCGATGCAAGAAAGGCGTTAAGAGTGTTGAGGGATTTGGGTCGTAGAGATTTCACATCCCTGCTCTTTCAATATGCAGCCGCCTTTGGTAAGAAAGCCATTTTTGAAGAGGCATTTTTGCGAATGTTGGCAGCCTATCAAATCAGGATGGCCATTTCACGAAAGCGATCAAGGGAAAGAAAGTTTGTGGGTTGGTTTAGTGGTGTTGATTTTAACAAGCCGGAAGAAGGTGATCCTGAAAATGAAACAGAAGCGTTGAAGCTTCGCAAGCAACGGGCAAATACATTGATTGCAAAAACACTTAGGGCTGATGCACCCGATGATGCCACCTTTGAAATGCTGGTAAAAATTGCCGGTTACCATGGTAACTATCCGGCTCGTATTATCCTGCGGCATCATGAAGAAGGTGAACGTGGAAACAGAAGCATTCTGGATTATCAGCTGGAACACCTAATGCCTCAAACCGGCACCGATTTTTGGTATGCTGAAGCAGGTGTTGTAGATGATGCCGGTGAAATTGATACTGATGCTTACAATGCGTTGGTCAATAACATCGGGAATCTCTTTGTAATTGACCCAACCACCAACAACGAGGTAAAGAATTTTGAATACAGTGTAAAGAAGAGTTTTTACCAGGAGCATTTAAAGGATTGGTCCATTGCCCGTATAACTGCCGACCCGAAAAACGATTGGAAAAAACCAGACATTGAAGCAAGGGCAGAAAAGATTGCTGAATGGGCAAAGCAGTATTGGGCGTTGTGATTCATCCGGCAAAAGTAAATGACATACACTTCGAATGATAAATCATTCGTTAAGTACATTTTACGAGTATAATGAATGTTAAAGCATTCATGGTTGTACTTTTTTCAATTATTCTGGTGAGTGTCTCAGATAAATTACTACATTTGCATGAGATATAATTCAAAAACAGCTAATAACGGCTATAATGACTGATAAAGCATTCAAAACATGGCACTCTATGAGTGATCAGGCGCTGGCAGCTCATATCGGGGCTTTTGTAAAGCATCACCGGCTGGAGCAAAACAAAACCCAGGATGCCCTGTCGCATGAGGCGGGCATCAGTCGTTCCACCCTCAGCTTACTGGAACGGGGTGAAACGGTTACCCTGGCCACCCTGATACAGGTGCTTCGGGTACTGGACCAACTGCAGGTAATGGATGCCTTTGAAGTGCAGCAGCGCATCAGTCCGCTGGCCCTTGCCAAAGCTGAACAAGAAAAACGCAAAAGAGCAAGAAACACCAAAACACAGGACCCTGAAAAATCAGATTGGTAAACCATGAACACGGCATTTGTAAAAATATGGGGCGAATTAGTGGGTGCGGTAGCATGGGATGATGCTACCGGCTATGCCACGTTTGAATATGATTCCAAATTCAAGAGCAAAGGATGGGAGTTGGCCCCCTTGCAAATGCCGGTGAGTGCAACCAAAAGCAGTTTCAATTTTCCCGCCTTGCGTAAAAAGGCAGATCCAACTTTAGATACTTTCAAAGGCTTACCCGGCTTATTGGCTGATGTGCTGCCCGACCGGTACGGAAATGAACTCATCAACTTGTGGTTGGCTCAGCAAGGTCGTCCGCTGGACAGTATGAATCCGGTAGAGACCTTATGTTTTATTGGCACCCGTGGAATGGGAGCCCTGGAGTTTGAGCCCACCACCTTAAAGGAAAGCAAAAGAACCTTTTCGGTGGAGATTGACAGCCTTGTGGACATAGCCCGGAAAATGCTCACCAAAAAAGAAGCTTTTGTTACCAACCTGCAGGAAAACGAAGAAAAAGCCATTCTTGAAATGTTACGGATTGGTACTTCTGCCGGTGGTGCCCGGCCTAAAGCGGTGATTGCCTACAACGAGAGAACCGGTGAAGTAAAATCTGGTCAAACCAATGCACCTCGGGGGTTTGAACATTGGCTGATAAAGCTGGATGGGGTGAGTGATGTGCAGTTGGGAGCCAGCAAGGGTTATGGCCGGGTGGAAATGGCCTATTACAACATGGCAGTAGCTTGTGGTATCCAAATGATGCCTTCCAGATTATTAGAAGAAAACGGCAGGGCGCATTTTATGACCAAGCGTTTCGACCGGGAAGATGGTGCAACCAAACACCATATTCAAACCTTCTGTGCCATGAAGCACTTTGATTACAACCTGGTAACCAGCTTCAGTTACGAGCAGTTGTTTCAAACGCTTCGGGAGCTAAAACTTCCCTATCCGGATGCTGAGCAGTTGTTTCGTAGAATGGTGTTCAATGTGGTGGCCCGCAATTGCGATGACCATACCAAGAACTTTGCCTTCCGCTTGAAAAGGGGTGGAAAATGGGAGCTGGCACCAGCCTACGATGTTTGCCATGCCTATCAACCCAAGCATCAGTGGGTCAGTCAGCATGCGTTAAGCATCAACGGCAAACGAACCAATATTACCAAAGACGATTTGCTCACCATTGGTAAATCCATCAAAAATAAAAAGGCAGCAGAAACCATTGAGGAAATCAGCCACACAGTAAGCCAGTGGAAAACCTTTGCCGATGAAGTAAAGGTTTCACCCAAACTGCGTGATGAAATAGCAGCAACATTGATTCGATTATAAGTATGTTATACCAGGGAAAAGAAATAGAAATACTATCCAGAAAATCGGTGTTTGGAAAACAAATAGCCGAGGTGAAAATATTGTCCACCGGAGAGGTGAAGTCTGTTCCTTTTTCTGAGTTATCGGATGAAAAGAAAGTTCCTACCGATGCAGAGATAGCTTTCAAAGCCATAGCTGCCAAAATTAAAAGTGAGGTGTTTAAGCAAGCTATGCTGGCACCCATCGAGAGCAATATTGTACCGCTACCGCATCAGATACTGGCTTTGGAAAAAGTGATGGCAGGTCAGTTCCTGCGTTTCCTGATAGCCGATGAAGTAGGTATGGGTAAAACCATAGAAACCGGCTTGGTACTAAAAGAACTGAAGTTGCGAGGCATCGCCAAACGAACATTGATTGTAGTTCCCAAATCAGCAATGGGCCAATGGCAGCAGGAAATGAAAAAGCATTTCAATGAGCTGTTTCACATTTACGATACCGATTACATTAACACGGTCAGTCGCACATTTGCCAGGCTGGAAGTAGACAATGAGATTAACCTTTTCACACAGCACAATCAGATTATCGTTTCGATGGATGCCTTAAAGCCTATTGAAACACGGCAGGGATGGAGCAAGCAAAAGGTAGAAGAATACAACCGATACAGAATACAAAGCGTTCTGGAAGCAGAATTTGATTTATTGGTAATTGATGAGTGCCACAAGGTAGGTGGAAGCAATACACAAGTAGGTCGCTTCCAAATGGCCGATGTGTTGTGCAACGCCATACCTAATGTGCTGTTGCTTTCAGCAACACCGCACAGAGGAAAAAGTGACCACTTCCGCAGGATACTGCAATTGCTGAATGCGGATGCATTTGCAGGGGAAGGTATGCCAACCATACCGGAATTAGAGCCTTACGTGGTTCGCACAGAAAAAAGACAGGCGATTGACTACAATGGCAAACCCCTTTTCAATAAAAGACACACGAAGAAAATTGAAGTGGTTTACAATGATGTAAGCCACCGCAAGCAAAAAGCCCTGTACGATGCGGTCACCGAATATGTAGTGAGTGGATTCAACCTGGCTCAGCAGACGAAAAATACTTCCTATGGGTTTGTAATGATTCTGTTCCAGCGGATGATGAGCAGTTCTACCCAGGCTATTTTGGATGCCATGCAAAAACGGGCAGATAGACTCTCAGGTGAAAGGCAGGAAGTGAATAAGGAGAACATCATCAACAACATGGAAGAGTTTGGCTTTGAAGGCCAGATGGAGTTGGATTTTGAACAGAAGGTATTTTCATTGGTAGAAGAAGCGCAGGCCAATTACGATACAGAATTAAGCATACTGCAGGGTTTGATCAGGGATGCAAAAGACTGCCTGGATACAGAAACAGACGCCAAGGTAGAATTTCTTTTGAGCAGATTACAGGAACTAAAAAGAGATGAACAGAACCCTGATTTGAAGTTTCTCATCTTCACTGAGTTCACCAGTACCCAGTATATGTTGAAAAAGGTGCTGGAAGAAAAGGGTGGTTATATCTGTGAAGCCATCAATGGTTCAATGGATTTTGACCAACGGGTAAATGCACTCAAGCTTTTTAAGGAAGGTGCCCAGATATTGATTTGTACAGATGCTGCCGGTGAATCACTCAATATGCAGTTTGCACACATCGTAATTAATTACGACATGCCCTGGAACCCAATGGTGCTGGAGCAAAGAATAGGTCGTGTGGATCGTATTGGTCAAAGTCATGAAGTAGTGGCTTTAAATATGATGCTCGATAACTCTGTGGACAAACGAGTGTATGAAGTGGTGGAAACCAAGCTCACTCAAATCATGAATGAATTGGGTATAGACAAGACCTCTGATGTATTAGACAGCACGTTAGAACGAGACCAGTTGAATCGTTTATATCTCACATCTTTACTCAATCCTGCAAGGTTTGAGCAGGAGAGTAATAACTGGCTTGACGAAATAAAAGGTAAGCTGCGAGACTATAAAAGTACAGAGGGAGCTTTACCCACTTTGGCATCGAAGGATATCAAGGTAGAGAAAGTGGATGCCATCAAGCACAGTCCGCTACCAAAGTGGTTGGAAGGTTTAACTAAAAACTACTTGCATACAAAAGGCATTCCTTACCACAATTTGATTGATGGTATCCGGTTCAAGTTTCCGGGCCACAAGGAAGGGATTTACACTTTTAATATCAGGGAAAGTGTAAACAATCCTATACCGGAACCTGTCTCGCTGCAACATGAAATCATCCAAACAATCTTACGAGATGCAATACCATACACTGCCTCTCAGCAGATACCTAAGGTCAAGATCAAACAAGGCAACTCAACACCTGGCTATTGGTCATTGTGGCATCTGGAAGCTTGCCTTTCTACGGTTCTGTCAGGAACGCCAAAACAAGTTTCGGCATTGATACCGAACGCTGAAAACGGCTTGTTCAGCCGTTTCATCTTCTATTTCATGAACGTTCGCCCGGTATGGAAAAATGTCTTTGCCAGTCAAACGGATAATGGATTGGATGATTACTTTGAAGCCCTGGGCAATGAGTTCTTTGAACTCTACAAAGTCATCACGCAGGATGAACCCCGTCAGTTCTACTTTACAGCAGACCAGCAGGAACAATTCAACCAGTTCTTCGGGCAGATACAGGAAAAGTACATGAACCTCCAAGGGTTGGACTACATGGCTACTATCAGAAGATTGGGTTTGATAGCCTTCCGTATCAGCATGATATTCTCCGCTTTGCGGATCATGGAAACGGGCGATACTTCCAAGAAGCTGATTTGTGAAGAAAGGGATTTCCAAGCTGCGCTTGAAATGGTAAAGGTATTGGTAAAGCACTCAAGCAAGGTATTTGGAGAACTTCCACAAGAAGAGCCTAAGCCAACCCGTATGAATAAGAAGGAGAAGTTTCTGTATGCATTGCCACATACCTTCAATCGACAGAAGTATCTCGAAGTTGCAAATTCCATGAGCATTCCAGCAAAGACAGCCGAAGGCTACATTACCAACTTTGTAAAATCAGGGCTTATTCACCGAGAGGCACACGACCAGTACATCAACACCTCACTTGAGGAATCTAAGGATTCTAAGGAAATCTAGGAAGGATAAGCCCGTTGGACTTTTCTTCCGAAGATTCGACCAGACCATTGAAATCAAACACCTTTGGTCATACTAAGAACGAATAATCCTTAGTTTTCTCTATTTCCTCAAAATCCTGAAATCAAAAAAAGCACTCTTTTTTCTCTTGCTATCTCTTTCTTTGCCTATATTGTCCTAAATTTGACAAGTCAAACATAGAAAAGTCATGCACTTTGGTGAAAGGATAAAAGAGCTAAGAGAAAGCCAGGGGCTTTTACAGCGTCAATTGGCAGCCGATCTTGAGATAGACACTCCCATGTTTAGCAAGATTGAGCGGGGGGAGCGTAAGGCGAAGCGTGAACAGGTAGAGCAGTTGGCTGAGTTGCTTCATGCTGATAAGCCAGCCCTGTTTTCCCTTTGGTTGGCTGACCAAATAATGGATTTGATAAAAAACGAACCTCAGGCATATGAGG
>ENA-UOVV01002503-UOVV01002503.1-compost-metagenome-genome-assembly--contig:-NODE-2503-length-10409-cov-5.876376_pt1 | contig 10409 bp, 10 predicted proteins | sample MGYA00238155_ERZ761577 | MGnify/ENA primary metagenome ERZ761577 (study PRJEB28898, sample SAMN06268775) | compost metagenome | isolation source: Emeryville, CA | place: USA:Emeryville, CA | collected... | reverse complement strand
AATCCGCCCGCGGTGTCGGCATACACCGGCGCGGGCGATGTGCCGCCACCACCCGGCTACGGGCCACCGCCGGCCCCGCCACCAGCCGACGCCGCTGACGTTCTGTTGCCTGCGGAAGGGGCTGCGCCACAATGACCTTCCTACACAATGTCCGGCGCAGCGCCGCACTCGCGGGTGCCGTCCTCGTGACCTGCGTGGGCTGCGGCTTCCAGGGGGTCAACTCGTTGCCGCTGCCCGGCGCGGCCGGCCGGGGCCCGGGCGCGGTGACCTATCACGTCGAGGTCTCCAATGTCGGCACCCTGGAGCCGAACTCGCCGGTCATGGTCGATGACGTCGTCGTCGGCAGCGTCAGATCGATGACGGTCGACGGATGGCACGCCGACCTCGAGGTCTCGGTGCGACCGGACGTGGTGATACCGGCCAACGTCGTAGCCCGGGTGGGTCAGACCAGCCTGCTCGGCTCGATGCACGTCGCGCTCGACCCGCCGCTCGGACAGGTGCCCGAGGGCCGACTGCCCGCCGGGGCCACCATCCCGATGTCGCGGTCGGCTGCCTTCCCCTCGACAGAACGCACCCTCTCGACGTTGTCGACCCTGGTGACGTCCGGCGGGCTCGGCCAGATCGGCGACCTCATCCACAGCTTCAATGTCGCGCTGTCCGGTCGTGAAGCGCAGGCGCGCGACGTGTTGATCCGGCTCGACCGGCTCGTCGGGGTGTTCGACAACCAGCGCGAAGACGTCGTCGCCGCGATCCAAGCGCTGCAGCGACTGTCGGGGGTACTCGTCGAACAACGCGACGTCATCCGCCGCGCGCTCGATGAACTACCGCCCGCGATCGACGTGCTGATCGAACAACGGCCGCGGTTCATCACCGCACTGGAGCGGCTGCGCGCCTTCAGCGACACCACCGTCGCGGTCGTCAACGACACGCAGGCGGATCTGGTCGCCAATCTCACGAATCTCAGCCCGGCGTTGCGCGAACTGGCCGACGTCGGCCCCGAGATCGACATCGCGCTGGCGTTTCTGCCGGTGATGCCGTTCGGGCAGAACGTCATCGACCGCGCCGTCCGCGGTGACTATATGAACCTGTTCGCGGTCATGGATCTCACCGTGCCGCGCCTGAAGCGCACGCTGTTCGCGGGCACCCGCTGGGGCGACGAACACGCGATTCTCGTTCCGGCGCCCGGTGATCCGGGCTACGAGGCGTACTACAACCCGCTGGTGGATCCCATCGGGCCACCTCCGGTCGAACCGGCGCAACCGGACCCGACGAACGGGGGGCGCTGATGCTGTCCCGGTTCGTGCGCACCCAACTGGTGATCTTCACCATCGCGTCGATCATCGGCGTGACCATGATGGTGGTGAACTACCTGCAGGCGCCCACGCTGCTCGGCATCGGCCGCATCACCGTAACCCTCGAACTGCCGCGCGGGGGAGGGCTGTACCGGCTGGCGAACGTCACCTACCGCGGTGTGCAGATGGGCAAGGTGACCGAGGTCGAGTTGACGCGAAACGGCGCGCGGGCGACGCTGTCGCTCGCGACGACACCGAAGATCCCCGCCGACCTCGTCGCGCACGTGCGCAGTGTCTCGGCGATCGGCGAGCAGTACGTCGACCTGAGACCGCGGAGCGATGCGCCGCCCTACCTGGCGGACGGATCGGTGATCTCGATGGGCGACACCGAGATTCCGCAGCCGGTCGGTCCGATGCTGGACAACACCAGCGCGTTGCTTGCCAGCATCCCGAAGGACGCCATCGCGGCACTGCTGGCGGAAACCGCGACCGGTCTGGATGACGCCGGATTCGATCTCGGCTCGCTGGTCGACTCCTCGGCCGTGGTGGCCCGTGACAGCCGCGGAGTGGTGAACGAACTGCGGGCACTGATCAGCGACAGCGCACCGCTGCTCGACGGTCAGGTGCGGGCCGAACCGGACACCAGGACGCTGGCGCGCAGCACGGCCAACCTCACCGACCAGCTGGTGACCAACGACCCGCAGCTTCGCAAGATCCTCGCATCGACACCCGCTGCGCTGGACCAGGTCTCGCAGTTGCTCAACGAGGTCAAACCCACGATTCCGCTGCTGCTGGCCAACCTGACCAGCCTGGGCCAGATCGCCGTGGTGTATCTGCCGTCGCTGGAACAGCTGTTGGTGCTGCTGCCGTCGTTCATGGCGAACTTCCACGGCGTCTCGCCGTGGAACAACGCGACCGGATTGCCGTTGGGTAATTTCAGGATTCAGCTCAACGACCCGCCGGCGTGCACTGTCGGGTTCCTGCCGCCGTCGCAGTGGCGCTCCCCGGCCGACACCACCACGGTCGACACCCCGGACGGCCTCTACTGCAAGCTGCCGCAGGACTCGCCGCTGGCGGTGCGCGGCGCGCGGAACCTACCGTGCATGAGGCATCCGGGCAAGCGTGCCCCGACCGTCGAGATCTGTGACAGCCCGGAGCCGTACAAGCCGCTGGCGATGCGCCAGCACGCCCTGGGGCCCAGCCCGTTCGACCCCAACCTGGTGGCGCAGGGCGTTCCGCCCGACGACCGGGTCGACTTCACCGAGCGCATCTACGCCCCCGTGGAGGGCACCCCACGGCCGGAGGGCGCGCCACCACCGGAAGGTGCCCCGCCGGCACCAAGGCCCCCGGTGGCGGTCACCACCTACGACCCGCGCACCGGCCGCTTCATGGCCCCCGACGGGACGATGCACGAGCACCCTGGTCTCGTCGCGGACAACCAACCGAAGAACTGGCAGGACCTGTTGTTGGTACCGGGAGCATCATGACCGCCAAACGAAGTGCCGCGGGCGCGGCCGTCGCCGCGCTGATCGCCGCGTGCGCGTCACCACTGGCTGGTGCCGACGTCGACCCGGCGTTGAACGGGGAGTTCATCGCGACATCGGACGGGCGGTGGGCCAAGAAGAACGAGATCTTCTACGACAACGAGGCGACCGTCGTAAGCACGTGGACCATCACGTCGAGCTGCACGCACGCCTACGACTGCCATGGCACGGTGACCAGCGATCAGGGTTGGATATCGGACATCACCTACGTCTCCAACATGTGGATTGTCGTGCGCACCCTCGAGGACTGGGAGCCCTGCCCGGACGGCACCGCCGCGCCGGGAAAGCAGGTCATCAAGTTCTACGAAAGCGAGTACGAACCAGAAAAGTACGAGGGGTGGGACACCGCCACCGGGCCGAGCGGCGCCTGCGGGATCAACAAGGCGCTGTTCATCGAGATGCCGTTCACGTTGGTGCCGAAGTAGAGGGAGTAAACATGAGATCGAAGGCCGCCGTGCTGCGCGGGGTCGGCATGGACTGGGAGGTCACCGAAGTCGAACTGGACCCGCCGCGCGCCGGTGAAGTCCTGGTGAGGATGGCCTACTCCGGGATCTGTCACTCGGACGAACACTTCTACACCGGCGACAGCGTGCCCGGCCCGGACATGCAGGCCTTAATGCAGGCCGCCGGCATCGCGGTGCCCGAGTGGTTCCCGATGCTCGGCGGCCACGAAGGCGCGGGCATTGTGGAATCCGTGGGACCCGAGGTGAAGACGCTCAAACCCGGCGATCATGTCGCGGTGTCGTTCATCCCGGCATGTGGCAGCTGCCGGTGGTGCGCGGCGGGTGCCACCTACCTGTGCGATGTGGGCGCCGATATCTACAGCAAGGTGATGGTCACCGACGGCACGGCGCGCCGGCATCTGCCCGACGGGCAGGACCTGATGGCGATGATGCAGGTGGGCACCTTCTCCGAGTACGTGGTCGCCTCCGAGCGGTCGTTCGTCAGAATCAACGACTGGATCCCGCTCGATGTCGCAGCGCTGGTCGCCTGCGGCGCCACAACGGGTTTCGGCTCCGGCTCGAGCGCCGCGGGTACTCAGCCCGGCGACACCGTGGTGGTGGTCGGAGTCGGCGGAGTCGGGATGAACGCCGTGCAGGGCGCGAAGATCGCCGGTGCGAAGCACATCGTCGCGATCGATCCCGTCGAGTTCAAGCGCGAGATGGCACCGAGTTTCGGGGCGACGCACACCGCCGCCGACGCGGGCGCGGCGCTGGAACTGGTCAAGGAGATCACCTGGGGAGTGATGGCCGACCGGGTGATCCTCACCCCGGGCGTGATCCCGCCGGACCTGATCCTGACCGCGATGATGCTGCTGCGCAAGGGCGGAACCTGCGTCGTCACCGGCATGGCCAAGCTCAGCGACATGATGGTGCCGCTCATCCTGCCCGACCTGGTCAGCTCATGTAAGACGCTCAAGGGGGCCCTCTACGGCGAACTGAACCCGCGCGAGGCGATCCCGCGTCTGCTGTCCATGTACGAGGCGGGCAGCTACAAGCTCGACGAACTCATCACCCAGCGCTACAAGCTCGACGACATCAACGACGCGATGCGGGATCTGCGCGCCGGCACCACCATCCGCGGGGTGATCTCGCTCGAATGATCGCAACAGCGAACGACGCCGCGGCCACCAAGAACTGGCATTGGTTGTCGCTGAACCCGGGCAAGCGCCGCACCGAGATCATCTATGTCGTCTGGTTCCTGATGTCGGTCCCGATCCAGGGTCTCGTCGTATTGAACCTGAGCTACGACTCGCCCAACGACGTTCCGTTATTGGCGCAGGCCTTGGTGATGGGGCTGGGCACGCTGATCTGGCCACTGGTGTTGCGCGCGCCGGAGGACAAGGGCCGCAAGGTCACCGAGCTGTACGGCTTCCGCATGGGTCTGTTCCTGACGGTGTGGGCAGTGCTGGGCGGCTTTGTCGGCACCGACCCCTGGTATGAGGTGCTGCACGGACACTTCGCGTTCAACACCGAGCTCAACCCCAACGGGGTTCCGCTGTTCATGCTGCCGATGACCATCAGCGTCTTCGGGATGTACTCGGTGATCCTCGGCACCGGATACCGGGTAGCGGCACAGTTGCTGGATCGGACGAAATCAGCTCTTGCGCAGGATAGTTGGTGGCGTCACGCTCTCTTGTGCGCGATCCTCGCGGTGCCGATGCCGCTGATCGAGACGTTCGCCTACTCCGGATCCAACTACTGCTTCGACAACGGTGTGGGCATGTGGGGGCTCAACGTGTTGATCTACGGCTCGTGGCACTTCTCGGCGCTGCTGTTCTATACCAGGTTCGACCGGACGCCAGCGGAGCGGACGCCGCTGACGACGGTCGCGCTGTCGGCGTTCGCGACGGTCGGCATTTTGATGGTGCTCATGGCGATCACCAAGACGTTCATCGCCCCACATTTCGTCGAGGTCCAGCACGGGGTGCGCCAGCTCAACGACTGGAGCGCGGACAACTGCCTGGGACCGAAACCCTGAGCGGCATCAGATCTTTCGCGGCTGGTCCGCAAGGATCGCGGGCAGGATGAAGGTCTTCAGGTAGCGTCGCGCCGACTCGGGTTCGTCGGTGTTGGGGGTGATGCCCAGCAGCATCGCCAACGCGGTGGTGAGCAGGAACTGGCCCACCTCGCCGGTGCGCAACTCTGGGCGCAGCCGCTGCGGGGCGTCCTCGCTGCGCATCCCCTCGACGATCTGCTCGATCAGCCGCGGCAGGGTCGGGTCATGCGCGATCAGATGCCGCTCGCCGGGTGAAACTGGGCGAGGCCTAACTTGCCGAGGTGAAGCTGCGGTGCCGCGGCCGGCGGCGTGGGGTGTCGTCGCCGGCGAGGACGGCGTCGGTGACGGTCGTGCTCGTGCAACTGGTGACCTTCGTCGCGGTGTCCTCGACGCAGCCGCGGTAGTCGGACTTCTCGCTCGCATGCGCGCCGGAGCGGCGCGTCAGCATTGCGCCGAGGCTGACGGGCGGCTGTCGCGATGTGGTGCCGAGCGTCGTCCTTATGGTGTGACCGCGTTGCCGCCGCGATACCCCGCCGCTACCTGCCTAAATGAGGTAATTAGTTTGCGATACGAACGGGTTATGTAGAAATAGATGCGGCTTTAATGGGTTGGATGTTAGCTGTCTGTTAAGATCGGCGACTAAAGTTCATCCGATATCCGTCGGGTTTCGAGCAGGCTTGGGGGATGGGTATGGCTGGTCGCCACGCAAAACGCGCCGCTAGAGGCGGCAATCGCGGAAGCGGCGCGCGGCGCGCACGCACGATTGAGCCGTACCAGTGGCTCCGGGTCGGCGCCGTCGCCCTCGGCCTGGGCGCTGCGATGGCCGCGAACAGCGGCATCGCCCTCGCCGACAGCTCCGGCGCCGACGGACAGGCGGGCACGTCGAGCAAGTCTGTGCGTGGGGCGGACGGTCAGGCGGGTGCCCCGGGGTCCGCTGGAGCTGCTGGTGCCGCCGGGTCGGACCGGAGCGCATCATCTCCGGCGCCCACGACAACCGATGCCGGAGCCGACGGCGTCGACTCAGTCGCGGTGCAGACACCGTCCCAAAACGGGAGCCAGGCGGCCGACACCCGCGTAACCGCAACGGAGGCGGGCGAGACCGGGTCCCAGGCTGAACCGAACGTTGTGCGCGCCGTCGAGCTTGAGTCGCGAACGGCGACCGCGGCACCGGAGACCACAGCGGCGCATGAGTTCGCGGCCGGATTCACGGATCCGGAGATCACTCCAACGGTTGCGGAATCGCTTGTCCCGCAGCAGCAGGCGACGCCAATGGCCCAGCAGATGATCGCCGCCGCCGCGGTATCCGGTGAAACCGCACAGGTCGTCGGTCACATTCCGCTTGGTGACCGAGTCGGCATGGTTTCGATCCTTAGCCCGGACGGTAAGCGGCTCTACGTCATCAACGCGGCGCCGTCGAGCGAGGGGTCGCTCACGGATTACTCGGTGACGACTATAGATACCAAGACCAACAAGGTGGTGTCCGGACCGGCGCCCGTCGGCAATGTCTTCCCCCAGACGGGGGTGAGTGCGCCGACGGTCGCGATGACGCCGGACGGCAAGCAGATCTATATGGTGCAGGCACCCTCGGAGACCGCGGTCGGGACGCAGCTGCTCGTCTACAACACCGCCACCAACTCGGCAGGCGCTCCGATCGAACTCGGGGCGAACCCTGCAAGCCTAGCGGTGAGCCCTGACGGGCGGCGTGTCTACGTCGCGAACGGCAACAGCACCATATCGGTCATCGACACGGCCAGTAATACGGTCGTCGGCACGCCGATCGCTGTCGGTGGGGCTGCCGCTCCCAACCTCGCGGTGAGCACCGACAGCCGGTATGTCTACGCGACGATCCTCCGGGTCTCGCCCTACACCGGCCAGATCGAAGGCGCGGTCCAAGTCTTCGACTCAATGAACAGCTATGCCCCCGTGGGGGATCCGATCGACCTGAGCCATGAAGGCAGCCCCAGCTATCCCCTGTCGATCACAGCCGCCCCGGGCGGCGGCCGGCTTTACGTCAAGACGATGGTCTATCCGTCGGGGATCCTGGCCCAGCCCCGCCCCGCGATCTCGGTGATCGACACAGCGTCCCGAACGGTGGTCGGCGCACCGATCGAGTTCGATTCGGACGGCTTCGTCACCTCCGCGATCTACTCTCAGATGGCGATCAGCCCGGATGGGAAACGGCTCTATGTCACGGCCGTTGACGGCGACGCGAGTGACCAGAACGCCGCCACCACGACGATCACCACTATCGACACCAATACCCTTGCCCCGGTCGGCGCGCCGATAACTCTCGACGGCATTGCGTTGGCGCTGCTAATCAGCGCGGACGGCCGACGTCTTTACGCCCCGCGCAACTACGTGAATTTCGCGTCACCGAATGACTCGTGGGTCAAGATCGCCATGATCGACACGGCCTCGCAAACGGTGCGCGACGTGACAGTGCCCGATGCGGTCGTGGCGTACGGAGGTCATGCACTCAGCGCTGACGGCAGCCGGCTGTACCTGAACGTCGGCGAGTTCGATTCGGACAGCTACGGCTACGTCACGGTGATCAATACGGGCGCGAGCGTCAGTCCGTCCGCTCCGGGCGCCGCCGCGCGCGCCGCTGCGGAACTGGCCAGGCAACAAGCCGCGACCCAGGCCGCCGTGCTGCGTGAGCAGGCGCGGGCGGCGGCCGAAGCCGCGCGGCAGGCGGCCGAGGCGCGAGCGGCCGCCCAGCGGGCCGAGGCGGAGGCGCAGGCCGCCTGGCTCCGAAAGCCGAATGTGGTTCAGAATGCGAGCGCCCTCTATACCCATCTACGCAAGATCACCGGCAGCGACGCGGACGGCATCGTCATCGAGAAGGTGCAAGCGCAGCGCGGCGGGCAGGAACGATTCATCGTCTATCTCGGCGGGACAACGCACGACCTCTTCCAGGGCAATCAACCCATCGCCGGCAACGTTCCCGCGTACCACGGAGAGGTGAAGCCGCACCAGCTGGCCGCGATCCGGCGGGCTCTCGGCAGTAACACCAGCGCCGAGGTCATGCTTGTGGGATACAGCCAGGGCGGACTCGATGCACAGAACATCGCGGCGCTGGGTGAGTTCAACGTTACGACCGTCGTCACCTACGGGGCGCCGATAAATCACTCCGCACCCACCGGCTATCGGATCATCCATCTGCACGCCGACCTCGATCCGATACCCGGGCTCAGCAAGGCGGACTTCTACGATGACCACGCGCTCGCGGGCAACATCTTCAAGCGCCGGGCGGCCAACACCAACTTCTGGAGCCTGCTCACCGACCCCTGGGGGGACAAGCTGCACGGGGATCTGCGGACCTACGAGTCGGTCGGCTCGCAGTTCTGGAGCAATCCCGGATATTCCGCGGTCAAGGCCAACATGCGTACCTTCCTGCAAGGCAAGGTGATCGGCACGTACAACTGACGGCGACCGAGTCTCACGGACGGCACAACTGCGACCGCGGCGTCACCACGTCACCGGTGACGGTGCCGGGCGTCACGTAGAACGGCACGAAGAGTCGGTGCGTGAACTTCCACTCACCGTCGATGCGGGCGATGTCGTCGTAGTAGATGCCGTACATCTCGATGTTGACCGGCTCGCCGGCCGCGCCCAGTGTGCTGTCCATCGCCATCACGCTGCGGTTCATCTCGTGGATCGTCGTCGTCGCGGTGGCGCTGTCGGCGTCGGTGAAGGTCACCACCGGCGACTGTGGTGTCTGGATCAGCACCTCGAACTTGGTCGCCCGCAGGGTCTGGACGAACTCGTCGATTGACTCGTACCGCATGCCGAACAGCGGACACTCCCACAGCGCGTTCGGGGCGAACGCCGCCGCACACTGCGCCCAGTCCCCGCGCGTCACGGCGTCCGAGTACCGGTAGATGAGGTGGTGAATCGCGAGCCGATCCCGCCACTCGTCCATGACCATGCCTCCTCACTCGGCGTCGCCCGCCATGTCAAGCTCTAGCACGCGCGGCGCTCCAGTACCCTCCGAACGGTGGTTCTGGAGCGGCGATATCACTTTCTGTGTGCGGCGGCGGCTGTCGCGCAACTCGTGACGCTGGTCCTGACGTGGCCGCTCTGGTCATCCCGATCCACCCCGCCGAACCTGTCGCTCATCGACTGGCTGTCCTCGGTCCCGTGGGGGTGGCCGCTGGCGGCGCTGTGCGTGCTGACCGTGGTGCGGCCGCGCTGGGGCGGACCCGCCTTCGTGGTCGCGCTGATACTGGCGTGCCTGGGCGACCAGATGCGGCTGCAGCCCGGCGTGCTGTCGGTGGCGGTGCTGATGGTCGCGCCCGCGTTCGGCGAAACCGGACGGTCGATCGCCCGCTGGCACCTGTGCAGCCTGTGGCTGTGGGCCGGCCTGCACAAGTTCTTGAGCAGGGGCTGGGCCGCGGCCGGCGGCGGCGCGGACTTCATCGTGCAGGCTTACGGACAGCCCGACTGGCTGTGGCCGGCGGCGATCGCGGTACCGCTGTTCGAGATCGCCCTGGGGGCGTCGGCCTTGTGGCCGCGGCTGTGGAAGTTCACCGGCGTCGGCGCGGTGGCCCTGCACGTCGGCATCCTCGTCACACTGTCCCCACTGTTCGCGGACTGGAACAGCTCGGTGTGGCCGTGGAACGCCGCCGTCGCGGTCGCAGCGCCGCTGCTGTTCCTCAAACAAGAAGAGGGGGCGGCGTTTCCGAGCAAGGCGGCGATCGCCGCCGCCGCCGTTCTGCTGGCCTACCCGGCGCTGTTCTATGCCAAGGCGATGGACGCCTACATCAGCCACAACCTGTACTCGACCAACATCGCGACCGCGACCGTCTGCCCGCACTCCGAATATCGGTGCTCCACCGAGATCTTCGACACCTGGGACGAGCTCAACGTGCCGTTCCCGCCGGAGCCCAGGCTGTTCCGGCAGGCGTTCCGCGAGCGGTGCAACAGCGAGGACGAGCTGATCATCAAAGGGATCAAGACATGGATCACCGGGGAGCCGTCGGAGCACCGCGAGTCCTGCCCCGGGTGACGGCTAGGGCTTGCGCACGCCGCGATACATGCCCCAGCGCACGATGACCGGCATCAGGATGGTGTC
>ENA-UOVV01002502-UOVV01002502.1-compost-metagenome-genome-assembly--contig:-NODE-2502-length-10411-cov-12.889340_pt1 | contig 10411 bp, 10 predicted proteins | sample MGYA00238155_ERZ761577 | MGnify/ENA primary metagenome ERZ761577 (study PRJEB28898, sample SAMN06268775) | compost metagenome | isolation source: Emeryville, CA | place: USA:Emeryville, CA | collected... | reverse complement strand
CCGCGACCCCATGCGTGACAGGCATGTATTCTAACCAACTGAACTACCGGACCAAAATTTCAACTTTTAAACTCCACCTAATGAAGTTGAGGTTCCCCTCTTTTTTACGAGCCGTTGTCGTAAATGTGGTGCAAAACTATAGCGAACAATGATATAACGCAAGTGTTTGCGGCAAAAAAAGTGATAAATATTTTTAGAGCATTACCCATTATTTTTTTAGCCCTCTCGTAATAGGTTTATATTTGCGGAGTTACGATTTGAGAACAGGATATGTTACCCCTAAAAAAAATTATTGCAGAACTGGAAAAGTGGGCACCGACCACCTGGCAAGAAGGATATGATAATGCAGGCCTGCTAACCGGATCGCCCGATTGGGTAATAAAACGCGCCCTTATTACCTTGGATGTAACTGAGGACGTAGTTCAAGAAGCGATTCAAAAAAATGCCAACCTCATCATCGCTCACCATCCCATTATTTTTAAAGGTCTAAAAAAGCTGACGGGCCATACCTATGTGGAGCGTACTCTCATTGCGGCAATTAAAAACGATATAGCCATCTACGCCATCCATACCAACCTCGATAATGTTCACAACGGCGTCAATCGGAAGATCGCTGATAAACTGGGATTATTGAACCCGAAAATTTTAGCCCGAAAACATGGCACACTCCGTAAACTCAGTTTTTTTGTTCCGGTGGAAAATACCAGCCGGGTTCTGGACGCAATCTTTCAAACCGGGGCTGGCTCTATTGGTGAATATTCAGAATGCAGTTTCCGGGTGGAAGGAACCGGTACCTTTAAACCGAGCGTGAATGCCAATCCTCATATTGGAACTCAAAACCAACTAGAACAAGTAGCCGAAGATCGAGTGGAACTTATGTTCCCGGCCAATTTAGAAACTAAAGTTATCCAAGCACTTCGAAATGCACACCCTTATGAGGAAGTGGCCTATTATTTACATACCTTGGAAAACGAAAATCAGGAAATAGGAGCCGGGATGATCGGAGAACTTCCCCATGAATTGTCGATGGTGGACTTTCTAAAACATCTCAAAGAAAGTATGAATTTAAGGGTCATAAGACATACCCACCCCCCGGCGAAAATGGTTCAAAAAGTAGCGCTATGTGGAGGATCAGGGAGTTTTTTACTTAAAAATGCCCTGGCCTCGGGTGCCGATGTATTCGTAACCTCGGATTTTAAATACCATGAGTTTTTCGATGCCGAAGGTCAATTAATGATCTGTGACATCGGACACTATGAGAGTGAAGTGTTTACAAAAGAATTATTGTTCGACTATTTATCAGAGAAATTTAATAATTTTGCACTCGATTTGTCGGAAGTGAACACTAACCCGGTGACATATCACGTATAAATATATATGGAAAGCACAATTGCACAGAAACTTGAAGCGCTGCTGAAGCTTCAGGAAATCGATTCGAAACTGGATGCGCTTCTTAAAATTCGTGGCGATCTGCCCGAAGAAGTAAGAGATCTGGAAGATGAAACACTGGGATACCAAACCAGGAAAAATAAATTCCTCGCCGAGATTGAAGAACTAAACGCTGACGTAAGAGCTTATGCCAACGCTCAAAAGGACGCGGAAAAGCTAATCCTTAAATACAAGGAGCAGCAAATGAATGTTCGAAACAATCGCGAATACGATGCGATTTCTAAGGAGATCGAACTTCAAGAACTGGATATGAATTTGGCGGAAAAAAGAAGCAATGAAACCAAAGCACGTATCCGTTTGATTGAAGATGAATTAGAAAAAATTAATCAAATCCTCGCCGAAAGGGAAGAAGCCCTCAAGGAAAAGAAAGCTGAACTCGATGTGATCATCGAGGAAAGTCGTGAAGAAGAAAAGCAAATCCTGGCCTCCCGCGAAAAGCAGGTTAAGAAAATTGAAGATCGACTCCTGAAATCCTACGAGAAAATAAGAGCGAATTCTTTGAATGGTTTGGCCGTGGTGCACGTTTCCAGAGGTGCTTGCGGAGGATGTTTTAACATTGTTCCTCCTCAACGTCAAGCTGATATACGTGACAATAAGCGAATTATCGTGTGCGAACATTGTGGCCGTATCTTGGCCGATGTGGAAACACCGATCGTCGCAGGTAAATAAAAAAAATAGGTGTTACACATGAATAAGTAAGGCTGTCTATTCGGCAGCCTTTCCTTGTTTATCCCGGTGATGTGCTTCCTGAATTCTTTACGCGCGAAAGCATTTTTCTGGATGAGCTTATTGTTATGGCCATTCCCCATACATGCATCGAATGCTTTTCATTTTAGTCAGCGCTTACAATCCGTCTATCGGGATATTCAAAAATTAAAAATTGAATCTGCGTCATCCCTTTTAACCGAAGAACGAAACCGGGGTGAAAAAAACGGTTTTATTCCTTACCTAGAAAGCTATGCCGATTTTTTCTACTATCTGGTTACCGACGATATTAAAAGCTTTCAACGCGACTATAGCAAAAAACAAGATGCCCGACTACAGGAAATAGCTTCCCTGCCGTCGGACTCACCTTTTCAGCGAATGTTGATCGCAGAGGTAAGACTACATAGTGCGTTTGTCAAATTGAAATTCGGAAATCGTACAAGTGGAGGATGGGATATAATCCGAGCTAACCGCCTCTTACTGGAAAACGTCAAACTGTTTCCTGACTTTGTGCCTCATCTCAAAACGCTGGGTCTACTACACGTGATGATAGGCTCAGTGCCGGAAGAATACCAATGGATAGCCCGGTTAATGGGACTGAGAGGGGAAATTGCGCAGGGGTTACGAGAACTGGCTACCGTCGAAAAAAAATCACCCGTATTCGGTAGGGAAGCTCAGGTAGTCGCATTGTTGTTGAAGGCATACATACTGAATCCTGACGAATTACCCCTCAACGAACTTAAAGCGTTACCTTACCAAGAACCCGACAATCTCCTTTTCCATTTTTTGGCTGCATCGGTTTTGATGAAAAGAGGGGAAAGCAAAACAGCGGAAGCAATTATCGATAAAGCACCCCAGGGGAATGATTACCTCCATTTCCCCTTTCTGCATTATATGAAAGCAGAACTCCAACTTTATGCCGGCCATTACCAGCAATCTGCCATAGGATTTAGCAAGTTTGTCGGCCAAACGAAAGGGGGGAGTTTTGTCAAAGACGCCCTATTTAAACAATTTTTAGGTAGGTGGCTTCGAAATGGGGAAACCCCAAAGCCCTTATTAGAGTCGGTTTTAAGTACGGGGAGCCAGCATGTTGAAGCCGATAAACATGCTCATAAAATGGCCGAACGGTTTTTGAAAGGGGAGATGGTTGATGAACAACGAGTTCTTTTTCGAGCTCGTTACGCCTTTGACGGAGGATACTTGAAGGATGCAGAAAATTTACTACGCAAGACACGTGAAGTAGATTTTAAGCTTTTAGTATCCAAGATTGAATTTAATTATCGTCTCGGCAGAGTTCTCCAACAACAGGGGAATCTTAGAGAAGCTATTCCTTATTTGACTAGGGCGGCAGCGATGAGCCAGGGCTACGACTATTACTTCGGTCCTTCAGCCGCTTTGCAACTAGGATATATCTACCAGGAAATGGGTCAAATTGAAAAAGCGATCTCGTATTTTGAAACAGCCCTATCTTTCAAAAAGCATGAATACAAGAACAGCATTGACAACAAAGCTCGGGCTGCCCTGACCCGTCTCCGAGGTAATTAATCGGTTTTCTGCGTATCTTTGAGCTAGTACTATACTTTTTTGCAATGAATAAAAATTACACATCCGATTCTCGGAAAATTCGTGCTTGGGCAGAAGAAGATCGCCCCCGTGAAAAATTACTTCAGAAAGGTAGAAATGCGCTTACCGATGCCGAGTTACTAGCCATTTTGTTGGGTGCTGGAACCGTCTCCGAATCAGCCGTAGATGTGGCGAAAAATTTACTTTCGCGAGTTAATTACAGTCTCAACGAGCTTGGAAAACTAACCCCAGGAGAACTCATGAAAGTGAGGGGCATCGGACCAGCTAAGGCGTTGACCCTGATAGCAGCACTGGAACTCGGGCGACGAAGACGTGAAGAAGCAGCTCAAAAAAAGACGAAAATCACCTCTTCCACACAGGTTTATGAATTTATATACCCGTTATTACTGGATAAAAAGCATGAAGAGTTTTGGATATTGTTATTGAATCGGGCGAATGAAGTGATCAAGGCCGTGCAAATTAGCCAGGGGGGTGTATCGGGCACCCTCGTCGATGCCCGAATCGTCTTCAAAGAGGCGGTTGAACATTTGGCCAGTTCCCTCATCCTGATACATAATCATCCCTCTGGGCGGTTAGTGGCCAGCGAAGCTGACAAATCCATTACCAAACAACTCATCGACGCTGGCAAATTGCTGGGGATACCGGTTTTGGATCACCTTATTTTCGCCGATAACGGTTACCTCAGTTTTGCCGATGAAGGGATAATTTAGAGGCTCATCAGCTCCTTAAAGCGGATAGTTTGTCGCCTTGAAATCTCGATTTTGTCACCACCTTGGAGGGTCACCAAAAGACCACCGCTAAACCAGGGTTCTATTTTTTCGATCCAGGCAAGGTTGATGATGTGTTTTCGGTTGGCACGGAAAAAAGTCTGTGGATCTAAACGCTCCTCCAAACTATTCAGGGATTTGAGTACCAACGGTTTTTGATCGTCGAAATAGAGTCGAACGTAGTTGCCCATCGATTCGAAAAGTCGGACTTTCGACAGTTTCACAAACCAACAGCGATCCCCATCTTTAACAAACACCTGGTCGTTTTGGCTAAGGGGTTTATCCACTTTGGTGCTGTCCGACTTCTCTTCTTCCTGTGAGGCAGGCTGGTTGTCTTCTACACGACTGATTGCTTCTTTAAGCCGCTCGGTATCAATTGGTTTTAGTAGGTAATCTAAAGCATTAAATTCGAATGCTTTGATGGCATATTCGTCGAATGCCGTGGTGAAAATCACGTCCGGAGCACTTCCTTTTAGAGCAGAAAGTAGTTCAAAACCATTTTTACCTGGCATCTGTATATCGAGGAAAAGCAGATCCGGTTCCAGTTCTTCGATGAGTTCCAGGGCTTCGTCAGCGTTGGCTGCTTCACCTACAATATCGATTTTGGGGAAGTCCTGAAGTAAACGACGGAGCTCAATTCTTGCCAAGCGCTCGTCATCAACGATAAGAGTTTTCATCGGATTAGAATAGTTAGAATGAAATTCAAATTTCGACAGTTTTTTTAAGGTTCGGGTTCAACAGCGAAGTGACACCCGGATTTCAAATAAAATTTTTGGTTAATAGGGGGATGGATAATTCCACCAACACCTCATCATCCGTGATTTGCTTTATTTCAATATGGGCGTCCACCCCGTACAACAACGACAAACGTTCTGCAGTATTCTTCAAGCCAATCCCGTTCGAGTCTTTGGTTTCCAAGATGCCATTATTGATGATCGATATTTTCAGGGTATCATCCGTTAATTCTGTTTTTATATTGATAGAACCCCCTTGTATGCGCTTTGAGATGCCGTGTTTGACACCATTTTCTACCAGGGTTTGTAACATCATCGGCGGGACTTGACAATAGAGCGAGGCCGGATCGGTCTCCATCTTATATTGTAACCGATCTTCATAACGTATTTTTTCGAGATTCAGGTAATCCTCAACTGTTTTTAATTCTTCTCTTAGGTCGACGGTTTTTTTGCGATCGACCAGGAGTGCATTGCGTAAGATGTTCGACAATTGTGTGATACCCTGCTGTGCCTTTTCAGGGTTTTCTACAATTAAAGCCCTGATGCTGTTGAGCGCATTGAAGGTAAAATGTGGGTTCAATTGCGAACGCAGAACTTTCGCCTCTGCTTCACGGATGGAAGTTTTATACATAATTTTCTCCAGGTCCGAAAGCCGATGTTGCTCCACATAATGGTAGATCGTATACGACAATACCCAGGTCAACATCAATTTTGCCCAGTTAGCCATATAACCCCAGAACACGAAGGGCTGATTAGCCAGGTTATCCGCAAGGATTTGTTTATCGATTGGGTGATTGAACATGGTCATGATCGTACCCAGTACCGCCACCGACAAACCCACGCGAATGATCAAACGAGAAAGAGGTAGATTACTCCAGTTCCATTTCTGAACAATGAGCCGGTAAAAATGAGTCAAAATGATAGCCATGAAAATATTGGCTACCGTCATAAAGAACTCCGAAGTTGAAAAGCCGTATTGAAGTGCATACGGTAGGTATTCAAACGCCATGGCGCCCGTCCAGCCTACTATTTGCAACAACCAATATAAACGCGTCTTTGTCATTAAAAACGTTTAGGACCTCTACCGTTCGTTTGTCGCAAATGTACTGATTTTAACTTTCGGGAAACAGTGGCTTACACCGAAGGGTCAAATACCTTACCAAAGGTGAATTTTCGATGTGATTGTAGGGATTCGAAAACCAACTAGCCTAAAACATGGAGGGACAAAAGATGGGTGATATCATTCGAAAGCACAATATTGGTTTGTGTTGTCGTAGGATAATACTCCAATTTGTAAAGACAGAGATTGTTATGAGGATATTTGTCCATCACGGATAAAGGCTCATTCATGAGCGTTGTGAGCAATATGCGCATGGCTCGGCCGTGTGTTGCGATCAAAATATTTTGCTCATCGTGTTTCGACAAAATATGCCTCAGTACGGGTAACTGTCTGTTTTTAACCTGAACGGGACTTTCACCGCCTTCTAAAGCTTGGTCTACCCGACCATTTTTCCATTTTTCGAGGAGTAATGCATAAGCATTATCATTATCGTGGGTATGGGCTGTTCCTTCGTAGATACCCCAAGAAATTTCATTCAGTCCTGAAAAAGATTCATATGGAATACCGGAGCGAATGAATTTTTCCACCGATTGACGAGTTCGGACTAGCTCCGAAATATAAATCTTATCGAAGGGTATATGACCGTATACATCGTAGAACGCATCGGCTTGGGCTTGACCCATTTCATTGAGCTCGGCATCGATGCCACTTCCTTGTACGACCCCCATGCGATTAAAGTCAGTTTCGCCGTGTCGGATCAGATAAATATTCTTTTTTCTCAAACTTGTATTTTTTTAATAAAAAATTTGGAAAAATACTAAATGCTCCACAATTTTGACGATGTAAATTTAACTAATTTTATATTATGTTCATAGGAAAACCTACTTTGGATGAATTAAATTCTATGAGTAGCGGTACCATTGCCGAGCATATTGGGATTATTTTTACGGAAATCGGAGATGATTTTCTAGTGGCCAAGATGCCGGTCGATCACCGTACTCATCAGCCTATGAAGCTGTTACACGGCGGGGCGTCGGTGGTTTTAGCTGAGACCTTGGGTAGCGTAGCTTCCTATCTTTCGATCGAAAAGCCCCTTCAAAAGAAGGTGGTGGGTTTGGAGATTAATGCTAATCACGTCAGAGCGGTTCATAGTGGTGAAGTAGTTGGAAAAGTCACCCCCATCCACATTGGTAGGAGTACCCATATCTGGGATATACGGATTACAACAGCCGAGGGTAAATTGGTGTGTATCAGCCGTTTGACCGTAGCTGTACTGGATTAATTCACTTTCTAGGCAAACCTTTTTAGGTTCTAAACGTAAAATTTTTTCGACGTCATTTTATACTTCAGCAAGTTGAAGTATAGTCATTTTTTTGCTTTCAACTTCCCCTCAAATACGTCTAGAGGACGTCTATGTTTGCTAATCTGTAACGATCTAATTATTTGACATAATCTACTATACGACGCTTCTAATTCCGACTTATCCCACCCCCCTCACTCCTCAGGACGATGAGTGGTAAGCGACTCGAATGACCGTAAATGGAATAAAAAAGGCTGGTAAAGTGTTATCCATACGTAACAATTAATCTACCAATTCAGCCTTGTGAAAACAGCACTTTCGGGTAAGAAATTAATTGTTAATAAATGTTATTGCGTCGCCATTTTGAGCCATGATATCACTCAGGCCGGCAAATATTTTTAGATTTGTAAAATACGAGATTACTAAATGATTAAAGAGGAGAATTCAGCTACTGTTACCTGCAACTCTTTAGCAAAACAAGTAGCCACGGTTGAATATATATGGGAAGCTGCCCTTAAACTAGGTTTCCCAGTAGCGATATGGCGTTTACCTGACACGGATAAGGTACGATTAATTGTTTCGCAGAAGGTAGTCCCCAATCAAGTCGTCCCCGATTTAGAAAAGTTAAACAGTGGGTATCTCATGGCACCTTTTCTCCAGTCGGAAATTCCCACCGCCTACTTTTTGGAGGCAGATCTCAATTTCGCTTTTCCAGTAGGTCAAACGGACGTCGATTTTAGCTCCCTTGAAGAAACCCCATTTTCTAGTAAGATTTTTCAAACCGCGACTTCCCTACAAAAAGAAGCTAAATCCCATCCAGATACTTCGGACGCCCATTTGTTATTAAGGGAAAGAGAAGGGGAAAAAGAGCGTTTTCAGCGAATCGTCCAATTAGGATCCGATGCTGTGCGTGCGGGCCAACTGTTTAAAGTGGTGCTTTCGCGTACGACAGAGTTTGAAACAGACGGCAACTTTAATCTTGTTAAGGCTTTTTTGAAATTGGAAGCCGCCTATCCTGCTGCTTTTGTTTCGATGGTCCATTTACCACATCTGAAAGAAGTCTGGTTGGGGGCATCCCCCGAGATTTTAGTAGGAGTATCGGGGCAAAAAACTTTTAAAACAGTTGCCTTAGCAGGTACCCAGTCGGCAACCGGTCCGGATGGAAGAATTAAACCACGGTTGAAAGTTTTGTGGTCGGAAAAAGAGATTGAGGAACAGGCGATTGTAAGTCGATACATCATCGAATGTTTCAAACGGATTCGATTACGTGAGTATATAGAAACCGGACCGAGATCTTCTAAAGCAGGGAACCTCTATCATCTTAAATCGGAATTTGAAGTTGATATGAAGGCCGCTAACTTCCCTGAATTAGGCTCGGTAATGCTTCGTTTGTTACACCCAACTTCAGCGGTTTGCGGAATGCCGAAAGAAAAAGCCCTGGATTTAATTTCGGCGTTGGAAGGCTATGATCGGTCGTTTTACTCGGGCTATTGGGGTCCAGTAAACATAGAAAACGACACAAACTTATATGTTAATTTACGAACTTTGAGAGTGAAAAACGGTTTGATAACCCTTTTTGCCGGAGCTGGCATCACCGGAGACTCGGTTCCGGAAGAAGAATGGAAAGAGACGGAACTTAAATGTAATACGATATTAAGTGTAATAGATCCGACTGTTTCATTTAAGAATTAGATCAGTTTCTTAACATTCGGTTGTGTTAAAACCTACCCTGAATAACCCCTATGAGATTAAAATTATCGCTGGCTATTTTAGTTATTGCCAACATCGCATGTTCGGAAAAAAAAGATACGTTCAATAGACCTCCTCAATTACCTCCGATCGTCGATGTAATGATCGCTGAAAAGCGTGGATTATCGTCGGATTTGGAGTTAAATGGATCCATTTTGTCCAATGAATTTGTAGAGTTAATGCCGGAAACCAACGGAAGGCTGGTGTACTTGAATGTGCCCGAGGGGAAAATCATTCAAGAAGGGACAATAATTGCCCGTATCAATGATGCGGATTTGCAGGCTCAACTTAAGAAAACCAAAGTACAACTTGAAATTGCCGAGCTCACCGAACAACGTCTCGCTAAGCTCTTAGCGGTTAATGGTGTCAACCAGGCCGACTACGACTTAGCTCTAAACCAGGTTAATAGTCTGAAGGCGGATTTGGAGATTACGCAAGCCTTGATCGACAAAACCGTGATAAAAGCTCCATTTACAGGCAGGGTAGGGCTTCGCCAAGTAAGTAATGGTGCCTATATCACCACATCAACGGTCATTGCAACCATGCAGGAGACCAGCCAATTGAAAGTTGATTTTAATGTACCGGAGGAATACATCGAGTATTTGCGGATAGGCTCGACGGTCGATGTGGTAGTAGATAAGAGGGGGATTGGTGAAAATCCCCGGATTCCGGCGCGGATTATAGCCATTGAACCTCAGGTAGATGTCAGTTCACGTAACATAATGGTGCGAGCCATGATGTCGAAAAACGATGCGGCAAGTCCGGGCTCATTTGCCAAAGTGTATTTAAGATTAGGAGAAATGCGGCATTCGATCCAGATTCCCACCAATAGTATCATTCCCGAAGCCAAATCTAAGAAAGTCATTGTCGTAAAAAATGGGAAAGCCGAAAAGATAGATGTGGAAACGGGGATACGGCAAAGTAGTATGGTCGAAATTACCAGTGGGATTGAAGTTGGGGATACCATCGTGGTGAGTGGGGTTCTATTTGCTCGTCCGGGGCGTCCAGTAGAAATACGAGATGTCATAGATCCTGAGTCAATTATAGAAGCTTCGCTATAACT
>ENA-UOVV01002500-UOVV01002500.1-compost-metagenome-genome-assembly--contig:-NODE-2500-length-10418-cov-4.588150_pt1 | contig 10418 bp, 4 predicted proteins | sample MGYA00238155_ERZ761577 | MGnify/ENA primary metagenome ERZ761577 (study PRJEB28898, sample SAMN06268775) | compost metagenome | isolation source: Emeryville, CA | place: USA:Emeryville, CA | collected... | reverse complement strand
CCCCCGGGTAATCTTCCAGGGTAGGCTCGCGGCGTTCCCGCTGACGTACCACGTAGTCGATCCGGTCGCGCTGATAGTCGGCAAACTCCCGCGCGTTCAGCATCTGCGGACGACCTTTCTGTGGGACGGTCTGTACCCCCCATGAGGCGCTGAAATTGATCTGACTGGCATTCTTTTGCGGATTTTTGGTCGTGATCATGATCACCCCGTTTGCTCCCCTTGACCCGTAAATCGCGGTTGAGGAAGCGTCTTTCAGTACGGTAATGGTCTCAATATCATTGGGGTTGATAAAGCTCAAAGGGTTGATATCCTGGTTGAGGCCCGACGAATAGGGCATCCCGTCAATTACGTATAAGGGCTCGTTGCCCGCTCCAAGCGATCCGCTACCTCTGATTTTCACGGATGTTCCCGCACCGGGTGCTCCCGATACCTGCTGGATCTGAACCCCTGCCACCTGTCCTACCAGCTTCTGATCGATGGAGGTTACGGGCAGGTCCTTGAGATTTTTTCCGCTAATGTCGGCAACCGCCCCGGTGAGATCGCTTTTCTTGACCGATCCGTAACCGATGACTACTACTTCTTCCAGGCTTTTCTGATCGACGCTCATACTGGCTTCCAGATAATTCCGGTTCCCCAGGGAGATTTCCTGGGTGATATAACCCACGAAGGAGAAAATCAGGGTATGATCGCCGTCAGGAATGACAAGCTGGAAAGATCCATCGGTTGAGCTGATGGTACCCCGCTGCGTACCCTTTACCACGATGCTCACGCCGGGTAAGCCCTCGCCTTTCTCATCGGTAACCCGACCGGTAATATTGCGGTCGACAGGATCCTCTATGACTGTTTCTGCATCAGACTTTTGAAGCGCATCGGTTTTTAACTTTTTCAGTAGGATGCTGCCTCTGTCGGTTACATTAAATCCGACACCCAGGGGCGTTAAAATGGTTGTCAGCACCTTTTCGAGTTCCTGCTCCCTGACGTCCACCGAAATCCGCCGCTGTGCCTTGATAGACTCGGCACTGTAGATGAACCTTGCCTTGGTTTGCCTGCTAATCAGATCAAGTACCTGTTCTACCTGCATCTCATTGACCGACAAAGAGACCCTCTTGCTCAGTAATTCCTGTGCATTCAGATTGACCGCATAGGACATACTGAGAAAGGCAACCGCCAGCATTAATTGTTGTAAGGTGATCTTCATAGCTTTGAGAAGAACACAGTAAGCTTTCTTACTTTTTTGCATAAATTTGTTTGGGTTAAAGAATTGAGAACTGTTTAACCTACACTTTCTCTAAAGTTTGACAGGCCGCAGAGAAAGAATCCGATTAAAGGAAGCCGGCATTGTTACCAGCAATTCCGGCTTTTTTGATAGGTACTACTTTTAACTCATATGCACACTGATTTAAGGGAACAACTATTCGCATCCGTCGGCATTCATCTGAATAACCGGACGGGCCGGATCGGAATCGTCAACCTCATAACTGGCTCCGATCGCTTCACATATAAAATTGAGCTTCTCCATCAGGGGTACGTCATCCAGTGACGCGGTGATGGTACAATGTTGAAGTGCTTCCTGATTGAAGCTGATGTCTATATGGTAGATCTTTTGGAGGATCTCCATAACCTCCACCAGCGGGGTACGCCTGAACTCAAACGACTGCGCTTCGATTACATGGTTTTCCCCACTCAGCTTCGATTCCGCCACAAAGGAAAACCGCTTGTCGGAGCGAGTCAGTACGGCCTGTTGGTTAGGCTCCAGAATGATTTCATTAACCTGTCCCATACGCTGTTCGGACCTTTCCCCCTTCGATTCCCGGGCTGCGACGACTACCTTGCCTGATTTTACACGCACACTTACCATCTCATCATGGTCGTAGGCCCGTACCGTAAAACTGGTCCCCAACACCCGGGTGACAATCTCTCCGGCGTAGACGAAAAAGGGCTTCGCCGCATTTTTCTGCACCTCAAAGAACGCCTCACCCGACAACGACACTTCCCGTTTATCGCCGGTGAACTCTTCCGGATAGGTTATTTTGCTGTCGCGTTTGAGTACCACAGAACTACCGTCAGGGAGGTTGACCAGCTTGACACCCTCCGAAGGGTTGTAGACTTCGATCCACTTACCGGCATCCGCCTGTACGACCCCGTGCTCATTCGACGCGGATTCGGACTTGAAACGTCCCAAAAACAACAGGGTACCCAAACTCAGCGTGAGCAGCACCGCTGCGGCCACACTCCACACCCGGAACCGGCTGCTCCAGACCACCACCGTTGTATCTTCTTCCCAGGCATCTACAGCCGTCATTAGACTACTGATATCAGCCTGAACCTGCTCATCGGGTACGTCTTCCAGCTTCCCCCTAAGTGACAGCAAGATCTTCCGGGCAGCCCTTGCTACCTGCTCCCGATCCGGACTCTCCCGCATCCACGCCACCCATCGATCATCTCCGACACCCTGATAAACCCAGGCCCTGAACGAAGCATCTTCCATCAGGATTTCGGGCGTCAACTCATCTCTTTTGTCCATTTTATTCCAATAGATATCCTAATTCGAGGAGACATGGCTCCTGAAAAAGTACCCATGGACTTGAAAAAAAAATTTGAAGGGTCCCGGAGATACCGCTGTAGGGACTATCCGAAAAGGAAACAGAGCAGGGACACAACCACCTGCTGCCAGTATTCTCTCAGCTTCCGCAGACCGTATTGAATGTAATTGGCGACAGCCTGACGCTGCAAACCCATAACTCCGGCGATTTCTTCGTAGGTAAGATTTTCATAGTAACGTAAATAAAGGGCTTCCCGCTGGCGCTTGGGTAACTGAGCCAGGAATTTACGAACCCTTTCATCGTCTTCGGATGGTTCATCTGCCACCAGCCATTCTGCTTCGTCGTACAGGATGATATATTCTTCGTTGGCCACAAATACATCGGTAAACCGGGCAGCTGTACGTTCACGACGCAACAGGTTGTTACGGAACGACCGGAACAGGTAAGACCTCGGATTTCGTACGGTCTGCATCTGGGTGCGTTTTTCCCAAACTTCCAGAAATAAATCCTGAATGCAGTCTCTGATTAATTCCTGATCCCTGGCAAACTTGGTTCCGTAATGATACAGGGGCTTGTAGAGCACGGTAGCTATTTCCGCCAGCGCTTTCTTTTCGCCCTGAATACAACGCAACCACAGTTGTTCTACAGGATCATTGGGAAGAATTAAAGTTTGGATTTCATTCATCTGGAATACACTGATTTCACCACCCACGAAGTCCGGCAAGTTTCGAAGTTTGTTTCTGTATATATAAATGTCTGACTATAGCATTTTTTACCTTAACAGATGCAAAATTTTCATGTAATCTAACCATTTAAAATTACCTTTCAAGGCTCTGGCTATTTTACCCTTAAATCCGATTTTCGGGGTACCCCGGGCTAGAGGCTGCTTTTTCAGGGTAGAGGCTTTATCTTAAAATTCAATGAATTACGTGGTTGGGCCGACTGGTATCCTATATTTTTGTGATACCTCCCAGGTAGTATTCTGCTACCACCTCCCCGTATAAAATCCGAAGGGAACCGGCCCCAATCCTCCGGCTTAAATACTGTTCTCAGCAACAGCAGTTCCTTAAACTACTTAACCGCATTAACCTTTTTGTGAGACAGGAATATGACAACCTTATTTCGAATAACATTGTGGGCTGGTTTACTATTTGCCTTTACCGCCATGAGGGCGATGCCGTTTTCCGGTCTCATACTGGTTACTCCCAATGACCCTACCCCCGTTGAAAACAATATCATCGATCTGCTTGCTCAGCGAATAGCCGACCACAGTTCGGTTGCGATTGCGCGGGTCCGGTGTACCGAATATAACCCCTTGGATTCCGCAGATCGTCAGAAATTAACGATTCTACTGGGGGTAGGAAACAATAACACTTCCATCAACGCTATACTCCAGGAATACCGCATTCCACCCGTCTCCCCCACCAACCCGGGGCCGGAGGGTTTTCTGCTTAAAACCCTGCCCAACCAGCAGATAATCCTCTCGGCCGTCGATCAACGGGGGTTGTTATACGCCGTGGGTGCCTTTTTACGGCACTGCGAACTGGGACCTAAAAGCCTGAATTTCAACACCATGTCGCTCCGCACTGCCCCTGCCTTTGAAGTCCGGGGTACCCAGTACGGTCAGAGCCATATTGCCCTCACCAAAGCCAGGGTCAGACCGTGGACCCGGGCAGAAAAAGAAAGGGCCATCCTCGATCTGGCGCTGGCAGGAGCCAATACCTTTTTCATCGAGAAATCGGGGGATCAGGAAATGGAGGACTACGTCTTTCTGAAATCCTTCGACCTGATGACCTGCACCACCTTTACCCCCAATCAGGCACCGGTATCCGATTTCCCGGTGGCTTGGCAGGCCGCGGAATCCATCGGCCGGCTCAATTACCTCTGCCCTTCGGTACCCGACGCCCAAAAGATGATCCTCGATGCCTGTGAGAAGAAATTCCGGAACTCACCGGCCTATGACTTCATCCAGCTGAAAGGCGGGGACGGCGGCGGTTGTGAATGTGACCGGTGCAAGCCTTATGGAAAAGTATTTATCCATTTGAGTGAAAAAATCGCGCAGATTATCCACCGCTTTCATCCCCAGACCCGCATTTATTTCACCAACCAGAAATTTGACAACGAAAGCGATCAGGCCATACTGGATTATCTGAATGAGAAACCCCGCGAATGGCTTTGGGCCTGGGGCTACGGTCCGGGTTCTGACGCCACCAGCTGGCAGCCCGGTCACCGTCAAAATCACCGCATGGACCTGTTTCGCTATCCGGGTTTCGGCCCCTACGGCCTTTATCCCCGGGAACTGCTGCACCAGCTGCCTTCCCGGCATAACATCCTTTACTTCAATGAAATCACGCATTGGCGGTACTCCCAGCACGGGTATATCCAGATGTACCCCCGTGCCGACAAAGACGGCAACCAGCCGCCGCACTGGAGCCATGAAATTTATGAACGGCGCCCCGACCAGGCACTGACCATGGTTTATGAACGGCTTACCTTCTTTGCCTGGCCTAGATTTTACCACCGGGTGTTCAACGACCTGCTCCGATACGGGGTCGGCGACATCACCCATTCCAGCGGTAATCATGACCATTTTAACCAGTGGATGTGGCAGCGTCTACTGTGGAACCCCCGGCTGGACGTCAATGCCGTGGTGGAGGAATATGCCCGCAGCTGGTTTGGACCCGAAGCCGCCTCCCTCATGACTGAAGCTATCTTACAGCTCGAATCCAACCTGGAGGAGCTGGAAGGACAACCTCTCCAGTATAAAACCGGCATCGAGCGTTATTATCAGCTGGTAAAAGAAGCCGGAGAAAAGATGACGGTCCACCTTCGTACCAGCAACTGGCTTTGGTGTATGTTCATGCAAAAGGGCGCCCTCGACTACTACATCAAACTGGACCTTATCCGTCAGCTGGCCGTCCGGGATGAAGTGGAGCATTACCTGAAAGCCCTACCGGCATTGCATGACTTCGATTATTTACTCCGAAAAATCGATCAGGTTTTAACCTCGGAAACACCACAGATGATTCTGCTCAGGGAGGAAGCCGAAAGGCTTGGGGAGGAAAGCAACCGGCTATTCGGCACCCGGAGTGAAGGGATTTTCCAGTTACGTCACGATTATACCGGTCTGGGCTGGATCAAGCGCCAGTTGCAACGTGCGGCTCTGGCAAAGGATCCGCAAGCCCGACAGGAACTCCTGGCCATGATCTATGACTACGAAGGGCGCGAGGCCGGAGCCCTGTACGACAATCTGGGTACTGCCAACCCGGCCCCGCATGTGGTATCTGGTTATCCCTACGACCATGGACAACCCTATGTCGCCACCATGCTTTCGGAAGCCAACCGCCCGTCGCAGCGGTCGATGCACTTCACACAGGACGAGGAACAGGGCGTTACGCTTTTGTACCAAAACCTAAGACCTGGCCAAAATTACAGGCTTCGGTTAACGCTGGTCAGGCCGGTGTTCCAGGAACGTTACAGGGAACGAATGAAGCAGCATTCCCAGTCGGTTCGGGCCAACGGTAAGCTGTTGGTAGAGAATCTGGAACTCCCCGAACACATGAGCGACTATTTCACCTTTGACATCCCGGCAGACCTGATAAAAGACGGGAGTCTGGAGATCCGGCTGGTTAAAGATCCTTCGGTATTGTCGGGGAACCGGGTGGAAACGGAGCAATGGCGGAATACCGGCGGCTGGGGTACCCTGCTGTCGGAAGCATGGCTGATTCCCGCTCCCTGACCTGGCCTCGCAACTCCTCAAAGTTATTTTTTGCACCCTCAGCGAAAAAATTTAAATTTTTCTTGGGTACTATTTCCCTGCCTCCTACTCTAAGGGGGTATGATGCATAGTAATGATTTGGTTCCGGATGACCTCGTTAACGACCCTTCCTTTCGTGACTGGGTGTATCATGGAACAGGAAATAACTACTGGACACAGTGGATTTCGGGGCATCCCGACCTGAAGCAGATCGCCGAACAAGCCCGGCAGATCCTGCTGACCATTCGCGGCGAACTGGAACTCCTGCCGGCGGAAGAAGTGCAGGAAGAAGTGGACAGCCTGTTGGAAAAAATCAGAAAGCCGCTGCGAAATAGTCCTGCTGGGAAATCCATCTACCCGTCCTGGTGGAAAATGGCTGCTGCCAGCCTGGTGGCTGCCGCAGGCCTTGGGATTTTCCTTTATCTAAATAACCCGCTGGTCACTCGGAATACTGAACTCCCCGCACGGGAAACTGTAAGGGTGATTGAAAACGGTCAGCTGGACATCTCCAACGAGAGTCAGGAACAGCAGTTGGTCAATCTGCCCGACGGTAGCACGGTCATCCTCCAGCCATCCTCAAGCATAACTTTTCCGAAAAAATTCGATGAAAAGGAGCGGGTGGTGCACCTGAAGGGCGAGGCCTATTTCGAAGTGAAAAAAGATGCCGACCATCCGTTTCTGGTATATGCTGGCGAGATGCTCACCCGCGTCATCGGTACCAGCTTTTCCATCCGGGCCTACGAATCCGATCAGACTGTCAGTGTAAAAGTGAAAACGGGCAGGGTTTCCGTTTCAGCGGTTGAAAGTGAAAGCCACGCAACTGCGCCTGAAAAGAAGAAGGAAATTATTCTGGAACCCGATCAGGCCGCCGTGCTGAACCGGGGCGATAAGGTGATTTCGCTACGGACCGCGCCTGACAAGGAAACGGAAGAAGAAATAGCCTTAGAACCCAATCTGTTTGACTTCCGCAGAACCTCGGTTCCTGCAGCGCTCGAGACTATCAGCAAAGCCTACAATATCCGAATCGTCTACGATGCGGAATTGCTCAGAAACTGTACGATTACGGCTTCCCTGGGAGACGAGCCCCTGCTCGATAAACTGACGATCCTGTGTGAAGTTATCGGTGCGAGCTACCAGATTTCCGATAAGGTGATCTATATCGGCAAGTCTAACTGCGGCACGAAAATAGTTAACCCCTAAAACAATCTTACAAAAGCATAAAATGAACTGTCACTATAAAATATGGAGCAACTAAACTGGATGAAAATGAGATACAACTAATCAGCGACAAAAAAACCGGAAATGCTGGTAACACTTCCGGTTCGGTACTCAAAATGATCTTCGACCGAGTCTGGTAAACCGACGAAGATCCTGGTAGGTAACTGTGGTAATTTCCTAACCGTAAACAAATTTATGCAAAAAAAACATCTTGCTTTTGTTCCTCTGCTTTCAGCGCTGAGGAGCACACTAAACCTATTTATCATTACGATCGCCTTCCTAGGTGTGTCCTACGCCGGCGAGTTCCCGACGCAGAAGTTGCTCAGTAAGAGAGTGACTTTGTCGGTCACCGATACCAAAATAGAAACGGTACTGGACGAACTCAGCAAGCAATCCAAAGCACGTTTTGTGTACAGCCACGAAGTAATCGGGGCGGGTCGGAAAATCTCCCTCAAAATGGAGAATAAACGTCTGGAAGAAGTCCTCGATGAACTGACGCGGACGATGGGTATCACCTATTCGGTCACGCCAACGGGTAGCATATTGCTGAAAAAACCGGAAGAAAGCTCCCTGCAGCAAATCAATTCCGGGTCTGCTCAGCTTCCATTACAGTCCCTCACCAAAGAGCGGGTAGTAAAGGGAAAGGTAACCGATGAAAATGGGGAAGCGCTACCAGGGGTAACCATCATGATCGACAAATCGACACGCGGGGTTACTACCGACCTGGATGGAACCTTTGAGATCAAGGCCTCCTCTACCGACGTCCTGGTAGTATCCTTTATAGGTATGCTGACCCAGGAAATCGAGGTGGGTGAGCAAAATGAATTTGAAATCGTCCTCAAGCAGGCTTCCAGTGAACTGAAGGAAGTAACCGTTGTGGCTTTCGGTACGCAAAAGAAAGAAAGTGTGATCGGTTCGATCACGACGGTCAGTCCCAAAGACCTCAAAGCGCCTACCAGTAACCTGACGACCGTACTGGCTGGTAAAATGTCGGGGGTAATCGCCTATCAGCGTAGCGGTGAACCTGGTCAGGACAACGCCGACTTCTTCGTCCGCGGGATTACCACCTTCGGAACCAATACCAACCCCCTGATTCTGATCGACGGTATCGAACTTACCTCGCAGGATCTTGCCCGCCTTCGTCCCGATGACATCGAAAGTTTTTCGATTCTGAAAGACGCCACCGCAACAGCCCTGTACGGTGCCCGTGGTGCCAACGGTGTAATCCTGGTTAAAACCAAGCAGGGAACGGAAGGTCCGGCCAAAATCTCATTCCGGATGGAGAACTCCATTTCCTCCCCTACAACCAATATCAAGCTGGCCGACCCGGTCACCTACATGAAAATGCAGAATGAGGCTATCCTCACCCGCGATCCGCTGGGAAGCATTCTGTATTCACAAGAGAAGATCGAAATGACCGAAGCAGGCCGATACCCGCTAATCTACCCTGCCAACGACTGGAAGGAGATGCTTTTCAACGACTATACGATGAACCAGCGGGTTAACCTCAACGTAAGCGGAGGTGGTACCGTGGCACGTTATTATGTGGCTGGTTCATTCAACCGCGATAACGGTATCCTGAAAGTGGACAACCGGAACAATTTCAACAACAACATCGCGATCAACAACTACGACCTGCGCTCGAACGTCAACATCGATCTGACGAAGACCACCGAACTGATTCTCCGTTTCAGCGCCAACTTTGAGGATTACCGGGGCCCGCTTCGCGGAGGTACCGATATGTACAACCTGATGATCCACTCCAACCCGGTGCTTTTCCCTGCGTATTATCCTGCTGACGAAGACTTCAAGTATGCCCAGCACATCCTGTTCGGAAACTTCAACAACAGCAAGATCAACCCTTATGCCGAGATGGTACGGGGATACAAGGAAAAATCCCGCTCGCAAATCCTGGCACAGGTGGAACTCAAGCAGGACCTCAAATTCCTCACCGAGGGATTATCCGTACGGGGGATGCTCAACGTCAGCCGTCTGTCGCAGTTCGCTGTCGACCGGTCCTATACGCCGTTCTACTACGAAATCAATAACTACAACCGTCTGACCGGTGACTACAAACTGATCGAAACCCGCATAGGTACCGAATATCTGGGTTATGGCGAACTTCCCAGCGACCGGGTACAAAATTCTTCCTTCTATTTTGAAGGTAGCGGAAACTATACCAAGGATATCGGAAAACACAACGTCAGCAGCCTCCTGGTATTCCAGGCACGCGAAACCCTGGTGGCCAATGCCGGTTCGCTCCAGCTATCCCTGCCACAGCGTAACCTCGGTCTGTCGGGCCGTCTGACGTACGCCTATGACAGCCGCTATTTTGCAGAATTTAACTTCGGTTACAACGGTAGTGAGCGCTTCGACAAAAACAACCGCTTCGGTTTCTTCCCCTCCGCCGGGGCAGCATGGCTGATTTCCAACGAAAATTTCTTTGCCCCGCTTAAATCAGTGGTGAACAACCTGAAATTACGCTACTCCTACGGTCTGATCGGTAATGACCAGATCGGAACCGCCTATGACCGCTTCTTTTATCTTTCCGAAGTAAACATGAACGACGGCGGCAGAGGCGCTGTGTTCGGCCAGGAATACAGCAATTATTACAGCGGTATCACGGTGAACCGTTATGCCAACCCGCATATTTCCTGGGAAAGATCTTACAAACAGAACTTTGCACTTGAATTAGGAATCAAAAACGAACTGAGCCTTATTGCCGAATACTTTACAGAAAAAAGAAAGAATATCCTCATGACCCGCGCGAGTATCCCCAACACGATGGGATTGACCGCGGTTCCAAGAGCCAACGTAGGGGCTGCTTCCGGCCGCGGGGTAGACATGATGCTCGAATACCAGAAAAGCTGGTGGCAGGGCTTCTGGACTTCAGCCCGTGC
>ENA-UOVV01002499-UOVV01002499.1-compost-metagenome-genome-assembly--contig:-NODE-2499-length-10419-cov-4.335006_pt1 | contig 10419 bp, 8 predicted proteins | sample MGYA00238155_ERZ761577 | MGnify/ENA primary metagenome ERZ761577 (study PRJEB28898, sample SAMN06268775) | compost metagenome | isolation source: Emeryville, CA | place: USA:Emeryville, CA | collected... | reverse complement strand
ATCAGTATCAAATTTTGTCCATGGCGGATCTTGTCGAACTTCTGCGCAAGGAAAAAACGCTGCCAGATAAAGCCGCCGTGATCACCTTTGACGACGGTTATACCTCCATTTATAGCGCGGCCTGGCCGGTGCTGCGTCAATACAAATGGCCGTTTACCGTATTCGTCAATTCACAACACCACGACGACAAAAATCGCCAGTATATGAGCTGGGAACAACTGCGAGAAATAGCCAAAGCCGGTGTGACCATCGGTAATCACTCCGTCAGCCACGCCCATATGATTCGTCAAAATCCAGAAGAAAAGGAGTCCGATTGGCTAGCGCGTTCGCGCAGAGAAATTGAATATGCGCAAAAAAGAATTGATGCCGAACTCGGCCGCCAGCTGCGCATATTTGCCTATCCGTTCGGCGAACACAATTCGGCCTTGGAGTCATTGCTCGATGAGTTGGGTTATATCGCCTTCGCCCAGCATTCCGGCGCTATAGCTCCGTTCGACAGCTTACAGGCATTGCCGCGTTTTCCTTTTGGTGGCGATTACGGTGATAGCAAAGATTTTGCCCTCAAAGCCTCCAGTCTGCCCATGCCAATTAAAAAAGTGATATTGCTGGATGAGTATGGCAAATCTTTAATCGATCCTTTAGTGGCTGACAAAGCGGAAAAAGCAACGTTGGTAATCGAAGGCGATGCTGACTTCTTAAAAAAAGTATCGTGTTTTTATATCGGTGCACCCGCGAAGACCGAATTTCGCGAAGATCAACTGCATGTCATAACAAGCAAAGCGATACCATCCGGGCGCAGTAAATTTAACTGCACTGCACCCGAAAAAGGCCGGTTTTATTGGTTCAGTAAAATGCTGATCAAAAAGAATGGAGATGGCAGTTGGTACAAGGAATAAGCGAAGCAGCTCACAGCGCGACGGGTTCTTGCTCGATAATAAAATCTTCAGTTTTTGCTGTGGTAAGCAGAGTGAGGCTTAAAGACAGAAAGACAAAAAGGATGCCGAAAATGGCTGGCGCATGCAGCATCCCGCCTAGCAAGCCAACACATAGGCCTGCCGATAAATGCGCTGTGGTTGGTCGAATATTAAAAACTTTGCGGCGGCGGCATTTCAGGGAGCACAATTTCACATCGTCGCGCCAAAATACACAGCTAGCCTGCCATTTTTGCATGCTATTGCTGGTGCATTGAATAAGATACTTGTGCCGACCTTTTTTAAAACAAATGGATTCTAAACGCGTCAATTGATTATGTCGGGTGACTAATTCATCGTTGAAATAGACTCGCTCAAGCCCCGCCCAACCAGAGCCCCAGGCGCGAATCACGTTGTTGCCGTCGTGAAAGACATACCACATGCCTTTACTCAAACTGGCGTTCGATACGGCTGGCAAAGTGTTTTGAATGGAATGCATGAAGAAAATAACGGGTTAAGAACAGCGCGATATTATAACCAAGAGTGGTCTGCAGAAAACCCGATTTGTTTCGAAAAAATCCCGATAAGTATGTGGGCAGTAATAGCGAGGAAATATACGGGCGGGAAAAGAAGTGAGGGCTTATTTGCCGCGGCAGCATTTAGATTGTGCCGCCACGACGCGTGTGCAAAGTCTTAATAATGTGATTTTTTCAGCAGGGTTGCCGCCTCTTTGGCGAAGTAGGTCAATATGCCGTTAGCGCCTGCGCGTTTGATGCACAGAAGTGATTCCAGCATAACTTCAGGCGCGAGATAGCCTTTTTGAATCGCTAACTTGTGCATCGCATATTCGCCACTCACCTGATACACAAACGTGGGCACACCAAAAGTTTGTTTGACTCGTTGGACTATATCCAGGTACGGCATGCCGGGTTTAACCATCACCATATCCGCACCTTCCTGCAAGTCGAGAGCAATTTCCTGCAGGGCTTCGTCGCTGTTGGCGGGGTCCATTTGGTAATTGTATTTATTGCTTTTACCCAGATTCGCAGCGGAGCCGACGGCGTCGCGGAACGGCCCGTAATAGGAGGACGCGTATTTGGCAGAATAGGCCATGATCTGCGTGTTGATAAAATTGTGTTTATCCAATTCCTGGCGTATGGCGGCCACACGACCGTCCATCATATCCGAAGGCGCAATCACATCCGCTCCGGCCTGGGCGCAGACCACCGCCTGGCGGCGCAGCGCTTCTACCGTAGGATCATTGAGAACATAACCGCTGTCGTCGATGATGCCGTCCTGGCCGTGAGTGGTATAAGGATCGAGGGCGCCGTCGCAGATAATCCCCATTTCCGGGAAGGCGTCCTTGATCGCCTGCACCGCTCGTGGCACCAGTCCTGCTGGATTAAACGCGGCGGAACCGTCGGGCGTTTTCAAAGAAGCGTCGATTTTGGGAAACAGCGCGATAGCGGGAACGCCGAGGGTGAGCAGTTCTTCCACTTCTTTTTTCAATTCATCGATGGAAACCCGCTCTATGCCCGGCATGGACTCGATGGGTTCACGCTGGCCGTTGCCTTCGATAATAAACATCGGATAAATGAAATCCGCTGCAGAAAGGGTATTTTCGCGCACCAGACGGCGGGAAAACTCACTAAAACGATTGCGGCGCATGCGGGTGGCGGGGAACTGGCGGCCGGTGAGGGAGAAAGTCATGGAATCACCTTGATTGCTAGGAGCCATGCCGGCTGCGCCGGCATTTCACAAAGGCTCGTACACTAGCTTATGCCCGGATGGGAGGCAAGCCGACAGCCGATAACCAGTCCGCAGAGCGTGATATCCGTCATTTGGCACTGTTGAGAAAATCTACTTTTCCTCTGCGTCCAAAAATATTCGCATTGCAAAATCAGTTCGTTGCAAGCGGTGGACTGAGAGATACCCATGCACTGCGGCTTATTGCCCATATTTCGCCAACCTGTTAACAGATGGGATGACAGCTTTTCTGCGATCGCTATACACTGGCCCGATCTGTTGGATAGGGACGGGATCGTAAACATTTTTTGCAGATCAGCTGATCGACCGTTTTGGTGCTGGAGTGCCTAAAGCGACGACACTTGCGAGGCCGATATGTCCGCACAGGATTCCGATATTTCCCCGAAACATGACCCGCATTTGGAGGCTGCTGGCCGCGAGCTGGTGCACGATGTGGCAACGCCACTTGCCACTTTGCAATTAAATCTGCAGGTGCTGTCGACTTATCTTCCCGCTTTGATGGAGCACTGCCGCAGCGCGGATTTACCACCGCCGTTGACTTCGGAGCGATTGGATTCGCTCGCGTCACTGCCCGAAGCATTGGAGGCGGACATTCACAAAATTCGCCAGGCAGTGCGCGCATTTTCCTCAATTCTTGTGCCCGGCAATGTCTCGGCTTTATCCCTCAAAACCGCATCCAATAGCACGCTTTCGTCGCCACGGGTTTTGCTGGTGGAGGACGAACTGGTGCACCAGGAAATCGCCCTCAAACAATTCGGCGATCGCTATCAGGTGGATGTGGTCAACAACGGCCGCGACGCGCTGATTCGCGTGGTGGAAAAAGTCCACGGTTTGGTGTTGCTGGATTTAATGTTGTCGGGGCGGGATGCGCGGGATTTAATCGGGGAGCTGCGCGCTGCCGGCGCTGCGGATATGCGCATTATTTTGGTGTCGAACATGCCGCTGAGTGAGACTGAAGCCGCCGAACTGAAAGTGGATGGTGTGTTGGAAAAACCGTTTCGCCTGAGCGCATTGGAAACTTTGCTGCAGAGCGGATCTTAAGTCTCAAAATTAAGCGTGCAGAGGAAAAGAAAAGGTAAAGGTGGTGCCTTTTCCAGGATGACTCTCCACATGAATCGACGCACTGTGTTCATCGGCAATGCGTTTGATGGTCTGTAAGCCGATGCCGCTGCCGCCTTTCTTCGTGCTTTCCAGACCGTCCCAGAGGTGGCCTAGCTGGTCTTCTGTCATGCCGATTCCCGCATCCTCAATCGCCACATAAATGCGCCGGCTGTCCGCCCAGGTGCGCACCTGAATATCCGTTTCCGCTCCTGGCTTGGTCGCCTCATGGGCATTTTTCAGCACGTTGATAAACAGAATTTTCAGGTCTTCCGCGTCGCCATCAATTTCCGGCACGCCCTCAAAATGCATGCGCAGATTGGGAATGGTGCGGCCAAAAACCATCGCGCAGTCCGTCAATACCTGTTCCAGCGACATGCGCTCCACCTTGATTTTGCGACCACCGTTGAGCAGCCGCGCCATTGTGGTAATGAGCTGCGAACCCCAGGCCACCTGCTCGAGAATCACCTGTCTTCGCTTTTCGTCGTCATAAAGATCATTGGAGACCACGCCATCGATAATGGAAAGCGGCGCTTTGATGTCGTGGTGATACAGATTCATCACGTTGAGCAGCGACAGTTTTTTCTTCGCTTCCGCCATTTCCTTGTGCAATTTTTCCAGCATGCTAATGCGCTGCAGGGTTTGGGCGAGTTCGCCTATCATCCACTCCATCAAGCGGATGTCGTCGTAGCGGAAAAATGACGAATTGGTGGGGCGACCGATCAATACTATGGCGATCAACTTTCCTTCCCAAGAGACTGGGAAAAAACAAGCGGCTGATAAAGAGGCGAGTTTATTGCGGGTGTCTTCCTGAGTTTCATCCACCATGACAACACCGCTGCGGGATTGTCCGCCCAGCGATAGCAGTTCGCCCCCCAATTGGAAAGACTTCTGGCTATCGGATACGGAAGTGGCGCTGATTGCCATATCTCCTTGGGCGCCGACGCGGCACAAATGGTATTCGCGAACCTGCAGAACGTTATAGAACACATAGTTCAGCAGCTGTGAAAGCTGGTTCATATCGTTACAGCTGCGTAGATTGTTGCGGACGTCATTTTTGACTTTGTCATAGTCGTAGGTTTGTGATGCCAGCAGTCGCCGTGCGTTTGGCTCAAGCCATTTGAGTATGCGTGGATAGGCCTCCAGCATAAAAATAAAAAGGATAAGGAATAAGCCAAATTGGGTGAGATCCCCTCCAATGCTATCGAGGGTAGGAAGCACGGCGAAATACAGGCACGCCATAAATATCAGGAGCAATACCCGGGAAACTGCCAAACTGATGGCGAGTTTGAAATCCATCAGATGGTGGGCAACGGTCGAGTAAAACAGCAGCAACATGAAGATGACGTTGGTGGATCCACCGATGAATTTTGACAAGTAAAAGTCATAAGAGATAAGCACCAAGCTAGCTAGGCCGCAGATAAAACTGGTGCTGAGGGTGATCAGCAGCCACTGGATGCGTTGTTTGTCCCGCGTGGAGGCAGAGCGAAAAATAAGTGCGGTACAGAGAATCGACCCCACTAGGCACAACAGGAAGATAAAGATAAAGCCGTAATAAATGGCATCTGGTACTGGCAGGAAGCCGGCAGGCGATGGCTTTAATGAGGACGGAAAAAAAGTGTTATTAAGGGCGAATAATATTCCCGCCAAAATAAAACTTGGAGCGACAACTACAGATTTGAATATCTTTGATTGCGATGCCACCAATTGCCAGACAAGAAGGGCAAGTGATGGGGGGATAAGGAACATTCCAAGCCGAGTCAGATGGAACCAGGGAGACAAGACGTTCACGTCTTCCACATAAGTGAACAGAAATAATTCAATAGACCAGATGCACGCACTAAACGAGATTAAGGCGAGGGCAATAACTCCTTTTTGCCCTCGTTTAGATAAAGCCAGCAGTCCAATCAGAAAATCAACAGCGGCTATCAGCAAGTAAATAGTCATTCTTTCTTGTCTGGACTCTTTTATCTGTTTGGTTTAAGACAAACTCGCGACTTCGCTCTAGATCAAAGCAAGCCATGAGTATAGTCCCAAATTTAACCCCATGATACGTGCGGACATCTGATATTGGCGTGAAGTTAACCATGCGATAAAACCTGACATGCTCTTCGCGCACAGCAGCTAAAACACAGTGAGTATGGGCTTTGTCGGCTTCGGTTATGATGTTGCGATACACACTGAAGCGCGCCTGAATTCCACCCTTCCTTTGATAGTCAGGATGTATAACAAAACGGTTGGCTTCTAGGAAAGACTTATCAAAGCCAACCTCTCTCTCGATCTCACGTTTATAGATATCCATCACAGGAACTTTAAAATTTGCATGTGGGCTGTAACGACACAGCCTGATGGAACCCATAGGACGTTTTTGATGGTAGGTGAGATAAGACGTGCAATTCGGCATCAAGTCGTATTCATCCGTAAATCTTTTTAATGGATTTTTTTCAATAAAACCGTCGCTGCTGTAACTTTCATAACGGATCGAAAAAACATGATCGAGTAAATGATCGTTAGCCTTAACGCTGGTGTAAGCAGGGACTTGCGAAGGAGAGAAAAATTCTCGCGGAGGTTTTGAGTTGTTGATTTTGGTGCCAGTGGAAATGGATGATGAAGACGCGAAGGAAACTGCCATTTTTCTTACCTCGAATATTGTTAGGGGTTCGGCAAGAAAAGTATGACGACAAGTTGCTAACTTTCACACTCAGACTCAGGGTGGAAAATTAATTGGAGCTGAACAAAACGAAGAAAATTTAGATAAATAAAATCAGCTAAATGCGGGAAGGAAGAAGAATTGCGTGCCAAGGTTTTGGTTGGGTTTTTAGCGAGTCATATTAGATTTTTATATATAAACAATGCGAAATTCCGATGTGCGCCATTGACTGTTTTTTAATTTATCCAAACCACATTTTTTTTGTGTTTGGTTGAGCTGTGCTTGAGCAAGAAATTGATGCATTTGGTTATAAGATTTTTTTGAATTTTTTTGAATTTTTTTGTACGAAATTGTTGCTTTGAGATTCAGACGGCACTTTCAATTTATTAGCTTGAGGCGACGAACGGTAACGATGCTTAAACCATAAATGTAGGATTTTTTAAATATTGGTTCCTGCTCAGATCGGTGAGTGTGCACTAACAAACATTTCGCAAATAATTGACCTGACTGTTGCTCGGTGTTATCAAGCGCTGCTCAGGCCCGTCCTCGTGGTATTCCGGGTCTCAATCCAGACAGCCTCTGCCGCAGCTGTCTGCTAATAAAGGAAGATCCAATGTTGACCCTCTTGGCCAAGATTCTCAAAGTTCTCAACTCCGAAGATTCTCCCTGGCAGATCGGCTGGGCAGTGGGTTTCGGCGTGCTCGCCGGACTGCTGCCGTTTGGTTTGCTGACCTTGGTGATTTTGCTGATCGTCTGTTTTTTCACCATTAATTTGTCCACCTTTCTGCTGGTTTGGGGCGTGTGCGGCGGGCTGATGTTGATTTTTGGTGAGCCCCTTGAAGCCATGACTTGGCAATACGCGCAGAATCCCGCCTTCCTGGAATTGCTGGCCTCCACCGAAAGTCTGCAGCTCCTGCATTTTCATCACACCCTGGTTCTCGGTGCCTTTTTATTGGGTCTGTTTTTGTTGCTGCCTCTCACTTGGTTGGGGGCTTTTTTGGTAATCCAATACCGCCGGCGCTTTATGACCCAGATGCGTAAATGGAAAGTGGTGCAGATGCTGAAAGCCAGCAAGCTGGTCCAGATCTACGAAAAATTGAGCTGAGGAAATCGACATGATCCGTAAATCTGGCCTTTTAGTTTTTTTGGCTCTACTGGCGGCGGTGTTTGCGCTGGTGTATCTATTTGCTGGATTCGCCCTGCGTTTGGGCATGGTCTACACCTTGGAAAAAGCTGCAGGCGCTGAGGTGAATATTGAAAAAGTTGGCGTCAGTCTCGCGCCTTTGGCGCTGAATATCCGCGGCCTGCAAATTACCGATAAAGATCAGCCGACGCACAACAGTGTCAGCTTTGCCAAAGCGCAGGCTGCTCTCGAGTTATGGCCGGCGCTGCTCGGTTATTACGTGGTGCAGGATCTGTCATTGGAAGGGCTGGAATTCGGCAGTGAGCGCCGCCGACCCGGCAAGGTGTATCGCGGGGAAAACGCTGATGCGGAAGAACAAATTGATCTCTCCGATGTTCTGCGCCTCGATATTCCCAACGCAGACGAACTGCTGGCGCGGGTCGATCTGCAATCCAAGGAAAAGGGCGAAGCATTACGCAAACTGATGGCGCAGCAAAAAGAGCAGCTTTCCGGGCTGAAAAATAAGCTCCCGGAAAAAGAAAAACTCGACACCATCCAAGCGCAAATCAAAGCACTAACCGAAAGCAAAATCGAAAATGCTGCTGACCTCGCCACCAAAGCAGAGCAGTTGAAAACCTTGCAGGATTCTTTACGGCAAGAGCGTGAAAAAGTTCGTCAGGTAAAAGAAGAGCTCTCGCAAATGCGTACAGGCCTGGAGCAGTCAGTGGCGAATGTGCGCGCAGCGGGTGAAGCGGATTGGCGACGCCTGCAGGAGCTGGCCAATATTCGCGACGGCGGTTTGGCCCCCCTCAGCGAAATTTTATTGGGTGATTTCTGGGGTAAAAAAATTAGCCAACTGGAAACCTTTTATCGTTTGATCAAACCCTATATTCCTGCGGAAGGTGGTAAAGGCGCCGAGGAGGAGGTTGAGGAAAAACCGGTTCTGCCAAACCGGATATTGCCGCTACCGCGCCAGCCCTATCCGGATTTTCTGGTACGCAACGCGCAGTTGCAATGGTTGGTGGCCGGTGGCGAGGCGAGTGTGCGTTTGCAAAATATCACTGCGCAGCACGCCATTATCAATGCGCCAACCACATTTAGTGTCGATGTCGAAAAATTACCACGTCTCGCGACATTTTCTCTGAACGGTGATTTTGCCGTGCGCGAAAAGATGACCACGAATGTGCAATGGAAAATGCAGGGACTGGTGTTTGATGAATTTGCTCTCGGCAGCGGCGACAATCGTCTCCAGCTCGCGCAAGGTCTTTTGGCTTCCGATGGTTCGCTAAATTTGGTTGACCGCTTGGTGGATCAACAGGCGACATTGTTGCTGCAAAAACCGGAATTCAGAGCGGCGGGCAACCGCTATATGGGGCAATTGGCGGAGCTGCTCAATCGGCAGGCAGAAATTCCTTTGCAGATAAAAGCGGCAGGGCAGCTGAGTGAGCCGGATGTCAGTGTGCGGTCGTCGTTGGATAAAGTAATTGGCGATGCTCTGCTCGGGGAAGCGAGGGAAAAACTGGCCGCTGTGGAAACACGCTTGCGTCAGCAACTGGATGCAACGCTCAAAGAGCAGCTGGGTGATGAATCCGCTTTGCTGGCTTCCTTAAATCGACAGGGAACGGAAGTGGATGATGTCGATGGCCAAATCGAAAATATGCTCAACGCCAAGCTTCAGGATGTCACCTCCGGCGCGAAAGATCGCCTTAAAGATGCGTTGCTGAAGCGCGGCAAGGACGATTAGCGGGAGGCGACGCGAGTTTGCTTCTCCACAGCGGGAGTGTCATATTGCGCTCCCTTCCATATCCAATTTGATTTTAGAGGGTCGATTTATGCTCTACGATTTGACGGTTGTGCAGTTCAGTAAAGTGCTCGGTAACCTCAGCGCCATTCTCGATAAAGGCGCCGCTTACGCGGACGCGAAAAAATTTGATGTGGCGGTATTGTTGAACGCGCGCCTCGCTCCGGATCAATTTCATTTGATCCGCCAAGTGCAGATCGCCTGCGACACCGCCAAACTCGGCGTTGCGCGTCTCACCGGCAAAGTGGAAAGCGCGCCTGTGCATCCGGACACCGAAACCACTCTGGCGGAATTGCAGACGCGCATTAAATCCGTGCAGGAATATCTGGCGGGATTTTCTGCTGAGGATTTTGTCGGCGCGGAAACTCGCACGGTGAGCCAGCCGCGTTGGGAAGGTAAATATCTCACCGGTCTGGAATTCGCCATTCAACATGCGATCCCCAATATTTATTTTCACGTGACCACCGCCTATTCCATTTTGCGCCACAACGGTGTCGATCTGGGTAAAAAAGATTATTTGGGGCCAATGCCTTACAAGTCTTGATCGTTCTGTTACGAAAAAAATGGCAGGCTCGGGTTATACCGGGCCTGCCGGATTCCGGCGCTCGATGCGGCCGCTGTACCACACCAGCAACATGGCGATAGCGATCGCCGGCAACATGGATAAATTCAGCCAATTCCATCCCAACTGCGCTTGCAGATGTCCCGCCAGTAAGCTCGCCACGGCTGCACAGGCAAATACCAGAAAATCATTCATACCTTGAACCCGCGCTTTTTCCGCAGGCCGATAGCTGGTGGTCAGCAGCGACGTCGCGCCGATAAAGGTGAAATTCCAGCCCACACCCAGCGCCATCAGCGCCAGTAAAAAGAACCAGTAATCTGTGCTGATTTGTGCAACAGCAATACACGCTGCGAGCAACACACAGCCGGTTTGAATAACGGTGATCTCACCCCAGCGCGCGATCAATCTTCCGGTAACAAAGGACGGCAGAAACATACCGAGCACGTGCCACTGAATCACGCTTGCGGTGTTGCGAAAGTCGTGAGCGTGATGGTGCATGGCGATGGG
>ENA-UOVV01002496-UOVV01002496.1-compost-metagenome-genome-assembly--contig:-NODE-2496-length-10426-cov-4.141066_pt1 | contig 10426 bp, 10 predicted proteins | sample MGYA00238155_ERZ761577 | MGnify/ENA primary metagenome ERZ761577 (study PRJEB28898, sample SAMN06268775) | compost metagenome | isolation source: Emeryville, CA | place: USA:Emeryville, CA | collected... | reverse complement strand
CCGTCGATTTCCAGATTGGGTGGAGTGTGCCGCGTCCCGGCCGCCGGCAAGCTAGCACTTCCGCGAAGCTGCGCGCAACGCCGGCCCCGCCTTCTCAAGCCGGCCAAATGGTCGTAATCGGACGAGCCCGCAACCAGGATACATCGGATGAACCCGCCTCGCGAACTGCGCGTCTCCAGGGATCGCAAGCTGCTCACCGTCAACTTCGCCGGCCATCCGCCGATCGAGCTGACGGCCGAGATGCTGCGCGTGCTCTCGCCCTCCGCGGAGGTGCAGGGACACTCGCCGGAGCAGCGGGTGACGGTGCCCGGAAAGCGCGATGTGGCGATCGCGCGCATCGAGCCCGTCGGCAACTACGCGGTGCGCATCGTCTTCGACGACGGGCACGACACCGGCATCTTTTCGTGGTCGTATCTGCACACGCTGGGCCACGAAAAGAAGCAGCGCTGGCAGGGCTATCTGGACGAACTGGCGGCCAAGGGGCTGAGCCGGGACTAGCGGCGTCTCACGCCATCACGCCTCGGGAGGGCAGCGCATGTCGGACGATCATGTGATCTCATCGGTCGAGCAGCTGGAGGCGGTGTATGGCCAGCCGGGCGAGACGTCGCTGACCAAGGAACTCGACCATCTCATCCCCGAATACACAGCCTTCATAGAAGCCTCACCCTTTGTCGTGCTGGCGACCTGCGGCCCTGAAGGGCTCGATGCCTCGCCGCGCGGCGACCTTCCCGGCTTCGTGCGCATCCGCGATCCGCGCACCTTGCTGATGCCGGACCGCCACGGAAACAACCGGGCCGACTCGCTGAAGAACGTCGTTCGGGACGGCCGGGCAGGGCTTCTGTTTCTCGTGCCCGGATCGGAAACGACGCTCCGGGTCAACGGTCGGGCTCACATCTCGGCAGATCCGGATCTCTGCGCCTCCTTCGCCGTCAAAGGCAAGCCGGCGCGCTCCGTCCTCGTGTTGGCGATTGAGGCCGTCTACTTCCAGTGCGCGCGCTGCATCAAGCGGTCGGAGCTGTGGAACCCGGAAAAGTTCGTCGATCCGGCGAGCCTTCCGTCGGCGGGTCGGATGCTGGCAGCAACCAGCGCCGACCGCATCGATGGCGATACGTACGACGCCGAGTGGCCGGACCGCGCCGCCAAGTCGATGTGGTGAAGGCTACTGCGCCACCGAATCGGGTTCCGCGACGGCCACCAGGGGCAGGCGAGACGATGCCGGCGCCAACCGGACTACGCTGAAACCGCGCGCGGCGAGGTCGTCGAGGAAGGCGGGCAGCATGTTCACCGTGCGCTGCTGGATGTCGTGGAACAGGATCACGCCGGAACCGCGCCGCTCGAGCGCAGCGATCGTTCGTGCCCGCACCTCGTCGGCGCTTGATGAGAAGTAGTCTTTCGAGTCGACGGTCGGATGGACGACGGCGATACCCTTCGCAGCCAGCAGGTTCCTCAGCCCCGGCGTTGCGTCGAGATAGGGGAAGCGGAAGAAGGGAGCGGCCTGGCCGCCCGTCGCCGCCGCCACGGCGCGTTGTCCCGCCTCGATATTCGCCGCCGCCGTTTCGTAGCTTAGTGACGCCAGGTTCCGGTGGTCGTGGCTGTGGGTGCCGATCGTGTGGCCGTGGGCAGCCACCAGCCGTGCGGTGTCAGGGTGGGCCTTGGCCATCTGGCCGACCATGAAGAAGGTTGCCTTCACCCCGTGCTGGTCGAGGATGCGCAGGATCGCCTCGGTGCGGCCGGGAAACGGACCGTCATCGAAGGTGAGCACCACTTCCCCGCGGGCCAGGATGATCTCGGAGCCGGGCGACACGCGGATCGTGCGCCCTGCCAGTCCGCGCCGTGGCCCGGGAAACGACATGATGTCGGGCGAAGGGGTCTGCCGTTCCGGAGCGAAGGCGAGCTTTGCCGTGGTGGCCTGTTCCTCGGGCCGGGTGGCACAGGCTGAAAGCAGGACGACGGACAAGCAGGCGAGGAGGCAAGGACGAAGAATACGCATCGGCACGCTCTGAAGATCACGCTGCGTGCACGATGCCCAACCATGGTTAATGCGCGACTAATCGCGCGTTCTGGCGATTAACCATAGTTCTTCGTCTTGGCGTATGGGCTATTCTTCCTTCAGCGCGTCGACGATGCGCTGCATGACAATGCCAACTGAATCACACTGCGCGGGGGTCGACCGCGCCATGACCTTGTCGATCAGGGCGGTGTAGACCTTCAGCGCCTTCATCAGGAGCTCTTCGCCCTCAGGCGTGAGGTAGATGCGCATGATGCGCCGGTCCTTGGGGTCGGCCTCGCGGCGAAGCACTCCCTGGTTCTCGAGCTGCGGCAACAGCATCGTGATATTGGAGCGACCGACCAGCAATCGTCGCGCCAGGTCGTGCTGCGACATGCCGGGATGCCGATAGAGGTTCATCAGCACGTCGAGCTGCACGATCTTGATGTCGAGCGGCGCAAGAGCCTTGGTCAATTCGCGCACGATCGCCTTTTCCGCGCGCACGACGGCAATCCAGTTGCGAAAGCGCGGATTGTCCCAGGGAAGCTCTTGAGGTTTGTTCATGATTGAACTATTATGTTCATGTTTGAACAATATCGGGAACTCCCACTATGGCATCTTTCGGCTTCATGGTCATCCGCGGCCTTTTCGCCGTGGCCGAACAGGTTGCACCCCGACTGACCGGCCGCGCCGCGTTCGAACTGTTCAGCCGCACCCGGCCGGCGAACCGGCTCTCGGACAAGGAGCGCGACGCGCTGGAGCGCTCCGCTGCCTTCATGGCCGAGGCACGCCGGCACCGGCTGTGCCCCGAGCGCGAATGCGTCGTGGCTTACGATTTCGCGCCGGCGGGCGGCACGCGCCGCGCCCCGAGGGTGCTGGTCCTGCACGGCTGGGGCTCGCGCGCGGCACACCTGAGCGGGATTATCAGGTCGCTGTCGGAGGCAGGCTTTCGCGTGATCGCGCTCGACCTGCCGGGTCATGGCGAATCGGGCGGGCGGCGCCTCAACATGGCGACGGCTGTGCGCGCCGTACACGCAGCCGACCAATGGTTCGGGCCGTTCGCGGCAATCGTCGGCCATTCGTTCGGCGGCGCGGTCGCCGCGAATGCCATCGTCGGCTCGATAAAGGGTGTTGAGCCTGTCAGGGCAGGGCGCCTCGTCATGGTGTCGGCGCCGAGCTCCATGCCGGCAATCTTCCGCGATTTCAGCGATTTCCTCAATCTCGGCGTGCGCGCCCAGCTGGCGCTGGCGGCCCGCGTGCATGAACTGACGGGCCGCCCCCTGGAGGATTTCGTCGTCGCCAATCAGCTGGCAGAGCGCCCGCTTCCAGCGCTCGTCATCCATGCGCCGGACGACAAGGAGGTTCCGGCGGCCGAAGCAGAATCGCTCGCCCGTGCCGGCGGCCACGTGCAGCTTCGCTGGGCGCCGGGTCTCGGTCATCGGCGCATTCTTGCGGATGCGGGCGTTGCGCAGTCGATCGTTGCGTTCCTGACCGAACCGCAATTGGCTGAGGTCTCCTGAAAGGGCCGCGGCTGCCGTCACGCCTTGTGTTTGGACACGTAGGCTTCGACCGGCAGCCCGGCCTCCTTCCAGGCCGAAAAGCCGCCCTCGATGTGCTTCACGGGAACAAGTCCCATGTCTTGCGCGGTCTTGGTTGCGAGCGAGGAACGCCAGCCCGCGGCGCAGTAGAAGACGAAGGTCTTGCCGCTGGAAAAGACCGGCTTGTGGTAGGGGCTTTCGGGGTCGATCCAGAATTCGAGCATGCCGCGAGGCGCATGCAGCGATCCGGGTATCCTGCCTTCTCGCTCGAGCTCGCGTGGGTCGCGAAGGTCGACGAAGACTATGTTTTCGTCGCCAGCCAGGCTCGCCGCCTCTTTCGGCGAGATCGCCTCGATTTCGGCGTTGGCCTCCTCGAGCAGCGCCTTGTAGCCCTTCCTCATTTGCGTAGCCGTCTCCTCCGGATGCATCAGCCGAGATTGAGTTCCTTGAAGAAGTCGTTGCCCTTGTCGTCGATGACGATGAAGGCAGGGAAGTCCTCGACCTCGATGCGCCAGATCGCTTCCATGCCGAGTTCGGGATATTCAACGACCTCGACTCTTTTGATGCAGTCTTGGGCGAGCCGCGCGGCCGGGCCGCCGATCGAGCCCAGATAGAAGCCGCCGTGCCTGGCACAGGCCTCCCGCACCTGGCGCGAGCGGTTGCCCTTGGCGAGCATCACCATCGAGCCGCCGAACGACTGGAACTGGTCGACATAGGAGTCCATCCGGCCGGCCGTGGTGGGTCCGAATGAACCCGAGGCGTACCCCTTCGGCGTCTTGGCGGGGCCCGCGTAGTAGATGGGATGGTTGCAGAAATAGTCCGGCATCGGCTCGCCGCGCTCCAGCCGTTCGCGGATCTTGGCGTGGGCAAGGTCGCGCGCCACGATGATCGGCCCGGAAAGCGAAAGTCGCGTCTTGACGGGATGTCTTGAAAGCTCGGACCTGATCTCGTCCATCGGCCGGTTGAGGTCTATGCGCACAACGTGCGACGACAGCTTCTCCTCATCGACATCGGGCATGAAGCGCGCCGGATTGGCCTCCAGCTCCTCCAGCCAGATACCGTCGCGCGTGATCTTGCCGAGCGCCTGCCGGTCGGCGGAACATGAGACGCCGAGTCCGATCGGCAATGATGCGCCGTGGCGCGGCAGCCGGATGACACGCACGTCGTGGCAGAAATATTTGCCGCCGAACTGGGCGCCGATCCCCATCGCCTGCGTCATCTTGTGGATTTCGGCCTCCATCTCGAGGTCGCGGAAGGCGTGCGCGTCTTCGCTGCCCGTGGTCGGCAAGGTGTCGAGATAGCGTGTCGAGGCGAGCTTGACCGTCTTCAGCGTCATCTCCGCCGACGTTCCGCCGATCACGATCGCGAGGTGATAGGGCGGGCAGGCGGCTGTGCCCAGTGTCAGGATCTTCTCCCGGAGGAACTCCAGCAGGCGGTCGCGGGTGAGCAGCGACGGCGTGCCCTGGTAGAGGAACGTCTTGTTGGCCGAGCCGCCGCCCTTGGCGACGAACAGGAACTTGTAGGCGTCCTCGCCTTCCTCGTAGATCTCGATCTGCGCGGGCAGGTTGTTGCGCGTATTCCTCTCTTCGAACATCGACAGCGGCGCGAGCTGCGAATAGCGCAGGTTCTTGCGCTCGTAGGCGTCGAGGACGCCCCGGCCGAGGGCCTCCGCGTCGCCACCCTCCGTCCATACGCGCCTCCCCTTCTTGCCCATGATGATCGCCGTGCCGGTATCCTGGCACATCGGCAGCACGCCACCGGCAGCGATGTTCGCGTTCTTCAGAAGGTCGTAGGCCACGAAGCGGTCGTTGTCGGTTGCTTCCGGGTCCTCGAGGATCGAGGCCAGCTGCTTCAGATGGCCAGGCCGCAGCAGGTGGTTGATGTCGGAGAAGGCCGCTTCGGAGAGCAGGCGCAGCCCTTCCTCTTCCACCGTCAGGATCTCCTGGCCTCGAAAGCTGTCGGTCGAAACATGGTCGGAGGTCAGTTTCCGGTAGGGGGTCTGATCGGGGCCGAGCGGGAAGAGATCTGCGGGAAATGATTCGGCCATTGGGGACTCCTTCGGCAATTTCGGCAGCACTCATAACGGCTGCTTCGAGGAAGTCCATGACGTGGACTGTCGCGCCAATGCCACGCTTGCAGCGGCAAAGGCCGCTGCGCGCCGAAGCAAGCTTGTCTCGGGACTCGTTGATGTTTAGCGTCGTCGGGCCGAAGGCTGAGACGGGGGCCGGAGGGACGGATCGGCGATGCGGCCGGTCGAATCGAACTCCCGTTTGCGGACGCTCATACTTGCGCCCACAAAGGTGATCGATGCCGGGTCTTGCCAGACGAATGATTGTCCTTTCCACCGCCGTTTTCGCGGCAACGGCAGTGCTGCCGGGCCGTGCGGATGCCAGAACACTCTTCGAAGCCCTGTTCGGCGGGCCGATCCAGCGTGTCGAGCCGGTCGAACCTGCCCCGCCGCAGGCCCCTCGGGTCGCCACGCCCGTCTACTACACCTACAAGGCCGATCCGCTCGTGCGCGTCGATTTCAGGAAGCTGGTAGCGCAGGCGGAAGCGCGCCAGCAGGCCGCGGCCGATGCGGCGACGCACAGCATAACTGTCGCGAGCGCCGAACTGCAGGAATCACCCGACGTCGCACGCCTCGACGATGCATCGACGGGCGAGGGGACGACCGCTGGTCCGACCGTGCCGGCCGAAGGCATCGATGCGGCGACGCCCTCTGGTGCGGATGACCCCAATCCCTTCATCGAAGCGGTCGCCGACCTGACCGAATACGACCTCTACGCCGAGAAGGACATCGCCGCCGCGCTGGTCGAGCATTATCAGGCGGAGCCGAGCTTCATCTGGGTCGGTGACGAACTGGCCCCCAACGCGCGTGCCGAGCGCGCCATGTCGGTGCTTGCCGACGCCGCGGCTGAAGGTTTGAGAGCCGAGGACTACGAGATTGCGAGTCCCGACCTCACCGTCCTGGACGACGAAGCCAGGCTCGCTGCTCTGGCCCAGTTCGAGATGGCTCTGTCGGCCAAGGTGCTGCGCTACGTCCGCGATGCGTGGCGCGGCCGCGTCGATCCCAATCGCATCTCCGAATATTACGACTTCGCGCCCGAGCCGATCGATTACAACGAAGTCATGAGCCGGCTGCGTTCGGAAACATCCGGCCTCGGCGTGGGCGACTACCTGCTTTCCTGGCACCCGGCCATGCCGGAATATGCTGCGCTCAAGCGCGAGCTGGCGAGCCTGCGCGCCACTCAGGACGATGCGATAGTGATTGCCCCGGACACGTTTATCCGTCCGGGCGCCACCAACACCGAATTCCCGAAGATTCTCAAGCTGATCGAGCGGGACGCCGACTCCGCCTTCCTTTCCCGGTTCGGCCCGCAATTGATCGTGGCCTCGGGGACCCAGACCTACTCGGAGGACCTCGTGCCGCTCATCAAGGCAGCACAGAAGGCCAAAGGCCTGAGCCCGGATGGGGTGATCGGCCCGCGTACGATCGCCGCCTATGTGGCCGATACGAAGGCCGACAAAATCCAGAAGGTGCTCGTGGCGATGGAGCAGATCCGCTGGCTTCCCTCCACGCTCGGTGCACGCCACGTATTCATCAACGTTCCCGAATTCCGCGCCAGCTATCACGAGAACGGCGAGGACAAGCTTTCGATGAAGGTGGTTGTCGGCCTGAAGTCGACCCAGACCTACTTCTTCCAGGACGAGATCGAATACGTCGAGTTCCATCCCTATTGGGGGATTCCGCGCACCATCTTCGTCAATCAGTATCTTCCAAAGCTCTATGCCGACCCCAGCTATCTCGACCGCATCGGCTACGAGGTGACCGACGTGAAGGGACGCAAGATTCCGTCGTCCGCGATCGACTGGCCGGCCTATGGCGCGCAGATTCCGTTCGACATCCGCCAGCCGCCGGGGCCGCGCAACGCGCTCGGCGAGATGAAGATCATGTTCCCGAACAAGCATGCCATCTACATGCACGACACGCCCCACAAGGAGCTGTTCGCGAAGGAGAGGCGCGCCTACTCCAATGGCTGCGTGCGCCTGGAGGACCCGCGTGGCATGGCCGCTGCGGTGCTTGGATGGACGAGGGAGCAGGTCGCGGAGCGTGTGAAGGGCCCGCACGGGCAGGTGGACCTGGCCGAGAAGGTGCCGGTCTATGTCGGCTATTTCACCGCATGGCCGCATGCTGACGGTCAGGTCGTCTACAGCGCCGATGTCTATGGCCGCGACACCTATCTGCGCCGGGCCCTGGAGAAGGTCGAGGAAGTCCGCGCCCCGAGCGCCTGATTGCTGAGTGGCTACACGCGATCGCCCGGCCACGAGGATTTCTTGCTGACGCACGCCCGCTTTGTCGGACGGGCATGGCCGCATCCGGATACGGCTTGTGCCGTCCTCCTCGCGGATCGCCTCGCCATTGGAGAAACAGAACTGTTTCCCCGCTGCCTGCAAGCGCGGCGGGTTTGTTGCCTCGCCCACGAGGTTCGCCACAACTGAAGCCCCGTCACGCCAATGCGAACGGGCGACGCGTTAAGGTTATCATCCATTCTGTAGTGCTGGCAGGCATGGATTCATTGATCTTGATCTTTGACGTGCTATCTCGACTTCGAGACATGCTTTGGGAGGAACCGTCGTCATCGCGAATGACGATAATCGCTGGGGAGCGCCTGTGGGGATGGGTTTCGAGGAGGCCGGTGCTCGCGGCACGGAGTGCGGCTCGGGACACGCGGACGATCACTCCAATCCGTTCTTCGAGCCGTGGGTTCTGGAAAGCGCGCGCCGGCATCTTCTGGACGAGAACGACTGTTTTCTGATCATCGACAGAGGCGGGGAGCCTGCCGTTCCGGTGGTGATCGACCGGCGCTTTCCCAGGTGGTGCCCGACGATTGGACGCATCTGGGCCCACAAGCATTGCTTCGACACGACCCCGGTGGTGGTGGGTCGGGGCAAGGATGATCTCGGCGCCTTCTTCGAGTCGCTGGCTGAACATGGCGTTGACATGCTGCTCTGGCGCGGCCTGCCGCTGGATACCGCCGTTGCGGCCCGCCTGCGAACGTTTCTCAAGCATGCGCGCCTCGCGTGCGAGACGACAAGGCAATATCAGCGGCCACTCCTCGTTCGCGATGACAGCGATCCCGAACGCTTTCTCGACGTCCATATCGGCAAGCGCCGTCTGAAGGATCTGCGCCGCCGCCGCAAGCGACTGGAAGAATTGGGGAAGGTCGAGCTTCGAACCTTCCAGGAACAGCACGACGCGGCGCAGTGGTGCCGGGATTTCATCGAACTCGAGGCTTCGGGGTGGAAGGGCGCCTCGGGCAACGGGACGGCCATTGCCTGCTCGGCGAAGGAGCGCGCCTTCTTTGAGGCCATGGTAGCCAGGGGGGCCGCGAAAGGACGCATCGTCGTCCACAGTCTGACGTTGGACGGCGTGCCCGTGGCGATGACGGTGAACTTTCGCTCGGGGACCTGGCAATGGGCCTACAAGACCGCCTATTGCGAAGACGTTGCCCATCTGGCCCCAGGCGTGCAGATCGAGGTGGAGGGCAGCCGCGCGTTCCTGAGCGACCCCGGCCTCACACACTTCGATGCCTGCACGGATTCGGAGGAAGGCGTCATGGCCAGATTGTGGCCGCACCGGCGTCCGGTCGCCGATCTCCTGATCGCAACCCGTCCGGGCGTCAATCACGCAATACGGACCGGAGGTCTGCTGTGGCGGCAATATCGCGCGCTGAAACATGCCACGAGGGCGAAGATGAAGCCGCTGCGCGCTCTCGACCCCGCGTGATGTGGAAGGTCGTCCGAACCAGCTGGCTTGCCGGGAAAGATGGTGGGCGATGCAGGGATTGAACCTGCGACCCCACCCGTGTGAAGGGTGTGCTCTCCCGCTGAGCTAATCGCCCGATCGCTGGCCGCCTGGGCCGATCACGCCGGGATATAAGGTGCCGTCGCCGGGCAAGTCAAGCAGCGCGGACGGCTCGCAGCAGGTCGTTCGCCAGTTCGAGCGTGAGCTCGTCGAAACGGGAGATGATGCGCGACGGCTCGAACTCGCGCACGTGCCTGTCCGTATAGCCGAAGTCGACGGCGACGACGGGGATGCCGGCGGCCTTCGCCGCATCGATGTCCGTTCTGGAATCGCCGACCATGAGCGCATGGCCGGGATCGCCGCCGGCTGCCTCGATCGTCAGGATGAGATGTCGCGGGTCGGGCTTGCGGAATGCGAACGTATCCTGGCCGCAGATCGCGCCGAAGCGGCCGGCGAGCCCGAGTTCGGTCAAGAGCCTCTGCGACAGCGCCTCGTACTTGTTCGTGCATACCGCGAGCAGCCAGCCGTGGCGCTCCAGCCGATCGAGCGCCGAGACCGCGCCGGGCCAGGGGAGCGATTTGCCCGGAATGTTCCGGGTGTAGTGTTCCAGGAACACGTCCAGCAGTTCGGCGAGCCGCTCGTCGCTCAGTGGCTCGCGCCTGGCCGCAAAGGCGCGCTGGATCATCACCTTGCCGCCCATCCCGACATAGCTGCGCAGCTCCGCTTCGGCAACCGGAGGCAGGCCGGCATGAGCCAGGCTGTAATTCAGGCTGTCGAGCAGGTCGGGTGCGGTGTCGACGAGCGTTCCGTCGAGATCGAAGACGATGGTCGGCCGAGTCATGGATTCTCCCGCGCTTGCGCTGCCGATAGCGCGGCCTGCCGCATCCGGCAAGCGCGGCCCTTTCGCCGCCTCCGCCAAAGATGATAGGAGCGGCGCGCGATTCGCGAATGGAGTGAGGCCGCGCATGGATGCCAGGCAACTGAAGATCGAGGCGGCGCGCGCCGCGCTGGCCCATGTCGGCGACGGCGTGCGGCTGGGCATCGGCACCGGCTCGACGGCGGAAGAGTTCGTGCGGCTGCTTGCCGAACGCGTCC
>ENA-UOVV01002495-UOVV01002495.1-compost-metagenome-genome-assembly--contig:-NODE-2495-length-10428-cov-4.336547_pt1 | contig 10428 bp, 10 predicted proteins | sample MGYA00238155_ERZ761577 | MGnify/ENA primary metagenome ERZ761577 (study PRJEB28898, sample SAMN06268775) | compost metagenome | isolation source: Emeryville, CA | place: USA:Emeryville, CA | collected... | reverse complement strand
TCCTCGATCGCAGGATCATTATGGGTATTCACTCGGCTTATCGTTTTGATCTGTGGGGCAAAAATACACAGATTAAATAACCCCCGGCTATCAACCGGGGGTTATTCAGTTCAGCAAGATGGATAACATTCGTTAAATATAGGCAATACAGTCGATTTCCACCAGTGAATTGCCCGGAACGCCGCCATAAACAGCGACTGTGGTTCTTACCGGAGGCTTGTTGCCAAACCTGCCCTTATAGGCTTCGTTCATCTTCTTGTAGTCGTTCAGATCGTGGAGGTACACATTGACCTTCAATACCTTTTCCATTGAGGAGCCGGCTTTTTTCAGTTCTTTTTCGATTTCGTCCAGCACGTGGTTGGTATGGGCGGTGATATCGCCCTCAAAATGGGCGCCTTTCCCGGCCACAAAGACGAGATTGTTGAATTTCGTATGTCCTGAAAACAGGGGTACATCCTGGTACATCTCCACATTGCCCACTTCCTTTTGCGGGGCGGCTTTGGCCACCGTACCTATGCCGGCTATTCCGGCGACGGAGGCTGCCAATCTTTTCAGCAGGGATCTTCTCTTTTCGGTACTCATATTCTTATAGGTTGGTGATTGTATGAATGGAGCCCGCTAGCGGGGATAAATAGGTTCGGCGATGCCGTTAAGGTCAAATACGATACTGCCACCCTTGACAGTCAGTTCACATTCCAGTTTTTCCTTCGCCAAAACCTTGTACCCGGTCTTATCATAAAAACCGAAACTTCCTTTGCGCATGGAGAACACTGCGATATCGGCAATGGCTCCTTCGGAGAGATGTCCGAGGCTTTCACGTTGAATAACGACGGCGGGTGTCCATGTACTGGCTTTAATGACGTCTTCCAGTTTCATACCCATCTGATGGAATTTCGACATCACGGCGAGCATGTCCTTCATCGATCCGTTCATGCTGCCGGTGTGCAGGTCGGTACTGATGGTCGTAGGGTAGAAACCCTCCTTCAGGGCAGGAATGGCCTGGGTATAATTGAAACTGGCGCCTCCATAGCCTACATCAAAGACGATGCCCCGTTTCCGGGCTTCCCACACGAAGGGCTTGACCCGGCCTTTTTCTTCGTCGACGATGGTTTCGCGTATATCGCCCGGGAGCAGGGTGTAGGTGTGGGTGAAGATATCGCCAGGCCGGAGTTTTTTCAGTAAAAGTTCATCGAGGGGTAAGGGTGGTGTGGCTCCGCCAAAATCGACGATCACGGGCATTTTCGCAATTTCACCGGCTTTCACCGCGTTTTCTACCACCTTCCAGTCGCGGCCTTGAAAATGGGCTACCTTAAATCCCACGATATCATTTCGGTTTTTAAGTGCGACGGCGGCCGCGAGGTTTGGGTCCATGTCACTAGTATCCTGTTCCCATTTCCCGCCCCGCATCCCAGCCCCTACGATGTTCAGAAAGGAAAGCACCCGCGTTCGGGAGTTGTAAATGATGTTTTCCTTGAAAGTGTTGAAGATGGACCACCCTGCACCACCGCAGTCTACAATGGTCGTTACACCGACCCGGAAGGTGAAGCCGTCGGGCATGACTGCCACAAATCCATCACTCAGGTAGTGGTCTGGCCGGGTGCCCGCAAACACATGGCCGTGTATATCGATCAGTCCCGGAGTGACGTACATGCCCTTTGCATCCACTACCTGCCTCGCCAGGGAAGGATCAATATTCTCCGCGACTTTTTTTATCCGTCCTTCGTGCACACCAATATCCATAGGGCGGCTAATGTTATTCTTGGGATCGATCAGATGACCGCCTTTGATCAGCAGCGTATATTCCTGACCTCTAAGGCCCAGGGGAGCAAGCAGGAGGCAATAAAGAACCAGAATCAGCTTGTTCATAGGGAGTATAGGTTTGGTTTAGGCTTTCGCTTCAGAGAGGATTTCATAAATGCGGGTGGCTACTACTTTTTCCTGTCCGGGTTTGAGCATCCAGGTCGTTACACTGATCGCATTTTCACCGCCCGATGCCACTTCGATGGAGGGGTTACCCGACCGGAGTTTCTCATGAAAAGCTTCCGCACTCAACCGTATTTTTTCAGGATTCCAGGTGATTTTCAGGGTAGGTGTATGATTACCCAGTGGCGGACGGGTCACCGTGGTGATTACCCCCGATACTTTCTGTGCGGCGCTTTCAATATGGGCGACCCGTTTTTCCCACGTTTCCCATTCTTTCTGATGATCAAGACGGACGAATCGCTCGAGGGCGGCCAGCATCCCAATGATTTCTTCCTTATTGACTTTCATTCCCCGTCCGATGGTAGAACCCCGCGGAGGGGCGCTCAGACGGGCTGCTTCAATATACCGTTTCTTTCCCATAAGGATGCCCGCGCTCTGCGGACCGCGCATAGCCTTTCCGCCCGAAATGCAGACCAGGTCGAAGCCCATATCATTGAATTTCCAGAGATTTTCCACCGGCGGTACGTCGGCAGCGATATCGATCATGGTTGGGATCTGGTGTTTGCGGGCGATCGAGACCCATTCTTCATGTCCGATCTGACCTTTGTCCGACTGGATATGCAGAAACCACATCAGGGCGGTTTGCGGACCGATGGCTTTTTCGAGCTCTTCCCGGGTTTCAATGTATACCAGCCGGCACCCTGTATTGGTAAGTGCCTGGGTATAGCCATTCGTATGGCCTTTCTGCAGAATGACTTCCGATTTCATTCCGGTGCCTTCCAGGTGGGGCAGGGCTTTGACCTTTTCAGGGTCAGTGCCGGTGAGCACCCCGGCCAGCCCAAGGGTCAGGGCGGAAAAACAGCCCGCTGTCACGGTGGCCGCCTCGGCGTGGGTAATGGCAGCGATGCGTTCGCCTACTTTGGTCTGGACTTCATCGAGCATCATGAATTCGGCCGATGCCGTCCGGATGGCTTCTACTACCTCTTCGGGCATCAGAGATCCCGACATGGCCGTATAGGTACCCGCCGCATTGATGAAGGTGCGTATCCCCAGACCATTGATCAGGCTGGATGGAGGGCGGTAAATTTCCGGGGATGTGATTCCACCCAGAAACGGAAGTGCGGTCAACCGTTTAATCAGTTCCCGTCGGTTCAGCATGGAAGGTCGTTAGGTTTAGGTTGTTCGTAGGGACAATTTACGTTTTTTGTCGGATAAATTGTCTGACTACGAATAATTTATACAACCCTTGCCTCGGGAAACCGACGGGGGGTGATCATAGCGGAAGCCGTTTTCCTGCCGGGATTTCAGCCGTCTGGAGAACTACCTGCGTATAGTCATACCCTATGGCATAAATGTCTTTCATTTTCCGGAAGTCGAAAATGGAATAACGGGAGAGCCGGGGCGGTTCGATCAGCAGCTGGCATTTGCCGAACCTGCGCAGGATCTGATGATGGACAGCCAGCAGTAAGGAACGGTAGGCTACGTCGATAGAGCCTTTGAGGGGGCGGTCAAGTTGAAAGGGGTTGCAATGTGAACCGATGATGAAATCGGTTCCTTCTTCCACAAATTCCACCGGCAGGTTATTCAGTACCCCGCCATCCACCAGCTGCCGGCCATCGAGGTTATAAGGTTCGAACAGACCGGGCAGGCAGCAGGAAGCCAGCACTGGCTGAATGAGGGGTCCCGAACGGTAGGCAACTGTTTCGGCCGCGACAACATCGGTGGCGGTTACGATGAGGGGTATCCTGAGATCGGAAAAGTCGTTGTTCGGAAAATACTTTACCAGGAATTTTTCCATAGCGGAGAGGCGCAGAAGTCCTTTTCCGCCGAGGTTGAGCCGGACCGAGCGAAAGAGACTGAGCCCTGTCAGAATTTCGAGGCATTCGGACGGCGAATAACCCCGGGCATAGAGTGCTCCCGCCACAGCCCCCGCGCTTGTACCCGCGATGAGGTCAATGGCGATGCCATGATCTTCCAGTGCCTGAATGACGCCCAGGTGCATGGCAGCCCTGGCGCCTCCGCCCGATAGTACCAGTCCGACTCTCATGACTATATAAAATCACTCAGTTTACCTTTCGTATCCAGTACGATTCCTTTTTCGCTCATTTTGACCGTGGCTGCCTCCGTAACGGCATCGTGTTCGAAAATAAGCGTGATCTGCTCGTCCAGCGCCCTTTGGAGCACCTGTTTCTTTTCGTCCATGGTCAGCAAGGGACGGACATCGTAAGCCATCACCCACGCCAGTGGCAGGTGCGCTGCCGAGGGGAACAGGTCTGCTGCAAAAAGAAATTTCTTCCCTTTCGCCTCGATCAGGGGCAGCATCATTTTTTCGGTGTGACCGTCTACCTGAACCAGTTCGATATGGGTGAATGGCGATGTGCCGGGTTCGATAAACTGGAGCTGTCCTGATTCCTGGATGGGAAGAATATTTTCCGGAAGGAAGGAAGCCTTTTCCCGCGGATTGGGCTGGGTAGCCCAGTTCCATTGCCCTTCGTTCGACCAGTATACGGCGTTGGGAAAGGTGAGAACAGGCTGTCCGTTTTCCAGTTTCACCGCACCGCCGACATGATCAAAGTGCAGATGCGTCAGGATGACATCGGTGATTTCCGAAGGATGGAAACCTGCTTTATGAATGGAAGACTCCAGCGTCTCGTCTCCGCTCCGGTAATAGTGACTGAAAAATTTTTCGTTCTGCTTGTCGCCGAGCCCCGTGTCGACCAGGATCAGGCGACTGCCGTCTTCAATCAGCAGACAACGGGCAGCCCAGTTGCACAGGTTATTTTCGTCGGCAGGGACATGTCTGCTCCAGAGTACCCGGGGAACGACCCCGAACATGGCACCTCCGTCCAATTTGAAATACCCTGTGTCGATTATATGAATGTTCATGTGGTCGGTTTTAACCTGAGACGGCCTAATTAAATTATTCCTGTAATAAATTCGAGTAGAAGTCGGTACAATTTTAATTTTTTTAACTTTGGGGGACAAACAATATTACGAACGGCTTCCCGTTTTTTGTGATAAGCATCCCTTAAATAAGTAAGCGATTATCTGACCACTAATATTTAGTAAATTTTTTAGAATGATCATTCTTCAGGCACTCTCCGATACTACTGCTATCGCAAATTCAGATCAGGGTCTAACATTATTTGGTTTATTGAGTAAAGGGGGGTGGGTGATGCTCCCGTTGGGCCTTTTGCTGCTGGCTACCCTGTTCCTTATCATAGAACGCTATCTGGGGATCAAAGCCAGTGGAAAAGTGGAACAGAGTTTTATAGACAATGTTCGTGACTTTGTTCAGGAGGGGAATCTGAAATCGGCCGAATCCCTGTGCCGGAACCAGCGCAATGCGGTGGGAAGGGTACTGGAACGTGCGGTTAGCCGGATCGGTTATCCGATCAAGGATATAGAAACCACCATCGAGAACGCCAGCCAGATCGAGCTGCAGAAAATGGAAGGAAACCTGTCCTATCTCGGGGTGATTGCCGGTATAGCGCCCATGCTCGGATTCGTGGGGACCATCGCAGGGATTATCCGGATCTTTTATGACATCTCCATGTCCAATGATTTTAATATCAGTACAATTTCGGGGGGTATGTACGAGAAAATGATTACTTCCGGAACCGGTCTGATTATTGGTTTGATTGCCTACGCAGGATATCATATCCTCAACATGAAAATCGACCGTTTTGCCCTGCAGCTGCAGATGGCCGCGTCCGATTTCCTGGATGTATTGCAAAAACCGATAGGTAAATAATTATTCCGGAGTACTTGGTATAAACAGAAAGCAATGAAGATACGCAGGAAATCAAGGTTTGCCCCGGAGGTTTTCACCCACTCGCTGAACGACATCATGTTCTTCCTGATGCTGTTCTTCCTGATCATCTCCACCATGGCTAACCCGAATGTCATTAATCTGATGCTCCCTGAAGCCTCGGCGCCTCAGAGGAGTACCACCAAACAACTGACGCTTTCGGTAGACGGTGAGAAGCGCTACTATCTCGACAAGCAGGAGATTCCCTTTGATCAGCTGCAGACCACCCTGCATCAGATGTTCGAAGGGGTAGACGAAAAAGCCATCGTGCTCCGTATCGATAAAAGTCTTGCCGTGCAGGATCTGGTAGATGTTCTGGAAGTCGGAGCCAAGGAAAATATCAAAATGGTAATGGCTACCGCCCGGTAAAACGATACTGGCCTTAAAAAGGCGAAGTCCCCCGGTACACGACTGATACCGGGGGATTTCTTTTTGATAGAGTATCCCCCCTGCGCATTCAGGATTAGATAATTACCTGACTAAAGTTTGTATTTTTCGCTTTTTAATTTATTACATTTGAGTTTAGATCCTTAATCAATTAAGTGCGGGGAATCCGGGGTAGAACCTAATCACTTGCCGGTATGGAAGTATCAGAAAAAGAGTTGCTCAGGAAAAGCGCCCGGGGTGACCGGGAAGCATTTTCGGTGCTGTACAAAACTCACCTGGCAGGGTTGGCACGCTATCTGTATCTGTTTAATCCAGTTCCTGAAGACAACGAGGAAATCATCCAGGATGTATTTCTGAAAATCTGGGAGAAGAAAGATTTTTTGAATCAGGTCGACTCTTTCAAAGCATATCTGTTTACCATTTCCCGCAATCTCCTGCTGGATCGCTTACGCCGGGTGAGGGTGGAGAGAAAGGTCATGCAGCTGGTAGCTCCGGAATCGGAAGACAGCGGCCTGCGGCTCGATGACGAGCTATGTTACGAGGACTACCAGCATGTAGCCGGTAAGGCCCTTGAGCGACTTACCGAAAAACGGCGGTACATTTTCGAACTCAGAACCCGCGACGGCCTGTCGCTCGACGAGATCGCCGAGAAACTCAATATTTCCAAATCTGTCGTCAAAAAGCAGTTTTACGCTGCCTCCGCCTCCATAAAGGAATATCTTCGGACCCGCGGAGAAATGACGATCAGCCTCCTGTTTTGCTGGACTATTCTCTAATCCCATAATTCTGTTCGACCAGGAAACACACCAGTGAATCGAATTCTTCGTAGGACCGCGCATGGGCCAGTCTTTCCGGCAACATGGGGTGTTCGAGCTCCTGACGGGAAATAATACATTTCGCCGGGATCACCTGTATCTGTCCGGTAATGTCCGTCAAAAACGACCCTGTCGGCTGATTCTTCGTTGACGAATCCCATATAGGTTTTCTCCCCTTGGGCCTGTAAAAGCACCGAAGCCAATCCCTGGTATACGGAAGCATTGGGTATCGGAATCGATTTGGCGAGCTGTCGCCGGGTCATGTTCGCGCCGATCAGGCCCCTCTACTGGGCTTTATCGGATTCACTTTTTCAGGCCGTGACATTCGTTGCTGCCCTGTTGGGTAAACGGTTTCCGGCCAAAGGTGCTCTTCCAGAAACACGGAGCCGGTCGCAGAGCCCCCCAGGCGGGTCAGTTTTATTTTTCCATGAATGGACTTGCTGATTTTTGCAGGAGTTAAAGTAGGCAAAATTTTTTTCAGGGGGAGGGGTCCTTTCTTCAGGGCTGTACGTCTTTAGGGTGTATGAGAAAGGAAGAATATCGGGAGTTTTTACGAAAATATCTTCATCAGGAGCATTCTGAGGAAGAATACCGAACTTTTTTGGTGTGGTTCCGCTCGCTGGATATGGATAATGCGAGAGTAGTCATAGATGAGTATGAGAAGCTGTTGATGGAGTCGGGATTGGAGGAGGAACTGCCGCCGGATCCGCGACTGATGGCGAAGATCGAGGAGCGTCTCGATCAGCTGGACCGAAGCGAGCAGGCAGCCGGCAAAGTTTTCCGGTTGCCATGGTGGTCGAAAGTAGCAGCTACTATCGCCGTGCTCCTGGCGGTTTACTGGGGAATTGACCGTTTCCAAAACGGGTTGGCGTCAGGGCAACAGGATATGGCGATAAACGTCCCCGACGTGGCACCCGGTCAGAACAGGGCTTTGCTGACTTTGTCAGACGGGTCATCGATCGTTTTGTCGGAGGTGAACCCGGGAGAGATAGCCAAACAAGCCTTAGTAAGAATTGAAAAGGACGAACAGGGGGAGCTCATTTATTCTCCCACAGAGCATTACCGGTTTTCAACGGAAAACCTGAAAAAGGAGTACAACACCATTCAAACGCCGCGATCGGGCCAATACAAGGTTTTACTGCCCGATGGTACCAAGGTATGGATGAATTCAATGACGACCCTTCGGTTTCCGGTTACCTTTGATCCGGTAGAGCGCAGTGTGGAGCTGTCGGGAGAAGCCTACTTTGAGGTTGCCAAGGCAACCTTGTCGGGAAGACGGATACCGTTCAGGGTGAAAAGCAACGGACAGGTGATCGAAGTCACAGGGACCCGTTTTAACGTGAACACCTATTCCGACGACTCCTACATCAAAACCACGCTACTTGAGGGGGGCGTCAACGTGGTGGCAGAACTGAACGGGAAATCGGTTGAGCTGAAACCGGGGGAACAGTCCCTGGTTAAAAACAAAGCCGATGGCAAGGAGGTCATATCAGTGCGGAAAGCGGACATAGAGGGAGACATCGCCTGGACCAGTGGCTATTTCCACTTCAGGGAAACCGGGCTTAAAGAGGTAATGCAACAGCTGATTCGCTGGTATGATATTGAAGTAGAGTATGTGGGAAATCCTGCTGGTGAGAAATTCAGCGGCTATGTGTCCAGAAATGTATCCCTGTCGAACGTGCTATCGATGCTGGAACAGGGGAGCGACGTAAAATTTGAACTGTTGGAGGGTGCCAAGGTCAGGGTGTATGCTGCTTCGGACGATACCCGTCAATGATAACGACGAACTATTCCTAACCCTTAATTATCCAGAGTTACTGACATGAACAAACCTGATACCAAACGAGCCGGCTGAGAAGCCACGGTGGATCCACTGGTTCATAGGGAATAAAAAAAACTGCTTCGGTTCGGCCCCGAAGCAGCATAATGTTTCTGTGACCAGGCTGATCTAAATCACGTTGCTGCATGATTGAAACTTAACCTTCACTTAAACTGAGTAAAAGTATGCATTACTTTTCACTTAATCAACTATTGCCCGGCCGCGGCGCCCGGCTAAAATCCTGCTTATCCTTAACCTGGATTCTGAAATCATTCCTGATAATGAAGCTTACCCTGCTCCTGATACTGGTAGCCCTAATTCAGGTTAATGCGGCCGTATATTCACAGACCGTTAGGTTAAATGTGAAAAATACGGCTTTAGAAAAAATTTTTCTGGAGATCCGTGCGCAGACTGGTTACGACTTCCTTTACAACAGCCGGCTGCTGAAAGGAACAGTGCCGGTCACACTGAACATGAACGGCGCTACCCTGGTGGAAATTCTCGATGAAGTATTCCGTGATCAGCCGGTAACGTATTCCATTATCGAAAAAACGATTGTGGTAAAGAAAAAGTCCTTCTGGCAACGTAACAGCGATAAAAATCTGCTAAACGACAATACCCGGGAAATCCGTAACTCAGCCGCCGATTCAGGTCCCAAGCTCAAGATCGGGCCTATGACCCCCATACTCCGGACCACGGAGCTGCTTGCGCAAACGGTCAGGGGTAAGGTGACCGACGACAAGGGAGATCCTTTACCCGGGGTCAACATTCTGATCAAGGGCACTCAACAGGGTACTACGACCGATGGAGCTGGAAATTACAGTCTGAATCTGCCCGGCAATGATGCCATCCTCGTATTCTCCTTTGTGGGTTACAAAAGTCTGGAAGTTCGGGTGGGAAACCAGGTGGAACTGAATGTGTCGCTCGAAGTCGACGAAAAGGGGCTTGAAGAGGTGGTCGTCGTGGGTTTCGGCGCCCAGAAGAAAGTCAACCTGACCGGGGCAGTAGCCACCGTCAGCAGCGAGGATCTCGAAAGGCGGACGGTAACCAAGGCCTCACAGGCTTTGCAGGGACAGATGAGCGGTATTTCGGTCCGTCAGACTTCGGGTAACCCCGGAGGCAACTCTGCTTCCATTATCATACGCGGACAGGGAACCTTTAGTGCTGCCGGAAACAGTCCGCTTGTACTGGTCGACGGTATCGAATCTTCCATTGACGCGGTTGACCCGGCCGATATCGAAAGCGTTTCGGTATTGAAAGACGCTGCTTCCGCATCCATTTTCGGTTCAAAAGCAGCCAACGGGGTCATTCTGATTGAAACGAAGAAAGGCCTGAGCGGGAAACCCGTGATCAACTACAACATGTATGTCGGGAAGTCGAAAGCGACCATGCTGCCCGAGATGATCAATTCCTGGGAATATGCTGAAGTCGTAAACCAGGCCTACCAGTATCAAGGACAGCCTGCTCGCTATTCGGCCGATGATATTCAGAAATTCAAAAGCGGTACCGATCCGATCAACTTCCCCAATTTTGACCATATCGGTTACCTGTTCGAGTCGGGAAGCGGTATTGAAACCAAACATGATCTCTCCATGCGGGGCGGTACTGAGCAGACGCAGTACATGTTTTCCACCGGGTATTACAGCCAGAACGGGATTATCGCCCGAAACTTT